>Ga0136846_1221079_pt1 | contig 24644 bp, 22 predicted proteins | sample HopSoiMetagenom2_FD_96841 | JGI IMG/M metagenome (GOLD analysis project Ga0136846, IMG submission 96841) | Grasslands soil microbial communities from Hopland, California, USA - 2 Assembly 2016 (version 4) | ecosystem: Environmental > Terrestrial > Soil > Grasslands | place: USA: Hopland... | reverse complement strand
GGGGGGAGTTGAACCCCCACGCCCTTTCGGGCACACGGACCTGAACCGTGCGCGTCTGCCTATTCCGCCACTCGCGCGAGAAGCGGGCTCAGGCTATCCCACGCCCTCCGGCGTGCCCAAACCGACCGCCGGGGTACCCGAGCGGTGTCCCGATAGCATCGGCGAGGACGCCTGGCGCAGCAGCGGGCGAGCGCAGCGACCGGAGCACACGACGAGGACGAGCGAGGAGGTGACGGCGTGGGTGGCCTGCAGCGCTTCGAGCAGCGCCTGGAGCAGCTGATCTCCGGGGTCTTCGCCCGCACCTTCCGCAGTGCCGTCCAGCCGGTCGAGATCTCGGCCGCCCTGGCCCGCGAGGTCGACAACTCCGCCCAGATCCTCAGCCGCGACCGGCGGATCGTGCCCAACGACTTCCACGTCGAGCTCTCGCCGGCCGACCACGAGCGCCTGTCCGGGCTCGGCTCGACGCTCGACCACGAGCTCGTCTCCACGCTGAAGGAGCACGCGGCCTCCCAGTCCTACGTGTTCACCGGCCCGGTGACGATCACGCTCGAGCCGGCCGACGACCTCACCACGGGCCGGTTCCGGGTGCGCAGCAAGGCCGTCGCCCGGGTGAGCCAGGCCGGTCCGGACCCGACCGAGACACAGGTACGCCGGGCCACCGCGACGCTCGACATCAACGGCGAGCGACTGCCGCTCGCACCACCGGGCATCGTCGTGGGCCGCGGCAACGACGCGGACCTGCGCGTCAACGATCCCGGAGTCTCCCGGCGGCACGTCGAGTTCCGGGTGACGGAGGACGCCGACGGCCCGCGCGTCAGCGTGCACGACCTGGGCTCCACCAACGGCGTGCTCGTCAACGGCCGCCGCGTCGAGGACGCGACCCTGGCCGACGGCGCCGAGATCCGGATCGGCAACACCGTCCTGACCCTCCACCAGAGGACCGACGCCTGATGTCCGAGCTGACGCTGGTGCTGATCAGGTTCGCCTACCTCGCGATCCTCTGGATCTTCGTGCTGTCTGCGATCTCCGTGATCCGCTCGGACATGTTCGGCGCCCGCGTCGCCCGCGAAGGCAGCCGCCGCGACGAGCGCCGCGCGGCGAAGGCGGCCGCGAAGTCCCGGTCCCGTCCCGCCAAGGCACGCCGCGGCACTCCGACCGCGGTCGCGATCGTCGAGGGCGCCAACAAGGGCGAGGTCGTCTCGCTCGACGGCGCCCCGTTGCTGATCGGGCGCGGCAACGACGCGGCGATCCGGCTCGACGACGACTACGTCTCCACCCGGCACGCCCGGATCGGCGCCTCCGGTGACCAGTGGTACGTCGAGGACCTCGGCTCCACCAACGGCACCTACGTCGGCAACGCGCGGATCTCCCAGCCCACCGCGATCTCGCTCGGCACCCAGGTCCGGATCGGCAAGTCCATCCTGGAGCTGCGCAAGTGACCGACGAGACCTTGCACCTGAGCTTCGCCGCGCTCTCCGACGTCGGTCGCGTGCGGCGCGACAACCAGGACTCCGGGTACGCCGGCCCGCACCTGCTGGTCATCGCCGACGGGGTCGGCGGCGCCGCCCGGGGCGACATCGCCAGCAGCGCCGCCATCGACGCGATCCGCAAGCTCGACGTACCGCCCACCGACGACGCCCTCAGCGAGCTGTCCGCGACGATCCACCTCGCCCACGACCGGCTCGCCGAGATCGTGGAGGCGCACCCGGAGCTCGAGGGCACCAGCACCACGGTGACCGCAGCGATCTTCGACGGCAGCCAGCTGCAGGTGGGGCACGTCGGCGACAGCCGTGGCTACCTCCTCCGCGACGGCCGGCTCGAGGGCCTGACCACCGACCACACGCTCGTGCAGAGCCTGGTCGACGAGGGCCGGATCACCGAGCAGGAGGCGCGGGTCCACCCCCACCGCAACCTCATCCTCAAGGCGGTCGACGGCGTCCACGAGCCCGAGCCCGACCTCTTCTCCGTGCCGCTGCACGCCGGTGACCGGGTCATGCTCTGCTCCGACGGGTGCTCGGGCGTCCTCGAGCCCGCCGAGATGGCCGATCTCCTGGGCAACGGACCGCTCGAGGAGGCGGCCGTCGCTCTCGTGCGTGCCGCGCTCGAGGCGGGCAGCTCCGACAACGTCACCGTGGTGCTCGCCGAGGTGCTCGACGGCGCGGCTGCCGAGACCACCGACGCCGCTGCGGTCGTCGGTGCCGCCGCGGCGAGCCCCCACCGCAACCTGGGCAACGACGAGACCGGCAACCTCACCGACGGCGACGTCGCGGCCCTCGGCGCCGACGCGGGGGGCGACCTCGACGACCTCGACCCCGAGGAGCTGCGCTACGCGCCGCGGCCGCCGCCGCGGTTCGGCTGGGCGCGCCGGCTCGGGGCGCTCGCCGTGCTCGTGCTGCTGCTCGTCGTCGGTGCCGGCGCGCTCTACTCCTGGTCGCAGGGGCAGTACTACGTCTCCGACAACGGCGGTGACGTGGTGATCTTCAAGGGCGTGAAGGTGGACGTCCCCGGCATCCGCACGCACAAGGTCGCCGAGCGCACCGACGTCGCCGTGGGCGACCTCCAGTCCTACGACGCCGGGCGGGTCCGAAGCGGGATCCGGGCCGACGGCCTCACCGACGCCCGTCGGATCGTGGCCGATCTCAAGATCGACTGCCCCGAACCGACCACGCCACCACCCAGCGCGACCCCGACCCGCAAGAAGAAGAAGGGCGCCACCGCGACGGCAACCCAGACACCGACGCCCACACCCACTCCCACGCCGACGGCCACCCCGTCGATCCCCGCGGCCTGCGCCACACCCGGAGCCACAGCCGGCACCACACCAGCGACTCCGGGCGCGACTCCGGGCGCCACCACCGGGACCACCCCCACGACCCCGGGACCGACACCGTGAGCGCCACCCGCACCAGCGCGCGCGCAGGCCAGCCGAGGCCCGGCCCGCTGATGGAGTTCGTGCACCGGCGCCGGCGTGGAGCAGAGCTCTTCCTGCTCGTGCTCAGCCTGTTCGTCGGGCTCGGCGCCTACGCCGCCGTGGGCCTCGGCGTCGACGGCGAGGTGCCGGCCGACATCATGGCCTACGGCACCTGGCTGGCCGTGCTCGTCGTCGCCGCCCACATCACGATCCGGCTCCGGGCGGCGTACGCCGACCCGATCATCCTGCCGATCGTCTCCGCCCTCAACGGCCTCGGTCTGGCGATGATCTACCGGATCCACCTGGCCGACCCGGACCGCACGCCGACCGCACGCACGCAGCTGGTCTGGATGAGCCTCGGGGTCCTCCTCTTCGTCGCGGTGCTGGTGCTGCTGCGCGACCACCGCCGGCTGCAGGCGTTCACCTACACCGCCGGCCTCACCTCGATCGTGCTGCTGCTGCTGCCGCTGGTCCCCGGCTTCGGCCGCGAGATCCACGGGGCACGGATCTGGGTGCACCTCGGCTCGCTGAGCTTCCAGCCGGGCGAGATCGCCAAGGTCCTGCTGGTGATCGCGTTCGCCGGCTACCTCGTGCTGCACCGCGACGCGCTCGCCCTCGCCGGACGCCGCGTGCTGTTCGTCGACCTGCCACGAGGTCGCGACCTGGGCCCGATCCTCGCGATGTGGCTCGTCAGCCTGGCAGTGCTCGTCTTCCAGAACGACCTCGGCTCGTCACTGCTGTTCTTCGGGATCTTCCTGGTGATGCTCTACGCCGCGACCGAGCGGCCAGGCTGGCTGGTCGTCGGCGGCGGGATGTTCCTGGCCGGCGCCTACCTCAGCTACCTGTTCGTCGGGCACGTCACCGAGCGCGTCGATGTCTGGCTGCACCCGTTCAGCGAAGCGAAGGGCTACCAGGTCGTCCAGGGCATGTACGGCATGGCCTGGGGCGGCCTCACCGGCCGCGGCCTCGGGCAGGGCAGTCCCCAGCTCACCCCCTTCGGCTACTCCGACTTCATCGCCTCCTCGATCGGCGAGGAGCTCGGGCTCACCGGCCTGATGGCCGTCGTCGTGCTCTACGGCATCCTCGTCGAGCGCGGCCTGCGTACCTCCCTGATCTGCCGCGACAACTTCGGCAAGCTGGTCGCTGCCGGTCTCGCGGTCGTGTTCGCGCTGCAGGTGTTCGTGGTGATCGGCGGCGTCACCAAGCTGATCCCGCTGACCGGCCTCACCACACCGTTCCTGTCCTACGGCGGGTCGAGCCTCGTCGCGAACTGGGCGATCGTCGCGCTCCTGCTGCGCATCTCCGACCAGGCCCGGCGACCACCGCCAGAGCTGAGCGCCGGGTCCGAGGACATGGACGCCACCCAGGTGGTGAGGCTGCGATGAACCGACCGATCCGCAACCTGGCCATCGGCTGCATGGTGCTGTTCCTCGCCCTGCTGATCAACGTGACCTACCTGCAGTACTGGCAGTCCGACTCGCTCACGTCGCTGAGCAAGCACCCCGACAACCGGCGGGTGCTCGACGCGGCGTACTCGCGACCCCGCGGCGCGATCCTCGTCAAGGGCAAGGAGATCGCCGACAGCGTCAAGTCCAAGGACGACTACAAGTACCAGCGGGTCTACCCGCAGGGCCGGCAGTACGCCCAGATCACGGGGTTCTTCTCGCGCGACTGGGGACTCGGCGGGATCGAGGCGACCGAGAACTCCATCCTCTCCGGCGACGACTCCAAGCTGTTCGTCAACCGCGTCGTCGACCTGCTCGGCAACCAGGACCCGCGCGGCGGGAGCGTGAGCCTCACCATCGATCCGAAGGCGCAGAAGGCGGCGTACGACGGGATGAAGGCGCTCGGCCCCGACGTGCGCGGCGCGGTGGTCGCTCTCGAGCCGAGCACCGGCAAGGTGCTGGCGATGACCTCCAGCCCGACGTACGACCCCAACCGCCTCGCCAGCCACGACTTCGTCGCGGTGAACCAGGCGCACAAGGACCTGCTCGCCAACGACCTCTCCCCACTGAACAACCGGGCGATCGAGGAGGTGCTGCCGCCGGGCTCGACGTTCAAGCTGGTCACCGCCGCGGCGGCGCTCGAGAGTGGCAAGTACGAGCCGGACACCCTGGTGCCCGGTGGCTCCAAGCTCGACCTGCCGCAGACCTCGAAGGACCTGATCAACGAGAACGGCCGCTCCTGCGGCGGCGACAAGATCACCTTCACCCGGGCGTTGCAGGTCTCGTGCAACGTCGCCTTCGGGTCGGTCGGCATGGACATCGGTGCCGACGCGATCCGGGCACAGGCGGAGAAGTTCGGCTTCGGCAGCCGCTACTTCCACGACCTCGACGACTCCCTGACCCGGCAGGCGCTCAGCCGCTTCCCGGACAACCCCGACGCACCGCAGACCGCCCTGTCGGCGATCGGCCAGTTCGACGTCGCGGCGACGCCGCTGCAGATGGCGATGATCACGGCCGGCATCGCCAACAGCGGCACGGTCATGCAGCCCTACCTCGTCGACGAGATCCGCTCCAACGACCTCGAGGTGATCGGCAAGACCGACCCCCGCCCGCTCACCAGCAACGCTGTCTCCGCCGCCACCGCCCGCAAGCTCACCGACATGATGGTCGCCGTCGTCGACAGCGGCACCGCGACGACGGCCCAGATCCCCGGCATCAAGGTGGCCGGCAAGACCGGCACGGCGCAGAGCGCGCCGGACCGCCCGCCGTACGCCTGGTTCGTGTCGTTCGCCCCGGCCGACAACCCGACCGTCGCCGTCGCCGTGCTGGTCCAGGACGCCGGCGTCGACCGCGACGCGATCTCCGGCAGCGGCCTGGCCGCGCCGATCGCGAAGGCCGTCATGGAAGCGGTGCTCAACCCGTGATGAGCCGATGATGAGCACGGGCACCGATCGCTACTCGCGCCGACACCGGATCGCCACCGGCGGCATGGGCGAGGTGTGGCTCGCCCACGACGAGGTGCTCCACCGCGACGTCGCCGTGAAGTACCTCAAGCGCGAGTACGCCGACGACGACGGCTTCCGCACCAGGTTCCTCAACGAGGCCCGCAGCGCCGCCGGGCTGCTGCACCCCGGCATCGCGACGGTCTTCGACTTCGGTGAGAGCGAGGTCGAGGACGGCCTGCCCTACCTCGTCATGGAGTACGTCGAGGGCCGCCCGCTGTCCGACCTCCTCGCCGAGGGTCCGCTCGACCCCGAGCGCGCCCGCGACCTGGTCAGGCAGGCCGCCGAGGCGCTCGCGGTCGCGCATGCCGCCAGCCTGGTCCACCGCGACGTCAAGCCGGGCAACCTCATGGTCACCGTCGACGACCGCGTCAAGATCACCGACTTCGGGATCGCGCGTGCCGGCGACGGCCTCGCCCTGACCGAGACCGGGCAGCTGGTCGGCACACCGTCGTACCTGTCGCCGGAGCAGGCCGAAGGACACGTCGCGACGCCGGCCAGCGACGTCTACGCCCTCGGCGTGGTGCTCTACGAGTGCCTGACGGGCCGCCGTCCGTTCGAGGCCGACACCCCCGTCGCCATCGCCCTGGCGCACGTCCGGGAGCCCGTCCCGGAGCTGCCTTCCGGCACGCCCGCGGGCCTCGCCGCCGTGACGCGACGCGCGCTCGCGAAGCATCCGTCCGAGCGCTACCCCGACGCCGGCGCGTTCGCCGAGGCGCTGCGCGCGCTGGGCCCCGAGCAGACGCTCCTGCTGACCGCCCCCGTCGCGGCAGTGCCCGCGGTGCCCGCCGGCCTCGCCGCACGCCTCCGGATCCGGCGCGAGCTCTGGCCGGTGCTGCTCGGCGGAGTGCTGGCGCTGCTGTTCGTCGTCGTGGTCGTGGTCGCCGCGCTCAGTCCCGACGGCGGTGCGACGAAGGACACACCACCGAAGGGATCCTCGTCGACGACGCCGAGCGTCCCATCGACGGTGGCGGTCGATCCGGCGGCGTACGTCGGCAAGCCGGTCGCGACCGTGCAGGCGGCGCTCGCGGCGCTCGGCCTGCACACGAAGGTCAACGTCGTCCGCAACCCGGGAGGCAAGACCGCCGGCACCGTCGCGGCGCTGCGGCCGAGCGGCTCGGTGGCGGTCGGCACCACGATCACCCTGGACGCCTGGGGGACCGCGCCGAAGCCGGGCGGAGACCACTCCGGACCCGACAAGGGCAAGGGCGACAAGGGGAAGGGCAAGGGAAAGCACTGATGAGGGGACATCTCCATGGCTGACACGCCTACCGGACAGCTGCCGGGCCAGGTTCCTGGTCCGCACCGCGTCGGTGGCCGCTACGAGCTCGGGGAGCTGCTCGGGCGCGGCGGCATGGCCGAGGTACGCAAGGGCACCGACGTCCGGCTCGGACGCACGGTCGCGGTCAAGCGGCTGCGCACCGACCTCGCCAGCGACGCGACCTTCCAGGCGCGGTTCCGGCGAGAGGCGCAGTCGGCCGCGTCCCTCAACCACCCGGCGATCGTGTCGGTCTACGACACCGGTGAGGAGCCGGCGTCCGACGGCAGCAACGTCTCCCAGCCCTACATCGTCATGGAGTACGTCGCCGGACGGACCCTGCGCGACATCCTCCGTGAGGGCCGCAAGATCCTGCCCGAGCGCGCGCTGGAGATCGCCTCGGGCGTGCTCTCGGCGCTCGACTACAGCCACCGCGCCGGGATCATCCACCGCGACATCAAGCCGGCAAACGTCATGCTGACCCCGGCCGGCGACGTGAAGGTGATGGACTTCGGGATCGCCCGGGCCGTGGCCGACGCGCAGAGCACGATGACGGCGACCGCCGCGGTCGTGGGCACCGCACAGTACCTCTCCCCGGAGCAGGCGCGCGGCGAGACCGTCGACTCACGCTCCGACGTCTACTCCACCGGCTGCCTGCTGTTCGAGCTCCTGACCGGCCGTCCCCCGTTCGTCGGCGACAGCCCGGTGTCGGTGGCCTACCAGCACGTCCGCGAGCAGGCACCCCGGCCGTCGTCGTTCGACGCCGACCTGCCGCCCGAGGTCGACGCGCTCGTGATGAAGGCGCTCGCCAAGCGGGTCGAGGACCGCTACCAGAGCGCCGCCGCGATGAAGGAGGACATCGATCGCTTCCTTGCCGGCCGCCCGGTGCAGGCGCCGCCGCTCGCCGAGGACACCGCGACGGCGTTCATCCCGACCGCCGGCCCGCCCGCGCAGGACACCGCGACCACCGCCGTGGTCCCCGGCGGTCGCTACCAGGACGACGAGCCCGAGAAGCGCCGCGTCGCCCCGCTGATCCTGCTCGGCATCCTCATCGCCGCGCTGGTCGCGGCCGCCGCGATCCTCGGGCCCAAGCTGATCGGGTCCGGCAACGACCAGATCCCCGTGCCCACCGTGGTCGGCATGACACAGGACCAGGCGCAGCGCACGATCGAGGACAACGGCCTGCGGGTGGGCAGCGTCACCGAGAAGGCCGACGAGACGATCGAGAAGGGTCGGGTGATCAGCCAGTCGCCCGACGCCGACGCCTCGGCCGACCCCGACTCGGCGGTCGACATCGTCGTGTCGTCGGGCAAGCCGAACGTCCAGATCCCCGACGTGGTCGGGAGCAACAAGGACGCGGCGGCAGACCAGCTGCGCCAGCTCGGGCTCCGGGTGAAGTTCAAGGCCGTCGACTCCGACGAGACGAAGGACGACGTCATCGCGGTCTCCCCCGACGTCGGCTCCCAGGTCGCCGAGAACACCGTCGTGACCCTGAGCGTCTCGAAGGGTCCGAAGGCCGTGCCCGACGTCGTCGGCAAGACGCAGGAGCAGGCGACCCAGCTGCTCAAGGACGCCGGCTTCGAGGTCGACCCGCTGCCCGACACCTCGAGCACCGAGCCGAAGGGCACCGTGACCAAGCAGAGCCCGCCGGCCGGCAGCACGCAGAACGCCGGGACGACGATCACGATCCTCGTGTCGACGTTCGAGCCGCCGCCGACGCTCCTGCCCAGCCCGACGATCACGCCGACGGAGACCCCGACGCCCTAGGGCCTACTGCTCCGTCCGGGGAGTGGGCCCGGTCACCGTGAGCGCAGCGATCGCGGTGGTCACCGGCACGGCCAGCACGAGGCCGATGCCGCTGGACAGGATGCGCACGATCTCCTCGGCGATCGACTCGGTCGAGAGCAGGTCGAGCACCGGACGGTCGTAGAGGGAGAGCAGCAGCAGCACGGCCAGCGCGCTGCCGGCGTACGCGAACACGATCGTGTAGATCGTCGACGCGATGTGGTCACGGCCGATCCGCATCGCGCCGGTGAACAGCCTGGCCCGGGACAGCTCCGGCCCGGCCTCGCGCAGCTCCCACACCGACGAGGCCTGGGTGATCGTGACGTCGTTGAGCACGCCGAGCCCGGCGATGACGAGAGCGCAGGTGAGCAGACCCTGGAACGACACGCTGCCGGCGAATGCCGAGAGCAGGGCGGTGTCCTCGCTCCCCGAGCCCGACAGGGTCGCCGCGTGCACCGCAACCACGCCCACCGCCGCGGTGATGCCGATGCCGAGCAGGGTGCCGCCGAGCGCGGCGCTCGTGCGGATCGACGGCCCGTGAGCGAGGTAGAGCACCACGAACATGATCGCCGCCGAGCCGACCAGTGACACCGCCAGACCGTCGGACCCGGAGAGCAGCGCGGGCAGCATGAAGCGGAAGAGCACGAGCCCGCCGAACGCGAGGCTGACCAGGGCGAGCAGCCCGCGCGCCCGCGCCACCAGCGCGACGACGAGCACGAAGAGCGCTCCGAGCAGCCACAGCGGCCGGAGCCGCACCACGTCGTCGAACGAGTACGCCGCCGGCGCGCCCGCCTGGGCCGGCACGCGCATCAGCCGGACGGTGTCACCGGCCGCGAGGCCCGATGTCGACACGGCCGCCGGGACGCCGACGACCTCGGTGGTGCCCTTCTCCGGCCCACTGCTCGGCACCGCCTCGAGGTTGCCGCAGCTGGTCGACTGCGTCGTCTCGCCCTTGGCCCCGACCGGGCACGGGTCCTGGACCTTCACCACCCGGGCCTTCTCGAAGGTCACACCGGGAGCCGCGAACTGCGCCTTGTCCTGCAGCCGGCTCACGGTCCCGGAGTTCGGCCACAGCGCCACGACGCCGACCACGGCAGCGACCGCGCACACGCCGAGGAAGAGCAGCAGCACCGTCACGGGGCCGCGGGAGACAGCCACCTTCGGTGCGTCCGCACCGCGCCGGTGCGAGTGCGAGTGTGAGTGCGCCACGCAGGCCTCAGTCCCGGCCAGACGACGAGGCGGTGTCCGCCTTCGCGTACTTCAGCGTGGAGCTGCCCTCATAACCGGGGAACTCGAGGTGCCCGCTCGTCGCCACGTCGTAGCCGAGGCCGAGGGTGTCGACCGCGTACAGGTAGTCCGCGACGTAGTCGCTGGCGTCCAGGCTCGCCTGGAGCTGGATGGGGTCGCCGATCGCCGCGATCTTGTACGGCGGGGAGTACGGCACGCCGTGCAGCATCACGGTGTTGCCGACGCACTTGATGCCCGTGGTGGAGACGACCCGCTGACCCTGCAGCGTCATCGCCTCCGCGCCGCCGGCCCACAGGGCGTTGACCACCGCCTGGATGTCCTGCTGGTGCACGACGTACTCGTTCTCGTCCTTGTGCTCCTCCCGGGCCTTGTCGATGGCGCTCTTCGGCGCGTCGTCGAGCACCACGCTCAGGCCCGGGCCGGTGACGGGCGCGAAGCCGGCCGGCTCGCTGAGCTGGTCGACCTGGGCCTGCAGGCGCGCGACGTTGGCGTCGTCGACCTGATGGCTGAGCTGGTCGACCTCCTGGTTCAGCGACGCGAGGTGGGCCTGCAGCTCGTCCGAGCGCTGCCGCTCGGCGCGCACGACGCCGTCGAGGTCGGTGATGCTGGCTGCCCGCAGGTCGAGGCCGTTGGAGCTCAGCGCCGTCGTCGCGAACAGGGCGCCGGCGACCACGAAGGCCAGCGTCGCGACCGCGTGCCAGCTGCGGAACGGCCGCCGGTGCCGGGTCGACTCGTGCGTCACCTGCGTCCAACCTTTCGAGCCAACATGTCCGGCCCCTGCCGCCGCCGGGCCGCGCGATGACTACGCTAACCGACGACCCCAGCACCAAGGAGCCCCAGAGGAGCCCCCGTGTCCAAGCCCGCTGCCCGCAAGCCCACCGTGACGGTGAGCGGCTACGAGACCTCGCTGGTGCGCTGTGCCATCGCCCTCCTCCTCGTGCTGGCCGGGATCGTCTGGATCACCGTGTACACGCAGTTCGCGATGGACGCCGCCAATTACGTCAAGCTGCCCGGGGTCAAGAAGCCCGACACGCCGTTCCCGTGGATGTCGGACCTCAAGCGGTGGAACTACGTGATCGGCTTCGCCCTCATCTGTCTCGGCCTGGTGGTCTCGGCCCACAAGAAGACCCCGCTCGGTCGCGGTCGTGGCGTCGTGATCGGCATGCTCGGCTGCTTCCTGCTCGGCCTGGTGTGGATCGTGCTGTTCTACTTCGTCGGCCAGGACGACTCGGTGCACATCCCGGTGATGGACCAGCTCAACCAGTCCAACCTCCTCGTCGGCGTCGCCTTCATGGCGGTCGGGTTCACCTTCGCCACCAAGTGGGAGTAGCCGCGCCGCGCTGAGGAGTTATCCCCAGTCTGGGGACAAACCTGTGGAGAACTACACCCGTGTCATTCGCCCGCTGGTCAGGGGGTGACGGTGACGGCCGTCTGACTGGTCGGGTGCGCCGCCCTGGCCGCCACGATGGCCGCGGAGAAGATCGCGAACGGGATCAGGCCGTGGAACAGGCCGAGCCACGGGGCATCGTCGCCGGCCATCCCGGCGACCATCTGGATCACGATCATCACCAGGATCGCGCCCGCGATGGCCACACCACGCTCGACCTTGGCGAAGAACGCGACGACGAGCAGCGCGAGACCGAGGACCGGTATGACCATGCCGCCCACGATGCCGTGGATCTCGAAGCCCACGGCGCCCTGGAAGTCGGGTGCCTTGTCCTCCCAGCCCTTGAGGACGTCGTGGTTCAGGGTGCCGCCCTTGTCGACCCAGTGGAACAGGCCGGCGATGGCCCAGACCATCGCCATCGCCTGGATGACCACGCCGACGGCGATGAGGTCGGCGAGGATGCGGTACGTCGTGCGCATGGAGGTTCCTTCCCTCGGGTGTCCTGACGAGGATGGTGGCCTCGCGGAGCGGTGGTCAATACGCAGATCCGCGTACGCCGGGCTCCGTACTCGCGCGCCGGCTCAGGACAGCGCGGCGATGCGGAGCCCGATCAGCACGACGCAGACCGCCGCGAACGCGGCCATCGAGCTCCACTGGAAGGTCGCCCGGCGCTGCCGCGGCGCGTAGACGACGAGGGCCGCGAGCACCGCACCGCCGAGCAGGCCGCCGAAGTGGCCCTGCCAGGAGATGTACGAGCTCGCCGTGACCGTGAAGACCACGTTGATGCCGATCCAGAACAGCAGCTGCTGCACGTTGGCGCGGAGCTTGAGACCGACGACGAGCAGCGCGCCCATCAGGCCGAAGATCGCACCCGAGGCGCCGAGGGTCTGCGTGTGCTCGCTCGACAGCCACAGCACGGCGGTGCTCGAGGCGAGTCCGGAGAGCAGGTAGACCGCGAGGAAGCGCGCCCGGCCGAGGATCGCCTCGAGCTGCGGCCCGAGGAAGTACAGCGCGAGCATGTTGAAGGCTATGTGCCACACCTCGACGTGGCTGAAGACCGACGTCGCCAGCTGCCAGTACGCCCCGTCGGAGACGCCCTTCACCAGCGTCGCGGTGCCGTCGGAGTTGCCGAACAGCGTCGTGCGCGGCAGCAGCGCCAGCTTGTCGACCAGCGCCGACCCGCCGCCCCCGGCCGCGGAGATCGAGAGCCACACCGCCACGTTGATCGCGATGAGCCCGATCGAGCTGAGCGCCGGGTTGGCCGACGGCGACCCGCCGTACGGCGCCCGCGGACTGCGGGTCGTCCGGGCACCCTCCTTGATGCAGCTCGGGCACTGGAACCCGACGGCCGCGGAGTTCATGCAGTCGGGGCAGATCGGGCGGTCGCAGCGCTGGCAGCGGATCCAGGTCTCGCGCCCCGGATGCCGGTAGCAGACCGGCGCCGCCGCGACCGGCGGGCCCTGAGGGTCGGTCATGGCGGGTGTGGTGTCAGTCCCGCGTGATCTCGACGGTCTCGATGACCACCGGCTCGACCGGCCGGTCGCCCGGGCCGGTCGGCGTGGTGGCGATCGCGTCGACCACGTCGCGGCTGCTCTGGTCGGCGACCTCGCCGAAGATCGTGTGCTTGTGGGTCAGCCAGCTGGTCGGCTGCACGGTGATGAAGAACTGCGAGCCGTTGGTGCCCGGACCGGCGTTGGCCATGGCCAGCAGGTACGGCTTGTCGAAGGCCAGCTCGGGGTGGAACTCGTCCTTGAAGGTGTAGCCCGGACCGCCGGTGCCGGTGCCGAGGGGGCAGCCGCCCTGGATCATGAACCCGTCGATCACCCGGTGGAAGCCGAGGCCGTCGTAGAACCGTCCCGTCCTGCCGCCGTCGGCGTCGTAGTCCTTGGTGCCCTCGGCGAGGCCGACGAAGTTCTCGACGGTCGCGGGAGCGTGGTTCGGGAAGAGGTTGATCACGATGTCACCGCGGTTGGTGTGCAGCGTGGCCTTGATGTCCGACATGTGGTGCCTTCCAGACGGAGTCCACCGGACGATGTGCGCATCGCCGCGGCGAGGGATGTCGGCCTCGATCCTGCCATGCCCGGAAAGCGCCCGGTGACGAGGACCTCGCGGTGACCGGCGCCCGGGTTTCCCCGTCAGGAGCGTCGGGGCATGATCGTCACAGGGCTGGGCACAGGACCCCTGCCCGCCGACCCACGCGAGGGAGAGGACGTCATGCGCACGAGGACACCGTCGAGGAAGACGCTCACCGACCAGGCCGCCGAGCTGGTCGAGCAGGTCGCTCCGCACGTCGAGGCTGCCAGGGAGCGGATCGTCAACGACTACCTCCCTGTGGCCCAGAGTGCCCTCGCCGACGCCCGGGACACCGCCCGTGAGGTGGCCAAGGAAGCCCGTGCCGCCGCCGAGGAGGCCGCGGCCAACGCCGAGAAGTCCACGCGCAAGAGCCGCAAGAAGGCAGCGAAGAGCGCCCGGGCCAGGGCGGGCAAGATGGCCGCCGCGGCAGCGGCTGCGGCTCCGGTCACCGCCCCCCTGGCCGACCGCGTGGCCGACAAGGTCAACCCCAAGCCGAAGCGGCGCAAGCGCTTCCTGCTGCTGGTCGTGCTGGCCGGCGTCGGGGCCGTGGTGGCCAAGAAGGTCCGCGGCGGCGCCGAGACCAGCGCCTACCCGCCGCCCCGACCCGCACCCGCCCCGCGCCCGACGGCGACGTCCACCTCGGGCACACGCACCCCGCCGCCGGCTCCGCCCGAGTCCCACTTCGAGCCCGACCCCGTGGCCGAGGCCGCCGCCACCGGCACGACCGACGCCGGACCGGGCGCGACGCTCGAGGGCACCGCTGATGCCGGTGGCGCGTTCCTCGACGAGGTCGCCGCGGATGCCGACGAGGCTCCGCACGCCGTCACGACGCCGGACCAGCCGGCCGAGGTGGAGGACGTCTCGGACGCGCGGCACGCCCGCAAGTCCTGACGCCGAAACGCCGGCTCAGCCGGCTGCGCTGGTCTCCAGGTCGGGGAACTGCGCCCGTACTCGCCGGATCGCCCGGAACTCCGCCCAGAAGCTGAGGAACGGGATCGTCCCGCACACGAGCATCACGACCGTGAACGCGATCGGCCACCGGGCGCGCAGCGCAAGCATGAACGCGACCAGCACGAACACCATGTAGATGAAGCCGTGCGCGGTGCCGAGGTAGAGGTTGATGTCCGAGCCGACCTGCCAGCCGTGGCTGCCCTCGGGCAGGACGCTCGGCCAGATCTCGTGGACGTACTTCAGCGGTACGCCGACGACGACGAGCGTGATGATGGACAGCCCGACGACGGTGGCCAGCACCCGGTAGGCGTTCAGCAGCGGCTTCACGGCTCCGAAGGTACCGGCCGCCTCGCGCACGGCCGCAGGCGGTGGGTGCGGGTCGCGGCGTCGCTCAGCCGGGGCTGAGGTCCATGTGGATCAGCTCCCAGTGGTGGCCGTCCGGGTCGAGGAACGACCAGCCGTACATCGGGCCGTCCGCGATCCGCTCCTGCGCCTTCGCCCCGCCCGACGCCAGCGCGCGCTCGACGAGGTCGTCGACCTCCCCGGGGCTCTCGGCGGAGAGGGCGATCACGACCTCGCTCGGGGACGGGACCGGCTTCCCGGTGAAGGTGGTGAAGAAGTCCTCGACGAGGAGCATCACGAACGCCTCCTCGTTCACGATCATCGCGGTGGCCCGCTCGTCGGTGAAGTCCGGGTTGAACGTGAACCCGAGACCGGTGAAGAACCTGACCGAGAGGTCGAGGTCCTTCACCGGGAGGTTCACGAACACCGTGCGCGGCGTCACGCCACCGCCAGCTCGGCGTCGAGGTCGTCGTCGACCTCGGCCTGGGCATCGGCCTGCACCGCCGGCTGCTGCGGGTTGCGGATGACCGCGAGGGCGACACCGAGCGCGACCAGCACCAGGACCGTGCCGACGACGAAGCCACGCTGGTAGCCGCCGACGAGGGCCTCCTTGACCGGCCTGCCGGCCCTGGAGAGCGTCTCGGTGCGAGCGGTCGACAGGGTGGCCAGCACGGCCAGACCCAGTGCCGCACCGACCTGGCAGGTCGTGTTGACCAGCCCCGAGGCGAGCCCGGCGTCCTCGGGCCGCACCCCGGACATCGACAGCATCATCAGCGCGGGGAAGCTGATCCCGACGCCGGCGCCCATGAACAGCGCGGAGGGCATCACGTCGACGAGGTAGGTGCCGTCGACCGGCACCCGGGCGAACAGGCCGAGCCCGACGGCGATCATCGCCAGCCCGGGGACGAGCACGGTGCGGGCGCCGAACCGCATGGCCAGCCGCTCGGTGTAGCGCACCGAGAGCACGGCCATCACGATCGTGCACGGCAGGTACGCGAGCCCGGTCTGCAGGGCGTCGTACCCCTTGACCTGCTGGAGGTAGAGCACGCCGAGGAAGAACATCCCGAACATGCCGGCCACGGTGAGCGCCTGGATCACGTTCGCGCCGGTCACGTTGCGCGACCGGAAGATGCCCAGCGGGACCAGCGGCTGGGCGCAGGTGGCCTCCCGCACGACGAACGCGACCAGCAGCGCGACCGATGCGGCGCCGAAGACGAGGGTGCGTCCGGCGCCCCACCCGTACGTCGCGGCCGGCGACACGATCGTGTAGACCGCCAGCATCAACGCCGACGTGACGAACACCGCGCCCGGCACGTCGGCGCCCTTGGCCAGGCCGATCCCGCGGTCGCGCACGACGTACTTCCGGGCAGCGACCGCGGTCGCGACGCCGATCGGCAGGTTGATGAAGAAGATCCAGTGCCAGCTCACCAGCTGGGTGATGACGCCACCGGCCAGCAGCCCGATCGAGCCGCCTGCCGAGGCGACGAACGAGAAGACGCCGATCGCGCGGGCCTGCTCGGACGGCTCGGGGAAGAGCGTCACGATCATGCCGAGGATCACCGCCGAGGTGAGCGCGCCACCGCAGCCCTGGATGAAACGGGCCGCGACGAGGACCGACTGGTCCTGGGCCAGGCCGCAGGCCAGGCTTGCGGTGGAGAAGAGCACCAGCCCGCCGAGGAAGACGTCGCGGCGCCCGATCAGGTCGCCGAGCCTGCCGGACAGGAGCAGCAGGCCGCCGAACGAGATCAGGTAGCCGTTCACCACCCAGGCCAGACCCGACTGGCTGAAGCCGAGGTCGTCCTTGATCGCCGGCAGCGCGACGTTCACGACGGTGGCGTCGAGCACCATCATCAGCATGCCCACGCAGAGGACGACCAGCGCGGCCCAGCGGGAGCGCTCCGCCGAGGAGGCTTCGAAAGTGTCGGTCATGGCTGTTCTCCTTGGATGAGGATCGGTCACCCATGTAGACAGCGCGGTGCGGCAGAACTCATTGGCCGATCACCGATGAGTTTCCGTTCCGGCACCGGTCTGTACCTGAAGGCAATACCTGGGTAGGTCCCCGGGACGGCGCGAGGAGTCGAGAATGTCCCTTGAGATGGACGAGACGACGCACACCGATCGTGGCGGTGACGCGGGCTCCACGACGACCGAGGACGAGTTCCCCCGGCTCGCCGACCCGTTCCGCCGAGAGCTGTTCGCGCACTGCTACCGCATGGTCGGTTCGGTGCACGACGCCGAAGACCTCGTGCAGGAGACCTACCTGCGCGCCTGGAAGTCCTACCACGGGTTCGAGGGCCGCTCCTCGCTGCGCACGTGGCTCTACCGCATCGCGACCAACGTCTGCCTGACCTCGCTCGAGGGCACCGAGCGGCGTCCGCTTCCCACCGGGCTGGGCGCGCCGAGCAGCACGGCCGGCGAGCCGCTGGTCAGCGCCGACGAGGTGCTCTGGCTCGAGCCGGTGCCCGACTCGATGATCGCCGACCCGGCCGAGCAGGCCGCCGCGCGCGACACGATCCGGCTCGCGTTCATCGCCGCCCTCCAGCACCTGCCGGCCCGCCAGCGGGCCGTCCTGATCCTGCGCGACGTCCTGAAGTGGCGGGCCAGCGAGGTCGCCGAGGCGCTCGAGATGTCGACCGCCGCGGTCAATTCAGTGCTGCAGCGCGCACACGCGCAGATGGAGAAGGCCCAGCTCACCGTCGACAGCATCGACACCCCGGTCGACGACGAGCACCGGGAGCTGCTCGAGAAGTACGTCGACGCCTTCTGGGAGAAGGACATCGACGGCATCGTCGCCCTGCTCAAGCAGGACGCCATCTGGGAGATGCCGCCGTACGTCGGGTGGTACCAGGGCGCGGAGAACATCGGCCGGCTGATCGACTTCCAGTGTCCCGGCGAGCGGCACGACATGCGGATGCTGCCGACCAGGGCCAACGGCCAGCCGGCGTACGGGCTCTACATGCGGCGGCCGACCGGAGAGTTCACGCCGTTCCACCTCCAGGTGCTGACCATCACCGACGGTGCGGTCAGCCACGTCGGCGCGTTCTTCGACCTCGACCTGTTCGAGAGGTTCGGCCTGCCACCGGTCGTCCGTGACGAGGACTTCGCCGCATGAGCGCCCCGTCCGCCGCACCGTCGCACGCACCCCTGCTCGAGTCCCTGGAGATGCTCGAGCGGGCGGTGGCCTACACCCGTGTCCAGCTGCAAGCCGTGACCCGAGAGATGCTCTGCCTGCCGACCCCGTGCGAGCGCTGGCGGCTCGGTGCGCTGCTCGACCACATGGCCGACTCGCTCGACGCACTGACCGAGGCCGCCGACCTCCACCACGTCTCCGTCGCGGACCAACCGGAGCCCACCGGACCGCCCTCGCCGGTCGACGTGGTCGAGCGGCTGCAGGTGCGCGCGTGCTCGCTGCTCGGCGCCTGGTCGGCCGTCGCCCGCGACGACGACGTGATGGTCGGCGACCGCCCACTGTCCTCGTCGGTGCTCGCGTGCGCGGGTGCCCTCGAGGTCGCCGTGCACGGCTGGGACGTCTCCCAGGCGACCGGGGTGCGTGCGCCGATCCCCGCCGCGCTCGCGCGGGAGCTGCTGATCTGGGCCGACGTGCTCGTCGGCGACGCCGACCGTCCCGAGCGGTTCGACTACCCGCTCAGCGGTCCCTCGGTGGGCCCGTCGTCGCGCTTGCTGATGTCGCTCGGCCGCGAGCCCTAAGGTCGGGCCGGCACCCACTCCTCGGCGAGCAGCGCGTAGGACAACCCGTCCATCCACTCGCCCGAGCGGTGCAGCGACTCCTTGACCGTGTGCGCCTCCCGGCGCATGCCGAGCCGCTCCATGAGCCGCCAGGAGGGCTCGTTCGCCGCGAAGCAGAGCGCCACCAGCCGGCGGAATCCCAGCTCCTCGAAGCAGATCCGGACCAGCTCACGGACTGCCTCGGTCGCATAACCGTTGCCCTCGACGGCGGGGTCGATGCACCAGCCGATCTCTGCCTGGGTCCCCTTCGCCTGGTCGATGACCTCGACCTGGGCCCACGGGTCCTCCGGGGCGAGCATCAGGTCGCCGATGAGCACGCCGTCGCGCTCGATGACCAGCGTCTTGCCCATCCGCTCGTCGTTGCCGATGAACTCGGCGAACGCGTCGAACTCCTGGGACGTGGCACCCATCCAGCGCCCGACGGACTCCAGCCTGCGGATCTGCCAGAGCGCCTCGAAGTCGTCCTTCGAGATGGGGCGCAACAGCAGGCGCTCGGTGCGCCGCGGCCAGGACAGCGCAGCGATGTCGGCGAGGTCGACCATGGCCCGATCATCCCTGCATCGGGCGCTCGTCACACCCGATTAACGGCGTAGGACGATCGTCAGCGGCAGCCGCTCCTTGTGCACGACCCCCGTCGAGTCGAGCTGGCGGATCTTGAGCGTGGCGGTCACCCGCGTGCGACCACCGAGCGCATCCCTGACCGATCGCGACATCCGCAGCTTCACGCGCACCTGGCCGCCACGACCGATCACCAGGGTGGCCGAGCCGATGCCACGGTGCCGGCCGGCGACCAGCACCTTGGCGTGGACTGCGCCGACACAGCCCAGCGCGTTGGCCGCGGGGCAGGACAGGACGAAGCGGTAGGTGCCGTTGGGACGCAGATGGGCGCGCCGGGTCTCGAGGTTGATGAAGGCGAAGCCGGCAGGCCCGCCGGACGGCGTGACGGTGACGGTCTTGCTGGTCGTCGCCTGGCGCCCGTCCGGTGCCGTCACCAGGAGGCCCAGCGTCTGCGAGCCGGCGCTGGTCGCGTGGTAGGCCACCGTCGGCCCCGACGCGTGGCTGCCGTCGGGCAGGGTCCAGGTGTAGGTGAGCGGTGCGCCCCCGAAGGCCCGCGACTGCGTGCCGTCGTACACCGCGGTCTGACCGACCGCGAGCGAGTCCGGTCCGGTGATGCGAGCCCCTGGCCCGAGCGACAGGCGCCAGGCGGCGCGGCCGTACGTCGCCGCGTAGAGCACGCGCCCGTCGGTGCGCAGCGTGATGCCGGGCACCGAGGCGAGCGGCAGGCAGTTCGCCGCCTGCTCCCACGTGGTCGCCCCCGAGGGACGGCGCAGGACGGCGTAGTCGGTCGCGGCGTACAGGTCACCGGTGTAGTCGTCGAAGGCCACGTCGGTGATCGGCTGGTCGGGCAGGTCGGCATCGAGGTTCGTCCAGGTCGCCGTCGACGTGGCCGGGTTGTAGTGCACGTCGAAGACGTGGCCGGGCTGGCCCGGGGTCGCCGCGTCGTACCCGGAGAAGGACACGTAGGCGTGGTTCGGGTCGGCCGGGTCCACCGCGACACCGGAGATGAACCGCTGCGGCTGGGCGTCGGTGTCGATGCGGTTGAACGAGACGCTCTCGGGCTTGGCGTCGGCGTTCTTCGAGATGAACAGCCGGCCGCGCCGGCTTGCGACCCAGAGCGTCGAGGTGTCGCTCGGGGCACGTTCGACGGCGGCCAGGTAGGACCCGCCCTTGCTCCCCGAGCTGCTCGTCAGGTTGGCGCCGATCGGCTCGAAGTCGCCGCACGTGATGTTGCCGGTGTACTGCGGAACTCCGCCCGGGGACGCGCAGTTCGCCTCCAGGTCGGCCTGGTCGCCGCCGTCGTCCTTGGTGCGCCACACGTGTTGCGCGGCGAGGAAGATCGTCCCGGGCACCTTCGGGTCGAGGATGACCGGGGTGTAGAACGACACCGCCTCACCCGACTCGAGGATCGGCTGGGTGATGAAGGTCCAACCGCTCGGGTCCGACCCGTGGTGGTTGATGTCGCCGAGGCCGAGGAAGTACGTGTGGTAGCGGATGTCGGAGTCGCCGACGTCGAAGCCCGATGCCGCACCGTCGCCGTTGACCGACTCGAACCACGAGCGCTCGGGAGTCAGCGTCGCCGAGTAGGAGAACGTGCCGTTGTCCTGGGTGCCGCCGAGGAGGTCGCCGAGGGCGTTCGCGGGATCGACGGACAGCTGGACGAACTGCAGATCACCCAGGCCGTCGTTCATGTTGACGATGCGGTGCGGGACCTTCGACAGCCACTGGTGACAGTCGACGAGGTCGGTCGCCTTCTGCGTCGCATCGGCCTCGGTCGTGATCTCCCGAGCCGGGTCGTCGCACTCGGCCGACATGTCGTCCCAGGTGCCGTCCGTGCGCACCATCCCGCCGTCGGACCCGACGAAGGCGATGTCGGTGTTGGTCGGGTCGAACGCGATGGCGTGCTGGTCGGGGTGCATCTGCTCGTACTGGTGCTCGCCGGGCTGCAGCGTCCCCTCCGTGTCGGCCGTCATGTCGGTGAAGTGCACGCCGGCGTCCTCGGAGCGCATCACGGCGCGGCCGTTGGAGCGCCACGTCGCGATCCCTGCGAGTGACTGGTCCTGCAGCGGCCGGATCTCCTCGTAGACCATCGACCCTCCGAACCAGACCGTGTCGGGGTTCGTCGGATCGACCTCGAGGAACAGGTCGTAGTCGCACTGGCTCTGGCACAGCTGGTGAGCCGCGAAGCCCGGGTCGCCGTCGGCGGAGCTGGAGAGCTTGGTCCAACCGGAGTTGTCGGAGCCGAGGCCGACGAGGTCGGAAGCCGGTACGTCGGCGTCGTCGACCCGGAAGAGCTCCCCGGTCGGGTTGAAGTCGGCGTCGAAGCCGCCGTCGGCGACGTAGACCCGGGTCTTGGCGCTCTTCACCGTGATCGCGACCTCGGTGCGGTCGAAGATCGCGCCCGTCGGTGCGTAGACCTGCTTCCAGTCGGAATCCCCGAGTTCGTCGGCGGCGGCGGTGCGCCAGACACCACCGTCGAGGAACGCGGCATAGACCTTGTCCGGGGCAGTCGGGTCCAGGGCGATGTCGGTGACCCCGCCGTCCTCCTCCTGCCCGGGGGTGATGCCGTCGGGCAGTGAGAAGGCGAGGTCGAACGAGGCACCGCCGTCGTGGGACACGTAGACCCCGAGCGGTGGGGCACCCGGCGGCGGCACCGAGCCGCCGTTCACCGACGACTGCCCCTGACGGCCGTCCGCCGTGCCGATCCAGATCGTGTCCGCGTCGGTCGGGTCGACCCGGACCGCGCCGATCGACCGGTCGTGCGAGACGGCGTACGAGCCCTCGACCAGCGACCAGTGGTCACCGCCGTCGGTCGTCTTGTAGAGGCCGAGACCGGCCTGGTTGATCGCGTTGGCCTCGCCCGTGCCGGCGTAGAGCGTGTCCCCGCTCGGGTCCGTCGGGTCGACGACCAGTGACCCGAAGGCGTTGGTGGGCAGGCCCTCGTCGACCGCGGTCCAGGTCGGCGGTGCCGCCTCCGCGTCGTCGGTGCGCCAGATGCCCCCGCCCGCGGCGGCCATCCACAGCCGACAACCGTGGTCGGGGCTGCCGCAGTTCGGGTCGACCGCGAGCGCGGTCACGCGGCCGGACGTGATGGAGTCCTTGAGGCTCTCGGTGGTGGCTCCGGGCGCGAACGGCGTCTGCGGGCCGATGAACTCCCAGTCCGCGCCGACGCTCGAGCGGGCGGCGATGTGTGGTGTCCCGGCACGGAAGTCCGCACGCGTCAGCTTGACCGGCAGGGCGCGCGTGGCGTGCGTCGCCTTGCGGACGGCGGCGGCCGGGATGTAGCCGCGTGGGTAGGCGCGGTCGACGTAGGCCTGCTGCGCAGGGGTGATCATCCCCGGCTTGGCGTCCTTGTCCGGGTCCTTGACCTCGAACCGTTCGCCGCGGTCACCGTCACGGTGGGCGGTCGCCGCCGCCGAGCGGTGCCCGGACGGTCGGCCGAGGCCGATCGGGCCTGCTGCGGCCAGTGCGACGAGGAGGGTGGCGGCCGTCAGGCCACTGAGAAGGGTGCGCTTCTTCATGCTCTGGCTCCGTTGCCCGGACGATCGTCGGGTCGCCGTCTGCGCCCCGGACCGACCTTCCCGACCGTACTCGCGCCCTCCGGCTTGCGCACCGGTCGATATCGGACAGTTTCAGCGGCTCGCGCCGGGCGGCAGGATGGGCAACGCGGCTGGTGCTCCCGATCTCGCCAGCGCCAGCAGCGCATCGACATCGAGGTGCTGCTCGACCAGATCGCCGAGCAGGTCGAGCCGTGCCTCGCGACGCTCGGCGAACACGACTCCGGACGGGCGCCACTCGCGCCCGACGCGGGACGCGACGGCGGCGAGGAGCGCCTGCCGGAAGCCGTCGCTCTCGAGGCTGCCGTGCCACATCGTCGCGAACACACCGTCGTCGGCACCGCCGCCCGGGAAGTCGCCGACCGCGCCGACCTCGAACCGACCGTGATGGATCTCGTAGCCCGCGACGGACTGCCCGAGCGCCGTGCCGGAGGAGAGGCGGAGCACCTTGTCGGCACAGAAGGTCGTCTCGGCGTCGAGCAGACCGAGTCCGTCAGCGGCGGCGCCGGCCTCTCCCTCGACGCCGTCGGGGTCGGTGATCCGGCGTCCGAGCATCTGGGCCCCACCGCAGATGCCGAGCACCGCGCCGCCGTGCCGGACGTGCCGCGCAATCGCCTGCGTCAGTCCGCGAGAGCGCAGCCAGGCGAGGTCGGCCAGCGTCGCGCGAGTGCCCGGGAGGACGACGAGGTCGACACCCGCCAGGTCCCGGGCGGACGCGGCGAAGACGACGTCGACGTCGGGCTCGAGGCCGAGCGCGTCGACGTCGGTGAAGTTGCTGATCCGCGGCAACCGGACCACGCCGACGCGCAGGCCGTCGTCCGCCTCCGACCGCCGGCCGTCGAGGTCGAGCGCGTCCTCCGAGTCGAGCCAGAGGTCGGGATGCCAGGGCAGCACGCCGTACGTCGTCCGCCCGGTCAGCCTGGTCAGCTCGTCGATGCCCGGCGCGAGCAGGGCCGGGTCGCCGCGGAACTTGTTCGCGACGAAGCCCGCGACGAGCGCCTGGTCCGCCGGCTCGAGCAGGGCGACCGTGCCGTGGAGCGCGGCGAAGAGCCCGCCCCGGTCGATGTCGCCGACGACCACGACCGGCAACCCTGCATGCCGCGCGAGGCCCATGTTGACGTAGTCGCTCGCGCGCAGGTTGATCTCCGTCGGGCTGCCGGCACCCTCGGCCACGACCACCTCGAACCGGCCGGCCAGGTCGTCGTACGCCGCGTGCGCCGCGTCGGCCAGGTGCGCCCGGCCCTCGGTCCAGTTGGCGGACGTCACGGTGCCGCCCGGTCGACCCATGACGACCACGTGGCTGCTGCGATCGCCGCCCGGCTTCAGCAGCACGGGGTTCATCGCGACCTCGGGGGTCACGCCGGCGGCCAGCGCCTGGACCCACTGGGCTCGGCCGATCTCACCGCCGTCGGCACAGACCATCGAGTTGTTCGACATGTTCTGCGCCTTGTACGGCGCGACGGAGACTCCGCGGCGGCGGAACGCCCTGCACAGCCCGGTGGTGACGACGCTCTTGCCGGCATCCGCCGTCGTGCCTGCGACCAGGAGACCGCTCACGACGCGGTGCCCTCGAGCGCCGACGCCTCCACCGGCGCCGCGAGAGAGTCACGACACCACCGCACCCAGACGAAGACCGCGAACCCGCCGAAGAACCACCACTCGATCGCGTAGAGCAGGTTGCGCAGGCCGGTGGTCACGGAGACCGACGTCGTCGGCGGTGGACCGACCGGCTCCAGGGCGCTCGAGCCGCCCTCGGTGGTTGAGCCGCCCTCGGTGGTTGAGCTTGTCGAAACCCCCTTCGCCAGCACGTAGCCGCTGTAGAGGTCCTGGTCGACGTGCTCGACGAGGCTCGCGATCCGCATCGCAGGGATGACGTCGTC
>Ga0136846_1238672_pt1 | contig 24679 bp, 17 predicted proteins | sample HopSoiMetagenom2_FD_96841 | JGI IMG/M metagenome (GOLD analysis project Ga0136846, IMG submission 96841) | Grasslands soil microbial communities from Hopland, California, USA - 2 Assembly 2016 (version 4) | ecosystem: Environmental > Terrestrial > Soil > Grasslands | place: USA: Hopland... | reverse complement strand
GCGTAGGGTCACCGTACAGTGGCATCTCGTAGTTGAACAGCGTGCCACGTGCCGCGACCTGCTCTTGCAGCCTGTGGCCATACTCCCGCTGGAACGCGGGCCGCGGAGGAACGGCCGTGTTTTTTGATACTGTCGTCTCGTGCAAACTGGTCAGTAGCGCATTGAGTAACGGGGTGGACTGGGGCACGACCGTCGGGCCGTAGAACCCAGTCCGATGGTTCCCTGCCGCCTGGTATTCGCCGCCCTGAACGAAACCCGGGGGATACCGTACCTCCTTGTACGGGGCTTGTTCGAAGTGAACGTGCTTAGAGACGGGAGGAGGACGCATGCGCGTGGTCTCCGGGCTCGATCCGTCTCTTGGCGCTTTGCCGCGCGCCGTCGAGTCGCGGGGACTTCCACGAACGGATGCTGCACGACGTGTCGATTCATCACCGTCCTGCGGCGCGAGAAGCGGCGAGTCGCTGTTGGAAACGTATCGTTGGGCCCTGAACTTGCTCCGGTCGTGGCTGGGAGGGGGGGTGCCGTCCCCATGCCTAGATGTACTTTCCGAGCGGACTGAGGCCTTTTCGTCGACCTCCTGACCTTCATCGGTCCGGTAGTCTGACGGCGGCGAGAACTCGGGCGACCCGTGTGGCTCGGGCTGAGCGTCCTGAGATACCGAAGGGTGCATGCGCGTGGCCTTCGAGCTCGCTTTGTCGCTATGCCGGATTCCTTCGGCCTCCAATTCCGCCAGAATTTGCATGCGCATGGCGGCCTTCTCTTCGGCTCTACGCATGGCCTTCGCTTCGTCTCTAAGCTTCCGCGCATTGCGGTGCGACGTCGAGTCGCGGCGACCTGCACGAACGGATGCTGGACGGCCCCTCAATTCGTCACCGTCCTGCGACGCGCCATGCGCCGATGCGCTGTCGGAAGTGTCTCCTTCGATCCTCAACTTGCTCCGGTCGCGGCGGCGGGGAGGGGGCAGGCCGTCCACATGGCTAGATGTACTTTCCGAGTGGACTGACGACCCTTCGTCGACCTCCTGACCGTCATCGATTCTGGTCCGGACTTGGGAGTCTGACGGCGGCGAGAACTCGGGCGACCCGTGTGGCGCGGTCTGAGCGCCCTGAGATGCCGAAGGGTGCATGCGCCTGGCCTTCGAGCTCGCTTGGTCGCTACGCTGGATTTCTTCGTCCAGCAATTGCAATTCCGCCAGCCTTTGCATGCGTATGGCCATCACTTTGTCTCTACGCGTGACCTTCGCTTCGCGGTGCGAAGTCGAGTCGCGGTGACCTGCACGATCGGATGCTTGACGGCCCCTCCATTCATCACCGTCCTGCGACGCGCCATGCGCCGATGCGCTGTCGGCAGCGTTTCCTTCGCTCCTCAACTGGCTCCGGTCGCGGCGGGGAGGGGGAGGGCCGTCCGCATGCCTGGATGTCCTTTCCGAGCTGATTGACGACCTTTCGTCGACATCCGAGCGGCCCTTTCTGGTCCGGACCTCGGAGTCGAACGGCCGCGAGACCTCACGTGAGCGTTGTGGCGCGGGTTGCCTCCACGCATTGGCCGTCGTTTCGAACTTGCTGTCCCGACTGGGGCTCGACACCGGACCCACATACGGTTCCTTGAAGCTCGGTGTATGGTCGACGGGCAGCAGGCGCGCAGGTGCCAGCCCTTGAGGAAGATACGTGTTTGCGATGTTGATCGTCAGTTGCCCAAAAGGCATCTCAAACCCGGTTTTCTGCCTGCCGATCGTCATCTTCGACGTCGACACATACTGGAAAGGACCGAAGTCAACGTGAAGTATGGACAGCGGGTTGCCCGAGACGTTGAGATTCTTCAGTTTTTTGAGCTTCGCAACGGAGCTTGGAATTGCATTGTCCGCAGTCAGCTGGTTGTCGGCGACATTTAGCTTCTCAAGGCACTGCAAATAACCGACTTCGCCGGGCAACCCAGTCAATTGATTCGATGCTAAATTGAGATTGTTCAGTCGTGTCAATCTTCCGACGACGGATGGAATCTCTGTGAGTAAATTTTCCTGCAGCGACAGTTTCTCCAGGCGCATCAGGTCGCCAATGCGGTCCGAGACATACATGAGCTTGTTCGAGCTAACGTCCAAAGACGTGAGCTTCGTGAGATTTCCTATCTCATCTGGAATGACTTCGATGGCATTTGTCGAAAAGTTGATGGATCGGAGGTTCGGCAAATTCCTGATTCCGCGGGGGATCTCCCTGAGCGAGTTGTGCGAGATGCTCAGCTTCTCGAGATTGGAAAGGTTGAGGACCGCTGGAGAAATGTTTTTTAAGCAGTTGTGGGCGAGCGACAAGTCTTTGGCTTTACCCGCCCCGTTGGATAGGAGTTGATCCGGAGGTAGCTCCCTCAATTGCAGGTTTTTCAGACTGACTCGACTCGGCGACGACGTCCACGCCGACTCCAGCGTATTAACAGCCTTTTGGCGCTCTTCGGCGGAGCGTCGCGAATTCACGTACTCACGGATTTCCGAACGGAGTGGCGATGATGCCCTGTTGCCCAACGGGATTTCATGGCCTGCCGATTCAGACTGAATGATTGATGGTATTACGTTGATGTATTTGCAGCGGAACATTCTTTGTGCCGTTAAATGGTTTAAGTTCAAGAACTGGCTCGACACTGAACGCCGCGTTGGGAAGAGTCGAGAAATGGCAGTGCCAGGCTTGGCGAAGCCGCGCTCCTTCGATCAGTTGGAGTTGGCGCCGCCGAGTCCGGGGTGAAGCTGGATTGTTACGAAAGTCGAATCTGCTCACACCCCAAAAAGCGAATGCATCTCCGAAACTGCGAAGTTTTTGCAGAAGCAATTTTTTTTGAATGCCCGTCAGTCACACACGGAGCTTGAAGTCGACAGTTGCACTGCGGTCCTTGGCTCCGGCGTCACGGATCACGGATGGCCGGATGACGCCGACCCCGGCGCCTTACTGCGTCACCCTGGCTGACATGGACGCAGATCTGCATGGCTTGTGCGCTGACGGCACGATGCTGCACGGCGTGGAAGTGCTGCGCCTGGCTTACGACGCCGCCGATCTCGGGTGGGTGATGCGTCCCACCGGCTGGATGCCGCTGCGCCCCCTGTTCGATGTGGGCTATCGCATCTTCGCGCGTCACCGCCGCGAGATCTCGCGCGCAGCGGCCCCGTTCATCACCGCCCTGCGCGTGCGGCGTGCACGCCGCGCTGCAGCGCGCATGTCTCAGCCTCTCAGCGAGTCTTCATATAGGCCGCATAGAGCGACGGATGCAGCTCGCGCAATGTTTTGCGCTTCTCGACGATGTCGTGGTGGCGGCCCTGGTGCTCCAGGCCAAGCAGTTCGACCAGAAGCCGCATGGCCTGCTCGGGCGAACTGTGCTGAGAAGCCTGCGCGGCCGCCAAGTGCTCGGCCAGCTGGGGGCGTTCGGCCAGAACCCATGCGGGAAACCACGCCAGGTCGGCGGCCTCGCCTGCGCCCTCGAAATCCGCCTCGAACCGGCGCACAAGTTGAGGCAGCAGCGGATCGGGGGAGCGAGGCACCAGCTCCGCCAGACGCCGGGGCGACAACCAGGCGAGTTCAGCGAGCATCGGCCACGTCGCTTGCAAGCCAAACAGGTGCAGGCGCGCCTGCGACATCCAGGCGAGCGGTGCCGGGATGCGGCGCCACGATTCGATGCTGTTCACCACTTGCACTGCGTCATGCCACCGACTCGCCTGCAACCACAGCGCCGCAGCATGCTCATCCGCGTGGTCGGCCCGAAACGGCAGCGGCTCGGCCCGGCGCGCCAAGTCCTCCCACTGCCCGGCCAGCCATTGGGTGGCTTCCTTGTCGCCGAAGGTGCGAATCGCCGCTGGGCGTATAACGTTCTCCAGGGTTTGCCGGGCTGTGCCCAGATCTTCGTGACGGGCAAATGTTTGGTGCTCGCGGCGTTCCAGTGCTTCGGTAAGCACCAGCAGCGCGGGCAAAGCCTCGTCCAGCGGCCATTGGTCGGAGAGCCGATTGCAAGCGACCCGGGCGCCTTGTGCGTCGCGCTGTTCAAGCGCATGGATCACATCATTCCTGACCATCACCGCGCCGCTGTGTTCGAAGATGTCGAGTTGCATGGCGGCCTTTCCTCGTTGGGGTGGATTTGAGATGCATCCGCGGGAACCGGCGCATGCGTTCAGCGGGCGATTTTGAGGGCTTTCCAAAGCTGGAACGAAAGCCCCCGGCGAGCATCGCGCCGAACCATGGTCGTCAGGTCGCTCACCGAGCCGCAGCCGGCGGGATGAATAATCCGTCCCATGAGTTTTTCCGCCCCTCAGCACGCACCACTTCCAGTTGATGCCTTGGAGTCCCCAGAGCAAACACCCGCTCATGCCCGAACGCAAGGCATCGACGCAGACTTGCTGAAGAAGGCCCGCAAACGACTGAAGTTCTTGTACCGGCAGGTGGCCAAGAACTGGCCGGGATTCCTTGCACGTCCCGGTCAGGACGAGATGATGCAGGCGGCACTGTTGACTTTCCTGTGCGCAAAGTCACCGGACGACGAGAGCCGTCAAGGCAACAATCTCGCGCAGCTTGAAGCCGGCACCGGTACCGGCAAGACTGTGGCTTATTGCCTGGCCGCCATCGTGGCTTCGGAGTTGCTGGAAAAGACCGTCATCGTCTCCACCGCGACCGTGGCCTTGCAAGAGCAGTTGTTTCACAAGGACTTGCCTCGCTTGGCGCAGATCATTCCCGATCTGCACTTTGACATCATCAAAGGCCGTGGCCGCTACGTCTGCGAAAGCCGGCTGGAAGGTGCAATCCACGAGGGAGCCCAAGCCAGCCTTCTGGGGGATGAATTTCAGGATGCGTTCGTCGGCGCTCGCACAAGATCCAAGGGCCCACGCGACAGTGTCCAAGCCATGCGCTGGTTCAACGAGTCCATCAAGAAGCTTCGCGCCGGCAAATGGGACGGCGACATCGACAGCCTCGAACAGCAACCGGACCCTGAAGATTGGCGCCAGGTACAAGCCAACGCCCATGCCTGCAACGGCGGGCAATGTGAGTACTTCAAGAGCTGCGCATTCTTCAGAGCTCGCCGCCGGGCCGCTTCCGCCACGATACAAGTGGCCAATCACGCGCTGATTCTGGCCACCCTGCAAACCGACAGCACGATGATTGATCCCGGCAACACTTTGTTCGTGTTCGACGAGGCCCATCACCTGCCAGGGATCGCTGCAGATCAGTTCTCGTACCGTGCCAGGTACGGAGCCACCCTCCATCTGCTCACCAGCCTGCGCGCCGTGGCCAGCCGCCATGGCAGGGCGATGCCTGCCTCCAGGCGGCCGGACCCGGTGGCATTTGGCCAGGCCATCACCGACTGCACAGACAAGCTCGCCATCCTGGAACGCTACTGGACTCAGACCCAATGCGTCAGTGCCGACCAACGCGTCCATCGCTTCACACAGGGACGGATCCCGGATGCACTCGTTGCCGAATGCGAGCAGCTCGGCATGGTCATTCGGTCGATATCTGGCGTGGTGTCAAGCATCGCAGCCGCGCTGATGGAGATCGACGAGTCCAAATCACTCGCCGAACGCGATGAGCAAACTCGTGCAGGTGTCGAACTGGGCGTTTACCTGTCGCAGCTCAATACATTGGAGCGTCTGTTTGCAGCGTGGGCCACCCACGACCCCGTCCCTTGGGCAAAGTGGATGGAATTTGCCGACCCAATCCCGGGAATTCCGGCGGTAAGCACCACTGACGCCTGGTTATGTGCCAGCCCGATGACACCGGCGCAGCTTTTGTCGCGCGGACTGTGGAAGAGCGTCAGCGCTGCCGTGTGCACCTCTGCGACCCTCACCGCCTGCGGCAGCTTCGACTTCTTTGACCGCTTGAGCGGCATGAACCGATTTCCTGAACGCCGCTCTCTGGTCGTCGCGTCTCCTTTCGACTACGCCACGCAGGGCGAACTGCGTATTGCCCCCATGAGGCATTCTCCGAAGAGCCCGGAGTTTTCCGAAGAGTTGTGCGAGGTGCTTCCGGGGTTGCTGCGCGAACATCATCATGGCCAATTGGTGCTCTTCACCTCCAAGCGACAGATGCAGGCCTGCCACGCGGCCCTGCCCAAGGACCTGAGCGGGCAGGTGCAAATGCAAGGCGACCGCTCGCGCACCGAACTGCTGAAAGAACACAGCCGCTGCGTTGCGAGTGGCCAGCGCAGCATCATCTTCGGCCTGCAGTCCTTCGGCGAAGGCATTGACCTTCCCGGTCAACTGTGCGAGCACGTGGTCATCGACAAACTCCCGTTCAGTCCGCCCACCTCACCGGTGGAGGAAGCGTTGGCGGAGTGGCTGACTGCCCAGGGGCGCGATCCTTTTGCCGAACTGTCCGTGCCCCGCACTGCGATGAAGCTGGCCCAATGGGCGGGGCGCGGTGTACGTACCGTCACCGACCGCGCAGTGATCACGGTGTGCGACACGCGCCTGGTCACGATGCGCTACGGCAAGGACATCTTGGCGGGCTTGCCGCCGTTTCCGGTGGTGAGGTCCGTCAGAGCTGAGCAGCATTGATCGCGGGAGCTCTTACGGAGTTCGGCGCGACATGGGCTTTCAAACCGTCTGCTAAGGTTGCTTCTTAATGGAAGCGATGAACCTCCTGCTGCTCGCAGGCGGGCTGCTGGTCTTCGTCAGCCTGCTCGCCGGTGTGTATTCGGCGCGACTGGGTCTGCCCTTCCTGCTCGTCTTTCTCATTGCAGGCATGCTCGCCGGCGAAGAGGGCCCGGGTGGCGTCAAGTTCGACAGCCCTTTGCTCAGTGCGTGGGTGGGCAGCGTGGCGCTTGCGATGATCCTGTTCGAAGGCGGGCTCAACACCCGCATGAGTACGTTTCGTACCGGCTTCAAGCCTGCCTTGTTGCTTGCGACGGTGGGTGTGCTCATCACCGCGGGCATCGTCGGCGCCGTTGCGATGCATGCAATGAACCTCGACTGGCGGCACGGCCTGCTGCTGGGCGCCATCGTCGGATCGACCGATGCGGCCGCCGTGTTCTCGCTGCTGCGCCACGTCGGACTCAAGCTGCACGAGCGTGTGTTCGCCACACTGGAGATGGAGTCGGGCCTGAACGACCCGATGGCGGTCTTCCTCGTGCTCGCGCTCATCGCCGTCATCAAGTCCCACGCCGGGCCGGGCGATGCCTTGTGGCTGCTTGCCAGACAGGCCGGCTTCGGCACGGCAGTCGGTTGGTACGGAGGCGCCGTCGTTTCGTGGCTGCTGCGCAAGCTGCCGCTCTCAGCAGCGCACGGCGGATTGCTCTCGCTGATGATCCTGTCGGGCGGGCTCACCCTCTTTGCCATGTGCGGAATGATCGAAGGTTCGGGCTTTCTCGCGATGTACCTCTACGGCTTGCGAGTGAGGGCGCTCGCCGAAGACGCTGCCCATGCCGCTTCCTCCGCCCTTGACGGATTCGCCTGGGCCGCGCAGGCGACCATGTTCCTGTTGCTGGGCCTGCTGGTCACTCCGCATGACATCCTCAAGGCCTTCTGGCCCACCTTCGCCATCGCCGCCACGCTCATCTTCGTGGCTCGGCCGCTGGCGGTGTTGCTGTGCCTCGCGCCTTTGCGCTTCCCCTTGCGTCACAACCTCTTCATCGGCTGGGTAGGCCTGCGTGGCGCAGTGCCCATCGTGCTCGCCCTGTTCCCCACGCTCGAGCACGTGCCCGGCAGTTCGCGCTTCTTCAATGTCGCTTTCGCGGTGGTGCTCGCGTCGCTGCTGCTCCAAGGTACGACGCTTGGCGGGGTAGCGAAGGTGCTCGGCGTGATCGAGCCGCCCGATGAACCGCCGCCCGGCGAAGGCAGTGTGCATGGCCGGCTCACGCTCGATGGCGACCTGGCGCTTGCCGACGTATTCGAGTTCTTCCAACTGCCGCTGCCCGAGAACGCCAGCACCACGCTGGGCGACTGGCTGACCACCGAGCTCGCGCGCGACCAGGCGGAAGGCGACAGCATTGAATGGCACGGCGCGAAATTCATCGTCAAGGGCTTGCAGGACAAGCGCATCGCACGGGTCGGCATCACGCTTGCTCGGCGTGTGAAATGAACATGGCGCGCAAGAAGCGGGAAGCGAAGCCTTTCGTCGCGCCCTCGGAAAATCCCGAACTCGACGCCTGGTTCGAGGCGCAGGTTTCGCAAGTACGATGCGAACAATCTGTTGTTGAGCCAGGCGCAGACGGAGGTGTTGTGCCAGGAACTCGACATCCGCCGACTCGCCTCGAGCCTGAAGCTCATGCGTCATCGGCGCATCGAATCGGTGGCTCTGGCTGTGCTCAGCCCCTTCGCACTGCCGCTCATGGTCGAGCGCTTTCGAGAAGGTCTCACCACCGAAAAACTCAAGGACCGCCTCGCCCGCATCATTCGCGATGCGGCGAAAGCGGCCGACAAATGAAACGCATCGGATCGGGCGCCAAGGCCCGCCTCGGAACCTACCTTATCGCTCTGTGGAAACTCTTCAAGCACCCTGCGACTCCCAAGCCTGCGAAATGGATCGCCATCGCCGTGATCGCTTATGCATTGAGCCCCATCGACCTGATTCCGGACTTCATTCCGGTGCTGGGCCTCTTGGACGACGTGATCATCGTCCCGCTGGGCATTGCGCTGGCGGTGAAGCTGACGCCCAAGCCTTTGTGGGACGAAGTGTTCAGGCAAGCGCAAGCGTCCAGCATCCGCCTGCCGAGGATGTTGTCGGGCGCCGTGTTCATTGGCCTGGTGTGGGTCGTCGTGGTTGGCTTGCTGGGCTGGTGGGTGTATCGCGCCTTCTGATTGCGCTCGTCGCGAGCTTCGCATGCGGGCATGCAGGGGCGGAGAGCTTCTCGGGCGTGGTTACGCGAGTCTCCGACGGCGACACGGTGTGGGTGAAGCCCGACGGCAGCACCGGCAAGCCCGTCAAGCTGCGGCTGCTGGGACTCGATGCACCCGAGAGTTGCCAGGCCTGGGGTGCGCAGGCCACGGCAGCGCTGTCGTCGCGGGTGCTGCGTCAGCGGGTCCATGTCAATGCGAAGGCCACCGACACCTACCAGCGCCGAGTGGTCACGCTGACCCTCGGCGGCGAAGACATCGGCGCGTGGCTTGTGTCGCAGGGTCATGCGTGGAGCTATGGCTACCGTTATCACGCGGGGCGCTACGCCGCCGAGGAGCATGCGGCTCGCGCGGCGGGGCGCGGTCTCTTCGCCGATCCGCGGGCAATTGAGCCGCGGACCTTTCGCAAGCAGCATGGGGCGTGCGCCTTCCCCAGGTCGCGTCGCAGGCAGCGCCATTGACGGCGGCAAGTTGACGATGGCTTTCGATCATGCCCGCCGCTGTCTCGTGGTTGCAAATCCTCGCCGTAGCGCGCGAGCTGTGGGGCTTCCTTTGCGCCTACTGCTGAGCGGAGAACTCAGCCTCTCACTTGCGCATCAAGGTGCTTTTGCCGAACAGGCTTTCAATCAAGTCGACCGCCACTTCAGCCGTGGCGTTGCGCACGTCCAATGCCGGGTTCAGTTCCATCACGTCCAGCGACGCCAATCGCCCCGTGTCCGCGATCATCTCCATGCACAACTGCGCCTCGCGGTACGTCGGCCCGCCCTTGACCGTGGTGCCGACACCGGGCGCCACGTCCGGGTCCAGAAAATCGACGTCGAAGCTCACGTGCAGATGGGTGCTGGTGTCGAGCGTCGCCAGTGCCAGCTCCATCGCATGCCGCATGCCCATCTCGTCGATGTAGCGCATGTCGAAGACCTCGAGGTCCATCTCGAGCACGAAGCGCTTCTCGCCCTCGTCGACGCTGCGAATGCCGATCTGGCGGATCCACTTCGGGTTGATGGCGGGCACCTGTCCGCCGATCTCGATCAGCTCCTTCGGGCCGTGCCCGCACAGGCAGGCCACGGGCATGCCATGCAGGTTGCCGCTGGGTGTGAGGATGTTGGTGTTGAAGTCGGCATGCGCATCGAGCCAGAGGATGCGCAGCTTCTTGTTCGTTTCGCGGCAGTGGCGCGCCACCGCGCTGATGGACCCGAGACCCAGGCAATGGTCCCCGCCCAGCAGAATGGGCAGACGGCCCAGCACAAGCTCGGCGTGCACAGCGTCGTGCACGGCCTTGTTCCATGCCACGACTTCCGCCAGGTGCCGATAACCGTCGGTGGGCGCAAGCCAAGGGTTGGCCGGACCCGTCAGGTTGCCGCGGTCGATCACTTCGAGGCCGTGTCCTTGCAGTACCGGCACGATGTTCGCGACGCGCAGCGCCTCGGGGCCCATGCTGGCTCCGCGGATGCCTGCGCCGATGTCGGTGGGCGCGCCGATGATGCTGAGCTGATGATTCATCTGGGTCGACGAACAGATTCCGTGAAAAGAAAGGTCGGACAAGGGTCTCAGATTTCGCTTGCGTAGTCGCCCTTGGCGTCCTCTCGCGGGCTGAAGCCGTAATGCGCTTCCAGCACATCCCATGCCTCTTGAGCCGTTTCGACGAAGCGGAACAGTTCGAGGTCCATCGGGCTGATCATGCCGGTCTCGACCAGCAGGTCGAAGTTGACGAGCTTCGTCCAGAAATCGCGCCCGAACAGTAGCACCGGTCGACGCCTGCACTTACCGGTTTGGATGAGTGTCAACGCCTCGAACATTTCGTCGAGGGTGCCGAATCCGCCCGGAAAACACACCAGGCCGATCGAGCGCATCAGGAAGTGCATCTTCCGCAGGCCGAAGTAGTGGAATTGGAAGCACAGTTCCGGCGTGATATAGGGGTTGGGCGCCTGCTCGTGAGGCAGCACGATGTTCAACCCGATGCTGCGGCCGCCCACCTCGTGCGCACCGCGATTGCCCGCTTCCATGATGCCGGGGCCGCCGCCAGTCACGACGTAGATGGGCGTCGCAAATTCGCGCGATTTTTCAGTCACGAGCTGCGCGAAAAGGCGGGCTTCGTCGTAGTAGCGCGCCATGGCAAGGTGGGTCTGCGCCATGCGTTGCGCGGTTTCGTTGCTGGACGATCTGGCGTCCGCCACGAGTCGCTGGGCAACGTCTGTTGGCACGATGCGTGCGCTGCCGAAAATGACGATGGTCGACTCGATCTTCTGCTCTTGCTGCACCAGTTCGGGCTTGAGCAATTCGAGCTGCATGCGCACCGGGCGCAAGTCTTCGCGCAGCAGGAAGTCGGTGTCGTTGAAGGCGAGGCGGTAGGCGCTTTCCGGGCCGTCGTAACGGGAGGGTGGCGTGGGCTTTTCGGCCTCTTGCTGGGCTGTCGGAAAGTTGCGTGCTTTCAGGTCGCGGCGTCTCTCCGCGATGCTGCGATTACGATGGTTCATGGTGTGCAGCTTAACGCCTGGGCGAGGTCCTCGGGGCCTCAAGGCCAAGGCGGATTTTCCGCGCAATCACCCGTGGGACAAGTGCCAATTCCCGGCTTGCAACCGAGGCATGGAATGTCCTGTCCGCAGGTCACTTGTGTGACGGCCTGCCCCCGCACACCGCACACCCGGCCTGCCGCCCGAGCCGGATCTCGTTCCACTCCATGGTCCGCGCATCAAGCATCTGCAATCGTCCCGCGAGCGATGATCCCACGCCCGTCAGAAACTTCAACGCTTCAACCGCTTGCATGGAGCCGACGACGCCCACAAGCGGGGCGAATACGCCCATCGTTGCGCAGCGGACTTCCTCGAAAGCCGCATCGGGTGGAAAGATGCATGCATAGCAAGGTCCGTCATCCGAGCGCGTGTCGTAAACCGAAATCTGCGCGTCGAACCCTACCGTTGCGCCTGATACCAAGGGCTTGCGATGCTTCACGCAGGCCGCGTTCACGGCATGCCGTGTCTTGAAGTTGTCGCTGCAATCGATGACCACATCCGCTGGGGCCACGAGCGCATCCAGGCGGGCGGCATCCGCGCGTTCCTGAATCGCGACGACTTTGACCTCGGGGTTGATGGCCGCGATGCTCTGCGCCACCGACGCGGCCTTGGGTTGCCCGACACGCGACATGTTGTGGGCGATCTGGCGCTGCAGGTTGGTCAGGTCCACGATGTCGTGGTCGACCACGGTGATGGTCCCGACGCCTGCCGTGCCGAGGTAGAGCGCCACGGGCGATCCCAGACCGCCGGCGCCGATGACCAGCGCATGCGAAGCCAACAGCCGCTGCTGGCCCTCGACCCCCAGTTCGTCGAGCAGGATGTGCCTCGAATAGCGCAGGAGCTGGTCGTCGTTCATGCGGCGAGCATAACCAAGCGCGAAGGCGAGAGAGGCATCGATCACGCGAGGGGAGGGGGCTGCGCTGAAATCGTCCTGCCTCGTCCTGGAACACACAAAAACGCCCGCTGTCGGCGGGCGTTTTTGATGGGTGTCGACGATCAGTTCGTGGTCGCTTCAGCCTTGCGTTCGACAATGGTCTTGCTGACCAGAACCGGCTTGCCCTTCAGGCGGTTGAGCGCCTGGACGAGCTGGAAGTCTTCCGGGCTGCCGAACTCGGGCAGGGGCTTCGGCGGCGTGTTGTTGTTCTTAGCAACTTCTTCCTCGAGCTTCTTGCGTGCCTCTTCACGAGCCTTCTCGCGCGCGGCGTCCTTCGCCTCGACGCCCTGGCCGCTCAAGAGGTGCTTTTCCAAGTCGGCTTCGCGGGTGCGCAGCGCGCCAAAAAGGTTGCCCTCGGCGGTTTCGTCCAGCAGCACGTCGGGCACGATGCCCTTGGCCTGGATGGAGTGGCCGTTCGGCGTGTAGTAACGCGCGGTGGTCAGCTTCAGGCCCGGCCCCGGGCAGTCTTCAATCATGTAGCTTCCGACCAGGCAGGTCGCCGTCTGTACCGACGCCTTGCCGAAGGTTTGGGCGCCCATGATGGTGGCGCGATGGTGGTCTTGCAGCGCACCAGCAACAATTTCGCTGGCAGAAGCCGAGCCTTCATTGACCAGCACCACCAGCGGCAGCGATTTGATGGATGCCGGCAGGCGCTTCACCGGGTCGCCGTTGTTCGAGCGGCGCAGGTAGTTGCTAGGGTTGGTCGTGAAGGTCTGCTTCGCACCCTGGATCTGACCGTTGGTGGACACGACGGTCACGTCCGTGGGCAAGAAAGCTGCCGACACCGCGATGGCGCCGTCGAGCAGGCCGCCCGGGTCGTTGCGCAGGTCGAGCACCAGGCCCTTCATATTCGGGTCGGCCTTGTAAAGCTCTTCGACCTTGCGGGAGAAGTCGTCGACGGTGCGGTCCTGGAATTGGCGGATGCGCACCCAGCCGTAGCCGGGCTCGAGCAGCTTGGCAGTGATGCTCTGGACCTTGATTTCTTCGCGAGTGATGATGACCGGGAACGCGCGGTTTTCGGTCTTGCGGAAGATGTTGAGAGTGACCTTGGTGCCGGCTTCCCCGCGCATGCGCTTGACGGCCTGGTCCATGGTCAGGCCCTTGACGGGCGTGTCGTCGATCTTGGAAATCAGGTCGCCCGATTTCAGGCCGGCGCGGAACGCGGGTGAGCCTTCGATCGGCGTGGCGACCTTCACGAGGCCGTCCTCCATGCCGATCTCGATGCCCACGCCAACGAATTTGCCGGTGGTGCTTTCCTTGAATTCGGTAAAGCTCTTCTTGTCCAGGTATTGGGAGTGCGGGTCCAGCCCGTTCACCATGCCGGCAATCGCGTCGTTGATGAGCTTTTTCTCATCCACCGGATCGACGTAGTTGTTCTTGACGAGGGAGAAGACGGAGGCGAGCTGCCCCATTTCTTCCAATGGCATCTGGGCCGCGGAACTTCGGGCAATTGCCTGCAACTGCATGGTTGCCAGTGCACCTGCTACGGTTCCGAGTGCAACCCAACCCGCGACTCTCAGTTTTGCACCCATGACTTTTACCAATCCTGCTTCAGACAAAGACATCACGCCCAATCCAGTATAAAACTACAAGGCCCGTTTGGAGCCATGTAAGTGATGGGAAGTTCGGGCCATTTCCGCTCTACATGTCCCCGATTTTGCCCGTCGGGTGTGCAGGAACTACAAGATGCAGTGAAGCCCGGGTTTCCACGAGGACCAAGAATAGGAGGTGTTTGCCGAGATGCAACGCCACCAGGTCGAAGCATCCGGGCTCGGCGTGAAGTAGTGCCGCAGAAGTGAATTCGTTCGTACGAGCCGCCGATGACCTCGAACATTCTTGGCCGACAGCCTATATGGCGTGCCATCCGTTGCGGGTCGGATTCCTCACGGACCAGCCTCTACTGCAAGGCGAGCGGGTGAGCTGGTCGACGATCTGCCGGGGCGAGCAACAATCGCGGTGCTTCGGGCACGGCGCCTGACAAAGAGACTTACATGAAAAGATTGATCGCCGAATGGCTTTGGCGCGCAGCCGTGATCTGCGCTTTGGTATGGATCGCCCTGGAATTGCACTACGTTCACGAAGACATGATGCAGCCCGTGGACGAGGCGCCCGTGGTGACAGCCGATACCGATGGCACTGAACAGGGCATCGAACGAGTTCGAAGTGATGTGGCCAGCCTGTTGACGTAATCCTGTTGGCGATGGCCGCCCGCAAGCGGTGAAGAGCGGAACGAAATGCCCGGCCGGATTGAAGCCTATCGCCATGGTCCGCCGACAGGAATCGAAGTTTCGGCGCCAGCCCACATGGATACTTGGGGTTTCGACATCGCGATGGGGTGAATACCCCCAAGACTACCCCCGCTACGCGTTGAGCGGTGGCGCCGCCGAACCGACGTTGATAATCCAAACCAGCCCCAACGCGAGCGGACGTATGCCCACTACCTACAACATTTACTGCGATGAGTCGTGTCACCTCGAACTCCACTCGAAGCCGACGTTTCGGGGGAAGCGCCTCGGCCTGAAGCGTCATCCCGTGAGTCAGGGGAAGGAGGCGACCTTCTGGCACCTCATCTCTGAGGGAGCCAATGAGCCGGACCGTACGCCCGACATGAGACGATGTGAGCGCATCGGTTGGCCGCGGCCCGGCATTGATAACTGCGATGCGCAGAATGTGAAGGTATGGGAGGCACAACGCCGAGGCGAGTCGCGCATCATGATCTGGCTCGAGCCTGACGACTATGTGATCGTGCTCGCAAACCGCGGCGACTACCTGCTTCCTTGGACCGCGTTCACGATCGAACATGACCACAAACGCCGCAAGTTGCAGCGCGAATACGAAGCCCAGAAAGGCTGACGCCGCTCAGGGAGCGGCGTCGTAACTCCTTCTACACATGGCAGATGAGCTGCCAACATTATCAATCGAGGCCGGCTTTTCTTCAACGGGATGTTTAGTGCCGCCCCTGGATCTGAGGGGTATTCCAAACTGAAGCTCGCGGCATTACGGAAAAGTTCAATGGTATCAATGGCTTAGAACGCCTCAGTAACCCGTTGGGCCGTTGCGACGTTGCGATGTATAGACCCGACGTGAGTCAATGTGGCATGAAAAAGGCCCCTAAGTGATTGATTCACATAGAGGCCTGATCGAACTTGATGCAACGTGAAAACCCGTCCTGGTCCCGCCGACAGGAATCGAACCTGTATTTGCCGCTTAGGAGGCGGCCGTTCTATCCATTGAACTACGGCGAGAGCGGGCAGGATTCTCGCATGGAGCCGGCTCGGCGAGCCTACTGCCAGCGCCAAGACCAGATCAGGTCCACCGAACTGTCGGCGCCCGTTTGCGCTCGCAAGGTAAATCGCTGGGCGATCCGGTAGATGAGCTGCCACGATCCCGCCGTCGCATTCAAGCTGCGTTCATACCCCACGTACCATCGCCGCGAAAGCTGTTTGCCGAGAGAAATCACGGTTTCGCGAACTTCGCCTTCGGTTTGGCGCAATGACACGTCGTCCAGGCCGATGGCCTTGGTGAACTGGTCGCCCACTCCGCTGCCTTCGCCGGCCAGCAATGCGATCGCGGCACGTTGCAGCAGGGCAGTGTCGGTGCGGCCCAGTCCTTCGCTGGCTCGCCCGAGGACCAGCCAGGAGAGCTTGTCGATTTCCGACATCTCGGGGTCGGAGAACAGTCGGATCCGCGGGTTCAGCGCCGTGCCGTTCACCTGAACGCCCACGCGCACATCGGTATTGGGCCGGGTGGCCTCGATGTCCAGTCGCGGGTTTTCTGGAACGCCGATGAAGGTGATCAGCCCCCGGTCGATGGTGAGCTTCTGTCCGTAGGCGGCATAGGTGCCGTCCACCGCGCGCACCGTGCCGTTGATGGCGAGGTGGTTGGCCGGGGAGGTAATGTGCAGGTCGCCTCGCAGGTCAGTGTCGATACCGCGGCCGCGCAGCCGCAATTGCTCGCCGAGCGCGACGTCGATGTTGAGCTTGACCGTGTGGCCCGGCGCGGCCTTTCCGTGGGGCTCGGCCTCGGCGGATTCGGGCTGCTTGCCGCGAATCACGTGCACGTCGTCCGACAGCCGCGGCGCATCCGAGCGCGTGAAGTCGAACAGGCCCTCGTCGACGCCGAACTTGCCGTCGAGCGCGAGGGTGTCCTTGTCGAGCTGCAATTGCGCATCGCCAGTCGTCACGATGCGGCGGTCGACACGGCCGAGCAACTGGAACTTGTCGGCCTTCAGCTTCAGGAAAGCCTTGGGTGCCGCGCCCAAGGTCGCGTTGCCCTCTAGCGCCAAGGTGCCGCTGCCCGCACGTGCCGTGAAGCGATCGATGCGTGCCGTCGCGCCCTGCAAGGCGATGGCGACTTCGCCATCGCTGACGTTCACGCCTTCGAGGAAGTTGCGCACGCTCAGGCCGTTGCCGCGCATCTCGCCGGTGTACTCCGGCGCGCCGAAGCGCCCGCCGATGCTCGCGCTGATGTGCAGGGCCCCGTTCAACCGCCAGCCCGCCGGCACCCACGGACCCCATGTGCCGAGGTTCGCTACCTGCACTTCGAGCACACCTTGGATGGGTGTTTCTGGTGTCGGCCAGGTGGCCTGCGGTGCGGTGTGCGCGACCACCGCGCCCGACGCAACGCCCAGCGTCTTGCCCGCGAGGCCCTGCGTGAAGCTCCAGGTGCCGTCGTGCGCGTCCAGCCCGAGGCGCAGGTCAGTGAGGCCCAGCAACTGCGTCTTGCCAGTTTCATCGGTCACGGCGAGGTCGCCGGCCTGCCGTTCGAGGACGATATCTGCGCTGAAGGTCGGCGCACTCTTGATCTTGACGTGCCCGATGACGGTGAGGTCGCCGCCCCAGCCGAACTCCGGCTGTGCTCGGGCGAGAAACGGCGCCACCGGGACCGGTTCCAGTTCGGCCTGCGCATCGATCTGCGCGGGTTGATTGCCGAAGGGCGCCTGCCACACGATGCGGCTCCAGCGCAGCGCAGCGCCCAGCAGCGTCGCGCGGCCCGGCTGCACAGTGACTCGCGTGGGGCCGCCGGCCCATTGCACTTCGATGCCGACGTTGCGTGTGCGAACCAGCGGCCGCAGGTTGGTGTCGGTACTTGCGAGTTCCAGTTGCTGGACGGTGCCGCGCCAGCCAGCCCAGGCTCCCTTGGTGACGATACCCGGGCGGCGCGCGGCGGGTGCTTCGAGAGCGCCGCCTTGCGCAATCAACAGCAAGGACGTGCGCTGATTGCCCCGGGCCGTCGGCGTGGCAGGCGTCGCGGCCGCTGCAGTCGTGCGCAGCTGAAACGTGTCGGTCCATGCGGGCGGCAAAGCCCTGGTGTCGCCACGCAATTCGAGGCGATGCGAACGCATGCTGCCCTTGAGCTGCAGTTGCGCGGATTCGATGGGCGGCGTGCCCTTGAAGATCGCCTGGGAGAAAGACACCTGGCTGACCGAGCCCTGCAGGTCGACGACGGCATCCGCGCTGCTGTCGGTCTTGCTGTCGAGCTGCCATTTGGCCTGGGCACTTTGCACCTGCGTCTGGCCCACCCGCAATGCCTTGGCATCGAGTTGCCCTTGCGTGGCGAGCAGCGGCCATCTGCCTGTCACATACGCCGTGGCGTTGAGGGATCCAGCGAGCGCCGATTCGCCGGCCGGTGCGGCGGATATGCGCCACAGCGGAGTCAACTGGTTGAGGGCCGGCGCGGCGATGCTCACATCCCATTGGTCGCCGGCGCCATTTCGGCCGGCGTTGAGTCGGCCCTCGACGCTGATGCGGTTGCCGCCCGCGTCGAGCTTGAGCGATGCCACCGCCGTGCCGCCGTCCGCGCTTTTCAGGGCAATCTCGCCGTTCAGCGGCACGCCGGCCAGCACGCTGTTGGCGATGGCGACGTTAGCTCGACCACGCAGCGTCGACAGGCGGTCCATGGCGTTGGCCGGCCCCGAACTCAAGGGCGCCGAAATGTCGATGTCTGCCTTGGTGTTGAGGCGGTTCGGTCCCTTGCGCAATGGCGAGTCGTCGTTCCCCGGCCACCACGGCGCGGGATCAAAGTCGACAAGCTTGGCCTGCCCTTTGATCTGCCAGGGCGCCTTCTCGGTCTCGTGCACTGCGAAACCCGCGAACGACGCGCGCGCACCGCCTGCGCGGGCCTGCGCATCGCGGACCTCGATGCGCTTTGTCGTCCAGGTGGCGTCCACCGTCAACTGCGCGCCGCGTGCCGTGCCTTTGCCCGCGAACTGGCCGGCAAGGTCGGCCTTCAACTCGACCTTGGCGCCATCGATCGGGCCGCCGAAATCAGTGCCCACGGCGCTCACCGGTCCACTCAGCACCATGGCTGCGGCGCGTGCATCGACCAGTGAAGGTTGCAGGGCGTCGAGCTTCGCGTCCACCTTCCATTGCTTCGGCGTCCACTGCCCTTGGCCGTGGATGCGCCCGGCCGATTGCTCCTTGCTGCCGAGCTCGGCATCGACGTGGCGCAGGTCCAGCGAGTGCGCGTCGTTGGGTCGGGCGCGGACTTCGACCTTGACGGAGCGAACGGGCAGGCGGCCCTCGTTCCAGCGTCCTGCCTCGGCATTGGACAGATCGGCGATGACCGTCGCCGGCTGGTCTAGACCACTTGTCTGCACACTGGCTTCACCGCTCAGGGACGTGACGGGCAAGGCGCTGTGGAAGGCGGAGAGGTCCAGCGCTTTGGTACGCGCGACGAGGTCACCCAAGGGCCAGTTCTCGAAGGGCCGCAAAGCCGCGCGCAGGGCCAGCGATTGCTCAGGACGAGATGCGGTGGGCGTTGCACGCACGGCCGCTTGCAGCACCGGCTGCGCGAGCGGGCCAGCCAGCGTGGCAGCGGCATTCCAGGCGGGCAGGGCGGTCTTTCCGGCTGCATCTTTCACCTCATCCTGCGCGAGATCGACCTTGGCTTCGAGTGCAAAAGGCCGCTCGGTCGCGATGCGTGCCGAGCCCGACGCCTTCAACCGGTCCCACACGAGTGACAGCCCGTCCACTCGGTGCACAGCGGCGCGCTCGTCGTCCAGGTGGATGCGTGCCTGCACGTCGAGCAGCGGTTTGTCACCCAGCGCATTGGCATGCAGTTCTCCGATGCGCACCGTGCCGAGGTCCAGTTCCAAGGGCAGCTTCAATTGCTCGGGCAGCTTCGCTGGTTCCTTCTTGCTGTCGCTCGGCAACAGCAGGTCGACGCGTTGCGCATGCAACTCGCTCATGACGAGCTTCGCGCCGTACGCAGTCCACGGCGCTCGCTCCAGATGCAAGCCGTGCCAGCCGGCCTTGATCAGCACGACCTTGCCCCCACCCGGCAGATCGAACTCCACGCGTGCGGCCTCGTAGTCGCCCCAGATCGTGCCCTTGCCGCCTTCCAGCTTCAGCCCCGGCAATTTGGACAACACCCAGGCCGATCCTGTGTCGGTCCGCACCGACCACCAGATGCCGCTGCCCGCGGCGAGGAGCAGCGCCACCATCAGCAGTACGAGTCCACCAATCAGCCATGCGATGCGCCGCCGCCAGCGAAACTCGCGCGGCACCGGCGGGTCAGCAGCAGGCGCGGAGGAGGCAACGTCGCTCATCACAGGCCCCATCAGAAGGCGACGCCCACGCTCACGTGCACACGCATCTGGTGCACGTTCTGCCCGTATGCGAGGTCGAGGCGAAGCGGCCCGACGGGGCTGCGCCAGCGAAACCCGACGCCGTATCCAAGGGCCGGATGCAGGTCGCTCCAGCGGTTGGCCGCATTGCCAGCGTCGATGAACGCCGCCCACCAGAACGCCGGCCGGCTGGCGAAGATCGGTCGCGCGATTTCTGCGCTGCCCGTCCACAGCACGCGGCCGCTGGTGACAGCGCTGTCCACCACCGGACCGAGCGTTCGGTAGGCATATCCGCGCACCGACTCGTCGCCACCTGCACGAAAGAGCAATGTGTCTGGAACGCCCACGCGATCACGCGCAAACACTTGCCCGCCCTCGGTGCGAAGGGTGGCGTACCAGCTGCCGACCGGCTTGTACCAAGTGATGCGACCGTAGGCGCGGGTGAACGGGCCGCGTCCTTCCGTGATGCCGTCCTCCTTGATGTCGCGCCCCACTGCGTAGCCGCCCGCGCCTTGCAGCGACAAGGTGATCCCCTTGGTCGGCAAGAGCACGCTGTCGACCTTGCGCCAGATCCAGTTGTAGTTGAGCGATGCGGCGTCGCTGTTGGCTACGCCGGCACTCGTGTCGAGCCGCGAATGCGCAAGCTCGGCGTAATACAGGCGTTCTATGTGCGGCGTGTCCTGCGCGCGGCCCACGCGGGCGCTCCACGAGGTGCGCAGCTCGCTTGCCGATTCCAGCCGTTCCGCGCTGCCCGACACCAGGTTGCGGTACAGGCCCTCAAGCGGATAAGAGCTCAGCTCACCCTGCCACGACTTGAGCTTTGGGCCCAGCTCGAACCTGTTCTTCGCAATCCAGGGGCGGCCGAACACTCGGCGGTGCATGTGTTCGAGCGTGAGGCGCGGCCCTGTGTTGGCGCTGTAGCCCACGCCGACGGTGGCGCCCTGCATGGGCAGCTCCTTCACATGGATCAGCACCGGCGCCGCAGTGGCGGTGGCGGGGTTGGGATCGATCTCGATCACAGCGCCTTCGAAGAGGCCAACTTTCTGCAGCCGGTCTTGATAGTCGAGCAGCAATTGTTCGCTGTAGGGCTCGCCGGGCCAGAAGGTCGCGAGCTTGCGCACGGCGTCTTCCGGGTAACGCGACAGGCCTTCGATGGTGATCGGACCCATCCGAAAGAGCGGGCCGCTTTCTGCAATGACGCTGAGCGTGACGGTGTTGTCCTGCGCATCGATGCGCGCGGTGGTCGTGACCCAGGTCGCCGCCGGATAGCCTTCGGCGCGAAGCTGCGCAAGCGCCTGGTTCTTCGCCTCATTCCACGCCCCCTGCCGAAAGGGCGCGCCCGCCTTCAGCCCCCATCGGCGGCGCAGCGCTGCGAGTTCGATGACCGCGTCTTCGTTTTCGGCCGCCACATGCCTTTGCAAGTCGCCGATGACATCCAACGACCACTTGTCGATGACGGTCCGCGGTCCCGGATTGACGATGACCCGAAACAGCGGAGTGTCGTCGGCCGTCGTCGCGCGCGTGATGTGCACCTCGGCGTTGAAGTACCCCTCGGTCTCCAGCAGCGTGCGGGCCTGCGCGGGCGCCGCTGCGACGAGGCGGTCGAGCTCGACACCGGTGATGCTGTCGGTAGCCGGCGCGTTCTGAAAGCGCGCGAGGTCGAGGTAGGTCAGGAGCACCTTGCGCAGGTCGTTGGGCGCTTCGACCTCGAGAGCATAAACGGCGCGATCTGGTGACGCCGCAGCCGCGGACTCTTCAGCTTTCTTCGACAGAAAGGGAAGGCTCGAACAGCCGCACTGTGTTGCCACAAGCACGGCAACCGACAGCGCTGCAAACAGAGTTCGCCAGCTCATTTGCTGAGCAAGCGCATGGCCCCTTCCAGCCCCTGCAGCGTGAGCGGAAACATGCGCTGGTTCATCAACTGCTGGATGACGGCAATGCTCTGCCGGTAGCCCCACACACCCTGCGGCTCGGGGTTGATCCAGGCGAACTTCGGGAACGCATGTGTGAGACGTTGCAGCCACTCGGCGCCGGCCTCTTCATTGTTGTATTCGACACTGCCGCCGGGCTGAAGGATCTCGTAGGGGCTCATCGTTGCGTCACCGACGAAGATGAGCTTGTAGTCCTTGTTGTACTTGCGGATCACATCCCAGGTGGGGAATTTCTCGCTGTAGCGGCGGCGGTTGTTCTTCCACATGAAGTCGTAGACGCAATTGTGGAAGTAATAAAACTCGAGGTGCTTGAACTCGCTTTTGGCCGCCGAGAACACTTCCTCTACCCGAGGGATGTGCTCGTCCATGGTTCCGCCCACGTCCATCAGCAGCAGTACCTTCACCTTGTTGTGCCGCTCGGGCACCATCTTGATGTCAAGGTAGCCGGCATTGGCCGCTGTGCAGCGGATGGTGTCGTCGAGGTCGAGTTCTTCGTCCGCCCCTTCGCGTGCGAAGCGGCGCAGCCGGCGCAGCGCGACCTTGATGTTTCGCGTGCCCAGTTCGAGCGTGTCGTCGTAGTCCTTGTAGGCCCGCTGGTCCCAGATCTTCACTGCACTCTTGTTTCGGCCCTTGTCCTGCCCGATGCGGATGCCCTGGGGGTTGTACCCATAGGCGCCGAAGGGCGAGGTGCCGCCGGTGCCAATCATGCGATTGCCGCCCTCGTGGCGTTCCTTCTGCTCCTCGAATCGCCTCTTCAGCGTCGCCATCAAATCGTCCCAGCCCATCTTTTCGATGGCGGCCTTTTCCTCGGGGCTCAGTTCGAGCTCAAGCTTTTTCTGAAGCCATTCGAGCGGAATGTCCTGCGTGAAGTCGGTGAGCATTTCCACGCCCTGGAAGTAGGTGGCGAATGCGCGGTCGAACTTGTCGAAGTTGGCTTCGTCCTTCACGAGCGAGGTGCGGGCGAGGTAGTAGAACTTGTCGACCGTTGGCCCTTCATCGTCGTCGATGACGCCCGCTTTTATCGCCTCGAGCAGGGTCAGGTATTCCTTGACGGAGACCTTGAGCTTGGCTGCTCGCAGCGTGAAAAAGAAGTTGATGAGCATGGATTCACCGTTCAAAGGAGGATACACGCCAATGAAGGCCCGCGTACTCGGGCGGTCGTTTCGATGGGAGACAAATTGGGTCGGCAGTACCCGGTTTCCACGTCTCACATTTCACGTTGCACGCTTCATGGCGAGAAGCCACTGAAGATGCGCCTTTACTTCGGGCCATTCGCCCGCGGCGAGGCTGTACATGACGGTGTCGCGTACCGTGCCATCGCGGCGCAGGTGATGGTGCCGCAGGACGCCGTCACGCCGCGCACCAAGCCGCTCGATGGCACGCTGGCTCGCGAAGTTGAAGTTGTCGGTGCGCCAGCCCACGAGCTGTGCGCCCAGAGTGTCGAAGGCATGGCATAACAACAGGTACTTGGCCGTCGTATTCACGTGCGTGCGCTGCGTGCTCTTGGCGTACCAGGTCCAACCAATCTCGAGCCTTTCGATGGCAGGCACGATGTCGTGATAGCTCGTGCAGCCCACGACCCGGTTCGTCATCACGTCGATTGCCGCGAAGGGCAGTCGGTGCCCTTCGGCCTGGTGATTGAGCGCTGCTTCGATGTAGGCGGCAGTGGCCTGCGGCTCGGGCACGCTCGTGAAGCGTAGCTTCCAAAGTTCGCCGTCTGCGGCGGCGTTCAGCAGGCCGTCGAGGTGCCCCATGGACAGTGGTTCGAGCCGTAGCCGATCGTCAGCGAGCGTGATGGGTTCGACAGCTTTCATCGATCAGGCGCCTTTTGACGTGCTGCTCGGACACGTTCGAAATACTCTCAGCCTCTCAGCGATTGTGGCGCTGCATGAACACCAGCTTTTCGAAGAGCGAGACATCTTGCTCGTTCTTGAGCAGGGCACCCACGAGCGGCGGCACGGCGACCTTCTCGTCCTTGCTCTGCAGGGCCTCGAGCGGAATGTCTTCCGCCACGAGCAGCTTGAGCCAGTCGAGCAGTTCAGAGGTCGACGGCTTCTTCTTCAGCCCCGGCAGGTTGCGCACCTCGTAGAAGTTCTTGAGCGCGGCGCCCAGAAGCTCCTTCTTGAGGCCGGGAAAGTGCACACCCACGATCGCCCTCATCGTGTCGGCGTCGGGGAACTTGATGTAGTGGAAGAAGCAGCGACGCAGGAAGGCGTCGGGCAGTTCCTTCTCGTTGTTCGACGTGATGAACACGAGCGGGCGATGCTTGGCACGAATGAGTTCGCGCGTCTCGTAGACGTAGAACTCCATGCGGTCGATTTCACGCAGCAGGTCGTTCGGAAACTCGATGTCCGCCTTGTCGATCTCGTCGATGAGCAGGGCGACCGGTTGATCGGAGGGGAAGGCCTGCCACAGCACGCCCTTCACGATGTAGTTGTGAATGTTCTTGACCCGCTCGCCGCCGTCGAGGGCCGAGAGCTGGCTGTCGCGCAGCCGACTCACCGCGTCGTATTCGTACAACCCCTGTTGCGCCTTGGTCGTGCTCTTGATGTGCCACTGCAGCAGCGGCATGTTGAGCGATTCGGCGACCTCCTCGGCGAGCATCGTCTTTCCGGTGCCCGGTTCGCCCTTCACGAGCAGCGGGCGTTTCAGAGTAGCGGCTGCGTTCACAGCCAACATCAAGTCGTCGGTGGCGACGTAGTTTTTGGTGCCGGTGAACTTCATCGGAACGATGCCTCGGGAGGGTGTCGGGTCAGTATACGGGCGCACTTGCGTGCGGCGCTGGGCCCACCTCAGCCGGACGGCGCCCCTTGGGGGCAGGGGCGAAGCGACTGGGGGGCACGTCCGGCGCCGGGCCGTCCCAAGCCGGACGGCGCCCCTTGGGGGCAGGAGCGAAGTGACTGGGGGGCACATGTCCGGCGCCGGGCCGTCCCAAGCCGGACG
>Ga0136846_1215155_pt1 | contig 24694 bp, 23 predicted proteins | sample HopSoiMetagenom2_FD_96841 | JGI IMG/M metagenome (GOLD analysis project Ga0136846, IMG submission 96841) | Grasslands soil microbial communities from Hopland, California, USA - 2 Assembly 2016 (version 4) | ecosystem: Environmental > Terrestrial > Soil > Grasslands | place: USA: Hopland... | reverse complement strand
TCGACGATCCTGGTGTCGCTGCGGTCGGGCACAGGGTCACCCCATCGATGAACCGGCCTCGCGGAGCAGCTCGTTGAGTCCGACCTTGTCATCGGTCGCCTCGGTCCGTTCGCCGATGATCAGCCCGCAGGGCATGCCGTAGCTCCCGGCCGGGAACGCCGTCGCGCGCGATCCCGGAACGACGATCGCGCCGGGGGGCACGCTCCCGCGGTGTTCGACGGGCTCAGCGCCGCGCGGATCGATGACCGGTGTGTTCGCCGTCAGGACGACACCCGCGCCGAGCACGGCCCGGGCGCCCACCCGCACCCCTTCGACGACGATGCACCGCGATCCGATGAACGCGCCGTCCTCGATCACGACCGGGGCCGCCTGGACCGGCTCGAGCACGCCGCCGATGCCGACGCCGCCGGCAAGATGCACACCGCGGCCGATCTGCGCGCACGAGCCCACGGTCGCCCAGGTGTCGACCATGGTCCCCGCGCCGACCCACGCACCGATGTTCACGTAGCTCGGCATCAGGACGGCGCCGGCCTCGACGTGTGCGCCGTAGCGCACCGTCGCGGGCGGTACGACACGGACGCCGTCGTCCGCGAACCCGCGTTTCAGCGGGATCTTGTCGTGGTACTCGAACGGCCCGACCTCGGTCGTCTCGAGGCCGCGGACCCGGAAGAACAGCAGCACCGCCTGCTTCACCCAGGCGTTGACACGCCAGGGGCCGGCGCCGTCGGGCTCGGCCACGCGCAGCTCGCCCCGATCGAGCGCCGCGACCGTTGCCTCGATCGCCTCGACGTCGAGCGTCGCGCCGGAGTCGCCGTCGGCCGCCGCCCACGTGGCGGCGACCCGCTGTTGGAGCTCGGCGATCACGCGGACACCTCCGCGAAGGCACGGTCCAGTGTCGCCGCGGCACGCTCACACTCCTCGAGCGTCGGGACCATCGCGATGCGCACGAACCCCTCTCCCTCAGGCCCGAAGAACGAGCCGGGCGCCACGACCACATCGGCCCGATCAAGCAGATCAACGGCCCAGTTCAGCGACGACCCGCCGTCGGGAACCGCGACCCACAGGTAGAACGTTCCCTCGCTCCCCGCGACGCGTAGCCCGTGCCGGGCGAACAACTCGGTGAAGATCGACCGCTTGGCCGCGTACCGGGCGCGGTTCTCCTCGACGTGGCGCTCGTCGCCCCACGCCGCGATGCTCGCGCGCTGGACGAATGCTTGCGGCGTGACGCCCACCGCCGGGCGAAGGCGCGTCAGCGCCCCGATCAGCTCCGGGTCGCCGGCGGCGAAGCCGCTGCGGTACCCCGTCATCGACGATCGCTTGCTGAGGGTCTGGAGAACCACGAGGTTCGTCGGATCACCGACCTGGAGCGCGCCGGCCGGTGGCAGCTCGCCGAACCACAGCTCGCTATAGGCCTCATCCGAGGCGAGCAATACGTCGTGCTTCCGGCATCGCTCGGCCGCCGCCTCATAGAGCGAGAGCGGCGCCACGGCGCCCGTCGGATTGTTGGGGTAGTTGAGCCACAAGAGCGCGGAACGGCGCCACACGCCGTCTGGCACGGCGTCGAGATCCGGCAGGAACCCGTTCGCCTCCGTCAAGGGCAACCTGAGGATTTCGCCGTCCGCGTATCGAGCGCCGCGCTCGGGGATCGGATATCCCGGCGCGGTCGTCAGAACGAGATCCTTGCCTTCTGCGGGATCGAGCACGGCTTGCGCGAGCGAGAACACGAGCTCCTTCGAGCCGAGCGTGGGCAGGATCTGCGTGTCCGCGTCGACGTCAGTGCCGTACCGCCGCTGCACCCACGCGGCGATCGCACGACGCAACGGCGGCAACCCTGCGGCGCGCGGATACGAGGAGATGGGATCGATCGCGGCGACGAGGGCGTCGCGCACGATCGCGGGTGTTTCCTCCCGAGGGTCGCCGACGCCGAAGTCCACGATCGCACGGCCGGCTGCGAGCGCGTCGGCCTTGCGGCGATCGAGGGCTTCGAACGGATACGGCTCCACCTCGCGGAGCCGCGGTGACAGGTGAACCACCTATGCCTCCTCGGCTAGGAACGCCGACACGATGTTGTACGTGCGTTCGAGCGCGGCCTCGGTGACCTGCTCGTCGTCGCTGTGAGCGTACCGCGGGTCTCCGGGGCCGAGGTTCACCGCGTCGATGCCCGCCATCCCGAACTCGGCGACCGGCGTCCACGCCTGCTTCGGCCGGACGTCGAGCCCTCCCGAAGCGCGCAATCGGGCGGCGTGCGGGTTGTCCAGGCAGACGCGGCCCGGTGGCGCGTTCCCGACGATCTCGACGGCGGCGCTCGGATGGCTTATGAGCCCGCGCACGCGTGCCTCGGCGTCAGCGGGCCGGTGGACCGGCGCGTAGCGCATGTTGACCTGCGCTTCCACCAGATCGGGAACGACATTGTTCGCGACGCCACCGGCGATCGTGGTCACCGAAACCACCTCTCGAAACACCAGGCCGTCGAGGTCGACGTCGTGGACGGGGAGATCCGCGACGGGAGCAAGCGCCTCGATCGCGGCATGGATCGCGTTGTCGCCGTGCCATGGCCGGGCGCTGTGCGCGGCGCGGCCGCGGACTCGGACCGTCGCCTGGAGGTTGCCGTTGCACCCGACCTCCAACGCGTTGTCCGTCGGTTCGAGAACGATCGCGAGAGCGGCGTCCCGAAGCTCGGGCGACCGGTCCAGCGCGGGCAGCAGCGCCGACTCGGCGATCGGCACTTCCTCGCGACCGAAGAACAGATATCCCAGGTCGACCGCGCCACCACGCGCGCCGTCCTCGGCGAGCGCGAGCATCACCGAGAGGCCGCCCTTCATGTCCGCAGCGCCTCGGCCGCGCACGACGTCGCCGTCGATGGCGCCGGCGCCCGTCCCCGCACGCGGGACCGTGTCGACATGACCGGCGAGCAGGACCAGCGGCGTTCGGGGCCGGCGGTCGGGCAACGCCGTGAGCACCGTGTCTTCGTCCTGGATCAGCCGCAGTCCGCCGGCGGACGCGAGCCGCCGCCGGATGACGTCGACGATCGCGGCCTCGTCCCGGCTCTCCGACGCGATCTCGATCAGGGCGAGGGTGTCGGCGGCGAGTCGCGCGGCTTGGCGCGTCATGCGTCGAGTTCGTCGAGGTCGACGACCGCGTCGAAGACGTGCTGGACGGGGCCGCCCAACAACACTTCGCCGTCGATGCGCCGTTCGACGTGCAGCGGTCCCCCCCGGAACCGGACGACCACCTCGGCCGGCGCGTCGCCTCGCTCGTTCGCGGCAACCGCCACCGCGCACGCGCCCGTGCCACAGGCGAGCGTCTCGCCGACACCGCGTTCCCAGACGCGCACGTCGATCACGCCGTCTTCCGCGATCCGTGCGAACTCGACGTTCGTTCGCTCCGGGAACAGCTCGTGATGCTCGAGGGCGGGACCCATGTGCTCGAGGTGGTAGCGCTCGGGATCCTCGTCCGTGAACAGGACAAGATGGGGGTTGCCCATGCTGAGCGCCGTCGCGCGCATCGTCCTGCCGTCGCCGGCGTCGAAGGCCTGATCCTGGAAGGTCTCCCAGGCCGGGCCGTACATCGGGATCGCCGCCTTCGTGAAGTTGGGCTGCCCCATCCCGACGGTCGCGCCGTCCAAGGTCAGCCACACGTGCTTGACGCCGGCGGGGGTCTCGACGTCGAACGAAGCCCCATGAGCGACGCGTTGGGTGTCACGGAGCCACGCGCCGACGCAGCGCATCCCGTTGCCGGACATCTGCGCAGCGGTGCCGTCGGCATTGGTCAGCGCGAACGCGAAGTCTGCGGCGCTCCCCGGCCCGACCACGATGACCCCGTCGGCACCGATGCCGAACCATCGGTCGCAGAGCGCCGGCACGTCGATCGCGGGCGCGGCCGTGCCGAGCCCGTCCACGATCAGGAAGTCGTTGCCGCTCGCCTGGTATTTCGCGAGCGCGAGCGTGCGCGTCACGCGGCCCCCAGGTAGGCGGCGACATCGTCGAGGACGGCGGCGGCGCCGTCGGGACCGGCATCGAACCACCGGACCCTCGGGTCACGACGGAACCAAGCCATCTGGCGGCGTCCAAGCTCCTTCGTGCGCTTCACGGTGCGTTCCATCGCCTCGTCGAGGGCCACCCTACCCTCGAGGTGGGCCGCGAGCTCGGCGTAGCCGATCGCTCGACTCGAGGTCAGCCACACGCCGAACCCGCGGCCGATCAAGTCGCGAACCTCGTCCAGCCAGCCAGCGTGCAGCATCTGAGCCACGCGGGCGCGCACGCGAACCTCCAGCGTCGCCGTCGCGAGCCGGATACCGGCGACGCGGACACACGAGGCGTCGTACACGTCCCACGCGGCCGCGAAGTCGCTGAACGGCGCCCCCGTGATCGTCGAGACCTCGAGCGCGCGGATCGTTCGTCGGACGTTGGCGGGTCCGATGCGCGCGGCGGCGAGCGGATCGACGGTCGCCAGACGGGCGTAGAGCTCGTGTGCACCCAACGCGTCCGCCTCGGCCTCCAGCGACGCGCGGACCACCGGATCCTCAGGCGGAAACCGCAACCCATCGACGACCGCTCGGAAGTACAGACCGGAGCCACCAACAAGCAGTGGATCGGGCGCGGTCTCGAGCACGTCTCGGGCGGCGCGTTGGAACCGCGCGACGGTGAACCGCTCCGACGGTTCGGCCAGATCGATGAGGTGGTGCCGTACCGTCCTGCGCTGGGCGGGCGTAGGCTTGGCCGTTCCGACGTCCATCCCCCGGTAGACGAGCATCGAGTCCACGGACGCGATGTCCACGTCGAGGCGAGAGGCGATCGCGATGCCGGCGTCGGTCTTGCCGCTCGCCGTCGGGCCGACCAACGCCCGCAGCATCACACCGTGGCGGGCTTCGGCGCCTCGACGATCCGGCCGAGCAGATGGTGCGCCGCAGCCTCGGTGATCTCGACGGTGACGAAGGTGCCGGCCGCAAGCGGCTCGCGCAGGTGCACGATCCGGTTGGTTCGGGTGCGCGACTGCGTCGAGCCGTCCCGTTTGCCTTCGCCCTCAACCAGGACCTCCACGACACTGCCGACATGGCGCCGGTTCCGATCGGCGGTGATCGCGGTTTGGAGCGCGACCAGACGGTCGAAGCGCTCCTGCACGATCTCCTTCGCGACCTGGTTCGGCATCGTGGCGGCCCGCGTCCCGGGCCGCGGCGAGTACTGGAACGTGTACGCGCTGTCGAACTGCGCGCGCTCGACGACCTCGAGCGTGTCGGCGAAGTCCGACTCGGTTTCGCCGGGGAATCCGACGATGATGTCGGTCGACACGGCGATCGTTGGGATCGCGGCGCGGATCGTGTCGAGCCACGCGAGATAACGGTCCCGGCGGTACGAGCGCTGCATCGCCTTCAGAACACGATCCGACCCGGATTGCAGCGGGAAGTGGATGTGCTCGCACACCTTTTCGCTCGTCGCCATCGCGTCGATCACGTCGGGGGTGAAGTCGTGCGGGTGCGGCGACGTGAACCGGATCCGCTCCATACCGTCCACCTGATCCACCATGCGCAAGAGGTCGGCGAACAACGGCCGGCGTGAGGACTCCGGCACGGTGACGTCGCGGCCGTACGTGTTCACGTTCTGGCCGAGCAACGTCACCTCCACCACTCCGGACGCCGCGAGCTCCTGGACCTCCGCCAAGATGTCGCCCATCGCGCGCGACCGCTGGGCGCCTCGGACGAAGGGCACGATGCAGAACGTGCACGCGTTGTCACAGCCGGTTGCGATCGACACCCAGGCGCGAACACCGTCCGCACGCGCCGCCGGCAGCGCGCTCGGGAAGACATCGGTGTACTCGCGGACGTCCATCTGCGGACCATCGCGTTCGGCGCGTTCGAGCAGATCGAGCAGGTGGGGCAGCGCATGCGTGCCGACCACGACGTCGACCCACGGGGCCTTGCGTTGGATCTCGCCCTGGTCCTTCTGGGCGAGGCAGCCGGCAACCACGATCCGAAGGTCGGGGCGTCGGTCCTTCAGCGGCTTGAGGTGACCCAGGTTCCCGTAGAGCTTGTTATCCGCGTTCTCGCGGATCGCACACGTGTTGAGCACGATCACGCGCGCGTCGCCGGGGTCCTCGGTCGGAAGCATCCCGTCGGCCATGAGCACGCCACCGATCCGCTCCGAGTCGTGCTCGTTCATCTGACACCCGAAGGTGCGGATCAGATATCGCGGTTCGGCCATCACCGTCGAGGGTAGTCCACGGCGTCAGCGGGCATATTCGGTGGCGCGGGTTTCCCGCACGACGGTGATCCGGATCTGGCCTGGGTACTGGAGCTCCTCCTCGACCTGCTTCGCGATATCACGGGCGATCACCTGTGCCTGGATATCGTCGATCGACTCGGGCTGGACCAGCACCCGGACCTCACGGCCGGCCTGCATCGCGTAGACCTTCTCGACCCCGTCGAACGCGTTGCAGATCTCCTCGAGTCGCTCGAGCCGCTTCACGTAGGTTTCGAGCGACTCGCGCCGCGCGCCGGGACGTCCCCCGCTGATGGAGTCGGCGATCTGAGCGAGCACCGCGTGGATCGTGCGCTGTTCGACCTCGCCGTGGTGCGACTCGATGCAGTGGACGACCTCCGGGTCCTCTTTCATGCGGCGTGCGATCTCGGCGCCGATGATCGCGTGCGAGCCCTCCACCTCGTGCGTAACGGCCTTTCCGATGTCGTGCAAGAACGCCCCGCGCTTGGCGATCGCCGGGTCCAGCCCGAGCTCCGCGGCGAGCGCCGACGCGATGTGTGCGCTCTCGACCAGGTGCCGCAGCACATTCTGGCCGTAGCTCGTCCGGTACTGAAGCCGGCCGAGCAACCGGACCATCTCGGGGTGGATATCGGTGATACGCACCTCGGCGACGGCGTCCTCGCCCGCTCGTCGGATCCGCTCCTCGATCTCGGCCATCGACCGCTCGTGGATCTCCTCGATCCGGGCGGGGTGGATCCGGCCGTCCTGGACCAGCTTCTCGAGCGTCATGCGGGCGGCCTCGCGGCGCACCGGGTCGAAGCTGCTCAGGACGACGGCCTCGGGCGTGTCGTCGATGATGATGTTGACGCCGGTCGTTGCCTCGAAGGCACGGATGTTCCGGCCCTCACGGCCGATGATCCGGCCCTTCATGTCCTCGCTCGGCAGCGCGAAGACGCTCACTGTCGACTCGGCCGTCTGCTCGGAGGCGACGCGCTGGATAGCGATGGTCAGGATCTTCCGCGCGCGCTCTTCGCCGTCCTCGCGCGCCCGCTGCTCGATCTCGCGGACCTGCGCCATCGCGGAACGCTTGGCGTCGTCGACGACGTGGGCGATCAGCTCCTCCCGTGCTTCCGACGACGTCATGCCGGCGATGCGCTCGAGCTGCGTGCGGTGTTGGTCGGCGGCCTTCTCAAGCTTGAGCCGAGCGCCGTGGAGCATGTCGTCGCGCTCGTCCAACTCGGCACCGCGCTGGTCGAGCTTGCGTGTGCGTTCCCGGAGGTCGTCCTCGGAGTCGGAGATGCGGCGCTCCAGCCTGGCGATCTCGTCGCGGCGCGACTGCACGTCGGCCTCGGCGTCCTTGCGGACCTGCACCGCGTCGGACTTGGCGTCCTCGTTCGCGCGCTTGAGGACCGTGGCGGCCTCTTGATCGGCCTTCACGAGTCGCTCGTCGGCTTCGATGGCCTTCTGGCGGGCCTGCGCTTCGAGGGTGTTCGCGGACGATCTCGCCATGTTGGCGCGGATGAGGAACCCGACGAGAACGCCCGCCGCGAGTGCGACGACGCCCACGATCACGGGGATCATGTTGCCTCCCTGCGGGGTGTCAGGGAGAGGACCGCTCAGGCCATGACGAAGCAGCGACCGGTGTCCGCCCTAGGGGCGCCCGTGCCTCCGGCGTTCCTGTTGATGAGGGTTGCGGGTTCGGTCGTCCATCGGAGTGGGTGCTCGTGACTGGTCGGGTGGTGCCTCTCGTTGGGTGGATGTTCGGTGTTTCAACACCTTACGGCCACCCACGTGCCCAGGCAAGGTTCATGCCTCGATGCCTTCCACTCCAAGCGCTCTGCGTGCAGCCTGCCGCGCGACGCCCGGCGGATACCCTCGGCGCATGAGGAATCCGCTGATGCGGGCGAACCCCGTCGCGGGATCGAGCCCGCCGACGCGTGAGGCGCGGGCCTCCGCGAGACGGTCGGCCCGGTCCTGTTCGCCTTCGGGCGCCTGGTCGAGGGCCGCGAGCGCCAGCTCGCGGTCGACCCCCGCCTGCTGGAGCTTGATGCCGACCGCTCGTCGCGACTCGCCGCGCGCCCCCATCCGGCTTTCGACCACCGCGGCGGCGAAGGCGGCGTCGTCGATCAGGCCGACGTCCTCCAACCGCCCCAGCTCGCTCTGCACGGCCTCGGCGTCGAACCCGGCCTGGACGAGCCGGCGCTCGAGCTCCCTGCGGCTGCGTTGCCGCACCGCCAACAGCCCGAGCGCCCGCTCGTGGACATCCTTGCGTTTGCCCGGCCGGTCAGGTCGATCGCCCGCCCCGGCGCGCCGCGCGGACGGCACCCGCTAGTCGCCCTTCTTGCCGGCCTTGACCGGAGGCTCGAGCTCGACGAGGTCCGGCGCAACCTCGATGGGGCGGTCGTCGTCCTCGGTGAACCCATTGAGGCCGACCGCATGCCGGACCTTGCCCTCGATCTCGTCTCGGACGTCGGTGTGCTCGGCGAGGAACTGGCGTGCGTTCTCCTTACCCTGGCCGAGCTGCTCACCCTCGTACGTGAACCAGGCGCCGGACTTCTTGATCATCTCGAGGTCGACGCCGACGTCGAGCAGCGAGCCCTCCTTGGAGATGCCCTTGCCGTACATGATGTCGAACTCGCACTGACGGAAGGGCGGCGCGACCTTGTTCTTCACGACCTTGACGCGGGTCCGCGAGCCGACGACATCGGTGCCGTCCTTGAGGTTCTCGATCTTGCGCACGTCGAGCCGCACGGACGAGTAGAACTTGAGCGCACGGCCTCCGGGTGTGGTCTCGGGCGAGCCGAACATCACGCCGATCTTCTCGCGAAGCTGGTTGATGAAGATCGCCGTCGTCTCGAACTTCGACAGTGAGCCCGACAGCTTGCGCATCGCCTGCGACATCAACCGCGCCTGGAGGCCGACATGGGTGTCGCCCATCTCGCCCTCGATCTCGGCGCGAGGCACGAGCGCGGCGACGGAGTCGATCACGACGAGCGACAGCGCACCGGAGCGAACGAGCATGTCGGCGATCTCCAACGCCTGCTCGCCGGAGTCCGGCTGGCTGACGAGCAGCTCGTCGATGTTCACGCCGAGCTCGCGCGCGTACGTCGGGTCGAGCGCGTGCTCCGCGTCGATGAACGCCGCGATGCCCCCCTGGCGCTGGGCCTCGGCGATGATGTGCAGACACACCGTCGTCTTGCCCGAACCCTCCGGTCCGAAGACCTCGACGACCCGGCCGCGCGGGATCCCACCGATCCCGAGCGCGATGTCGAGAGCCAACGACCCCGTTGGGATGGTCTGCATCTCGACGTTCATCGGGTGCTCGCCGAGCTTCATGACGGCTCCGCGTCCGTGCTGCTTCTCGATCTGCTGGAGCGTGACCTCCAAGATCTTGTCGCGGTCCACGCGATCCCCCTTCCCATCGCGCCCCACCCCGGAGGAGGTTCGAGCGAGCGCACCTGACTGACGTTCGAGCACCCTAGTGGCCGCGTCCGACATAACTTACACCCCTGTCATTCGTGGGTTCGAGGGCGCGAACGTACCCGAACACATGTTCGATGGCAAGTAACCGAAGCGTCAGCCCGCGTGGTGCGGGGGCGTCGCGTCCGCATGGAGGGGGGCGCCGCGCAGCGGCGGCACGTCGCCGGCCGCAGCTCGGTGCACGGCCTTCACGATGCCGTCGTAGCCCGTGCACCGGCAGAGGTTGCCCGACAGCACGAGGCGGATCTCGTCGTCGGTCGGGTGGGGGTTGGACCGCAGCAGGGCCGTCGCGGAGATCAGCATGCCGGGGGTGCAGAAGCCGCACTGGACGCCGAACTGTTGGAGGAACGCGCGCTGCAGCGGGCCGACCTCGTCGTCGCCGGCGAGGCCCTCGACGGTCGTGACGTCCTTGCCGACCGCCTGCATCGCGAGGTACGAGCATGCGTTCACCGGCGCGCCGTCGAGCAGCATCATGCAGGCGCCGCATTCGGAGTCGTCGCATCCCTCCTTCGAGCCGGTGAGCCCGAGCTCATCTCGCACAGCCCGCAACAGGCTCACGTGAGGATCGAGCTCCACGGGATAGTTCGTGCCGTTCACCGTCAGCGTCGCTGCGACCTTCATCTGGACTCCTTGGCTCCGTACAGAGCGGGGCTCGCGGGGATCGAGACCGAACCACCGCGCGCTCGGGTCAGCGCGGCCGCGATCGCCCGGGCGGCCATGACCTCGGCCATCGCACGCCGGTACTCGGCCGATCCACGCACGTCGCTGATCGGCGTCGCGGCGGCGGCCGCGGACCGCGCGGCCGCTCGCACGGCGCCCGCGTCGGCGGCCGTGCCGACGAGCGCCGCCTCGGCCTCCGGCACCCGCCGGATCGTCGGCGTGAGCGCCGTGATCGCGATGCGCGCGTCAGTGACGTCGCCGTCGAGCACCACCATGGCCGTCGCGCCGACCACGGCGATCTCCATCTGCCGGCGGTACTCGAGGCGGACGTAGCACGAGCCCGTCCCGCCGGCGGGCGCCGGCAGGTCGATGGCGACGAGCAGCTCGTCCGGCGCGGCCGACGTCTTTCCGGGGCCCGTCCACAGCGCGTCGAGACCGATCGTTCGCTCTCCGTTCGCCGAACGAAGCGTGACCGTCGCGTCGAAGCACAGGAGCGGACCGCCCGTGTCCATCGCCGGCGACGCGTTCATGACGTTGCCGCCGATCGTCCCCTGCGCGCGTGTGGCGTGTGAGCCGACGATCGCCGACGCGTCGGCGAGGGCGGTGAACCGGGTGCGGATGTCGGCGTTGGCCACGATGTCGCCGTGGGTCACGAGGGTGCCGAGCCGAAGACCCGCGTCCGACACCTCGAGCGCGCGCAGACCGTCGACCCGGTCGATCGCGACGATGTCCTGCGGCAAGGGCGCCTTGCCTTGCCGGGCGCCGACGACCAGGTCGGTGCCGCCGGCGACCGGCCGCGCGCCGGAAGCGACCGCCGTCAGGGCGTCGTCGAGGGTCGCCGCGGAGGTGAAGCTCGCGGTCATGCGCCGTTGCCCTGCGAAGCGAGCCAGACGCGCTCCGGCGTCATCGGGAGCTCGCCGACGTGGGCGCCGATGACCTTGGCGATCGCGTTGGCGATCGCGCCGGCGGTCGGGACCTGCGGAGGTTCGCCGACGCCCTTCGATCCGCGTGGCCCGACGGAGTCGTACTCGATCCACTCGACGTCGATCTGCGGCGCGTCGGAACAGGTGACGAGCTTGTAGTCGAGCAAGTGCGGGTTCCGCTGGCGGCCTTCGTCGTCCAGCATCGTCCCCTCCGACAGCGCGAGTCCGACGCCCATCACCACGCCGCCGTAGACCTGGCCGTCGGCGCCCTGCTTGTTCAAGATCCTGCCGCAGTCGTGGGCGGCCGCGACTCGGAGCACGCGCACCACGCCCGTCTCGCGGTCGACCTTCACGTGCGCGGCCTGCGTGATCAGCTGCGGCGCGAGGAACGTCTCGTTGCCCAGGCGTCCGACGCAGCCGCCGGTATCGCCGGTCGGCACATCCGGCACGTCGCCCGACCCCTTGCCGTGGACCGTGCCGATCTCACCGACGAGGTCGGCGATCGCGACGGAGCGCTCGGGTGAGCCCTTGACGCGCGCCGTGCCGTCGATGAGCTCAAGATCGCCTCGATCGGCCTCGAGCCGGTCGGCGCCGGCGTCCAAGAGCTGGTCTCGGACCTCTTGCGCGGCGGCGAGTATCGCTCGGCCGCTGTTGAACGTGGTCTGAGAGCCGCACGAGCCCATGTCCCACGGCGCGACGTCGGTGTCCTGATATAGCACCGAGACGTCGTCAGCGTCGATGCCGAGCTCCTGCGCGACGAAGATCGGCATGGCCATCACCGCACCGCTCCCGTTCTCCTGCGCGCCGGTGACGATCGTGGCGCTGCCGTCCCCGTTCATCTGGACGTACGCCCCCGACGGGGCCGGCATGCACGGCCACCAGCCGATCGCCACGCCGATCGCCTCGTCCTCGGGCAGGTCGCCGCCATACCCGATCATCTCGGTCGCCTTCTCGAGCGTGTCCTTGACGCCGACCTTCTCGAAGATCTGCCTGGTGGGACCCTCGGCCCCCTCCTCGATCAACGTGCGGCGGCGCAGCTCGACGGGGTCCATCTCGATCGCGGCCGCGACCTCATCCATGTGCTGCTCGAGGCCCCAGCAGACCTGCGGGGCCGTCGGCGCGCGCACCGAGCCGGACGGCTGATTGTTGGTGTAGTTGAGATATGCCTCGATCTTGATCGCGTCGATCTGATACGGACCGCACGCATGCATCGCCGCCATCTGACCGAGGAACCCTCCCTCGCCGCAGTACGCGCCCTTGTCGAGGATCAGCGTCGAGCGGCGAGCGACGATCCGTCCGTCGCGCGTGACACCCGTCTCGAATTCCATCGAGATGCCCTCCCGGCGCTGCGCGATCGCCCGGAACTCCTCTTCTCGCGAGAAGACGAGGCGGACGGGACGCTGCGCGGCACGGGCGAGCGCCGCGACCTGTCCCTCGAAGTGCAGGTCGCACTTCGCGCCGAACCCGCCGCCGAGCAGCGGCACGATGATCCGCACGTCGGCCTCGGGCAGCTCGAGGGTCTGCGCGACACCTGCCCGGGCGGCGTAGGGCACCTGCGTCGAGGACCAGATCGTGACCTTGTCCCCTTGCCAATGCGCGACGACGGCGCGGGGCTCGATCGGCACGCCCTGCGAGGCGTCGGAGCGATAGTGGCTCTTCACGACGACGTCGGCGTCGGCCATCGCGGCGTCGGCGTCCGCCTTGACGATGGTGTGGTACGCCATCGTGTTTCCGCTGGCGACGATGTTCTCGTCCTTGCCGTAGTCGGCGAGCCCCTCGTGGACGAGCGGCGCGTCCTGCGCCATCGCTTCCACGAAGTCTGAGATCACCGGGAGCGGCTCGTATTCGACCTCGATCAGCCGGGCGGCCTCGGCGGCGATCTCTTCGCTCAGGCCGGCAACCCCGGCCACGATCTCGCCCTCGAACCGAACGACGTCCTTGGCGAACAGATACCGGTCCTGGACGAAGCCCCCGAACCGCACATCCGGCAGGTCGGCCTGGGTCACCACCGCGACGACACCCGGGAGCGCTCGCGCCTTCGCGGTGTCGATCTTGAGGATCTTCGCGTGCGAGTGGTCGGCGTAGCGGAACTTCGCGTGGGCCATGCCGGTGAAGCTCAGGTCGGCCGTGTATCGGCCGGTGCCTGTCACCTTCTCCTTGCCGTCCTGCCGCAGGAACCCCGGGGCCGTCTGGACCGTGGCCAACGCGCGCCCTCCTTCCGCCCGAAGACGCATCCTATCCGGCGGCCGACCCGCCCTCCATCCCGAGGTGCGCGATCGGCTCGTACCGAGGATGCGGTGAACCGGGATGGCTCCGGAACAGGGTGACGGCCTCGACCGCAACATCGGTATCGAGCGGCGCAAGCGCGAGCGCGTCGGCGGTGAGGCGAACCGGCCGCGTGGCGCGCGCGACGGTGATGTGAGGGCGGAAGGGCCGGTCCTCGCGCAGCCGGTCGGCGAGGCCGGCACGGACGCGGTCCGCGAGATCGGCCAGCGCGTCCGCGCCGGCCGCGAACCCGACCCACAGGACGCGCGCCTTGCCTCGCTCCGGGAACCGGCCGGCCGCACCGAGCCGCGCCGCGAACGGGGCGGCGGACGCGACGGACGTGGCGAGCTCGGCCCGGATCGGGTCAACCTCCTCTGGGGGGAGCCATCCGAAGAACGTCAGCGTGAGATGCAGGTTCTCGGCCGGCACCCACCGGAAGCCCGGGATCGTCGTACGGAGCGGCGCCGTCGTGTCCTCGATCGCGGTGCGTGTCCCGGCCGGCAGATCGATCCCCGCGAACAACCGGACCTTCGCGGCGTCGCTCACTCCGGCAGCGATGTGCGCGGCAGCGGCACGCCCTCGAGATGGCGCCGCACAAGATCGAGCCCGGCTTGCTCGGCCCACCGTCGGACACGGTCGCGCTTCCCGCGCGAGACGAATCCGCGAGCGTGCGTGAACCCGCTCGCGTCCGCGAGCGCCACCCAGATCGTGCCGGGTGCGGCACCGTCGTGCGGCTCGGGGCCGGCGGCGCCGGTGAGTGCGAGCGCCACGTCCGCGCCGTACACGTCGCGGGCACCCGTCGCCATCGCGAGCGCGCACGCCTCGGTCACGGTGCCGGCGGCGAGCACGTCCGCGGGAACGCCCAGCACCCGGCCCTTCGCCTCGGCCGTGTAGACCACCGCAGAGCCGACGAACGACGCCGACGCGCCCGGGACGGCGGTCAGGCGCGACCCCACGCCGCCGCCGGTGAGCGATTCCGCGCACGCAAGGGTGCGGCTCCGAGCGTTGAGCAGCCGCAGCACCGCCTGTTCGAGCGTCTCGTCATCGGCGCTGAAGACGACATCCCCGAGCCGCGCACGCACCTCCGCAACGACCGGATCGGCCCGCGCTTCCGCGTCGCCCCGTGACGAGCCCTTCGCCGTGATCCGGACCTTCACCTCGCCCATCGACGCGAGGTACGCGATCGTCGGATTGATCGACGAGGCGAACAGGTCGGCGAGCCGTTCCGCGACCGCCGATTCCCCCATGCCGGCGCACCGGAGGACGCGCGACACGATCACGTCGCCCCCGGCGAGCGCGCGTAGCTCCGGCACGATCGTCCCGCCGATCATCTCCTGCATCTCGTCGGGCACCCCCGGCACGGCGTACATGCGCGTGCCGTCGACCCGCAGCGCGAGGCCGGGCGCCGTGCCGCGATCGGGCACGATCCAGCGGGCGCCCTGCGGCACGTAGGCCTGGCGCCGATTGCTCTTTGGCATAGCGCCGGTCGTCGACCAGCGACGGAACTTCTCGCGGAGCATCGTCTCGAGCTCCTCGTGGAACACGAGCGGCTGGCCGGCGAACGCTGCGATAGCGTCACGCGTGATGTCGTCCTCGGTCGGGCCGAGACCCCCGCTGACCAGCACCACATCGGCACGCCCGGCGGCGAGCCGCAGCGCCTCCACGATCCGGTCGAGGTTGTCACCGACCGCCTGGTGGTTGGTGACGTCGATGCCTGCGTCGGCGAGCCGTTCGGACATCCATCGCGCATTCGTGTCGGCGATCTGGCCGAGCAGCAGTTCCGTGCCGACAGCGACGATCTCGGCCCTCACGAGGTGGCCACCTGGTGCCGTGTCGTGAGGAAGTACTCCAGACCTGAATAGACCGTCAGCACGACGGCCACAACGGTCACGGCGAGCACGATGCCGTCCCATGACGTCGGCAACGGCGCGATCGCCATGCCGACAGCAGTGAGCTGCGACACGGTCTTAAGCTTCGCCACGCGCGAGGCGGGCATCGAAACGCCGCCCCGTTGATCGAGCCGCCAGCGCAGCCAGGTCACGGCGACCTCACGCGCGACGATCACCGCGCTCGCCCACCACGGGAACTCGCCGCGGAGCGACAGCACGACCGCGGGCACCGCGACCAGGAGCTTGTCCGACAGCGGATCGAGCCACGCACCTGTGGCCGTCGTCATCTCGTGGCGACGCGCGAGGTAGCCGTCGAGGAAGTCCGTCGCGGCGCCGAGGACGAAGGTCACCGCCGCGCACCACCGCGCGGGGTCGGTGTCGCGGACGATCAGCGCCACCACCGCGGGGATCAACGCGATCCGCACGACGGAGACCACGTTCGGCCAGCCGAACCCGAACGGATCGTGACGCGGCGCAGGCTCGCTCATGTGCTCGCTCCGGTGTACGTCTCCGACCACGGCTTGCCGGCGCGGCCGGGCGTGCCCACGTCGTGCCCGTCGACGACGAGCCGGACGGCGCCGCCGTCATCGACCGCGAGCTGCAGCTCATCGTCCGCGATGAGCGACACCGACTCGCCCGGCCGAAGCGCCGTCGGATCTTGCGCGGCGCCATCGATGACGGCCGTCACGTCGACCGGTGCGGTCGCCGTGACGACGACGTCGACGCCCACAGCCGGCGAGGAGACGCCGGACGCCGGCACGAACGAGGGAGTCGTGATGGCGCCGGCGCGCGGCGCTCCGCTCCGCGACACCAGTCCGAAGCCGATCAGCCCAACGAGGATGACCGCGGCCGCGATCAAGAGGAACTTCTGGTTGTCGCGGACGCGGCTCGCGGCGAGCCCGCGCTCGACCCTCCCGAGCTTGCCCGGCGGCTCCGGCGGCGCAACCTCCTCGCCGCGTTTCGTGTAGACCGACAACACCCGGTCGGGTTTCAGCCCGAGGTACTGCGCGTAGGTCCGGAGCATGGCGCGCGCGTAGACCGCGTCGCCGAGATCCTCGAACGCCTCTGCCTCGAGCGCCTCGAGCTGCTCGGGACGGAGCTTCGTGTCGCGGGCGGCCTCGTCCATCGTGATCCCCCGGATCTCGCGGGCACGGCGCAGCGCTGCGCCCACTCCGATGGTGCCGGCCATGACCAGCCATGCTACCTGCGACCCTGTGGCCGTCCCCGCGTCGCTACACTTCGCGGATGGCACCGGACGTCCTGACCGTCGTGGTCGAGATCGCGAAGGGCTCGCGCAACAAGTACGAGTTCGACCACGACAGCGGCGCGATCTACCTCGACCGGATGCTGTTCACCTCGATGCAATACCCGGCGGACTACGGCTACATCGACGGCACCCTCGGGGGCGACGGCGACCCGCTCGATGCGCTCGTGTTCGTCGGCGAGCCGACCTTTCCGGGGTGCCGGATCCGCGTGCGCCCGATCGGGATGTTCCGGATGACCGACGAGAAGGGTGAGGACGAGAAGATCCTGTGCGTCCCGCTCCGCGACCCGATGTGGTCCCACGTCGACGGGCTCGAGGGCATCCCTCAGCCGATCCTCGATGAGATCGAGCACTTCTTCCAGGTGTACAAGGACCTCGAGGGGCACGCGGTCCAGACCGACGGATTCGAGGACGTCGCGGCCGCCGAACGGGTGGTCGACGAGGCGTTCGCGCGCGCCGTCGTCGGGCGATGACGCGCGCGCTGGCGCGCGGCGACCGGGTCTTCATCCGCCATCCAGATCCTGACGACGCGACGGCGTTCGTCGCCGCCGCGCGCCGTTCGCGACGCCTGCACGGGGCCTGGGTGCAGGCGCCCGACACGCCCGAGGCGTTCGACGGGTACATCCGCCGGTCACGTCGCGCCGACCAGGCGTGCTTCCTGATCTGCCGATCGAACGGCGGCGACATCGCGGGGGTCGCCAACGTGTCGGCGATCGTGCGCGGAGCCTTCCAGAGCGCGTTCCTCGGGTACTACGCCTTCACGCCGCACGCGCGCAAGGGCTACCTTCGCGATGGGCTCGAACTCACGGTGCGGTATGCGTTCGAGCGGATCGACCTGCACCGGCTGGAGGCGAACGTCCGTCCCGAGAACGTCGCGTCGGTGCAACTGATCCGATCGCTTGGCTTCGAGCCGCGGGCGCGCTCGCCGCGCCACCTCTACCTCGACGGCGACTGGCGCGACCACGTCGGCTACATCCGTCTTCGCGAACCGAGCCGGCCGGTCGTCGGCGCTTCGGGCGGCGTCACGCTGCACGACGTGGCGGCCGACGACTGCGGCGCGTTGCTCGAACTGCGCGTCCGGCGCGATCAACGGACGTTCGTCGACGACATCGCCGAGTACCTCTCGATCTGCCTGCTCGAGATGACATGGCAGCCGCTCGCGATCCGCGCGGGTGGTGAGCTGATCGGGTTCGTGATGTGGTCGCGGTCCACGACCGACGGGAGCTACTGGATCGGCGGGTTCCAGATCGACCGGCGGCATCAACGGCGTGGGTACGGCCGCTCGGCGCTCACCGCGCTGATCGAGGCGCTCCGCGCCAAGCCTGCCTGCCGCCAGATCGTGCTCACCTACCTGCCGCGCAACCACGTGGCGCGACGGCTGTACGCGTCACTGGGGTTCGTCCGGGACGGCGAGATGCTCGGTGACGAGGTGGTCGCGCGTCTGGCCGTCACCCCGCGTGCCGGGCGCAGGGCCTAGGCCCGAGGCACGACGTGGTGCGCGGGGAAACGAGCCGTCCGCTGGGTGCGGCCGCCCCGGTCGGGCCGTAGCATCGCGGTCCTACAGGTCGTTCGAGCCGGGGGGGCGCGTGCGCGCACGTGATGATGAGGTGTACCGCGACGAGTCGCCGCTCGCCGGCCTGCGCGACCGGATCCTGGCGCCGGACGCCCTTGCCGAGGGGCCGGTCCGCTTCCTCTTGATCTCCGGGGCTCGCGACGACGAGAGCTGGGGGCTGATCGGCGCGTTCTGGCTCTCGATCGACGGCAAGCGCGGCGGATTCCTCGTCGCCCCCGAAGCGATCTGGCCGGGCTCCGAGATGGTGCGCAACGTGCGGAGCGCTCTCGTCCGCGGCTGGAGCCACGAGCAGATCTACCGGTACTGGCAGGCGCAGGTGGGCGCCGCCGGTTCGATCATGATCGACCCCCAGCAGCACGCCGACACGATGTTCCAGGTGGCGCGCCGCGTCGGCGCGCTGTAACCCTCAGGCGCTGCGGCGCTCTTCCCACTCCTCGGGCGAGACCAGCACGTCGCGTGCCTTCGAGCCGAGCGACGGGCCGACGATCCCCTGCTCCTCGAGGAGATCCATCAGGCGGCCCGCGCGGGCGAACCCGACCTTGAGCTTGCGCTGCAGCATCGAGGTGGATCCGAGCTGCGAGCGGACCACGAGGTCCGCGGCCTGCTCGAGGAGGTCGTCGTCACTTCCGAGCCCACCCCCGCCGGAGCGCTCCGCCTCGGTCGAGGGCAGGCCCATCCCCTCGACGATGTGGTCGTACGAAACCTCGCGCTGGCCCCGGATGAAGTCCGTGATCCCCTGGATCTCCTGCTCCGTGACCCAGGCGCCCTGCAGCCGGACCGCCTTTGACGCCGAAGCCGGCGCGAAGAGCATGTCGCCGTGGCCGACGAGCTTCTCGGCCCCGTTGCTGTCCAGGACGACCCGGGAGTCGGCCTGCGACGACGTCATCAGCGCGATGCGCGACGGGATGTTCGCTTTGATCAACCCGGTCACGACGTCGACGCTCGGACGCTGCGTCGCGACCACGAGGTGGATCCCGACGGCGCGCGCCATCTGCGCGATCCGGCAGATCGCGTCCTCCACGTCGCGAGGCGCGACCATCATCAGGTCGGCGAGCTCATCGATCACGACGACGATGAAAGGCAGGTGCTCGTACCGGTGCTCCATGCCCGGCGGGATGCGGAGGGTCCCCTCACGCAAGCTCTCTTCGTAGCCGTCGATGTCGCGGACGCCGACCGTCGCGAGCGTCTCGTACCGCGTCTCCATCTCCCGGACGATCCACTGGAGCGCCTCGGCCGCGCGCTTGGGATGCACGATCACCGGCGACAACAGATGCGGCACCTCGGCGAAGTGACTGAGCTCGACGCGCTTGGGATCGACGAGCACGAGCCGGACGTCATCCGGCGAGGTCCGCGCCAGCAGCGACGTGATGAAGGAGTTGACGAGGCTCGACTTGCCCGCGCCGGTCGCTCCGGCGATCAACACGTGCGGCATCGTCGCGAGGTTCACCATGCGCGCACGGCCGTGCACGTCCTTGCCGAGGGCGACCTCCAGCGGATGGGTGACCTCGCGGGCGGCGGCCGACCGAAGGATGTCGCCGAGCATCACGAAGTCGCGGTGCTTGTTCGGGACCTCGATCCCGATCGCCGATTTGCCGGGGATCGGCGCCTGGATACGCACGTCGGGCGTTGCGAGCGCGTACGCGATGTCGCTGGACAACGCGAGCACCTTGTTGACCTTGGTTCCGGCGGCCACCTCGACCTCGTACATCGTGACCGTCGGCCCTCGGTGCGCGCCGGTGACCCGGGCGTCGACGCCGAAGGTCCGAAGCGTGCGCTCCAGCGCCTCCTGCATCTGCTCCTGGTCGGCGTGGTCGGCATTGGCGGGTGGCGCCTCGCGGAGCAGATCGAGCGGTGGCAACTGGTAGGAACCGTCGCTCGGCATCGCGGCGCGGCCGTGCGCGGGGGAGACAGGGTATTCGTCCTCGTCGTCGTCGAAGCCCTCGTCCTGCGTGTCGCCGTCGAACACCGAGGCCTCGTCGTCCGGCACGTCCCACGCGGCCTCGGGGACGGAGACGACGTCATCACCATCGGGCGCGACGAGCCCGAACGCTTCCTTGATGTGGCGGAGCCGCTCCTTCTTGAGCGCCGGCGGTTCTGCTTCGGTCGGTGGCGCCTCGAACCCGATATGCACCGGAGCCTCGTCGGGCTCGACCGGTTGGTCTTCGACGTCGGCGGCCGTGAAGAAGTCGTGCAGCGTCGCCCAGACCGCCGCGATCGGCGTGCCGGTGAAGATCAACGCACCGAGCATCGCGAACCCGAGACAGACGATCGCCGCGCCGATCGGCGAGATGACACTCGATAACGGGCGTGCGACCAGCGTGCCCACCACCCCGCCGGCATGCGCGACCGCGTCGTACCCCGCCGTCGCTGCGGGGTTGCCACCGAGCAGCGACAACAGCCCGAGGATGCCGAGCCCGAGCACCGTGAACCCGATGAACATCCGCACGCGGTCCTCGCGCGCGGTGTCGCGCAGCAGCAGGATCCCCCAATAGATCCCCATCAGCGGGAACGTGATCGCCGCGACGCCCCACGCGCCGCGCAACAGCCACCCGAGGAAGTCCCCGACCGGTCCGGCCGCGTCGAACCACAGGCCGAGCACGGCGACGAGCGCGAGGACGCACAGGAAGATGCCGAGCGCGTCGCGCGCGTGCGGCGACAGGATCTGATGGACGGGGGTCTTCTGCGGCGCCTTCTTCTTGGCGGGCCGGCGGCCGGGGCGCTTCCGCGAAGAGGCGCTGCGGCGCTTGGTTGACGCGCGGCTAGAGCGCCGCGAGGGGGAAGTCTTCGTGGCCATGGGGAGGTCAGTCTGACGCGTCACGGGACGGCTGCAAGCAACCCCGCCCCTCAGGCCTCCATGATCACCGGGAGGATCACCGGCTTGCGCTGTGTGACGTCCACGAAGTACCGCTTCAGCACCCTTCTGATGTTCTGCTGCAAGGCGGACGGGTCGGTGACCTGTGCGTCGGCCGACTCCTCGAACGCCGCGATCACCCGGCGACGAGCCTCCTCGAGGATGTCGCCGGAGGTCTCCTCGTGGACGAATCCTCGGTTGACGACGTCTGGACCGCCGACCAGCTCGCCGGACTGCGCGTCCACGGTGACGACGACCACGACGACGCCGTCACCCGCAAGCTTGCGGCGGTCGCGGAGCACCTCGCCCCCGATGTCACCGATCCCGAGCCCGTCGACGAACGTCATGCCGGCACGAACGCGCTCACCCTTCTCAACGCGTTCACCGATGTCGATCACGTCGCCGTCCTCACAGATCAAGATGTTCGTGCGCGGGATGCCGACCTCCTCGGCCAGGCGCGCGTGGTGCTGCAGGTGCCGGCGCTCGCCGTGGACCGGGATGAACCACCGCGGTCGCACGAGCGACAGCAGCAGGCGGAGCTCCTCCTGTGCGGCGTGGCCGCTCGCGTGCACCGGATCGGACGGCATGTGGAAGACGTCGGCACCACTTCGGTACAGCGAGTCGACGACGCGGTGGATCGCGGGCTCGTTCCCCGGGATCAGGCTGGACGACAGGACCACCGTGTCGCCCTCGGAGAGTTTGACCCATTTGTGCTCGCGCGCGGCCATCAAGCTGAGCGCCGAGTAGGGCTCCCCCTGGCTGCCGGTGCAGATGATCACGACGCGGCCGGGATCGAGCGCATCGACCTCGGAGATGTCCATCACGTCGCGATCGTCGAGCCGCAGGATGTCGAGGCGGCGCGCGGCCGCGACGGAGTTCTGCATCGAGCGCCCGAGGAACGTGACAACGCGCCCGTCGGCGATCGCCGCGTCGACGATCTGCTGGATCCGATGGATGTGGCTCGAGAAGCACGCCGCGACCACGATCCCCGGGGCGTTGGCGACGATGTCGCGCAGGATCGGACCGACGCTTCGTTCGCTCATGCTGTGGCCGGGCTCCTCGGCGTTGGTCGAGTCGGACAGCAGCACGTGCACGCCGCGTCCGGCCTCCTCCGCGAAACCGTGCAGGTCGGTCGCGAGCCCGTCGATCGGCGTCGGGTCGAGCTTGAAGTCGCCGGTGTGCAGCACGGTGCCGGCCGGTGTGTCGACCGCGATCGCGAGCCCGTCCGGGATCGAGTGGGTCACGTGCAGGAACCGCATCGAGAACCCGTCGATCACGAGCGATCCGCCCGGCTCGGCGACGATCCGGTCCGCGAGCCCCGTCACACCGTGCTCCTCGAGCTTGCCCTGCAGGAGCTCGAGCGTGAACGCCGAGCCGATGACCGGGACGGGACGGCCCAGGTCACGCAACAGGTACGGCAACGCGCCGACGTGGTCCTCGTGTCCGTGGGTGAGCACGACCGCCGCGACCGCATCGGCCCGGTCGCGGACGAATTCCATGTCGGGCAGCACGAGGTCAATCCCCGGCATGTCCGCCGACGGGAACGAGAGCCCGACGTCGATGATCAGCAGGCGACCGTCGACCTCGAGACACGCCATGTTGCGGCCGACCTCCCCGATGCCGCCGAGGAAGATGAGCCTGCAGTCCGCCTCAGGCAAGGAGACCGGCATCCTCGAGCGCCGTGCGCACGCGCGCCGATTCCGCGACGGTCGCCGGGACCAACGGCAGCCGCGTCGGGCCCGCGCTTCGACCGAGCATGTCGAGCGCGGCCTTCACGGGGATCGGGTTGGACGTGATGAACAACGCGTTGAACAACGGCGTGAGCCCCTCGTGGATCTTGCGCGCGGCGGGGACGTCGCCGGAGGAGATGAGGTCGAGCATCTGGTGGATCTGGCTGCCGACGAGGTGGCTGGCGACGCTCACGACGCCGACGGCCCCGAGGCACGCGTAGCCGAACGCGGCCCAGTCGTCGCCGGAATAGACCTCGAACCCGTCGGGTGCCTGGGCGATCAGCCTCGACACGGACTGGAAGTCCCCGGTGGAGTCCTTCACCGCGACGATGTTGCGGTGGCTCGACAGCTCCAGCAGCGTGTCGTCCTCGATGCGGAGCGCCGTGCGGCCCGGGATGTTGTAGAGGATCACCGGGACGTCGGTCGCGTCGGCGACGGCGGTGAAGTGCGCGGTCAGGCCGCGTTGCGGCGGCTTGTTGTAGTAGGGCGTGACGACGAGCAGCCCGTCGGCGCCCACGCCCGCGGCCGCTTCGGCGAGTTCGAGCGTCTCGGCGGTCGAGTACGTGCCGACACCGGCGATCATCTTGCCCTGCCCTCGTACCGCCTCGGCCACGGCCCGGAACAGGTCGATCTTCTCGGCGTGCGTGAGGGTCGGCGACTCTCCGGTCGATCCGGCGGCGACCACCGCATCCGATCCGTTGGCGATCAGCCACGCCGCCAGCTCCTGCGCGCGGTCGAGGTCGAGCCCGTGATCGGCCCGGAACGGCGTCACCATCGCGGTGACGAGGGATCCGAAGGTGCCGGTCATCGTGAGGAAGCCTCCTTCCCCGGCCGCACCCCGAGGGGGCTGCCGGACGGGCCCTATGCTAGCCGCCCATGCCACGGATCTACACGAAGACCGGCGACGACGGCACGACCGGGTTGTTGTTCGGCGGGCGCGTTGGCAAGGACGATCTCGTCACCGAGGCGTACGGGACGACCGACGAAGCCGTGGCGGCCCTCGGCGTCGCGCGCGCGCTCACCGACGACGACGCGATCGCGGACGACGTACTCGCGCTGCAGCGGGAGCTGTTCGTGGTTGGCGCCGACCTCGCCACGAATCCCGAGGAGCGCGGCCGCTTGGAGCCCGGCATCTCGCTCGTCACCGACGACATGGTCGACGCGCTCGAGGAGCGGATCGACGCGTTCGTCGCGGAACGCCCGTTGCCCCGCGTGTTCATCGTCCCGGGATCGAGCCCCGCGAGTGCGGCGATCGACCTCGCGCGGGCGATCGTGCGTCGCGCCGAGCGCGCGGTCGTCGCCTTGGAGCACGCGGATCGTGCGCCGAACCCAACGGTGCGGGTCTACCTCAACCGGTTGAGCGACCTGCTGTTCGTGTTGGCGCGTCGACAGGCGGGCGAAGGCGAGCCCTTCAGCCGCTGATCGGCTACCGGAAGCGCAGATACAGCCACGGCGATGTGCCGCCCAGGTGGTCGTGATGCGTCGACAGCGCAACGTGCACGCGGAAGTTCACGTTGCGTGAGCCGCGGATCCGGAACCCGGTGATGCTCGAGGCGTTGAGCCGGAACGACTTGCTCGCCGACTTCCGCCATCTGCCGCTCGTGAACATCTGCAGGGTCGCGCGCACGGCGAAGCCCTTGTGGTTCGGAACGACCCGCACGTAGCACGACGCGGGTTCGCCATGACGGTAGACGTGGACCCTGCCCGACGTGGAGCCCTTGAGCAGATGCGCGCGCACGATCACGGCAACACGGGCCACGGCATCATCGTGCGCAGCGCGATGCGCGACGTCTCCGTGGTAGCGAGCGATGAACGTCGTGTCCTTCGAGGGCGTGTACGTGGCGTGCAGGTCGCGGTGCCGCCCG
>Ga0136846_1235126_pt1 | contig 24696 bp, 17 predicted proteins | sample HopSoiMetagenom2_FD_96841 | JGI IMG/M metagenome (GOLD analysis project Ga0136846, IMG submission 96841) | Grasslands soil microbial communities from Hopland, California, USA - 2 Assembly 2016 (version 4) | ecosystem: Environmental > Terrestrial > Soil > Grasslands | place: USA: Hopland... | reverse complement strand
CCAAGAGCTACCTTGCCGGAGTCCACCTGCGCGGCTCGATGATCTGGATCAAGGAGCTCGCGCGAGCCGCCTCTTGATCAAAACCAGATACGCGCCCTAGTTCACTCGACAAGGTGAATTGCTGCCGTCTCGATTGACATCACATGTGGACCACCGGTGCGGCGTTCTCGTCCTGGACCGGTACGCCGGGGCGGTACAGCAGGAAGGTGATCAGCGCACCCGCGGCGAAGAAGCCGGCCGACCACCAGAAGGCGGTGGTGTAGCTCTCGATCGTCGACTGGGCCCGGACCAGCTTGTCGCCCGCGTTGCGGCCGGACAGGTAGTCCGTCGCGGCGCTCGCGGCGAGCGTGCTCAACAGGGCCGTGCCGATCGAACCGCCCACCTGCTGCATGGTGTTGACCGTCGCGGAAGCCACTCCCGCGTCCTCGGCGCCGATTCCGCTGGTGGCCAGCTGCATCGCGGGCGGCATGATGGCGCCCATGCCCGCGCCGATCACCAGCAGTTGCGGGAGGACGGCATCGTCCTGGCCGCCGGCGCGGACGACCGGGGCACGTACTACGCCCGGTCGTCGGTCGAGATCGCCCGCCGGGTCGGCGCGCCCTGGGCGGAGTTCCCCGGCATCCACATGGAGTTCCTGCGCCACCCGTTACTCTTCGCGGCGGCCCGACGGGTACTGGCGACACAGATGTACGCCGCTGACGGCCGCGTCCCGCAGCTCTGGCGCGGCGCACCGGCGGCCCCCTGACCCGATCCCGATCCCGACCCTGTCCCCGCCGGCTTCCCTACGCCAGCTGCCGGCGCACCAGCTCGTGCAGCCGTCCGCCCGTGTCCGCCAACAGCTGGGCCGGGGGACCCTGCTGGGCGACCTTGCCGTCCTCCATCACGATCACCCGGTCCGCGTCCAGCACCGTCGACAGACGGTGGGCGATCACGATCCGGGTGGCGTTCAGCGCCCGGGTGCTCTCGATGACCGTGCACTGCGTCTCGTTGTCCAGGGCGCTGGTCGCCTCGTCGAAGAAGAGGATGCGCGGCCTGCGGATCAGTGCCTGCGCGATCATCAATCGCTGCCGCTGGCCGCCCGAGATCGCGCCGCTGTCCTGGACGATGGTGTGCAGGCCCATCGGCATCCGCTGGATGTCCTCGGCGAGGCCCGCCATCGCGGCGGCGGCCATCGCCTCCTCCGGCGTGTACGGCTCGGTGCCGCAGATGACGTCCAGGATGGAACCCGTCATCGGCTGGGCGTGCTGGAGGACGACACCGCACTGGCGCCGTACGGCCGACTGGTCGAGGGCGCCCAGATCCTGACCGTCGTACAGCACACTGCCCGATACGGGTTTGTCGAAGCCGATCAGCAGGCGCAGCAGCGTCGACTTGCCGCAGCCGCTGGGGCCGACGATCGCCACGAACTCGCCCGCCCGCACCTGGAAGGACACGTCATCGAGGACGAGCGGGCCGTCCTCCGTGTAGCGGAAGGACAGCCGGCGGGCCTCGATCGCGCCGGTCAGCACGCCGGGCCGGGTGCTGGCGACGCGTACCTCCGGGGTCGCCTCCAGCACCGGCTTGACCTCCTCGTACAGCGGGAGCGCGGCCACGCCGGAGACGAAGGCGCCGGTCAGCTGGGTGACGGAGGTCAGCAGCATCGTCACCGAGGTGTTGAAGGTGAGGAAGGCCGCCGCCGACATCGAACCGCGTGCCGGACCCGCGAGCAGCATGAACATCAGCAGGGTGCAGACCGGCAGGTACACCGAGCCCAGCACCGTGGTGAGGTTCTTGATGCGGCCGACCTTCTGCTGCAGCTCGCGGCTGCGCGCGAACTCGCCCGCCCAGGCCGCGTACGCGTAGTTCTCGGCCGCCGCGACCCGCAGCTTGGGCAGGCCGCGCAGGGTCTGGAAGGCCTGGTTGTTCAGCTTGTTGGAGAGCACGATCAGCCGCCGCTGCCAGCGCACCTGCCACAGTCCGAGTCCCAGGAACACGGCGGCGATCACCACGAGCAGGCCGACCGCCGTCAGCGCCATCGGGACGCTGTAATAGAGGAGCAGGCCCAGATTCATCGCCGCGATCGTGACCGACTGGGTGACGACGGGGGCAACTCCCGCCAGCAGCTTGCGAATCGCGCTGATGCCCATCGCCGCACTCGCCAGTTCACCCGTCGAGCGCTCGGTGAAGAACTTCGTCGGCAGCCGCAACAGCCGGTCCCAGACCGCCGGTTGGAGCGTCGCCTCGATCCTGCCCTCCATCCGGAGCAGGGTGAGGTTCTGCAGCAGGGTGAAGGCCGCCGCCACCACGCCGCTGATCATCACGGCGAGACAGAACCGCGCGATCAGCGTGGTCTGCGCCGTCGGCACGAACTCGCCGAGCACCTTGCCCGTCGCGACCGGTACCAGCGCCCCGATCGCGATCGTCACCAGGCTGCTCAGCAGCAGGTTCACCACATCGCCCCGGCTGCCGCCCATGCTGAACCGCAGCAGCCGCAGCGGGGTCATGCCCCGTTCCGGCAGCGGGCGGTAGAACATCACCGCCCGCTCCTCGAACTCCGCCGCGTTCGCCTTCTCCACCGGCGTCTCACGCCCCGAGGACGGTTGCAGGGCCACATAGCCGCCGCGTCGCCACAGCAGCGCCACCGGTGCGCCCGACAGACTGCGATGGCCGATCAGCGGCCCGACGTTGTCGTGCCACCAGCGGCCGTCGAGGCGGACGGCCCGGGTGCGGACGCGGGAGGCGAGCGCGATCCGTCCGACCGGGTCGAGCCGGTCGCTCTCGGTGCCGCTCTGCGCGGGCTCGGCGAGCGTGATCCCGGCCGCCTGGGCCACCAGCTTGCAGGCCGCGTATGTCGCGTCGGCGTCGGCGGCGGTCGTGCGCTTCGCCGACGGCTTGCCGATCGACGCCAGCAGCGTCCGGTCGGCCTGGGCCCGCACGGCCTCGCCCGCCTTGATGCCGGCCGCCGTACGGGTCTCGTGGCTGCGTTCCAGCTGCTCGATCCACCGGTCGAGGGTGGCGAGCAGCCGGAACTGCTGGTCGACCATGCCCTGCCAGACCCCGGGATCCATCAGCAGATCGGCGGCGGCCTCCGCCCCGTACAGCGATCCGTACTGCACGCTGCCCGGCGGGACCTGCATCCAGAACACGTCGTCGTCGGTCGGCGCGGCGGCCCGCTCCGAGGCCATCGGCGCCTGGAAGAGGATCGACAGCCCGCGTCCGACGCCCAGGGCGAGGGCGTACTCCAGCGGGCTGGTCGCCGGCGGCACGTACTGGGCGTTGCCGTACTCGTCGTACGACCAGGTCTCCGTGCCCGGCGACTGGTACAGCTCACGCAGACCGACGCGGTGCACCACGCAGTCGCGCACCGGACGCGCGACCAGCGTGTGCTGCGGGCCGGTGACCGGGCCCAGCAGCAGCGCGCCCGCCTCCAGTCTGCCGATGTGGTGCCACTGGCCCTGTTCCACGGCGTCCACCGCGAACAGGTCCAGCGCGCCGGCCGCGACCAGCCACAGCACCTGCGGGCCCTCGAGATCGAGACGGCCCTGCCCGGACAGGTCGAAACGCGTCCCCAGCCCGCCGAGCGCGCTCAGGACGACATCGCCCTCGGATACGGTGGTCATCTCATCGCTCCCTGACCAGCTCGGCGTACGCCCCGCCGGCCGCCAACAGGGCGTCGTGCCGCCCGCGTTCCACGATCGTGCCGTGCTGCAGTACGACGATCTCGTCACTGTCACGCACGGTGCTCAGCCGGTGCGCGATCACCACACAGGCGCAGCCGCGCTTGCGCAGGTTGTCGATCACGGTCTGCTCGGTCTCCGCGTCCAGCGCGCTGGTCACCTCGTCGAGGACGAGAATGCTGGGGTTGCGCACCAACGCCCTTGCTATCTCCAGGCGTTGACGCTGGCCCCCGGAGAAGTTCCGCCCGTCCTGCTCGACCCGGCTGTGGATCCCGCCCGGCCGGCGCGTGATGACGTCGTACAGCGCCGCGTCCTCAAGCGCCGCCACCACCGACTCGTCCGGGATCGACGGGTCCCACAACGCCACGTTGTCGCGGACGCTGCCCTCGAAGAGGAACACGTCCTGGTCGACGAAGGACACCGAGGCCGCCAGCGCGCCGCGCGGAATGTCCTCCAGACGCTGTCCGTCGATCCGGATGACACCCTCCCACGGTGCGTACAGGCCCGAAATCAGCCTGGAGACAGTCGACTTGCCGCTGCCCGAGCCGCCGACCAGCGCCACCTGCTGACCCGGACCCACCGTCAGGTCGAAGCCGGACAGCAGGGGCTTGTCGAGTGGGCTGTAACCGAAGGTGATGTCCTGGAGCTCCACGTGGCCGTGCAGCCGGCGCGTCGAGTCGCCGCCGCCCGGGCGCGCGTACAGCGGATCCGCCTGGAAGTTCTCGACGTCCTTGAGCCTGGCGACGTCCGCCGCGAAGTCCTGGATGCGGCCCGCCACCCCGTTGAGCCGGGTCAGCGGCGCGGTGAACCGCACGACCAGGGCCTGGAAGGCCACCAGCAGACCCACGGATATATGGCCCTCGACGGCCCGCATCCCGCCGATCCACAGGATCAGCGCGCTGTTCAGCGTCGCGAGCGTCGGTGCGACCACCCCCAGCCAGGCACTCGGCACGCCGAGCCGCTGCTGCTCCTCCAGTGTGGTCGCGTGCTGCCCGGCCCACTTGCGGAAGTAGCTCTCCTCGCCGCCGGTCGCCTTCATCGTTTCGATCGACTGCAGCCCGGAATAAGCGGTGTTGGTCAACCGGGCGTTGTCCGCGCGCAGTTTCGCGGTACGCGTCGCACGCAGCCGGATCACCACCCGCATGGCCACGATGTTGAGCAGCGCGACCCCGATACCGACGGCCGTCAACTGCGGGTCGTAGGTATAGAGGAGCACGGCGTACAGCACGACGACGACCGCGTCGACGCCCGCCGCCGCGAGGTCGCGGGCCAGTGTCTCGGACACCGCGTCGTTCGACTGGAGGCGCTGGACCAGGTCGGCCGGGCTGCGCTGGGAGAAGAAGGTGACCGGCAGGCGCAGCAGATGGCGCAGAAAGCGGGCGCTGCTCAGGGTCGAGGAGATGATGCGGCCGTGCAGCAGGTTCGCCTGCTGCAGCCAGGTCAGCACGACGGTGAGCGCCACGCACGCGCCCATCGACGCGAACAGCACCTCCAGCATGGAGGTCTGGCCGCCGATCAGGAACGTGTCGATGTAGGTGCGGCTGAGCGCGGGCATCGCGGCGCCCACCGCGACCAGCAGCAGACTCGCCAGGATCGCGGCGGGCATCGTGCCCGACGTACCGCGCAGCCGGGCCGGCATGGCGCCCAGGACGCCCGGTTTGCGTCCGCCGCGCTCGAAGTCGGGGCCCGGTTCCATGACGAGGACGACGCCGGTGAAACTGGAGTCGAAGTCCTCCATCGGCACGAACCGGCGGCCCTTGCCGGGGTCGTTGATGTGCACCCCGCGTCGTCCGAAGCGGCGCCCCATGCCGTCGAGGACGACATAGTGGTTGAACTCCCAGAACATGATCGCGGGCGCGTTCACCTCGGCGAGCGCCGCCGTGTCCATCTGCATGCCCTTGGCCGTCAGGCCGTAACTCCGCGCCGCCTTCAGGAGGTTGCTGGCGCGCGAGCCGTCCCGTGACACACCGCAGGCGATGCGCAGCTCTTCGAGGGGAATGTGCCGTCCGAAGTGCCCGAGGACCATGGCGAGCGAGGCGGCGCCGCACTCCACGGCCTCCATCTGGAGCACGGTCGGCGTGCGCACGGACGTGCCGCTGCCCTTGGGGACCGTACGCCGGGGCGGGGCCGAGCGGCGCCCGGACCGGGAGTTGTGCGCGCCACTCACGGCAGCAGCCAATCGACGGGACGCTGGTCGGCGAGCCGGATGGAGCCCGAGGCCAGGGTCATGGAGGTGAGCCGGAACGGCGGCCCGTCGGCGGAGGACCACCGGTAACCGCTCTTCGTTGCCGGTGACTTGTCCAGTTTCACGAGTACGGCGACCGGACGGCCCTTCTTGGTGAACTGCTCGCCCAGTTGACTGTCACCGAGGAACGCGCCGATCCGCGCTTGCGTCTGCGCGGCCCGGTCCACCGACTTCACCTGGCCGCGCAGCACCCCGTACTGCTGGGGGGGCGCGGTCTGGACGGTCAGGTCGACGGCCGCGTTCGCGGGAATCGTGGCGGCGCTCTCCGCCGGGACGTACACCGTCGCGTACAGCGGGTCGCTCGCGTGGGCGACCTTCTCGATGGCCGCGATGTTCGTGCCGGTACTGATGATCTGGCCGATGGTGGCGGCGAGCGCGGTGAGCCGGCCCGCGGCGACCGAGCGGACCACCGAGTCCCCGGAGGCTGTACGGACCTTCAGCACAGGCGAGTTGGTGGGCAGCCGGGCGCCCTCCTCGGCGAGGACCGCGGTGATCTGGCCGGAGACGGGGCTCTGCAGGACGTAACTGCCTTCCCCGTGCGTGAGGATGGCGGGCGCGGTGACCGTGGACGAGACGGACCCGGTGACCGCCCACACGGACGCGGCGGCCATCACGACGACCGTCACCGCGAGGACCAGCCAGCCCTGGGGACGGGCGAAGCGCACCGGAAGATCCAGTTCCTCGGCCGACTGGAGCTTGGCGAGGGCCTGTTGGCGGAACTGCACGGGCTTTCCTCACCTGCGTAAGAGGACCTGCGTAAGGAGATCCTCGTAAGAGGACCCGCGTAAGGCGACCTGCCCGCGAAGGGCCGGGCGGTTTGTGGGAACCGGAGAGTCCCGGAACCGTGGACCGGTTCCGGGACTCAACGGCGTGTGGCGTCGATCAGAGACCGGCGACCGTGTTGGTGATCGCACCGGTGTTCAGGCCGGTGAGGCCCTCAACGGTGCCGACGACCGTGCCGACCAGCGGGAGCGCGCCGGGGGCAACGCTGTCCACCAGGTTCGTGGCGGTGCCGACGGCGTTCAGGGACAGACCGCCGGAGACGGCGTCGAGAGCGGCGTCCGACAGCTCGGCGGTCTCAACCTGGGGGATGGAGTTCATGGGGGAACTTCCCTTCATAGGGGTTTTCACAAGGGGGGAGCGGCCCCCCTCTGGGGACAGATGACGGCCGCGACCGCAGGGCTGCTCAGGTTCGTTTCCAAGACCTCAGCGGCCCTTGCGATGCGATGGATCAAAGCACGCCCGCGCCGCGCGCTTCCAATCAACCAACCGCCCCACCAGGGCATTTGAGGACCAGCAGCCCCACAGCGTGAGGGTGTGCGCACGGCTTGGCGGCGACTTCTTCACAGGCCTCACGGTTTCGGTGCACTCCCGCTCTTGCGGTCCGGTGCGAGCGCCGGTCGTGTGTGTGCGCCTGAATCGGACAGTCCGCCACCAAAGGCGTGGCGTGTAACGAGCAGATGTGCGGAACGGTCGTGCGAGGTGACCTGGCTGCGCATTCGCTGTGCAGATTCGCTGGAGCCTGGATTCGTCTCGCTTTGACCGACGCAGCGCCATGAGGCGGCTACGGAAGGTGCCGTCCGTGCTTCGGTGGGGGTGCTCGGATCCGGTCACCGTGCGCTGGAATGTCGTGGACTGCTGGACGGTCGTCATGGGGACGAAGGTCCCGCGTGCCGCCGACCCCTCGATCACGGTCGAGGTGTGCGCGGCGGCCGTCGGAGCCTGTCCCGACAGCGCTCCCCTTCCCGTGTCCACCGCGTCGACCAGGGCATTCGCGTCAGCGCGCGCCGCTCGGCCGGTTGCTCGGCCGAGAAGCCGGGATCGAGCCACCCGGGGAGCGAAACAGGCGGAAAGGATCGTGTCTGCTTCGGCGGGCGTCATCGCCATATGGGTGATTGTTCCCGGCGGCGTTCGTCAGATGTTGGCAATGGCCGATTCGCTGTTTCGCAAAGGGAGTTGGCAAACAATCTGAACGCCCCACACGGCCCGCCCGTACCTAGAGCCATCCAGGCGCCCCACTCGGTCGCCGATGAACGTTCGGCGGCTGAGACCCCGCCCCGCAGGAGGTCAAGAAGTTGAGTCACAAGCGAGTTCCGAAGCGCAAGGCCGCGATAGCGGTGGGCAGTGTCGCGGCGATCGGAGCGGCGGCCCTGCTGCTGCCCAACGCCATGGCGTCCCAGACCGACACTCCGGACGGCGCGGCTCCGAAGACCCTGAGGGCGGCGGATGCCTCGGATCTCGCCTCGCAGATGCGCCAGTTGCTCGGGGACGCCTTCGCGGGCTCGTACTACGAAGCCGACAAGCAGCAGCTGGTCATCAACGTCGTCGGGGGTGGCAACGACAACGTCCTCCTCCAGGCCAGGAACGCCGGGGCCGCTGTTCGCGAGGTCGACAACAGCATCGCCGAGCTGAAGGCCGGCGCGCAGACGCTGAAGGCCAGGGCGACGATCCCGGGCACCGCCTGGGCCCTCGACCCCCGGACCAACAAGATCCAGGTCACCGCCGACAGCACGGTCACCGGCGCCAAGTGGGACACGGTCGAGTCGACGGTCAAGAGCCTCGGTTCGGGCATGGCCGCCATCAAGAAGACCCAGGGCACCTTCAAGCCCTTGGTGGAGGGCGGCGACGCCATCTTCGGCGGCGACGCCCGCTGCTCCCTCGGCTTCAACGTGGTGACCGGGGACGGCACGCCCGGCTTCCTGACCGCCGGTCACTGCGGTGTCGCCGAGAAGGAGTGGGCGGACGCGCAGAACGGCCAGCCCATCGCCACGGTCGAGGCCGCCACCTTCCCGGGCGACGGAGACTTCGCACTCGTGAAGTACGACGACCCGGCGACCGTGGCGGCCAGCACCGTCGACATCGGCAACGGCCAGACCGTCGACATCCTCCAGGCCGCCGAGGCCGCGGTCGGCCAGCAGGTCTTCCGCATGGGCTCCACGACGGGCCTCAACGACGGTGAGGTCACCGGCCTCGACGCCACCGTGAACTACCCCGAGGGCACGGTCACCGGCCTCATCCAGACCAACGTCTGCGCGGAGCCCGGCGACAGCGGCGGCTCGCTGTTCACCAAGGACGGCGGTGCGATCGGTCTGACCTCGGGCGGCAGCGGAGACTGCACGGTCGGCGGTGAGACCTTCTTCCAGCCGGTCACCACGGCCCTGGCGGCCGTCGGCGCGACCCTCGGCGCGGGCGACGCGGGTGCTGGTGCCGGTGCCGGTGACGAGGCGGGTGCCGCCGCTGGTGCCGGTGAAGAGGCCGGCGCGGGCCAGAACGCCGGTGCGGGCCAGGAAGCCGGTGCGGGTGACGAGGCCGGCGCGGGCCAGGAGGCCGGTGCGGGCCAGGAGGCCGGTGCCGGTGAAGAGGCGGGCGCCGGTCAGGAAGCCGGTGCCGGTCAGGAAGTCGGTGGCGGCCAGGAAGCCGGTGCGGGCCAGGAGGCCGGTGCCGGTCAGGAGGCCGGACTCGGTGAAGAGGTCGGCGGCGACAAGCTCGGCGGCGTCGACGACCAGGCCGGCAACGGCGCGGGCAACGGCAACGCCGACGACGCGGGTAACGCCGCCGACGACGGCACCGGCCTCGGGAACAACCAGAAGCACTGACCGGCCGCACCAGTAGTACCGGCCGACCATGACGCGGTCCGGCCCTCCGGCGGGAGGGCCGGGCCGTTCCGCGTGCGCGGCCGTCAGCGCTCCGCGCGCGCCCGCGCCCTCAGCAGAAGCAGCGCGATGTCGTCCACCCGGTCGGTCACCCCGGAGCCGAACTCGACCAGCCCGTCAGCCAGTTCGTCCAGCGGCCGGTCCCCGGTCTCCGCGAGCCGCCGGCCCAGGGCGGCCAGCGTCTCGTCGATGTCGACGCCCGGGGACTCGATCAGCCCGTCGGTGTACAGGGCGAGGACACTGCCCGGCGGCAGCTCGACCCCGGTCGCCGGGTACGTGGCCGAGGTGTCGATCCCCAGCAGGGGACCCCCGGCCACGTCGAGCACCCGCACCTGCCCGTCCGGGCTTCTCAGCAGTGGCTGCGGATGCCCCGCACGGGCCAGCACGGCCCGGCCGGCGCCCGGATCGAGCCGCAGATACAGACAGCTCGCGAACAACTCGGCGCCGAGGTCGATCAGCAGCCGGTTGGTGCTGCTCATCACCTCCTCCGGCGCCTGGCCGACGGTCGTGTACGCCCGTACGGCCGTACGGATCTGTCCCATCAGGCCGGCGGCCGTCGCGTTGTGCCCCTGGACGTCCCCGATCACCGCCGAGGCCCGCCCGTGCGAGGACACCAGGTCGTAGAAGTCGCCGCCGATGTCCATGCCCTGGGTGGCGGGCAGATAGCGCGCGGCGGCCTCGATGCCGGGCAGCGACGGCAGGGAGCTGGGCAGCAGGGCGGCCTGGAGGCCGTGCGCGAGCCGGTGCTTGGCGTCGTACAGCAGGGCCCGCTCCAGGGCCTGGGCGATCAGGCCGCCGAGACTGGTCAGGACGGCGCGCTCGTCGGCGGGGAACGCGTGCCGTTCGGCGTAGCCCAGCACACAGGTCCCCACCGGACGTCCGGACGCGATGAGCGGGAGGAACGCCCAGGCCGCCATCGGGCTGGGCATCTCCCGCACGACCGGATACGCCTGCTCCAGCTCACCCCTGGACTCGAAGAAGGCGGGAACACCCGTGGTGAGGACCTGAACGCCCGGGGTCTGCCCGGTCAGCGGCAGCCCGTCGAACCGCTCCACCAGCTGCGCGTCGGCGTACCCGCGATGCCCCACCACCCGCATCCGTCCGCCGCTCGAGCCCAGCAGCACCAGCGTCTGGCAGCCCGCCGCCGGCATGATCTCGTCCGCGACCAGCTGGACGACGTCCTGGACGCTCGCCGCCTCGGTGAGCACCCCCGCCAGGGACAGCACCTGCGAGATCGTGACCAGGCTGGACGGGCCGCCCGGCCGTCGCCCCGCGCGTTCCAGGTCGGCCGAGGCCCGTGCGCGGGTGATCCGGACAGTCAGCCCCGTCGTGCTCGGATACAGCTGGAACGACAGCCAGTCGCCGGGCGGGCGCAGCGCCACGAACGAGGTGACGTGCAGGCTGAACAGCGCGGCGCGGTAGCGGTCCTCGTACACCGGATCGTCGAGCCAGGGCACCGACACCCACAGCTGGGAACCCAGCAGCGTGCCCGAGGGGACCCCCAGCAGCTCCGCGCCCGCCGCGTTGACGAAGCAGACCCGCCCGCGCAGATCGAGGGAGCACAGCCCGTACGGCAGCCGGGACACCATCCGCGCCGCCTCGGCCGTGCCGAGGGTGTCGGCGGTCGGCGTCTCGGGCGAGGTGGCCAGCAGATCCGCCTCGGGCGGCAGCGGACGGCGTGCGGCGGCGGCCCGCTCCAGGCGCAGCGCCAGCCGGTCGCAGGCCGCGCGGAGCTGCTCGCGCTCCCGGTCCGACAGCTCCGGCGGATGTGAACCGGGCCAGGTCACGAAGACCGACCCGTACACCGTCGACGGTGTCGCCACCGGTACGGCGGCCAGCGCGAAGGGGTAGGGCAGTACCACGGCGACCCGGGGGAAGCGCCGGGCCATGTCCTCCTCGCCGCTCACCCACACGAACCGCCGCTCGCGCGCCGCCTCGGCGACAGGCACCGGCGCGCCGAGCCCGACCCGCTCCCAGGGCGCCGCGAACGCGCGGGGCAGTCCCGCCATGACGGCCATCTCCAGCACCGCCCCGCCGGGCTCCAGCAGGTACACCCCGCCCGCGAGGGCGCGGACCTCCTCCATCATCCGGGCGAGCGCCAGCGACAGCAGTGGCTTCCCGAACGTACCCGGACGGGCGTCTCCCTCCGGCCGCCCGTGTGCGGAGGTACGTCCGTCGGCCATCGGGACCGCCTCCTCACCGGGCCGGGTGCTTCCGAGTCAAGGCTCTGTCCACTCGGGCCTTCGCGCACGGCGAGTGGCCCATCGCCCGCCGGGGCCGGAAACACCCTCGGCGGGAGGGAGCCTCACCGAATACCCCCTTTGTGCCGACTCAAGCCCCTGTGGCTGGAGCGCGGGCCCGGTGCGCGAGCCCCACGAGTGCGCCCTCGCACATCCTCTTGGCCAGTTCTGCATGACCTTGAGCCGCCGTAAGTGGGGAGGGTCGAAGAAGGGGCACCCGCGACAGCGGTGAACCATGCTGATGAGGGTGAAGGAGCGGCAGTGATCCGAGTGCTTCTGGTGCACGACGCGAGTCTGGTGCGGACGGCCCTGGCGGAGTGGCTGCGCAGAGAACCCGACCTCGGAGTGTCCGACGCCTGCTGGCGCAGTGCCGGGGCAAGGGCGAGGTCGCTGCGGCCCGATGTGTGCGCGGCCGATCTGGAGAGCCTGGACTCCTACGGCTTACCTCCGCTGGGCGAGTTACGGGGTCGTGGGAAGGGCGCGCACGCCCCGCGGCTGCTGGTGCTGGCCGGCGCCGGCAGACCGGGCCTGCTGAAGCGGGCGGCGGAGGCGGGCGCGCTGGGCTACGTCGACAAGGACAGGGAGGGAGCGCCGGAACGGCTGCTGTCCGCCATCCGGAGCGTCGCTTTGGGGAAACGTTTCGTCGACGACTCGCTGGGCTTCGGTTTCCTCAGAGCCACGCAGATCCCGCTCACCCGGCGTGAGCTGAGCGTCCTGTCACTCGCCGCGGACGGGGCGTCCGTCGCGGAGATCGCCGGCAGCCTGCACCTGTCCCACGGAACCGTGCGCAACTACATGGCGGCCATCACCCGTAAGACCGGTGCCCGCAACCGCATCGACGCCATCCGCATCTCGCAGGGCGAGGGCTGGCTGTGACCCCGCCGGCGGCGTCGCCGACCAGCTGCCCACCAGATCGCGGTACAGGGGGGAGCGCTCCAGCAGTTCGTCGTGCGTGCCGTACGCGCACTCCCGGCCGTCCATGACCAGGACACGGTCCGCACGGCGCGCCGAGGCGATCCGGTGCGCGACCACGACCAGGGTGGTGCCGGTCCTGGAGGCGAAGGCGCGCTCGGCGCGTTCCTCCGCCTCCGGGTCCAGATGGCAGGTCGCCTCGTCGAGGAACGCCACACAGGCGTACGAGAGGAACGCCCGGGTCAGCGCGATCAGCTGCCGTTCGCCGGCCGACAGCGCGGCCGGGTCGACCATGCCCCCCGGTCCGCCGTGCCGGTCGAGGAGCGCGGTGAGCCCGACCGCCTCGGCGGCGGCCAGCAGTTCGCTCTCGGGCACGGGATCCGGCCGCAGACAGCCCAGGTTCTCGGCGAACGTCCCGCTGAACACGTACGCCTCCTGCGGGATGACGACCCGGTGCGCGTGGGCGGCGGCGCCGGGCACCGGATGCCCGCACAGCCGGATCGCACCGTCCTGGGCATCGAGGAGACCGGCGGCCAGAGAGACGAGGGTGGACTTGCCGATGCCACTGGGACCGACGACGGCGAGCCGGGCGCCCCGGGGCAGGCTGAGGGTGAGGTGGTCGACGACGGGCTCACCGGTGGCGCCGTAGGCGAAGGTGAGGCCGGAGACGGTGAGGGCGGGCGGGCCGGGGTGGGGGTGGACCGGGCGGGGGTCCGGGCCGCCCCCGCTGTGGCCCGCTGCCGGAGTGGCCGCCGTCAGGCGGCGCAGGACCACCGCGAGCCGGGAGCCGCTGGTGCCCATGCCGTGGACCAGGTTCTGCAGGGCGGGCAGCAGGGACTGGGTGACGTAGGCGAGCGCGCCGACCAGCGCCCCGGGCGTGACACCGCCGCGCAGCAGCCAGGGCGCGGTCAGCAGCAGCAGGACCACCGGGAGCTGGCCGCCGACGGCGATCGACGCCACGCGCGGCACCCCCCAGTACGCCAGTGAGCGGGCCGCTCGCAGCTCGGCCTCGACCCGCTCACCGACGTCGGCCGCCACCCGCACCTCCGCGCCGCCCGCGGTCACGTCCCGCAGCCCCGCGCAGACGTCCCCGAACCGGTCGGCGAGCGCTTCGTCGGCGACCAGGAACGCTTCCTGGCGGCGGGCCAGCGGGCGCATGTTCGCCGCGAAGAGGCCCACTCCCGCGACCAGTGGGGGAGCGACCACCAGCAGCAGGGGCGGCGCCAGTGAGGCCAGCCCGATCAGCGCGCCCCCGGCCGTGAACACGAAGGAACGGGAGACCATCACCACCCCGGCGAAGGTGTCCCGGGCGATCTCCACCTGCTGGGTCAGCGCGGACAGCGCCCCGCCGTCCGCCTCCCGCACCCCGCGCGCCACCACCCGCTCCACGAGCCGGTCCCGCAACGGTTCGACGAGCGCGGCGACCGCACCGTACACCCGTCCGGTGCCGTACGCCCCGACGGCGACCGCGAGCACGGCCACCCCCAGCCAGCCGAGGCCGACGCCCGTCCGGCCGCGCAGGAACCCCTCGTCGAGGGCGCGGGCCAGGGCGTACCCCATGAGGAAGGTCTGCGCGCTCTCCAGCACGGACCACAGGACGAGCCGTGCCACCACGCGCCGCTGCTGCCGCAGAAACCGCAGCCCGCGCGCGCGGAGGCCGCCGCTCCCGGCCGGCAGGCGCCGGGCGCGCTCACCCTCCGGCATCCGCGAACACCTCCCGGTAGCCCTTCTCCCGCCACAGCCGCGCATGCGTGCCCACCGCCCGCACCCGCCCCCCGTCCAGCCAGGCCACCGTGTCGGCGCGGGCCGCCGTGGAGACCCGGTGGGCGACGACGACCCGGGTGCCGCCGGGGGAGTGGTGCAGCAGGGCGTCGACGATCTGGTGTTCGGTGACCGTGTCGAGGCTGGACAGCGCGTCGTCGAGGACGAGCAGCCTGCTGTCCCGGGCCAGTACCCGGGCGAGGCCCAGGCGCTGCCGCTCGCCCCCGGACAGGGGCGCGGCCCGGCAGGGGGTGGCGTAGCCGTCGGGCAGCCGGCGGACGAACGCGTCGGCGCGGGCGGCGGCGGCGCCGGCTCTGATCCGGTCGGGCGGCGCCGGCCGGACGCCGAAGCCGATCGTGTCCGCGACGGTGTCGCCGAGCAGGGCGGGGCGTTCGAAGGCGCAGCCGATCGCGCGGCGCAGCTCGTCGTGGTCCAGTTCGGGCAGCGGCACGCCGTCCAGGAGAACGGTTCCCTCGTCGGGATCGGCCAGCCGGGCGGCGAGGGCCGCGAGGAGGGACTTGCCGGCGCCCGAGCGGCCGACCATGGCGAGGGTGCCGCCCTCGGGCACGACCAGGTCGACACCGTCCAGGAGGGTCCGTCCGCCGCGCCGGGCGGTGACGTGGCGCAGCTCCAGCCGGCCCCGCCCCGGCGGCAGCCTACGGTTCCCGTACGGCGTCGCCGGTTCGGCCAGCACCTCGCCGAGGCGCCGGGCCGACGCGCGGGCCCTGACCAGCCCCGACAGCTGCCCGACCAGGACACCGACCCCGGCCGCCAGGACGGCGTAGCGCGAGGCGGCGAGCATCTCGCCCACCGTCAGCCGGCCGTGGACCAGCAGGACACCGGCCACGGCCACGACCCCCAGCTGCAGTAAAGGGGCCAGCGCGACCGCCCGGGCCGCCGCGCGCCCCTGGACGTGCCACATCCTGTGGCCCGCGCGGGTGAGTTCGGGCAGCGGGCGCAGGATCCTGGCGGCCTCCCGGTCCGCCGTCGCGCACGCGGCGATGGTGCGGGCCCCGCCGATCGCCTCCGCGAGCCCGCGCGCGATACGTCCCTGGGCTTCCTGGTAGTCGGCCACGCACCGTGCGGAGTCCTGGGTGAAGGACCGCAGCAGCAGCGCCAGCAGCGGCGCCCCGGCGAGGAACACGGCGGCCAGCCACCAGTCGAGCAGCCCCAGCGCCACCACCGCACCGACCGGTCCGGCGATCCCGGCCAGCAGCGCGGCCAGGGAGGCGGGCGCGGTCCCGGCCTGCGCGGCGTTGCCGACCAGCCGGGCCACCAGCTCACCGGACCCGAAGCGCTCCCCGGCCCGTAGCCCCACGGCGAGCAGGTGCCCGGTCAGCCGGTGGCGCAGCGAAGCCGTCGCGCGGGCCGTCGTGGTCGCGCTCAGCACGGTCTCCACGGCGTCGAGCACGGCGAGCAGCAGGACGAGGGCGGCGCACCACAGAACCCAGCGCAGGGCGCCGGAATTGCCGGGGTGCGCCAGCAGCAGATCGAGGGCCCGCCCCAGTGCGAGGGGCAGGGCCAGGCCCAGGCCGGTGGAGGCCGTGGCCGTGAGGAAAAGGGCCGCACAGCGTCCCCTGGGGCTGCGGACGGTCGCTCGCAGCGGCGAGGCGGTGTCCCCGGCCGGGGCCGAGCGGTCGCGGGTGGCTGTCGTCATTCGGCTGGTCCGTCCGACGGGGGGTGACCGACCGCCGGGCGGCCCCCCACGAGTGGGAGGGACCGCCCGGCGTACACGCTGGAGATCCTCAGAGACAGAGGGCGACGCTGGCCGCGCTCACACAGGAGAGCAGGCTCAGGGTGCTGTTGCCGCCCGTCTGGGCGGTCTCGTCGGACTCCATCGTCTGAAGGTCGAGCAGTGCCATGTCGATTCCTTTCCTTTCGGTTGAGCCCGGTGACCCGGGTTCTTTGGTGGGGACGGGTGTCGCGTCACGACTCCACGGAGGGAGCCGCGTCATGGGGCCGCCGCAGCGGCGGGAGGAAGGGCAGAGCGGTGGGGGCGCTCTCGTCGAGGGCCGCGCCGAGAGCGAGCAGACAGCCCGCCGTCCCGGTGCCCAGGTCCATGGAGAGCCTCATCATCTGGTGCCCGGGGAAAGCCAGTTGGCCCTGGTACGACATCGCGTACCAGCCGAGCCCCGCGATCTGTTCCCGCCACCGCGCCTCGGGGGCGCCGGTGCGGGCGAGGTGCAGGATCATGCCGGCCCTGCCCTGGAACAGACCGGGCTGCGCGTAGAAACGAGAGGCGGCGGAGGTCAGGATCCGCTCCCGGGCCTGCTCGAAGTCCGCGCGCCGGTCGGCGTAGGAGGTGGCTCGCTTCTCGGCCGCGCCGAGCGCCAGGTAGTCGTCGAGGACCAGGCCGATCCCCACACTGCCCTCCGCGAGGTACGGCATCGTCCGCCAGCCCTCGTCGACCTCCAGACCGCCGCCCCGCTGCACGACACAGCCGTCCAGGTCCCGGCGCAGCGCCGTGCCGGCCGCGTCGAGCAGCGCGGGGTCGCCTGTCACCTCGTACTGGCGAAGGAACAGCAGCGCGGGCCCGCTCGCGCCCCGTAAAAGCCCGGCGCGGCGCTTCTTCGGGTCCGGGAGCGGCTCGGCCAGGCGGCCCACCAGGATGTCCGTGACGTCCTGGGCCCGCGCGGCCAGCTCCGTCTCCCCGGTCGTCCGCGCCAGCCGGCCGAGGACCAGACCGAGCCCGGCGAGGCCGCCCCGCAGGTCCGAGGAGAGCTTGTGCCACTTCTCCCGGAGGACCAGGTCGATCAGGTCCAGCGCGCGGGCCCGGTGCCCGAGCAGGTCGAGGACATGGGCGACGCCCGCGAGACCGTCGTACAGCCCCAGCGGCGTGCCCACCGGCACCGGGTCGGTGTGGGCCAGCAGCCAGCGTTCGCCCTCCTCGTAGCGCTCGGCGCCCGTCTGGGACAGCGCGTACAGCACCCCGGCCGCGCCGTGCGCGAGGCCGAGTCCGCCGCCGTCGGAGAACTGGGTGATGTCGCCCGGGAAGAGCCGGTCGTCGCGTTCGGGGGTGGCGGAGGCGAGGATCGCCTTCACCATCGAGTCACGGCTGTAGGGCCAGTCGCCGGGTTCGACCGGAGCCGCCGGCAGAGAGGGCGCGGGGCGCCCGACGCCTGGCTCGGACACGTCACGGGTGATCTCGGCGACCGCCTCGGCGAGGAACTCGGCGGGTACGTCCGGGAACTGCCCGGCGATCACCTCGGCCAGGTGCGCCGCCTTGCCGCGGTCCACCACGAACAGGGTGGTCAGCGGCATGAAGAGCGAGAGCCGCAGACACGCCAGCGCGTACCGGTCGACGTCCGTGCCCCTGCGGTCGGGCGGGGCGAAGAACCCGGGGTGGGCGACGACCTGGCGGCCCCGCTCCTCGGCCGGTGCCGCCGCCTCGAAGTCGACCAGGGACACCGACTCCTCGTCGGGCGCGACCATGATGTTGAAGATGTGCAGGTCGTTGAAGACGATCCCGCGCGCGTGCACCGCCTCAAGGGTCTCCTCGACCGCGCGGTGGATACGCAGCGCCCACCGTGTGTAGGCGGCCACCGCCTCCGGATCCGGATCGTGGGTGAGCAGCGGGTGGCGTTCGGCGAAGAAGGAGTTGAGAGGGCGCCCCTCGATGAAGTCCATGACGAGGAAACGGTGGTCCCCGAGCGTGAACCAGTCGCGCACCTCGGGAACCGTCCCGAGCCCCGCCACCCGCTCCAGCGCGGCCCGCTCACGCTCCAGCCGGGTGACCGCGTCGGCGCCGTCGGCCGCGAGGCCCGCGTACGGGCGCCCCTCCTTGAGCACGACCCGGCGTCCGTCACGCGTGTCGGTGCCGACGTACACACCGCCGCCGTTGGAGAAGTGCAGCGCCTTCTCGATGCGGTACGGCAGGTCGGAGACCGTCGTCGCGTTGCGGGCCGCGAGCTGCGTCTTAAGGAACTCGGGGAGCCGCACCCACTCCGGCACCTGGAAGGACGGCGCGCGCCGGTCCGGCACCAGCCGCCCCTCGCCGTCGCGCACCGCCGGTACGAGGGAGCCGCGCTCGTCGACGACGAAGGAGCGCGCGAACGCCCCGTAGCGCACGTACAGCGGGCCGTCCTGCCAGCGCAGATCGGTGAGGATGTACGGCCCCTCGCAGCCCTCCAGGAGCGCGCCCAGCTCCGTCAGCACCTGGCGCAGCTGCTCCTCGTCGGCCGGGTAGACCGTCACGAACTTGCCGCTTCCGTCCCGGCCCGCGTACTTGGTGTTGCGTAGATGCAGTAGATGGGGGCCCGGCAGGAACTTGAACGGAATGCCGCGCGGCACGCAGTAGTCCCACACCGTCGCGGCGATCCGCTCCGCGTTCGCCCGGGTGGCCGAGGCATGCACCTTCCAGCCCTGGGTCGGTCCGGGCAGCGGGTCGCCGTCCGGGCCGAGCGGCGTCAGCGCCAGCCAGTCGCCGATCCGCCCGGTCCGCCAGCCCTCCGGCACCGCCCGGCCGGCGGTCTCGAACAGGGGAGCGGACTCACCCGGTGCGGACAGCCGGTCGGGCGTCTCGTAGAAATGCCGGTCGGCGAGCGCGTACACCTCGTACCGCTGGTCCATGCCCACCTCCTCGATGTCTGGCGCCGAGCCTTCCAGCCCGTGGACGGGGCCCGACAGTCACGGCTGTCACAAGACGACTGTGCGGAACGCATACGTTCGAGCGGGGCGCCGGACGGGTCCTGCGGACGCCGTGGCACGTCAGGGGCTGCGCCGGAGCCCCATACGCGCTGTAATGACGAACGTGGTCAGTGAGGACGCGGGACAAGGAACGACAACGGCGCGTGCCGAACTTGCCCTCAAGTCGCTCACCGTCGATCTCGACCCCCGCGAGCGCCTCCGCCGCATCCTCGAACAGACACTCGTCTTCGCCGGTGCGAGCGTCGCCGCCGTCTACACCCCGGCCGACACCGGTGACGTGCTGTGTCTCGTCGAGTCGGCCGGGGTGCCCCGCACGCTGTACGGCCTGCGCGACGGCTATCCCGTGGCCGCCGGCTCGCCCGCCGCCGACGCCCACCGCACCGGACGGCCCGTATGGTTCGGCCCGGACGAACTCGCCGACTGCGCCGAGTCCCGGCGGATGCCCGCCGGCGCCGTCCATCTGGCGGCACTGCCGGTTCGCGCCGGGGCGGCGGGCGGGGACGGCGGCTGTCTCCTCGCGGTGACGGAGCGACCGGGCGGCTTCGACGACGGCGCCCGCGACTGCCTCGCACTGTTCGCCGACGCCGTCGCCTGGCCCGCCCCGCCCACCGTCTCGGACCTCGCCGAACTGCCCGCCAACGCCTTCAGCCTCGCCATGGACAGCGGACGCGTCGAGGTCGGCGACGAACTCCTCGCCCTGTTCGCACTCGACCGCGCCGACTTCGACGGCAGGGTCGAGACCCTGCTCGGCCTCACCGTGCCCGAGGACCTGCCCTCCCTGATGTCCGTCGTCGAGGCCGACCACATGTCCATCGGCGAACGCGAACTGGAGTTCCGGGTCGTCCAGCCCTCCGGCCCACCGAGATGGCTGCGACTGCGCGGGCGGCTCATGTCCGTCGGGGAGGGCCGCCCCGCCCGGCTGGTGGGCACGGTCGGCGACGCCTCCACCCCGCGCTCCGGCGTCACCGACGTGGCCCGCGTCCAGCGCCTCGCCGCCGCCCTGGCCACCGCCGGGACCGTCCGAGACGTCAGCCAGGCCGTCGTCACCGCACTGCGCAAGCCGCTGCGGGCCGACCGGATCGCCCTGGCCGAACTGGAGAACGACCGGCTCGTGGTCACCGTCCTCGACCCGCCCGACCCCGAGTCCTGGCCCGAGTCGTGGCGGCTCGAATGGCGCTCCGAGTGGCCCGAGTCGCCCGTCCGCTCCATGCCCACGCTGGCCGCCGCCCTGCGCGAGGGCCGCGCCGCCATCTGGCCCGCCGGCACCGAGACGGAACCCGCGCTCGAAGGTGTCGGCCCCGGCGGTCTCGCCGTGCTGCCACTGCCCGCCGGCGGCCGGACGGCCGGCATCTGCCTGATCGGCTGGGACAGCCCGCACGAGTTCGGCACCGACGAACGCGCCCTGCTCACCGCCGCCGCCGGCCTCGCGGGCCAGGCCCTGACCCGCGCCCACGCCTTCGACGCCGAACACGAACTCGTCGGCATGCTCCAGCGCACCCTGCTGCCGCGCCGCCTGCCCAAGCTGCCCGGCGGGGTCGCCGAGGCCCGCTACCTCCCGACCACCGAGGGCCTGGAGGTCGGCGGCGACTGGTACGACGTGATCCCGCTGCCCGACAACCACGTGGCCCTCGTCATCGGCGACGTCCAGGGCCACAACGCGGGCGCCGCCACCCTCATGGGCCAGATGCGCACCGCCCTGCGCGCCTACGCCGTCGAGGGCCACCCGCCCGACGTCGTCGTCTCCCACGCCAACCGTCTCCTCGTCGACATGGAGACCGACCTCTTCGCCACCTGCTGCTATGTCGACGTCGACATGGAGGAGGGCACCGCCTGGTACGTCCGCGCCGGCCACATCCCCCCGGTCGTCCGCAACCCCGACGGCGCCACCGAGATCACCGAGTCCGAGGTGGGCCCGCCGCTCGGAGTGCTGGCCTGGGCCGACTACCCGATGAGCCCGCTGCGCCTCCAGCCCGGCACCCTGCTCGCCCTCACCACCGACGGCCTCGTGGAGTCCGCGCAGATCGACGTGGAGGACGGCCTCGACGCCCTCGCGGACAAGCTCGCCGCCGCCGACCCCGCCCACCTCGGCCTGGTCGCCGACGCCCTCCTCGCGGGCGCCAACCGCAACGACGACGTCGCCCTGCTCCTGCTGCGCTACGACGCCATGGAACGGCGCCCGCTGCGCGAGAGCTGGACCGTCTGGCGGGTGCCCGAGGCCGTCCGGCACGCCCGCCGCTTCAGCCGGCGCACGCTGCGCACCTGGGCGCTCGCGGGCGAGGCGGGCCTTCAGGAGAACATGGACACCGTGCTCCTCGTCGTCTCCGAACTGGTCACCAACGCCCTCGTGCACACCGGCGGCCAGGTCCGTCTCGACCTCACCGTCTTCAACGGCCGGCTGCGCGTCGCCGTCGCGGACAACTCGCCCCGCACCCCCGTCAGACCGACGAACATCGGCTGGGAGGCCACCGGCGGCCGGGGCATACTGCTCGTCGAGGCCATGTCGGCGGCCTGGGGAACCGTCCCGGTCAGCGGCGGCAAACAGGTGTGGAGCGAGCTCGCGCTGGAGCCCTGAGGACGGGCCGGCGGGCTCCCGCACCGGTCACCCTGAGGCACCGGATATTACGTCTCGGGAAAACGAAGCTAGGGTGAACGGATGAAGGCTCTCGTGCTCTCCGGTGGCGCCGGCACGCGGCTGCGGCCGATCACCCATACCTCGGCGAAGCAGCTCGTACCCGTGGCCAACAAAGCCGTGTTGTTCTACGGCCTGGAATCCCTCGCCGAAGCGGGCATCACCGAGGTCGGCATGATCGTCGGTGACACCGCCGCCGAGATCGAGGAAGCGGTCGGCGACGGGTCCGGGTTCGGCCTGAAGGTCACCTACATCCCGCAGGAACGGCCCCTGGGCCTGGCCCACGCGGTGCTGATCGCGCGGGACTTCCTCGGCGACGACGACTTCGTCATGTACCTCGGCGACAACTTCATCATTGGCGGCATCCGCGACCTCGTCGACGAGTTCCGCCGCCTGCGTCCCGACGCCCAGATCCTGCTGACCCAGGTGCCCGACCCCCGCGCGTTCGGCGTCGCCGAACTCGACGCGGACGGCCAGGTGATCGGCCTGGAGGAGAAGCCGGAGCACCCCAAGAGCGACCTCGCGCTCGTCGGCGTGTACCTCTTCACCCCGGCGATCCACGACGCCGTACGCTCCATCAGCCCCTCCCGGCGCGGCGAGCTGGAGATCACCCACGCCATCCAGTACCTCATCGACGCCCGGTCCGACGTACGGTCCACGCTCATCAAGGGCTACTGGAAGGACACGGGGAACGTCACGGACATGCTGGAGGTCAACCGCATGGTCCTGGAGGGCCTGGAGCGGCGGATCGACGGCGACGTGGACGACGCCTCCGAGACCATAGGGCGCGTGGTGATCGAGGAGGGCGCGAGCATCAGCCGCTCCCGGATCGTGGGACCCGTCGTCATCGGCGCCGGAACGGTCGTCAGCGACTCCTACGTCGGGCCGTTCACCTCGGTCGCGGAGAACTGCCGCATCACCGACAGCGAGCTGGAGTTCTCCATCGTGCTGCGGGACTCCTCCATCGCCGGGGTGGGCCGCATCGAGTCCTCGCTCATCGGCAGGCACGTCGAGGTGACCCCGGCACCCAGTGTTCCCAGCGCCCACCGACTCGTCCTCGGAGACCACAGCAAGGTGCAGATCCACTCATGAACCTCCTCGTCACCGGCGCCGCCGGATTCATCGGCTCCACGTACGTCCGCAACCTCCTCGCGTCCGAGGCGCCCGACGCGCCCCGGATCACCGTGCTGGACAAGCTCACGTACGCGGGCACCCTGGAGAACCTGCCGGCCGAACACCCCCGGCTGACGTTCGTCCACGGCGACATCTGCGACGCCGAACTCGTCGACAAGCTGATGGCCGAGGCCGACCAGGTGGTCCACTTCGCCGCCGAGTCCCACGTGGACCGCTCGATCGACGGCGCCGCCGACTTCGTCCACACCAATGTGCTGGGCACCCAGACACTGCTGGACGCCGCTCTGCGCAACAACGTCGGCCCCTTCGTGCACGTCTCCACCGACGAGGTGTACGGCTCGATCGAGACCGGCTCCTGGCCCGAGGACCACCCCCTGGCACCCAACTCGCCCTACTCGGCGTCGAAGGCATCCTCGGACCTGCTCGCCCTCGCCTACCACCGCACCCACGGCCTGGACGTCCGCGTCACCCGCTGCTCCAACAACTACGGGCCGCACCAGTTCCCCGAGAAGGTCATCCCCCTCTTCGTCACCAACCTGCTCGACGGCAAGAAGGTCCCGCTGTACGGCGAGGGCCTCAACGTCCGCGACTGGCTGCACGTCGACGACCACTGCCAGGGCGTCGACCTGGTGCGCACCGGCGGCCGGCCCGGCGAGGTCTACAACATCGGCGGCGGCACGGAGCTGAGCAACAAGGAACTCACCGGGCTGCTCCTCGAAGCCTGCGGAGCCGACTGGGACAGCGTGGAGTACGTCGAGGACCGCAAGGGCCACGACCTGCGCTACTCCGTCGACTGGAGCAAGCTCCACGACGAGCTGGGCTACACCCCGCGCCACGACTTCGCCACCGGACTCGCCGCGACCGTCGCCTGGTACCGCGACAACCGCGCCTGGTGGGAACCCCTCAAGCGACGCGTCGGCGCCGAGAAGAAGGACGCCGAGCAGGTGAGCGGATGAAGTGGCTGGTGACCGGCGCCGCCGGCATGCTCGGCCGCGACACCGTCGAGGAACTCCTGCGGCGCGGTGAGAACGTCGTGGGCCTCGCCCGCGCCGCCCTCGACATCACCGACCCCGACGACGTGCGCCGCGTCTTCACCGACCACGAGCCCGACATCGTCGTCAACTGCGCCGCCTACACCGCCGTCGACGACGCCGAGACGGACGAGGAGACGGCGCTGCGCGTCAACGGCGTCGGACCGCGCCTGCTCGCCCAGGCCTGCGCCGAGCACGGCGCCCGGCTGATCCACGTGTCGACCGACTACGTCTTCGACGGCGAGGCCCGCGAGACCCCGTACCCCGAGGACCACACCCCGGCCCCGCGCACGGCGTACGGCCGCACCAAACTCGCCGGTGAACAGGCCGTCCTGGCCACGCTCCCGGACACGGCCGTCGTCCTGCGCACGGCCTGGCTCTACGGCGCCCACGGCGGCAACTTCGTGGCCACGATGATCGGCCTGGAGGCGCGTCGAGACACCCTCGACGTCGTCGACGACCAACGTGGCCAGCCCACCTGGAGCGCCGACGTCGCCGCACTGATCGCCGACCTCGGACCCCGGGTCGGCGGCGAGGCGTACGGCGTCCTGCACGCCACCAACTCCGGCGAGACCACCTGGTTCGAGCTGGCGCGTGAGGTGTTCCGCCTCATCGACGCCGACCCGGACCGGGTACACCCCACCACCAGCGCGGCGTTCACCCGCCCGGCTCCCCGGCCGGCCTACAGCGCCCTCGGCCACAGCCGCTGGCAGCAGACCGGTCTGCGACCGCTCCGCGACTGGCGTACCGCCCTGCACGAAGCACTGCCACACATCCGCAAGGAGATT
>Ga0136846_1231888_pt1 | contig 24710 bp, 21 predicted proteins | sample HopSoiMetagenom2_FD_96841 | JGI IMG/M metagenome (GOLD analysis project Ga0136846, IMG submission 96841) | Grasslands soil microbial communities from Hopland, California, USA - 2 Assembly 2016 (version 4) | ecosystem: Environmental > Terrestrial > Soil > Grasslands | place: USA: Hopland... | reverse complement strand
GCGGCCGTAGAGCGGGTGGTGGAGAGGGCAAGCCACATCTGCTGAATCAGCGACAGCCGATCGAGGCGCACTGCCGGCCGCATGCCCTCTCCACCAATCGCTCTTCGCTGCGCTCGGCGATCGGTCCCCCTCTCCCACTGCGTGGGAAAGGAACCGACGCCGCGGCGGCGCTTGACGGCCGTGGCGGCAAGCGGGCGAGCTTGGCTGCAAATCCGGGAGCGCCGCCGATGTCGCAGATCCAACCCTTCGAAGTCCGCTGGACCGAGGCCGAGGTCGGGGCGGTGCTGGACCAGGTGCGGGCCTATCCGTGGCCGCCGGCCCCAGCCGCGCCCGACGGCTGGGCCTATGGCTGTGACGCTGGCTACCTGAAGTCGCTCTGCACACACTGGACCGAGGCCTACGACTGGCGCGCGGCGATGGCGGACCTCAACCGCTTCCCGCAGTTCACGGCGCGGGTGGAGGACTTCGACCTGCACTTCCTGCACGTGGTAGGCGAGGCCGGCGGCAAGCGGCCGCTGCTGGTGACCCACGGCTGGCCGGGGTCGCACTACGAGTTCTGGCAGGCCATCGAGGCCCTGGCCTTCCCCAGCCGGTTCGGCGGCCAGGCCAGCGACGCCTTCGATCTGGTGATCCCGTCGCTGCCGGGCTTCGGCTTCTCGTCCAAGCCGCAGCGCCCGATCGGCCAGCGCACCACCGCGCGGCTGTTCAACCGGCTGATGACCGAGGTGCTGGGCTATTCCAGCTACCTGGCCCAGGGCGGCGACTGGGGCGCCATGGTCACCTCCTGGCTGGGCCGCGAACACGGGGCGCACGCGCGGGCGATCCATCTGAACATGCTGGGCTTCCGCCCCAGCGACGGGCCGCAGGGCGAGGCGGAGGCAGCGTGGGCGCAGAAACAGGCCGGCGCCATGGACCTGATGGGCGCCTATTTCCGGCTGCAGGTCTCCAAGCCGCAGTCGATCGCCTGGATGGGCGCCGGCAACCCGGTGGGCCAGGCCGCCTGGATCGCCGAGCGCTTCCACGACTGGTCGGACCTGCGCGCCAAGTCGATGGACGAGGCCTATCCCAAGGACCGGCTGCTCACCAACATCATGCTCTATGTGATGACCGGCAGCTTCACGACCGGGGCCTGGTACTACCGCGGCCTGGTGGAGGAAGGCGGCTTGACCTTCGCGCCCGGCGAGCGGGTGGAGACGCCCACCGCCTTCGCCAACTTCCCGGGGGAGCCGCTCTACTCCGCCCCGCCGCGCAGCTTCGCCGAGCGCGCCTACAACATCGTGCGCTGGAGCGACATGCCGAGCGGCGGCCATTTCGCGGCCATGGAGGAGCCGGTCCTGTTCGTGGAGGAGGTGCGCGCCTGGGCCCGGACGGCGGGCTGAGCCCGGTTGCATCGGCGCGGGACGGCGCCCGATAGAAGGGCCATGTCCGACGCCGCCTTTTGGGGTGACCAGGCCGCCGTCCTCGCCCGCGAGGGCCGCGACGCCGAGGCCGAGGCCGCCCTGCGCGCGGGGCTGGCCGCCCTGCCCGGCCATCCGATCCTGGCGCACATGCTGGGCTGCCAGCTGCTGGCGCGCGGCGCGTTCGCGGAGGGCTGGGCGCTCTACGAGTACCGGCGGCTGATGCCCAAGGGGCCCCGGGCGCCGGCGATGAGCTTTCCCGAATGGGGCGGCGAGCCTGTGGCCTCGCTGCTGGTGCTGCCCGAGCAGGGGCTGGGCGACCAGATCCTGTTCGCCCGCTGGCTGCCGGCCCTGGTGGCGCGGGGGGTCCGGGTGACCCTGGCGGCGCCGCCGGCCCTGGCGCGGCTGTTCGCGCCGCTGGGGGTCGAGATCCTGCCGATCGAGGGCCCGGTCCGCCTGCCGCGCGCCGACGCCTGGTGTTTCCTGGGATCGCTGCCCTGGAGGAGGGGCGTGACGGTGACCGAGCCTTACCTGCCGGCCGGCGCCGGCGGTGGCGGGATCGGGCTTATGCTCCGCGGCGGGCCCGATGCGGCCGAGCTGCGCGACCTGCCGACGGACCAGGCGCGGCGGCTGGCGGCCCTGGGCCGCAGCCTGCACCCGGACCAGACCGGCGCCGGCGACTTCGCCGACACCGCCGCGATCATCGCCGGGCTGGACCTGGTGATCACGGTGGACACCTCGGTGGCCAACCTCGCCGGCGCCATGGGCAAGCCTGCCTGGGTGCTGCTGGGCCCCAGCCCCGACTGGCGCTGGGGGCGCGAGGCGGAGCGGGCGGCGCTCTATCCGTCCGTGCGCCTCTTCCGCCAGCCCACGCGCGGCGACTGGGCGGGCGTTGTGGACGCCGTGCTCGCGGCCGCGGCGGCGATGCGGGCGTAGGCCATTCCCCTTTGCGGCGCGGCGTTCTAAGGCCTCGCCATGGCCCGCTACGACTTCGCCTCCGACAACACCGCCCCCGCCGCGCCGGAAGCCATGGAGGCCATCGTCGCGGCCAACACCGGCTTCACCTCCGGCTATGGGACCGACCAGGTCAGCGCCAAGGCGGCGGACCTGGTGCGCGAGCTGCTGGACGCCGACGCGGAGGTGCGGTTCGTGGCCTCGGGCACGGCCGCCAATGCGGTGTCGCTGGCCGCGCTCTGCCGACCGTTCGAGGCGGTGCTGGCCCACGAGCACGCCCACATCTGCACCGACGAGACCGGCGCGCCCGGCTTCTTCGGCCAGGGCCTGGGACTGATCCGCCTGCCGGGCGCCTCCGGGCGGATCGACCCGGCCGCCCTCGCCGCGCCCCTCGCCGCGCCTGACGTCTCCTACCGCCAGCCGCCGGCGGCCCTGTCGCTCACCAACGCCACCGAGTACGGCACGGTCTACACGGCCGAGCAGCTCGCGGCGCTGATCGCCCCGGTGAAGGCGCACGGCTACGGCGTCCACCTGGACGGCGCGCGCCTGGCCAACGCCGCCGCGTCCGGCTTCGACCTGAAGGCGATCAAGGGCCTGGGCGTCGACATCCTGGTGATCGGCGGCACCAAGGCCGGCATGCCGCCGACGGAGGCGGTGGCGATCTTCGACCGCGGCCTGGCCCGCCGCTTCGACGCGCGGCTCAAACAGGCCGGGCAACTGCCGTCCAAGGGCCGGTTCTATGCCGCGCCGTTCATCGGCATGCTGGCCGGCCACGCCCTCTTCCGCCACGCCGAGCACGCCAACGCCATGGCCCGCCGGCTGGCCGCAGCCATGCCCTTCCCGGTCACCCATCCGGTGGAGGCCAACGGCGTCTTCGTCGAGATGGACGACGCGCGGTTGGCCGCCCTGCACGCCCAGGGCTGGTTCGCATACCGGTTCCTCGACGGCTCGGTGCGCTTCATGTGCTCGTGGGCCACCACCGAGGCCGCGGTCGACGAGATCGCCGAGGCGCTGGTCAAGCTCGCCTGAGATTTGTTGCAAACTGTCGCAGTTCCACAGGGTTAGCTTTGCCCTGTGCGACCGGAATGTGTGGCGCGGATGGCGCACATTCCTCAAAAACTGTGGCCCAACTCGACCGTTCGTCGCGAGTGTGGCGGCTTTTCGTTGCTCACATGTCTGGCGCGTGACAGCTTCCGCGCTCACCGCCTGGGTGTGAATCTCATTCGTCGACGTACCCTAACGTCGAAGCGGAGGGAGGTCTGCGTCCGGTGGCGAGGGGGCGGCGCCTGGGGCGGACGCCCTTGAATCCGCACTGTTTCCAGGCCGGGGGGCCGCAGAATGAAAGTCCAGATGAACACCAAGCTTCGCAGCGCGCTGCTCGCATCCGCCACCCTGGCCGGCCTGGTGGCCGCCCCGGCCGTCGTCCACGCCCAAGCCGCTGGCGCCGGCGTCGACGTCGGCGAGATCGTGGTCACCGGCTCGCGCATCCGCCGCGACACGTTCGACGCGCCGCAGCCCATCTCGGTGGTCAGCGCCCAGGCGATCCGTGAGGCCGGTCAGGTCAACGTCGGCGACATCCTGCGCGAACTTCCCTCGATCAACTCCAACACCAACGGCCAGAACTCCTCGAGCACCCTGTTCCTGGCCGGCCAGACCCGCGCCGACATCCGCGGCCTGGGCGCCACGCGCACGCTGGTGCTGATGGACGGCCGCCGCCTGCCGTTCTCCGACGCCTCTTCGCCGGCCGTCGACCTCAACACCATCCCGAGCCTGATGATCGAGCGGGTCGAGACCGTGCCCGGCGGTGTGTCGGCGGTCTACGGCTCGGAAGCCATCTCGGGCGTCGTCAACTTCATCATGAAGAAGGAGCAGAACGGCCTCGAGGTCGACCTGCAAGGCGGGCTTACCGGCGAAGGCGACGGCGCCCAGACGCGCGCCGGCTTCAACTGGGGCAAGAAGTTCGCCGACGACAAGCTGAACGTCATGATCGGCGGCGAATACTCCAACGTCGACAAGATCATGCAGAAGGACCGCGACTGGGCCTATCCGGGCATCCGTCGCGACACCCGCGTGACCCCGCAGCCGATCCTGGACCCGACCTCGCGCTCCAACACCGCGCCGACGGCCACCTTCCAGCTGCTCGGCGGCGCCCTGGGCACGGCCAAGGCCGTCACCCTGGACTATCGCAACCCCTCGCAGCTGGTGGCCCTGTCGCCGGCCTGCTCGACGCCGACCGTGCAGCCGGACTGCCAGGACCCCGCGCTGTTCTACTCGGCGGTCTACAACGCCCTACAGGGCAAGGTGAACCGCGGCATCCTGCGCGGCTACGCCGACTACAAGATCACGGAGCACTGGAAGGTCTTCGTCGACGCCCAGTACACCAAGGTCAACGGCTACGGCATCTTCCAACCGGCGTTCTCCTCAGCGGCCGGCGGCGGCACCATGCCGGTGTCTCTGAAGGGCGACAACGCCTACCTGGCCGGCCCGACCGCCACCGACGCGGCGCTGCGCGCGGCGTGGCTGGGTGCGGGCAAGGCCTTCACCTCCACCTCCACGGCCCAGGTCGGCAAGTTCTGGCAGGAGTTCGGCGGCCGCGACGTGAAGACCGAGCGCGAGCAGGAGCGCGTGACCGGCGGCTTCCAGGGACTCTTCCAGACCTTCGACCGCGACGTCCACGTCGACGGCTATGTGCAGTACTCGAACCTGAACGGCACCACGATCTCCTACGGCGTGCCGAACATCGCCCGCGTGCAGCAGGCGACGGACGCGGTGCTGCTCAACGGCCAGGTGGTCTGCCGCGACGCCGGCGCCCGCGCCGCCGGCTGCACGCCCTGGAACCTGATCGACGGCCCGTCGGTGGAGGCCATCAACTGGACCAACGCCACGTCCACCACCGACCAGAAGGTCACCCAAACGGTGGCTGGCCTGAACTTCGACACCCAGCTGATCAACCTGCCCGCCGGTCCGCTGGGCGTGGCGTTCGGCTTCGAGTACCGCAAAGAAACCAGCCACTTCCACCAGGACCCGCTGGGCGCGTCCGGTGCGCTGTTCTTCAACGCCATCGGTGATCGTGGCGGCGAATACGACGTGAAGGAGTTCTACGGTGAAGCGCGGATCCCGATCCTGAAGGACCTGCCGTTCGCCAAGGAACTGACCGCCGAGCTGGCCTATCGCGGCTCGGACTATTCTACGATCCACGGCACTGACCAGTACCGGCTGCACCTGGAATACGCCCCGGTGAAGGACATCCGCTTCCGCGCGACCCAGTCGACCGCGGTGCGGGCGCCCAACATCGTGGAACTGTTCTCGCCGCAGAGCCGCAACTTCACGACCGCCGCGCTCGACCCGTGCGACAAGGACGTGTTCCGCGGCGCCTCGGCGAGCCAGCAGGCCGCCCGCCGCATCACCTGCGCCGCGGCGATCTCGGGCTGGAACTCGGCCACCTTTGCCTCGAACATCGGCACCGGCCGCCCGTCGCTGGCCCTGCTGCAGGGCGGGAACCCGAACCTGGGCCCGGAAAAGGCCCACACCTACCAGTACGGCGTGGTCATCCAGCCGCGCTGGGTGCCCGGCCTGAACCTGTCGGTCGACTTCTTCAAGTACAACCTGCAGGACGCCATCGGCACCGTGCCGATCAACACCCTGTTCCAGAACCTCTGCTACGACTCGCCGGACGCCTACGCCTCCAACCCGTTCTGCAAGCAGATCGAGCGCGATCCCACGGGCGCCTCCACGGGCATCATCGGCGGAGTGGTCCAGGCCACCCTAATCAACCAGAACGTGGCCAAGACCAAGGTCGAGGGCTGGGACTACTCGGCCTCGTACAGCTTCCACACGGAAGACCTGGTGAAGCAGGACTTCGGCGACATCGCCCTGCGGCTCGACGCGACCTGGGAATACCAGTTCGCGACCCAGGGCCTGCCCGGCCAGGCCTATACGCAGTTCGCCAACACCATCAACAACGCGACCCCGCAGTGGAAGGCCAATGGCACCGTCCGCTGGACCTACGACAAGATCGCGGTGACCTGGCAGACGCTGTACATCGGCTCGATGATCTCCAACAACGCGCTGCTGCCGACCCAGCTCGACCCCTACATGACGGGCGACTACTTCAAGCATGACCTGAAGGTGTCGTATAAGTTCAACGACCAGATCATCCTGCGCGGTGGTGTGCTCAACCTGTTCGACGAGCATCCGCCGGCCCTGCCGGAAACCTTCGCGGGCACCGGCACCGGCTCGTCCACCTACGACAACGCCGGGCGGTTCTTCTACGTCGGCGTGAACATGGAATTCTAAGGCCCACGCAGCCGAAGAGACACGACCAGACTTGGGACGCCGCCGGGGAGACCCGGCGGCGTTCTGCGTTTCAGGGTCGGCTGCGGAGGCCAGCGCTCAGCAGAGCGGGCCGCGGGCGAATTCGACCAGGACCTGGGCCAGGGCCTCCGGGCGGTAGGGTTTGTGGAGCAGGCGGCAGGTCGGGTAGCGCAGGGCCAGGTCCGCCGGGCCGTAGCCGGTGGAGAACACCAGCGGCACGCCGCGCCGGGCCAGGAGGTCGGCGACGGGGTAGACCTTTTCGCCGCCGAGGTTGACGTCGAGGATCGCCGCGTCGAGGTCCGGAGCGGTCTGCAGCGCCGTCAGGGCCTCGTCGACCGAGGCCGCCGCCCCGGCGAGCACGCAGCCGAATTCGGCCAGCATGTCCTCGACGATGGCGGCCACCAGCACCTCGTCCTCCACGAGGAAGACCTGGAAGCCGAGAAGAGAGCTGTGGGAGGCGCGGCCCGGAACCGGCCTGCGTTCAGCGCCGCCGCCGATGGACTGCCCTTCCGACATGACGCCACTCCGACTGCACCCGGTCACTATCTCCTACAACTGTCCGTTGCTCTAGCCTGTTTCTCCGGTTGTACTTTCGGCTATGGTGGCGAGCCGGTCGGGTGATTTGAGTAGGAGTAGCCGGATGGCGGATCAGGCGACCGACGCAGAGGCCCCGTTCGGGCCGGCGGGACTTTTCGGGCCCGCGGACCTGGAGCGGCGGCTTCGCTCCGGCGGCGTTGGGCCCGAAGACCGCGCCGGCATCGGCGAGATCAAGGACGAGGTGCTGAAGCATCTCGACGAGCATGTCGCCGCCTTCTTCGAGCACCTGGCGTCTTTCCCCGAGGCCCAGGCCCTGCTGCGGCGCCCCGACCTGATGGAGGAGGCCCGCCGCCTGGAGCGCGACCACCTGGTGGCCATGGCGAGCGGGACCTACGACCGGGACTATGTGGAACAGCGGTTCCGGCTGGGCCGCCTCTACAACCGCGCCCAGCTGGACGTGGCGTTGTTCATGGGCGCCTTCCACGCCCAGATGAGCTCGATCGGCCGGCGCATCATGCAGCGCTACGCCAAGGACGCGGTCGGCGGTTTCGCCCGTTTCTCGGCCTTCAAGAAGATCGCCTTCGTGGACCTGGGCATCGTGGTCGACGCCATGATGACCGAGCGCGAGGGCACCATCCGCCGCCAGCAGCAGGCGATCCTGGAGCTGTCGACCCCGGCGCTGCAGGTGCGCGAGCGTCTCCTGATCCTGCCGATCATCGGGCTATTGGACACCTTCCGCGCCAAGCAGCTCACCGACGGCCTGCTGAAGGCGATCCGCGCCCACCGCGCCAAGGTGGTGGTGATGGACCTGACCGGGGTCTCGACGGTGGACTCCAAGGTGGCCAACCACCTGATCCAGACCGTGGCCGCCGCCCGGCTGATGGGGGCCACGGTGATCGTCACCGGCCTGTCGTCGGACGTCGCGCAGTCGCTGGTCACCCTGGGCGTCGACCTCAGCCGCCTGAACACCATCGGCGATCTGCAGGGCGGTATCGAGGAGGCCGAGCGGATCCTGGGCCCTGCGTCGCCGCGCATCGAGCGCCGGCCTGCGGTCGGCTGACCCCGCGCCATGTCCGTTCCCATCCTCAAGCAGGGCGACGTCCTGATCGCCTCCATCCAGTCCGCCCTCACCGACCGCGACCTGCTGCAGCTGAAGGACGAGCTGGCGGAGAAGGTGGGCCGGCTGCGCTCGCGCGGCGTGGTGATCGACGTCACGGCCCTGGACGTCATGGACTCCTTCGCCACCCGCACGATCCGCAGCATCGCGGCCGCCACCCGCCTGCGCGGTGCCGAGACGGTGGTGGTGGGCATCCAGCCGGAGGTGGCGATCGCCCTGGTGGAGCTGGGCCTGACCCTCGACGGCATCGCCACGGCGCTCGATCTGGAGGAAGGCCTGGATGTGCTGGTCGAGGTCATGGAGGCGCGCCGCCGTGATCGATGAGCGGCGGGTTCCCATCGATCGCGACGTGGACATCGTCACCGCCCGGCAGCTGGGGCGCGAGCTCGCCGCCGAGGCCGGCTTCACCGGCAGCGACCTGACCCTGATCGCCACCGCCATCTCCGAGGTGGCGCGCAACATCGTGGTCTATGCGGAGCGCGGCGAGATCCGACTCGGCCGGACGGACCGCAATGGCCGCGAGGGCATCGAGGTGGTGGCCGCCGACGAGGGCCCCGGCATCCCCGACATCCAGCAGGCGATGCAGGACGGGTTCTCCACCGGCCGCAGCCTGGGGCTGGGCCTGCCCGGCGCGCGGCGGCTGATGGACGAGTTCGAGATCGTCTCGGAGGTCGGCAAGGGCACCGTGGTCACCATGCGCAAGTGGCGCCCATGAGGGTCGCGGGCCGCTTCCCCGCGGTGGAGTGGGCCGCCGACGGCCAACCCATCGCTGGAGAGTCCGAGTCCGGCGACCTGCATGTGGCCGCGGCGTTCGAGGGTGGGGCCTTGCTGGGCATGATCGACGGCCTGGGCCACGGGCCGGAAGCCGCCGCCGCGGCCCGGGTGGCCGCCGCCCTCTTGGAGAGCCAGGCCGAGCGCCCTCTGCCGACCCTGATCCAGGCCTGCCACGAGGCGCTGCGCCCCACACGCGGGGCAGTGCTGAGCCTGGCCGCGATCGATGCGCGCAATGGGCGGCTGACCTGGGCCGGGGTCGGGAACGTGGAGGTGGTGCTGACCCGCGCCGACCCGGCGCAGGCGCCCCGGCGCGAGCGGATCCTGCTGCGCAGCGGGGTGGTCGGCTACCAGCTGCCGGCGCTGCGCACGACGGACCATGCGATCTTCCCGGGGGACGTCCTGGTGTTCGCCACCGACGGCCTGCGCCACGAGTTCTCCGAGGACGTGCCGCTGGCCATGGCGCCGGCGCAGCTGGCCGAGCACCTGCTGCGCACCTACGGCCGCTCGGCCGACGACGCGACGGTGCTGGTGGGCCGGTATCTGGGAGGCGCGGCGTGAACCGCTTCCCGATCGGCTTCGCGCAGCTCTACGCTTCCGCCCTGGAGGCCCACCTGCGCCAGTCGGGGGAGCCGGCGCTGCACCAGGCCTACGAGCTGGGCCGCCAGGCGATGAGCGAGGGCGTGGGCGTCCTGGACCTGGCCCAGCTGCACCACGAGGCGCTGGCCGGGCTGATGCTGGACCGGGCCCTGGACGACGAGGAGGGCGACTGGCTGGCGCTGGCCGCCGAGTTCCTCGCCGAGTGCCTGTCGCCGTTCGAGATGATGCTGCGCGGCTACCGCGAGGCCAACGGCCGGCTCAGCGTCGCCAATACCGAGCTGATGCGGGCGCACGAGCAGCTGAAGTCCGAGATGGACGAGCGCCGCCGCGCCGAGGAGGCCCTGGTCCACGCCAAGAAGCTCCAGGCCGTGGGGCTGCTGGCCGGCGGCGTGGCGCACCACTTCAACAACCTGCTGACCGTGATCCTGGGCAACCTGGAGCTGGCGCGGCGGCGGATGACGCCGGACGAGCGGGTGGACCGGCTGCTGCTGTCGGCGCGCCGCGGCGCCGAGCGCGGAGCCGAGGTGACCCGCCAGCTGCTGTCGTTCTCGCGCCAGCAGATGCTGCAGCCGCGCAAGGTGGACCCGGCAGCCTGGCTCGCCGACATCCAGGGTCTTCTGGCCAGCACCCTGCGCGGCGACATCGTGGTGGAGACCGAGGTCGAGCCCGACGTGGCGGCCATCGAGGTCGACCCCGCCCAGCTGGAGCTGGCGCTCCTGAACCTGGCGGTGAATGCGCGGGACGCCATGCCCGCCGGCGGGACGCTGCGGATCTGCGCCCGCAACCGGCAGGTCGAGGACGGCCGCCTGGGCCTGCATGGCCCCTATGTGGTGATCGAGGTGGCCGACACCGGCGAGGGCGTGCCGCCGGAGATCCTGCCGCAGGTGTTCGAGCCCTTCTTCAGCACCAAAGGCGGCGGGCCGGGCGCGGGCCTGGGCCTGTCGCAGGTGCACGGCTTCACCCACCAGTCCGGCGGCGGGGTGGAGATGGAGAACCGGCCGGAGGGCGGGGTGGTGGTGCGGCTCTTCCTGCCGGCGGCGACCCACTCGGTGAGCGAAGCGGCGCAAAGCCTCGCCGCGGCGGCTCCGGACGACGGCTCCGGCCGGGTGCTGGTGGTGGAGGACGACCCCGACCTGGCGCACCTGGCCCAGGACCTGGTGGAGAGCTTCGGCTATTCGGTGGCGGTGGCGCACCGGGCGCAGGCGGCGCTGGACCTGATCACGGCGGGCGAATCCATCGACCTCTTGTTCTCCGACGTGATCATGCCCGGCGGCATGAACGGCGTGGAGCTCGCCGAGGAGGTGCGCCGCCGCTACCCACGCCTGCCGGTGCTGCTGACCAGCGGCTACAACGAGGCGGTCCGCGACATCGACGCCAAGGGCCTGCCGTTCATCGCCAAGCCCTACCGGCGGGATGAACTGCGCGCCCGGATCGAGCAGCTGCTGCGCGGGGAGCGGTAGGGCGCCGCCCCGCTACTGCAAGCCGCTGCGGCCGATGGCGTAGAAGCGGTCGGCGCGGGCGGTCTTGAGCGCTTCGGCGGAGAGCCCGTCCAGGGCGGCCAGTTCTTCTTCCACCGCATCGGCCACCGCGGTCATGGCCGCCTGGGGGTCGGAGTGGGCGCCGCCCGCCGGCTCGGGGATGATCCGGTCGACGATCTTCAGCTTCAGGAGGTCCTGGGCGGTGATCTTCATGGCCTTGGCGGCCTCGGCCGGCGTGCGCGAGCCGCGCCACAGGATGGAATTGGCGCCCTCCGGCGGGATCACCGAATAGATCGCGTGCTCCAGGATCAGCACGCGCGAGCCGCAGGCGATGCCCAGCGCGCCGCCCGAGCCGCCCTCGCCGGTGATCACCGCCACCATCGGCACCTCCAGCAGCAGGGCCTTTTCCGTGGAACGCGCGATCGCCTCGGCTACGCCGCGCTCCTCCGAGGCCATGCCGGGGTAGGCGGCGGGGGTGTCCACGAAGCTGATCACCGGCAGCTTGAAGCGCTCGGCCAGCTCGAACAGCCGCACGGCCTTGCGGTAGCCCTCGGGGCGCGCATAGCCGAAGTTGTGCTTCACCCGGCCGACGGTGTCGCGGCCCTTCTCGTTGCCCATGACCACCACTGGGCGGCCGCGGAACCGGCCCAGCCCGCCCATGATCGCCTGGTCGTCGGCGTACTTGCGATCGCCGCGCAGCTCCTGGAACTCCTCGATCAGGTCGGCCACATAGTCGACGAAGTGCGGCCGGTCCGGATGGCGCGCCACCTGGGTCTTCTGCCAGGCGTCGAGATTGGAATAGGCCTCGCGGCGCAGCTCCTGGGCCCGGGCGCGGAGCGACTCCAGCTCCTCCTCGACGCCGCCGCCGGCGCTCTCCGACAGCTTGGAGAGCTCCTCGATCTTGGATTCCAGATCGGCGATCGGGCGCTCGAACTCGAGGTAGTGCGCGGCCATCAAGCGGTCCGTCCATAGGGGCTGCCGCCCGATCAAGCGGCGGAAATTAGGCGCGAAGCCTCGCCGTCACAAGCACCGAACCGGCGCCGCTGTTCCGCGAAAACCGGAACGCCCACCTGCGCCATCCGTTTGGCCGGCTCGAGGGGACACGGAGCTTGAACATGAAGACCATCCTGAACCTGGGGACGGCCTCGGCGCTCGTCCTCACCATGGCCCTCCCGGCCGGGGCGCAGACGCCCTATCGGCCCACGGACGAATACCAACGGCAGCAGCAGGACTACGACGCCCAGCGCCAGCAGTACGAGGCCCAGCAGCAGCACTACCAGGACCAGCAGAGCCGCTACCAGGACCGCCGCATGAGCTACGCCGACGCGCGGAGCTCCTATGAGCGGCGCCTGGCCGACTGGGAGCGGGCGCGCGCCGACTACGACGCCCGCTACGGCTACGGCGCCTATGTGCGCTATCACCCGCGGCCGGTGTGGGACCAGGCCTACTACATGGGCCCGCCGCGCTACGGCTATGACCGCGACGCCTCGCGCTACGGCTACGACGCCTCGGCGACGTCAGTGCCCTGCAACAACAACACCGCCGTCGGCGGCGGGGTGATCGGGGCGATCGCCGGCGCGGTGCTGGGCTCCAACATCGCCGCGCGCAACGCCCGGCCGGAGGGCGCCATCGTCGGCGGCGTGCTGGGCGCGGCGGCGGGCTCGGCCATCGGCCACGCCCACGACCGCTACAAGTGCGACCGCCGCGGGCCATACTTCGCCTACAGCGAGACCATCCCGTACCGCGAGGGCGGCGAGCGCTTCGCCAGCCGCTACGACTACGACTGGTATCGCAATCACCGCTGCCGCCTGGCCGCCGCGCCGGTGGACCCCGACGGCCGCGACGTCCGCTACGTGCGGGTCTGCCCGGACGGGGACGGCCGCTACCGGATCACGGGCTAAGATCATCCCTCCCCTTCATGGGGAGGGTGGCGAGCGAAGCGAGACGGGTGGGGAATAGTCGACCAGGCTCGGCGCCCAGTCGTGGTTTCCCCACCCTGCCCGCCTTTGGCGGGCTGTCCCTCCCCATAAAGGGGAGGGATGACACTAGCGCTTCCGCCCCAGCGGGTGCTTCGTCGCCATGACCTCGCGCAGGCGGTCCGACGCCACGTGGGTGTAGATCTGGGTGGTGGCGATGTCGGCGTGGCCCAGCAGCTTCTGCACCACGCGCAGGTCCGCGCCACCCTCCAGCAGGTGGGTGGCGAAGGCGTGGCGCAGCACGTGCGGGCTGACCCTGGCCGGGTCGATGCCGGCGTCGGCCGCGGCCTCGTCCAGCACCTGGGCGAAGCGCCGCGGCGTCAGGCGCCCGGCCTTGCCGCGCGAGGGGAACAGCCACGGATTGGCCTTGTCGCCCTTGCCCTCGCCGCCCTTCTTTCCCTCGCCCCCGCTCTTGCCCTCACCCTTCGGCAGAAAGCGGCCGCGCACCATCAGATAGGCCTTCACCGCCGCGCGGGCGGTCTCGTTGAGCGGGGCCAGCCGCTCCTTGCCGCCCTTGCCCTTGACGATCAGATAGGCCGGGTCGCGCGCCAGGGCCGCCAGCGGCAGGGCGGTGAGCTCGGAGATCCGCAGGCCCGAGGCATAGGCCAGCTCCACCATGCAGCCGAACCGCAGGCCCTGGGCGCCGTCGCGGGCCGAGGCTGAGGCGATCAGCTTGTCCATCTCCGCCCGGCTCAGCACCTTGGGCAGCGGGCGGCCCTTGCGCGGCGCGTCCACCCGGCGCGAGGGGTCGTCGGCGCGCCAGCCCTCGCCCAGCACGAAGCGGTAGAACTGGCGCACCGCCGCACGGCGCCGGGCGGCCGTGGCGGGCGACAGGCCGCGGGCGCCCAGGTCGGCGAAATAGGCCTCCACGTCCTCGGCGGAGGCGTCGGCCAGGCCGCGGCCGTGCGTCGCCAGGAAAACGCCGGCGTCGGTGAGGTCGCGGGAATAGGCGGCCAGGGTGTTCTGGGCGGCGGCGCGCTCCACCGCCATCATCTCCAGGAAGGCCTCGGCCCATTCGGCGCCCTTCGCGCTCATTTCAGCCCCGCCAGGCCCTCCAGGGCGAAGGTGCGGGCGTCGGCCATCAGGCCGGCGCGGGCCAGGGCGTGGACGATCTGGACGCGGTCGCCGATGGCCGGTCCCGCGGCCCCGGCGTCGGCGCAGGTCCAGAGCGCGAGCAGCGCCGCCTCCCCCATCCGCTTGCCCTCCCCGGCCGCTTCGAGCGCCAGACTGCGGCCCGCGGGACCCTTGCCGCCGGCCACCGGGAAGGCGGCCAGCTTCGTGCGGTCGGCGCCCGAGAGCTCCGGCGCCAGGGCGGCGATCAGCAGGGCGGCGGCCTGCAGCCGCGGCCGGGCCTTGGCGTCGGCCTCCGCGGCGGCGCCGATCAAGGCCGTCAGGGCGCCGGCCGGCGGCGGCCCGCTCCGCAACGCCGTGGCCAGGCCGCCGATCTCGCCGTCGATGGCGGCGGTGTCGAAGGCGGGCGGGCCCGGGTCGACGCCGGACAGGGCCACGGCCAGCGCCGGCGCCGCCTTGGCGGTGGAGAGGTCCAGGTTCAGCGCCTTGGAGAGCGCATAGTCCAGGCCGTTGCGAAGGGAGGCGGCCCCGGGCGCCGCGCCGCCGAGCTTGGCCGCCATCAGGCGCGCGAACACCGGGTCCTTGGCCTGGGCCTGGGCGAGGTCGAGGGTCAGTTGCGCCTGGCTCGTCTGGCCGGCCTGGGCCTGGCAGAAGGCGCGCAGGCGCAGCCAATAGGTCTCGCCGCGGCCCTCGGTGAGGGCGTCGGCGATGGCGCAGGCGCGGGCGTTGTCGCCGGCCAGGAGGGCGGTCTCGGCCGCGGCGCGGGCCAGCTCGCCGTTGCGGTCCAGGCCGGGCGCGCGGTCCAGCACCTGGGCGGCGGCGGCCACGTCGCCGAGCGCGATGAGAGCGTTGGCGCGGGCGCCGGCCAGGGCCTCGTCGCCCGCCGAGCCTTCGGGGCCGCGGGCGCCGGTGGCCAGCACGCGCCGGGCCATCGCGGCGGCGGCCGGCGACAGCGGGCGCAAGGCCACGAGGGGCAGCACCGTCCGCGCCGTCTCGATCGGCGTGCCGCGCCAGAGCCCGGCGGGAAGGCCGGTGTCGCGCCCGGGCGTGGAGAAGGCGTCGGGCGCGGCCAGCTGGGTCACCTCCACCGGCGCCGGCTCATGGGCTTCCTTCGGCACGGCCTCCGGCGCAGGCGGCGCGGCGGCTGCGGGCGCGGGGATAGGCGCCGGGGAAGGCGCGGGCGGCGGCGCAGTCGGCATGGCCTCCTGGGCGGCGACGGAGGACGCGAGGGCGAGGGCGGCCAGGCCGGCGAGAAGGGCGAGACGCGACATGCCCCCAGCTTAGCGAGCGCCGGCGGTTGGCGCGAGGCCGCCGCGTCGTGTTAAGGCTCGCCTCGCCCATGGACCGCTACGAACCGCTTCGCCAACGCACCATCGCCCTCGTCGGGCTGATGGGTGTGGGCAAGTCCAGCGTCGGCCGCCGGCTGGCCAGCGCCCTGGGCCTGCCCTTCCGCGACGCCGACGCCGAGGTGGAGGCCGCCGCGGGCCGCACCATCCCCGACATCTTCGCCCAGCTGGGCGAGCCGGCCTTCCGCGACGGCGAGCGGCGGGTGATCCAGCGCCTGCTCGAAGGGCCAGCCCACGTGCTGGCCACCGGCGGCGGGGCCTTCATGAACCCGGAGACCCGGGCGCTGATCAAGGCCAAGGCCGTCTCGGTCTGGCTGAAGGCCGACCTGGAGGTGCTGGCGCGCCGCATCGGCCGCAAGGACAGCCGGCCCCTCTTGAGCGGCCGCGATCCGATGGACGTCCTGGCCGAGCAGGCCGCCGTCCGCTACCCGGTCTATGCCGAGGCGGACGTCGTCGTCGAAACGGGCGACACCGCCCACCACATCGCCGTGGGCGAGCTCATCCGCGCCCTCACCATCTACCTGGGCGCACCTGCCGAATGAGCCGAACCATCCCCGTGGGCCTGGGCGAGCGCGCCTATGACGTCGTGGTGGGCGAGGGCCTGATCGACGCCGCCGGGCGCCTGATGGCGCCGTTCGTCAATCGCGGCCGCACCGCCGTGGTCTCCGACGAGACTGTCTGGGGCCTGCACGGTGCGCGGCTGACGGCGGCGCTGGCGCAGGCCGGGATCGAGGCCCAGCCGGTCATCGTGCCGCCCGGCGAGCAAACCAAGAGCTTCGCCGGCCTCGAAGATGTCTGCGACCGGCTGCTGGCGCTGGAGCTGGACCGCGGCGACATCGTCACCGCCTTCGGCGGCGGCGTGGTGGGCGACCTCGCGGGCTTCGCGGCGGCGATCTACAAGCGCGGCGTCGATTTCGTGCAGATCCCCACCACCCTGCTGGCCCAGGTGGACTCCTCGGTGGGGGGCAAGACCGCCATCGACACCCCGCGCGGCAAGAACCTGGTGGGCGCGTTCCACCAGCCGCGGCTGGTGCTGGCCGATCTCTCGGTGCTGGCCACCCTGCCGGAGCGGGAGATGCGCGCCGGCTATGCCGAGGTGATCAAGTACGGCCTGCTGGGCGACCGCGACTTCTTCGAGTGGCTGGAGGCCCATGGCGCGGCCGTCCTGGCGCGCGAGCCGCAGGCCCTCGCCCACGCCGTCGCCCGGTCGGTGGAGATGAAGGCCGAGATCGTCGCCGAGGACGAGCGCGAGCAGGGCCGCCGCGCCCTGCTGAACCTCGGCCACACCTTCGCCCACGCCTTGGAGGCCGAGACCGGCTACGGCGCGGCGCTGCTGCACGGCGAGGCGGTGGGCGCGGGCATGGCCCTGGCCTTCCGCTTCTCCGCCGACCAGGGCCTGGCGAACGGCCAGGACGCCGAGCGCGCCACCCGCGCCATCGCCGCCTCGGGCCTGGCCACAGCGCTGGCCGAAACGCCCGGCCATCCGTTTGCCGCCGACCGCCTGGTCGCGCACATGGGCCAGGACAAGAAGGCCGAAGGCGGCCGCCTGACCTTCATCCTCGCTCGCGCCCTGGGCGACGCCTTCGTGGCGAAGGACGTCGACGCCCGGGCCGTCCGAGACTTCCTCATCCGCGAAGGAGCCCGCTAGTGGCCGCCATCCTGGCGCTCGCCCCCATCGTCTTCGGCCTCTTGGCGATATCCGCCGTCTTCTCGGCCGCCGAGACCGCGCTCACCGGCGCGAGCCGCGGGCGCATGCACCAGCTGGAGCGGGAGGGCGACAGCGCCGCGCGGCGGGTGAACCAACTCCTGGCCGACCAGGAGACGATGATCGGCTCGGTCCTGCTGGGCAACAACCTAATCAACATCCTGGCCTCGGCCCTGGCGACCCAGGTGATCACCCGCGCGATCCCCGGGGGCTTGGGCGTGGCGGCGGCGACGGCGCTTATGACGGTGCTGGTGCTGGTGTTCGCCGAGGTGCTGCCCAAGACCCTGGCCATCGTGCGCTCCGACGACGTGGCCCGCTTCCTGTCGGCGCCGACCCTGCTGGTGGTGCGCGTCGCCGGCCCGATCATCTTCGCGATCCAGTGGGTGATCCGCCGCACGCTGGGCCTGTTCGGCGTCCGGATGGGCATGGAGACCGATGTGCTGGCGGCGCACGAGGAAATCCGCGGGGCGGTGGAGTACCACCACTCCGAGGGCCTGGTGGAGAGCCGCGACCGCTACATGCTGGGCGGGGTGCTGGACCTGGGCGAGATGGACGTGTCCCAGGTGATGGTGCACCGCCGTTCGCTGGTCACCATCGACGGGGAGCTGCCGCCGCGCGAGATCCTGACCGCGGCGCTGGAGAGCGTGCACTCGCGCCTGCCGATCTATCGCGACGACCCGGAGAACATCGTTGGCGTCCTGCACGTGAAGGACCTGCTGGCGGCCATCGCCGAGGCCGACGGGGCCATCGACGCCATCGACGTGCCGGACATCCTGCGCGAGCCGTGGTTCATCCCGGAGACCACCAGCCTGAAGGACCAGCTGACCGCGTTCCTGAAGCGCCAGAACCACTTCGCCCTGGTGGTGGACGAGTACGGGGCCCTGCAGGGCCTGGTGACGCTGGAGGACGTGCTGGAGGAGATCGTCGGCGAGATCGGCGATGAGCACGACGTCGACGCGCCCGGGGTCCAGGTCGAGCCCGACGGCTCGGTGGTGGTGGAGGGCAAGGTGCCGATCCGCGACCTGAACCGGGCCATGAACTGGGACCTGCCCGACGAGGAGGCGGTGACCGTCGCCGGCCTCCTGATCCACGAGGCCGAGACCATCCCCGAGGTCGGCCAGACCTTCACCTTCCACCGCCACCGCTTCCACGTGCAGGCCCGCAAGGGCGCCCGGATCACCCGGCTGCGCATCGAGCCGCTGCCGCGCGAGGACGACGAGGGGTAGGGCGGAGGCATTCCTCGCCCTCACCCGCTTCGCGGCAGGTCTCCTTGGCGGAGCAATGCGACCGACCAGCGCCTACCCTTCGCGGAAGTACGGCTCGACGGCGCCCTGCAGCTTCATGGTCAGGGGATTGCCGTGGCGGTCCTTGGAGGCGCCGACGGTGAGGCGCACCCAGCCTTCGCTGACGCAGTATTCCTCGACGTTGGTCTTGTCCTGGCCCTTGAACCGCACGCCCACGTTCCGCGCCAGAACGTCGGCGTCGTAGAAGGGGCTGTTCGGATCGACGCTCAGCCGATCGGGCGGGGTGTCGGAAGTCGTTTCGCTCATGGGCGGGAGGTCGCACGACCGGCGGTCGGGTTCAAGATGCCGGCGGGCCGCGCCGAGATTGCCAAGTGGCTGGCGAGCCTGTTCAAACAGCGGCATGAAACTCGCCGTCGCCGCGCTCGCGGCCCTGCTCGCTGTCACTCCCGCCATGGCCGAAAAGCTGCCGATCCGCCGGATCTTCGAGAGCCCCGACCTGTCCGGACCCCGCGCCCGCGGCGTGAAGCTGGCCCCGGACGGCCGGGCCGTGACCTACATCAAGACCCGCGCCGACGACCTGACCGTCAGCGACCTGTGGATCGCCGACGTGGCCGGCGGCGAGCCGCGCCTGCTGCTGGACGGCAAGAAGCTGGCGCCGCCCGCCAAGGAGCTATCGCAGGCCGAGAAGGCGCGGCGCGAGCGGGCCGGCGTCGCCACCCGCGGGGTGGTGGATTACAGCTGGGACGAACAGGGCCACGCGATCCTGGCGCCGGTGGAGGGCGACCTCTGGCTCTACGACCTGGCCAGCCAGCAGGCCCGCCAGCTGACGCACACGCCCGGCGACGAGATCGACGCCAAGGTCTCGCCCAAGGGCGGGTTCGTCTCCTACGTCGGCGACGACAACCTCTATGTGCTGCCGCTCGCGGCTGGCGGGTCCGAGCGCGCCCTGACCAGCGGCGGCAGCGAACTGAAGAGCTGGGCCACCGCCGAGTTCATCGCCCAGGAAGAGATGGACCGCTCCACGGGCTACTGGTGGAGCCCGGACGACAGCCGCATCGCCCTGACCCATGTGGACCTCACCGGCGTGGACGTCGTCGATCGGCCTGAGGTGGGCGCGACCGGGGCCCAGGTGGTTCCCGAGCGCTACCCGCGGCCCGGCCGGCCGAACGCGGTGGTGGAGCTCTACATCCAGCCGGTGGGCGGCGGGTCGCGCGTCAAAGTCGACCTGGGCGGCGACCCCGACATCTACCTGGCCCGGGTGGCGTGGGCGAAGGACGGGCGCACCCTCTACGTCAAGCGCGAGGCGCGCGACCAGCGGCGGCTGGACCTGCTGGCGGTGGACCCGGCCACCGGCAAGTCCAGGGTGATCCTCACCGAAACCGACCCGCACTGGGTCGACCTCACCAACGACTTCCACCCGCTGCACGACGGGACCTTCCTGTGGTCGTCGGAGCGGTCGGGCTGGCGCCACCTCTACCTCTACGCCGCCGACGGCAAGCTGATCCGCCAGGTCACGGAGGGCGACTGGCCGGTGGGGGCGGTGGCCGGGGTCGACGAGGCGACGTCGAGCGTGATCTTCACCGCCCACAAGGACACGCCGATCGAGAGCCGCGTCTATGCGGTCTCCTACGCCCAGCCCGGTGAGCCGAAGGCGCTGACGCCGGCCGGCGGGCAGTGGGCCGTGGCCGTGGCGGACAAGGGCGGCGCCTTCGTCGGGACCTACAGCGACCCCAAGACGCCGCCGCAGACCGCGCTCTATCGCCCCGACGGAACCCGCGTGCGCTGGATCGAGGAGAATGCGCTGAAGGCGGGCCACCCGTTCTGGCCCTATGTGGAGCGGCTGCGCGAGCCGACGTTTGGCACGGTGAAGGCGGACGACGGCCAGGACCTCTGGTGGTCGATGCGCACGCCGCCCGGCTTCGATGCGGCGCGCAAATATCCGGTGATCGTCAAGGTCTACGGCGGCCCGGGCAGCGCCCTGGTCGGCCGCACCTGGCAGTCGCCGGAGGACCAGGCCCTGCTGGACGCGGGCTACATCCTCTTCAGCCTCGACAACCGCGGCACGCCCAACCGCTCGCGCCGCTTCGTCACCGCCATCGACCGGCGGATGGGCCAGCTGGACGTGGCCGACCAGATCGCCGGCGCGCGCTACCTGCAGTCCCTGCCCTATGTGGACAAGGCGCGGATCGGCGTGACCGGCTGGTCCTACGGCGGATACATGACGCTGCTCCTCATGACCGCGCCCGACTCGCCGTTCAAGGCCGGGGTGGCGGGGGCGCCCGTGACCGACTGGCGGCTTTATGACACCCACTACACCGAGCGCTACATGGGCACGCCTGCGGACAACGCCGAGGGCTACGCCAAGGCCGAGGTGGTGGCGCGGCTGCCGCGGCTGAAGCCGTCCTCGCTGCTGATCATGCACGGTATGGCCGACGACAACGTCACCTTCGACCACACGACGCGGGTGCTGTTCGCCCTGCAGGCCGAGGGGCTGCCGTTCGAGACCATGGTCTATCCGGGGCTGCGCCACCGCGGCGGCTGGACGCCCAACAACCGGATGCACCGCACCCTGATGACGCTCGACTTCTTCGACCGTAAGCTGAAGGGCGAGGCTGCGCCGGGAACGCCTGCGGACCGCTGAGCGATCGGGTCAGGCGGCCTCGGTCCGGCTCTCGGGAGGCGCCAGGGCCTGTTCGATGGCCGCGACCAGGGCCGCCATCTCGATCGGCTTGGCCACGAAGCCGTTCATGCCGGCCGCGAGGTATTCCTCGATCTGATGGCGCATGACATTGGCCGAGAGCGCCAGGATCGGGGTCGGGGCGCGGCCGGACTGGGCCTCGAAGGCGCGGATCGCGCGGGTGGCGTCGATGCCGTTCATGGTCGGCATCTGCACGTCCATCAGCACCAGGTCGAAGGCCTCGGCCTGGAATGCGGCCAGCGCCTCACTGCCGTCGGCGGTCAGCCGCACCTTCACGCCCATGGGCTCCAGCATGGCCGTGAGCAGGAGCTGGTTGGTCTTGTTGTCCTCGGCCGCCAGCACGCGCACCGGCGGCAGCTCCGGCTCGGCCTCGGGCGCGGCGTCCCGGATGGCGCAGGCGCCGACCCAGGCCAGCGGCAGGTCGAAGGTGAAGGCCGAGCCGCGGCCCTCGACGCTGGTGACGGCGATCGTGCCGCCCATCAGCTCCACCAGCTCGCGCGAGATCGCCAGGCCCAGGCCCGTGCCCCCGAACCGGCGGGTGGTGGTGGGGTCGACCTGGGAGAAACGCAGGAACAGCTGCTGCAGCCGGTCGCGGGCGATGCCGGCGCCGGAATCGGCCACCGTGCAGGCCACGCCCTGGGCGCTGCGCCGGACCGCCACGCGGATCTCGCCGGCGCTGGTGAACTTCACGGCGTTGGACGCCAGGTTTGCCAGCACCTGGCGCAGCTTGCCGCCATCGCCGCGCCAGACCCCGACGAGGTCGGCGTCCAGCTCGATCAGGAACCGCACGTCCTTCTGCGCCGCTAGGGTGGCGAAGGGCCGGCACGCGGCCTCCACCACATCGAGCAGGTCGAAGTCGTGGTCGTCGAGCTCCATTCGCCCGGCCTCGATCTTGGAGAGGTCGAGCAGGTCATTCAGCAGGCCCAGCAGCGTCTCGCCCGAGGCGCGGATCACGTGCAGCTTGTCGCGGTCGCCCGGCGCCAGCTCGCTCTTGGCCAGCACCTGGGCCATGCCCAGCACGCCGTTCAGAGGCGTGCGGATCTCGTGGCTCATGTTGGCCAGGAACTGGCTCTTGGCGATGTTGGCGCTCTCGGCGCGGTCGCGGGCGTCCTTCAGCTCGGCCAGGGCCTGGTCGTGGGCCGCCTCGTGGGCGTCGATGCCGCGCGCCACGCGCACAATCTGCCAGCCGAGCAGGCTGGCCAGCGCCGCAGCCACCAGGGCCCCAAGGGCCAGGGCCGGCGCCGCCGCCTTGAGCACCTCCACGCCGGGCCGCCCGGGGATCCACGCCACCTGGCCGGCCGGACGACCGGCGATGTCGTGCAGCACCAGGGAGGCGGCGCGCGGCGGGCCGTGCGCCTCCAGGTGGGCCTGGTGGATGCCGAGCCGATTCACCGAATCCAGCATGTCGTGGTCGACCCGCTGGGCGGAGATCACCATCACCGCGGGCTGCTGCACCGGCAGCGGACTGCCGCTTTCGGGGCTGACGGTCGAGGCGGCCGCGAGATAGGGCACGCCGTCGATGACGACGATGCCGGCGGCGGTGGCCGAGCGGATCACGAAGGGCGACCCCGCCTGGACGCGCGGGGCGCCCGACGACTCGAGGACACGCGCCTTGCGGACCAGCGGTCCGGCCGCGCGCGCCAGCCGCGACTGGCCCTCGGCCCCGGTCCGCGCCTCGCCGGCCCAGGCGAAGAACGGGCGGTCCTGCGCGTCGAGCACCACGGTCCAGTCGGCGCCGCGGTTGTAGGCGAAATAGGTCCCGATTTCGGCGTCGGCCCATTTCAGGTCGCCGCCGGGCCGCAGCGTCAGCGCGGTCTGGTCCCAGATCGTGGCGGAGGTGAGATCGGCGACCATCCGTCCCAGCCGGCGGTCGAGCTCGCTCTGGATGAGGGCGCGGTCCGCGCGCATCTGCAGGTCGTCGAGGGCGCGGGAGCCGACCATCAGCAGGGCGATCGCCCCCACGACCAGCAGCGCCAGCAGCGCGCCACCCAGGGCTATCAGCCGGCGCACCCCGGCGCGGCCTTCGCTCAGTTCCCGTTTGGCGCGCGCTTCCGTCACCCGACCACGTCACCGATCCGGGGGAAATGGTCGGTAAACATGCGCGCCGCGATCCAGGACATGGTGTCGCAGGGGGGCCTGCGCGGTGCTGGCCGCGACGGTACGGGCTCTAGCGGGGGGCCAGGATCGGCCCTATCCTGCCGCTGCGTGTCAGTCAGGAGCCATCGTGGTCAAATCGATCATTGGGGGCGCAGTGGCCGCTGCGCTGTTGTCCGCACCCTTGTACGTCGCCGGCTTGGCCGCTGCGGCGCCTGCGCGGCCGTCGGCCCCGCCCCGCGCCCCGGCCCTGGCCTGGGTGGTGACGCCCACCGACAGCGGATGCCGGGCGGACCTGGAACTCACCAGCCGGTCGGGCGCGGTGACGCCTGTGACCCTGACCTCGGACGGGCAGCTGGTCAGCCTGCGCTTCTTCAAGGACGACCTGCCGCCGCGCGCCTTCCTGCCTCTGCGGATCGACAAGGCGCGCTATTCCAACCTCATGCTGCGCGGCGCGGACGGCGCCGGCGAGCTGGTGCTCTCGGAGGAGACCGAGGCGGCCATGAAGAAGGGCGCGACCCTGGGCGTGGCCTGGCTGACGGACGAGCCGCTGTCGGCCCCGCTGGCGGGGTCCGAGCAGGGCCTGGCGGACCTGCGGGTCTGCGGCGCCCAGACCGCGGCCCGCTACCGCGAGAAAGTCGCCACCGAACAGGCCGCCCGGGACCGCGCCCAGACCGAGGCCCGCGCCAAGACCCTCGCCGATGCGCAGCTGGCGGCGATCAAGGCGCAGGCGGCCGTCGCTGACGCCCAGCGCCGGCAGGTGGAGGAGACCGCCGAACGCCAGCGCCGGGCCGACGAGGAGGCCCGCGCCCGCGCCGTCGAGCAGGCGCGGCTGGAGCAGGACCAGACGGACGCCGCCGCCCAGCAGCGGGCCTATGACGATGAACGCCGACGCGCCTACCAGCCGCCTCCGGCCGAGGACGACGAGGACGCCCAATACACGCCGCCGCCCCGCTATTGGCCGCAGCCGCGCTGGCGCTATCCGAGATACTGAAACGGCGAGGCTCGCCGGTGCGACCCAGGTCGTCAGGCGGTGGTGGTCCGCCGCCGACGCAGCGCGTAACCCACCGCGCCAAAGCCCAGGATCATCAGGGTCCAGGCCTCAGGCTCCGGCACCGCCCCGCCCTGCGGGTTCGGATCGCCGCCCGGATTGGGAGTGTTGTCGCCCTTGCCGGGATCGGTCGGATTGCCGTCGAGCGGGCCGCCGCCGCCTCCGCCGCCCAGGAAATTCTGGGGCGGGCCGCCGCCGCCCTTGGGGTCGGTGTTCCCCGGAGGCTTCGGCGGATCCAAGGGTCCCGTGCCGGGCGGGGTGAAGGGATAGGGTCCACCCGTGCCGCCGGGCCCGCCCGGGCCACCGGGTCCGCCCGTGCCGCCCGTGCCGCCCGTGCCGCCAGTCCCGCCTGTGCCG
>Ga0136846_1213350_pt1 | contig 24711 bp, 19 predicted proteins | sample HopSoiMetagenom2_FD_96841 | JGI IMG/M metagenome (GOLD analysis project Ga0136846, IMG submission 96841) | Grasslands soil microbial communities from Hopland, California, USA - 2 Assembly 2016 (version 4) | ecosystem: Environmental > Terrestrial > Soil > Grasslands | place: USA: Hopland... | reverse complement strand
GCGGAGGCTCGCCGTCGTGTTGATGCCGCGCCGACGCAGCTCGGCCACGATCTCGGTCGCGTCGCGGCCGCGCACCTCGGCGGTCACGATCGCGCATTGCTTCCGCCCGCGATCGAGAACACGAACGCCGTCGATCGCTGCGAGCTCGCCACGCAACGTGGCCGCGAGCCGGGCCGCGCGCCCACCGCCGCGCTCGACGCCAACGTCTCGTGCATAACGAGCGGCGGCGCCGAGGCCCAGCACGAGCGCCTGCGGAAACTCCCAGTCCTCGAAGCGCTGTGCGTTGTCCACGAGCTCGTAGCGATCCACATCCACCCATCGCCCGCCGCGCATGTCGACAAAGAGCGGATGATCGCCGCGCGCCAGCGCACGGTCCGACGCGTACATGAACCCGATGCCCCGCGGACCGCGGAGGAACTTGCGCGCCGTGACGGACAGATAGTCGCAGTGGAGCTCACTGACGTCGATCGGGATCTGACCGACCGCCTGACAAGCATCGAGCAGGAAGGGGACGCCCGCCTCCTCGCACACCGCGCCGATGGCGGCGACGTCTTGCACGATGCCGGAGTTGGTCGGCACCCAGGAGACGTGAACGAGCCGAACCCGCTCGCGCCGGAGCATCTCGCGGACGGCGTTGGGGTCGATCCCACCCTCGGGCAGATCCGGCGCATGGCGCACGATCACGCCGAGCCGCTTCGCCAGCGAGAGGAAGCTGATCTGGTAGGACACGTAGTCACAGCCGCTCGTGAGGATCACGTCCCCACTCGTTAGGTCGAACGCGCTCATCGACTGAACGAAGCCCGCGGTCGCGTTGGCGACGATCGCCATGTTGCGCGCTGGCGCGCCGACGAGCGCGCCGATATCGGCGTACACCGTCTCGATCGCCTCGGCACGCGCGTCCTCGGCCTCGTAGCCGCCGATTTCACTCTCGAGCTCGATGTGTTCCGTGATGGCGTCGATCACCGGCTGCGGCATGAGCGCGGCACCGGCGTTGTTCAGGTGGTTCACGTGCGCGCAGCCGGGTGTATCGGCGCGCCATCGATCGACGGTGGGCGAAGACGTCAGCGTTTCCATATCGGGCGGGACTGAAGCGTCGGCTAGCATTCAGAGGGGATAACAGTAAGGCTAGCGGCTTCAGCACGAGACGTCACACACATGCAAGCTCTTCATAGCCGGATCGGCATCGAGCACCCGATTATCCAGGCGCCGATGGCGGGCGGGGCGACCACCCCGGCGCTGGTGAGCGCCGTCAGCAACGCCGGCGCCCTCGGCTTCATCGGTGCCGCGTATCTCACGCCCGACCAGATCCTGGAACAGGCTCGAATGGTTCGGGAGCAAACGGAGCGGCCGTTCGGTATCAACCTCTTCGTGCCGGTGCCACGGACATCTGCGCCGGCCAGTGCGGAAGCGGCGCTCGAAGCGCTCGCGCCGTATCACGCCGAGCTTGGTCTGCCCCAGCCGGCCGTACCGGCGCGCACCGCTCAGGACTTCGACGAGCAGCTCGCCGCGGCGGTCGAGAGCGGTGCGGCCGTCTTCAGCTTCACCTTCGGGCTCCTTTCAGAATCGTCGATGGGCCTCGTGCGCTCGCGCGGGATGGTCGTGATTGGCACGGCGACCACCGTCGAGGAGGCGGTCGCGCTCGAGAGGTCAGGTGTGGACGCGGTCGTGGCGCAGGGGAGCGAAGCAGGGGCGCACCGCGGCACCTTCGGGGCTGCCCCCTTCGAGGCTGCCATGGTCGGAACGATGGCGCTTGTGCCGCAGGTCGCGGATGGGGTCCGGGTGCCGGTGATCGCGTCCGGCGGGATCATGGACGGACGCGGGATCGCGGCGTCGTTCGCGTTAGGCGCCGCGGCGGTGCAGATGGGCACGGCCTTTCTCCTCGCCGACGAATCCGGCATTCCGGACGGCTACAAGGACGCGATTGCCGGGGCGCGGGAGACGGACACGCGGGTGACGCGGGCGTTCAGCGGCCGCGCGGCGCGTGGGATCGCGAATCGGTTCATGGACGAGATCGAAGCGCTGGGAGACACCGTCAATCTCGGGTATCCGGCACAGAACGCGCTCACCCGTCCGCTTCGCACGGCGGCGGCGAAGCAGAACCGCCCCGAGTTTCTCTCCCTCTGGGCAGGCCAGGGACTGCGGCTGGCGCGTCGCGCGCCGGCCGCGTCCATCGTTAGGCACCTCGTGGCGGAGACCGACGCCACCCTTCATCGCCTTCGGAAGGAACCGGCCCCTGGAGAGTGATCTCACGCGGCAGCGAGACCACCGGCGTGCCATTCCGCCATTCTCCGTCGACGCGGCATGTTGCCTGCTAAGTGAAGCCAGTCCTTTGCACATCGCGCGACGAGTGGCGCATCACCGTTAGGCACGAGGATGGGACGCATGGGAACGGTAGAGACCGGAAGCTGGCAGCAAGGCGATTCGGGCGCGTGGCAGGACGCCGGGGCCGTACGCCGCCAACCGACCCGCCGGTCGGCGAGGACGACGATAGCACGTACCTCAGAGGAGCCGAGAGCAGCAAAAGGACCCAACGAGAAGCTGGCCGGCTTCCTCGGCTGGTTCAGCGTTGGGCTCGGTGTTTCACAGATTATCATGCCGCGTGTGGTGTCGAAGATTTGCGGCATCGAGGACAGCGACGGCAACACGCTGCTCATGCGCGCCCTTGGTGTGCGTGAGATCTCGTCGGGAGTCGGCATTCTGACGAATCAGCACCCGACCAACTGGGTCTGGTCACGCGTCGCCGGCGACATGATGGACCTCGCCCTGCTCGGCAAGGCCATGTCCAACGACGAGAACCATCGGGGGCGCACCACCTTCGCCACCGCGGCCGTGCTCGGTGTGCTCGCCCTCGACGTGCTCTCGGCGCAACAGCTCGCGCAGTCGCCCAACATCGCCGTCAACCCCGACGTGGACGGCGACGGTGTTCACGTGCGTCAGAGCATCACAGTCGAGCGGTCGGCCGAGGAGGCCTACGCTTACTGGCATGACTTCGAGAATCTCCCGCGCTTCATGCGGCACCTCGAGTCTGTCGAGGTGACGGGCGAGGGCCGCTCGCACTGGAGAGCCAAAGCACCGGCGGGCAAGTCCGTGGAGTGGGACGCCGTGACGACGCGCGACGTACCTAACGAGCTGATCGCGTGGCGCTCGGAAGGCGACGCCGACGTCTACAACGAAGGCGAAGTCCGGTTCGTTCCCGCGCCGGGCGGCCGCGGCACCCAGATTCACGTCGACCTCCGCTATCAGCCGCCGGGCGGCGTCGCCGGCCGAGTTGGCGCCAAGCTCGCGAAGCTCTTCCGCAAGGAGCCTGGGCAGGAGGTGCACGATGATCTCCGCGCGTTCAAGAACGTGATCGAGCTCGGCGAGATCGTGCTCTCCGATTCCACGGTGCGGAAAGGCATGCCGCATCCCGCCCAACCCGACCGCTGATCAAGGAGTCTGACAGATGAAAGCAACGTGCTGGATGGGGATGCAGAAGGTCGAAGTCCGCGACGTTCCCGATCCAAAGATTCTCAACCAACAGGACGCGATCGTGAAGATCTCGTCCACCGCGATCTGCGGCTCGGACCTGCACCTCTACAACGGCTTCGTGCCATTCATGGAGCCCGGCGACATTCTCGGCCACGAGTTCATGGGTGAGGTCGTCGAGACGGGACGCGACGTGAAGAATCTCAAAGTCGGCGACCGTGTCGTAGTTCCCTTCCCGATCGCGTGCGGCGTCTGCGCGGCGTGCAAGGCCGAGCTCTATTCGGTGTGCGAGAACACGAATCCGAATGCGTGGATCGCCGAGAAGATGTTCGGTCACGCGACCGCCGGGATCTTCGGCTACTCACATATGACCGGCGGATTCGCCGGCGGCCAGGCGGAATACGCCCGCGTGCCCTTCGCGGACGTTGGTCCGCTGAAGATCGAGAACGGCTTCACGGATGAGCAGGTGCTCTTCCTGTCGGATATCTTCCCCACCGGCTACATGGGCGCGGAGATGTGCGACATCAAGCCGGGCGATACGATCGCGGTGTGGGGCTGCGGACCGGTCGGCCAGTTCGCGATCGCGAGCGCCTTCCTCCTCGGGGCCGAGCGCGTGATCGCCATCGATCGCTTCCCGTACCGGCTGGAGATGGCGCGCAAGCAAGGCGCGGAGATCGTGAATTACGAGCAGGTCGAGAGTGTTATCGATACACTCAACGAGCTCACGGCAGGTCGTGGACCCGACAACTGCATTGACGCGGTCGGGATGGAAGCGCACGCGCCCGGTGTGAAATATCTCTACGATCGCGCGAAGCAGCTCACGCGCATGGAGACCGACCGTCCCATCGCGCTGCGCGAGGCGATCATGGCGTGCAAGAGTGGTGGCACGGTGTCAGTGATCGGCGTGTACGGCGGGTTCATCGACAAGTTCCCGGCCGGCGCAATGATGAACCGTTCGATTCGCATCATGACCGGTCAGTGCCATGTGCAGCGGTACACGAAGAAGCTCCTCGGCCTCATCGAGGAGGGAAAGATCGATCCATCATTCGTGATCACGCACCGGATGCGTCTCAACGACGCGGCACACGGCTACGATATGTTCGTGCACAAGCACGACAACTGCGAGAAGATTGTTTTGAAGGCCTGATGCTTTGTCATCCTGAGCGAAGCGAAGGATCTGCTCCACCTCGAGTAGATCCTTCGCTTCGCTCAGGATGACAGGGGACTCAGAACCAACGCCTAACGCGGCTCCGGTACTCGGTGTACTGCCGGCCGAAGGTCCCATGCAGCGTCGGCTCCTCGTAGAGCACGACCATCAGGTGAAACACGATCGCCATCACGACCGCATACCAGGCGACGGCGCGCGAGTGGAACCAGAGCGCCTGGCCGAAAATCGCCGCGAGCACCGCGACGTACATCGGATTTCGCGAGAATCGGTAGAGGCCGGAGATGACGAGCTGCCGCGGCGCATCCCACGGTCCGGGCGTACCGCGTCCTCGTAAGGCAAACTCCCGGGCACACCAGAGCAGCACGGCCCAGCCGCCGAGGATCAGCACCGCGCCGAGGCGCCAGGCTCCACTCGATGCACCCCACCAGTCCGATGGCGCGCCCGCGATCTGCCACGGTAGCCATCCGGCGACAGTCCCCGGGACGACGGCGACAAAGAGGATGGCGCGGAGCCAGACGGGCATCGGATCGATCCGCGGTCGACGTTAGGCGCGCAGCAATGGTTCGAGAATGCTCACCGCACGCTCGACGCTCGCGGCGTCGTCAGGATCCAGTCGCGAGAGGAGCTCCTCGATTGCGGCGAGTCGCCGTGCTCGCGCGACGTCGAGCGTCTGCCGTCCCAGATCCGTGGTGCGGAGGAGCACCGCGCGGTTGTCCGACGCGTCGACGCTCTTCTCGACGAGCCCCGCCCTGACGAGCGCCTGAACGAGGCGCGTCATCGTCGGCGCGGTCACCGACTCCGCTTTGGCCAGCTCCGTGAGGCTGATCGGACCGCGGTAAATCACGACCGACAGCGCAGAAAGTCGTGGAGCGCTCAGGCCGGCTGCGTCGTCACCCCGCCGGACACGGCGCAACAGATGAATCGCGAGCGAATGCAGCCGGTCCGCGAGCGCCGCGCGGTCGGCGCGGGACGGCTCCGTCACGGCACCGGCCGAGGGCCCCATCGCTCCCCGATGCCAGCGAGCAGCGCCGCGTACGTCTCTATGCCGTCCCACAAGTTCTGAATTCTCAGATTCTCATTCGCCGCGTGCTGATTGTCGTCGTAGTTCGCGATCGGCAGAGTGATCATCGGAACGCGCAGAACCTGCTCGAAGAGATACGTTGGTCCGCTGCCGCCCATCGTTGGCAGAGCGAGGAGCGGCGTTCGTGCGCCGTCGTCGAGCGCCGCGAGCACCGCGCGGCCGAACGGGCCATCCATCGGCGCGCGGGACGCCGGATAGCCGTGCTCCCACTCGACCCGTGCGATTTTGGCATGGGCGCGCCGCAGCGCCACCGTCACGCTGTCGTGCGTCAGGAAGTAGCCCTGGCGGCGGATGTGCGCCTCGACGAGCCGCTGCACGCGCTCGGGCGTCTCGTCAGGCACGAGCCGGAGGTCGAACGAGGCGTAGGCTTCTGTCGCGATCGTGTTCGACCCCGTCTCCCGCACGCCGCCAACGCGAATGCCTCGCACATTGAGCGCGGGGAGCATGATCCGCTCGGCAAGCGGAGCGTCGTTCGCCTCGGTACGTGCGAGTCCGAGCGCGGCCCGGAGGGTGTCGTCGTACGGCGGCAGCGCCGCGATGGCCCGTCGCTCAGCGGGAGAGAGGGGACGCACATCGTCGTAGTAGCCGGCGATCTTGATGCGGCCATCGTCGTCGCGCATGCTCGCGATGAGGTTCGCGATGAGCGCGGCGGGATTGGGTGCCCAGTTGCCATAGTGCCCACTGTGGAGGGCGCGCGTGGGGCCGAAGACGGTGAGCTCGAAGCCGGTGACACCCCGCTGGCCGAAGACGAGCTCTCCGCGCCCACTCGGATGCACGGGGCCATCGCAGAAGAGCCACGCGTCACCGGCGAGCGTCGTCGCGTACGTCTCGAGGATCTGTCGCAGGTGGCCCGAGCCGGCTTCCTCCTCACCCTCGAAGAAGACCTTCAGGTTTATCGATTGCTCAACGTGGCGCTCGCGCATCGCGTCGATCGCGGCGAGGATGGCCATGATCGACGCCTTGTCGTCCCCGGCCGATCGCGCGTACAGACGCGCCTCCGGATCGACGCGTGCCGCGGCATCGGCCGGCATGGGAATCTCCCTGCCGCCATCAGTCAGTGGCCGATCGCGGAGCACCGGCGTCCATGGCGGCGACGCCCACTGTCTGGGATCCAGCGGCTGGCCGTCGTAATGCGCGTAGAGAACCAGGGTCCGCGCCGACGGCCGGTTCGACGGCAGCTCACCGTACACGACCGGGGGCGCGCCAGGCACCGTGAGCGCGCGCGCGTTCCGAAAGCCGCGCCGCTCCAGCATTCCGATGAGAAGCGCCGCGTTGCGGTGGATGTTCGCGGAATCCGAGGCGAGATTGGGAACGGCGAGCAGCGTGGCGAACTCGCCTACGATCGCTCCCTCGTTATGCTCTCGATAGGTACGCGCAGCCGCGCGCACGCGCGCGCCAACGGTCTCCTGCCCCACGAGGGGCGTGCGCGCGAGCAGCACCATGGCGGCCGCAATGGCACGCAGGGCGAGTACGGGACGGCGCGTTCGTCTTCTCTGTCTCCGGGGCATCATTATCGCTCTGGGATTCACTACATATCCGCGACCACAACCGACAACTCATAACTGAACATCCGTGGCCTTACCAGAGCAATTGGCGCCGGGCGACGCGAAGCGCGAGGGCGAGCATCATCACGAGCCCGCCCGGCCCAGCGATTGGGTGCGCGTGGCGCTTCCGCTCATCGCGGTAGTGATCTTCGTCGTCGTCGCCTGGCGCCACGGCTACTTCGATCTCAAGAATCCCGAGAAGCTCGGCGCGGCCGCGGAGCGCGTCCAGGACATTCCGTGGCTCAGCCCGATCTTCGTCGCGGTGTACGCCGGTCTCGCCGCGTTCGCGGCGCCCGTGTCGCCGCTCGCGTACGGCGCGGGCGCGGTCTTCGGCGTCGTCCGCGGAACGCTGCTGGTGATGATCGCATCACTCATCGGCGCGACGGGCGGCTACTTTCTCGCGCGCTCCGCCTGGTCCGGCGTAGCGCGACGCCTCCTCGGCCGCTTTCACGGCAAGCTGCGCAACATCCGGAGCGGTACGGTCTTCCTCACGGCGCTCCGCGTGCAGCTGCTGCCCATCGTGCCGTTCGGGATCTTCAACTATGCCGCCGGCATCGGACACGTCCCGTTTCTTCCCTTCATTGGCGCCACCGCGCTCGGCATTCTGCCGGGGACGATCGCCGCGGTCTACATCGGCGATCGGTTGTTGGCGGGGATCACGGCGAGCGACCGGAGCGCATTCGTCGTGGCTGGCGTCGTGGCCGCCGCGCTCTTCGCGCTGTCGTTCGCGCCGACGCTGGTCAGGAAGCTGCGCGGCGCGAACGACGACGATGAGGAGGTTTAGCGAACGCTGAACTACATTCCGGCTTTCTTGGCCGTCGGCGGCAGGAGGCCGTTGAGCCGCAGATAGATCGCCGATTGGCTGTAGTGGTCGGCCCAGTCCGCGGTCGTGAGCGTCATGATCGACGCGCGCGCCATCGCCTTGCCGCCGAAGAACGGCACTCCCTCGCCGAGCTTGGAGTCGTCGAGCGACGCGAGCGCCTGGTCGCAGAACTGAAAGGTCTCCTTCAACCGCGCGACGAGCGCGTCCTTCCCCGCGGACGTGTCGATCTTCGCGCGAGTCGGCGCGGCGCTGCCGCCGATCTTCCCGCAGAGGTAGTCGTTGCCCTGCGCGAGATGCGTGACGACCATCGCGAAGCTCATCTGCGCCGGCGTGGGTCGGAAGGAGTATTTGTCCGCGGGCATCTCTTCGGCCGCGGCGATCAGGTTCTTGGCGACGTCCTGCGCGTTCTGTTTGAAGGCACTGGCCACGGGTGATCCCTGCGCCGCGGCAACAGCCGGCAGCACGGACACGAGAATGGCGGTAAAAGCTCGGCGCATCGTGGGCACCTGGTTTGAGGTTGCATTGACGTTGTCGGGACGTGTGCCGCGAGTCCAGCCCGGGATACAAATCGCTGACTTTCTCGCGAGCGGAGCATTCGCATCCAAGCATCTCGACCGAAGAGCAGTCGATCGGGAGTGCTAGGCGGCACCATGCCAAATTTGGCATGCGTGCATCGTGGCTCGAACCGGGCAACATTGTGTGCATGCCAAATTTGGCATGAAGCCGCCGTGCACTCCCGATCGACTGCTCGTGCATGGCGCATGATAGTGTCCCGACGGCCGTTCACGGCATCGCGGGCTGCATCTTCCAGAACGCAATTCCACCCGCCTGCTGGCCCACATCGACCGATCCCACCTTGGCGAGCGCGCGCAGATCGTACACGTCGACCTTGCCCGGAGCCGCGCCGGCGCCCTCGGAGCTCACGAATGCATAACGAGAATCCGGCGACACCGCGATCCCATTGGCGACGTTTGTGGAGTTCTTGAACTGACCGAGGCTCTTGCCCGACGCGAGATCGAAGATCTCGAACGACGCCGCCGGTTTCAAAGTTGCCAACAACAGGCGGCCGTCGGGCGTGACGGCGAGGTTGTACGGTCCGCGTCCCGTCGGCAGGCGACGTGTGATCGTCCACGCGTCACGGTCGATTTCGAGGATCTCGTTCGCCTTGTTGCACGCGACGTAGATCTTGCTGCCGTTCACCGATGGCTGGGCCCAGGTTGGGGAGCAGGATGACGGTGCCATGGCGTGCTTCATTCCACCCATCGCGTTGTAGCCGACCTGCGCCGGATCGGACGTGACGCCTTTCGAGATCTTTTTCGCCCCGTCGATCCACATCGCGAGCATCTCGCCGCCGTCGGCGGGAAGCGCACCCTCCTTTCCCTTCGCCAGAGAAAAGCGTCGCGACACCTTCATCGCGCGCGTGTCGATCTCCACAAGCTGGTCATCCATCATGCAGCCCGAGTACTGGAACAGTCCATCGGGTGAAATGCGACTGCCGTGCGGCATCGTGCACGTCACGATATGGCCCACCTCCACACTCTCGGGCGTGTACACGACTGACACGGACGACGGCACCATGTCGCCGTGCAGGTTGAAATTCGCCGAGTAGGTGTACAGGCCGTCGGGCGTGACGTCGATCGTCGCTGGAAAATTGCCGAGCAGGAGGCCCTGCCCAACGAGCGTGTCGGGACCGAGCTCGTACTTCCAGTACTTGCCGTCCGGGAAGCCGTGGCCCGTCGTCATGAAGAGGAACTTGCCGTCGCGCGAGATCGCGAGACCGTGCGGGCCTTCCATCTCCGTCGGCAGCTCGCCGATCGGAATCGTCTTCTCGATCACGAATCCGTTGGGACCAAATCGAAGACGCTGGATGAGGTCCGCCGACTCGGCACCGACGTACAGCCAGTAGTTGTTCGTGGGCTTTTCCGGTGTCGACACGGGAGCCGGCGATGGGGGACCGGCACTCGCTTGCTGCTGTGCATGCACTGGCGACGCGAAAGAAATCAGAGCTGCGGCGATGGAGATGCGTCGAGCAGCCTTGCGCGACTGACTGGTGGCGAACATCATCGGGGCACTCTCCCACCGGGTACATGCGGATGACAAGCCGGAATCGTCCGGTGACGAGCGAGAAGATCCGCCTGGGACCGTCATAGTCAATATCGGAGCTCACGAGCATGATCGCCGCCCGCATCCTCTCCCTGCCATCCGCGCTTCTCGTCGCCGTCGCTTCTACTTCGGCCGCGCAGCAGCCGCCTGCCGCTCAGCCGCAGGGACGATCCACACAAAGCACCGGAGCGGCGATCGCGAAGCTCGTCGCCGAGCCGAACAAGATCCTCGTGAAGGCCGGAGAGACGTCGCCGCTCAAAGTCACCGCGTACGACGCGCAGGGCAACGCGATCTCCGACGTGATGGTTCGGGTGATGGGTCCGCGTCAGGCATTCACGTGGGACAACGGTGAATTGCACGCGACCAAAGCTGGAACGTTCACTGCCATCGCGATGGTGTTCAGCGCCAACGGACAGGTGACCCTCGACATCCCCGTCACCGTCACGTGGCCTGCGCTGCGGGATCTCAGCATCATCCCCGACTCGGGTCGACTGTACGCCGATGTCACGCTTGGCCAGTCGCTCCAGGGACATCTGCCGGACAGCACGGTGCGCACGGACATCAGCGCGGTGTGGAGAAGCTCGAATCCCGCTGTCGCGACCGTCGATCGATTCGGCAACGTGACTGGCGTGAAAGCGGGCGCGGTGACGATCACCGCCGAAGCCGACGGCAAGCGCGCGGAGATGAAGTACAGCGTGGTGGCGAATCCCGTGCGCAAGCTCGAGATCGGGATCACCGGCGACGCCATTCGCACCGGCGACGTCGTGCATCTCGTGGCGACGGCGCGGCGCGCGGACGGATCCGTCGTCGCCGACGCGCCCATCACATGGTCATATACCTACCAGCCTGACGACTCGCTCGTCGCAAGCGGCGTGAAGGGCGGCCCAGGGATCGTGCAGTTCGGCCGCTTCGCCGCGAATTATCCCGGCCGGTTCACGCTGCTGGCGCAGTCGGGGAGCGCGCACGCGAGCAAGACCATCCAGGTCGCGCCGCGCGACGTAAGGCAGCGCATCTCTGTGACGGGCCGCGGCACGATCCACAGCTCGCATACGTCGGATCTCTGGCCGTGGCACGGCATGGACGGTCGCGACTACTGCCTCGTCGGCACGTGGGGCGGCGACGGCTACGCGATGGTGTTCGACATCACGGACATGAACAACATCGTGAAGACGGATTCGGTCCGCATCGACGCGCGCACGATCAACGACGTGACCGTCTCGCCAGACGGGCGCTACGGCGCGCTGTCGCGCGAGGGCGCGTCGAATCGCGTGAACGGCGTCGTGCTGCTCGATCTCGCGAGTCCGGCGCACCCGAAGGTGGCGTCGACGTTCGAGCAGGAGCTCACCGGCGGCGTGCACAACATGTTCGCCACGAATGAGAATCTCTTCGCCGTGAGTGGCGGGGCGAAGTACGTCATCATCGACACCAAGGACGTGTACCACCCGAAGTACGTGAGCGAGTACCGGCATCCGAACGCCCGGCTGCACGACCTCTGGGTTCGCGACGGCATCGCCTACTCGGCGCAGGGCGGCGTCGGCACCGTTGTCGTCGACGTCGGCAACGGGAAGTACGGCGGCACGATAGAACATCCTAAACTGATCACGGTGTATCCCGTGAATAGCGGGCACGAGATCTATCCCTACTTCCAGAAGGCAACCGGAAAGACGTACCTCTTCATCGGCGACGAGGAGATGCGCCGTGGGCGGGTGTGGGAGGGCGCGGACTTTCAGCTCATCGGACCCGATGGCAATCCGCCGAAGCACAGCGTCGCGCAGAGCTTGGGCGGCTTCACCCACATCATCGACTTCACCGACCCGATGCATCCGATTCCGGTCGCGCGCTATCACCTCGAGGACTACGGCTCGCACGACATCATCGTCGAAAACGACATCCTCTATCAGGCATACTACGACGGCGGCGTCCGCCTCGTCGACGTCTCGGGCGAGTTGTTAGGCAACCTGTACGATCAGGGCCGCGAGATCGCGGTCTTCAAGTCGTACGATCCGGACGGCTACACCGCGAATGCGCCGTTCGTGATGAACGCGATGCCGTGGAAGGGCCGCGTGCTCTGGACGGATTTCAACTCCGGTCTGTGGGCAGCGAAGCTGGAGCCGAGGCAGCCGGTAACGCCCTGAATTGTTGCCGAGCCTGCAACAGCGTCAGCGCGGACCAACACGGACACATGCGGACATCCGCGGCAGAGCCAAAGGTCTTTTCCGCGTTCGTCCGCTAGTGTCTGTGTTCGTCCGCGCTGACGCTGTTGAAGTGCTAGATCTTGAGAACGATCCCTCGGCGGTGCAAAACGCGCATGATGAAGTACCAGAGCGCAACGAACGCCAGCGAGTAGCCTAACGACGCCACTGCAGGGGGGAGCCAACTCGCGAGTCCGTCATACGCGAGCTGGTGCAGCGACTGCAGTCGTCCCGCAACCCGCAGCTTGATCGTCGAGTCGAACAGCACGGCGCTCAACTCGGCGCCGACGTAAGCCGTGATCGGGTTGATTCCGAAGACCACGAACGGTTCCGTCCAGCGCCTCCGCTGTCGCACGTCGGTGAGCCAGGTGATGGCGCCGAGTGTTAGGCATGCGACACCAGTTGTGAAGGCCACGTAGGAGCTCGTCCAAAGGTTCTTGTTGATCGGGAGGGCGAGACCCCACAGGAGCCCGGCGACCGTGAACACCGCTCCCGCGGCAAAGAGCTGGCGGATCCGCTCCTCCAGCGCACGGGAGCTCGCCAGCAATCGGCCGATGAGCACCCCCAACAGCACCGTGGCGATGGCAGGAATTGTCGACAGCAGCCCTTCCGGATCGTAGACCCGGCTCTCCTGCCATATGTGATTCCCCAGGCCCCAGCGCGACCAATCCAGAGTGCCTCGATCCACCCATGCAGCGAGCGTGTGGCCAGGATTGTTCAGCTGATCGAGACCGATCGTGCCTTCGCCAGGCACTGGCACTAGCGTCAACAGGAGCCAGTAGCCCAGAAGGATCGCCTGGGTCAGGAAGGCCACGCGCTTCCCCGACGCATTCCAACTGAGTAATGCGGCCGCGGCGTACGCGATCCCGATTCGCTGAAGGACGCCGAGAAAACGGAGCTCGGTCAGGCGGGCGATGAGGTGGTCGACGGCCGTCGGATGAGGATGGCCATCGATCGCGCCGTACTGATAGAAGGGAAACCAATTGAGCAGCACACCGATCGCGAAGAGCAGAGCGCCGCGACGCAGAATCCTGCCACGAATCTCCCGATTGCTGTCGCCACGCGCGGCTCGCCCCCTCAGCGACAGATGTGTCGTGATGCCGACGACGAAGAGGAAGAAAGGGAAGACCAGGTCGGCCAGCGTGCAGCCATTCCACCGGCTATGTCGAAGCTGCGCGAACGCGGTCTCCGAGCTCCCGGGGTTGTTCACGATCAGCATCCCTATGATCGTGAGGCCGCGAAAGACGTCGAGGGAAAGGAGGCGAGTGCCCCGTCCAGCCGCGGGTCCAGGGTGAGCGTTAGCCGTCGCGATGGGCCACCTCGAAGAACGCTCTAGCCGGTTGGAGGCAAGTCCACTACAATACGCCGTCACGCTGCCGAGTTCCTGACGAGCTCTCGACCCGTCCGTCACCGATTGGACGCGTCGCTCTCCAATCCGCGCCGTTGCGCCTTGGGAGTGTTGTAGATGTGGAATGCCCGCCATCTTGCTCGCGTACAGTATGCGGTTGCTCTGGGTATCGCGCTCTCGAGCGCAGCGCTCGGCGTCGGCTGCTCCGCCGACCGAGCCTTCCAGCCGAGCAACAGTGAAGTCACGGTCCAGGACCTGAGCTTCATCGGTCTCCCGACACCGATCGAGTTCGAGACGTACGAGAACTCCCATCAGGTGGTTCATCCCAGCACGGTTGCCTTCGCGCAGCCCTGGCACGGGCAACGCTTCTGGCTGGCGCTCACGCCCTACCCGAACGGCGATTCGCACGTCGAGAACCCCTCGCTTTATGGCAGTGCGACGGGCGATTCGTGGACTGTTCCCGCGGGAGTGGTGAATCCGGTCGCCAAGACGACGCGCGGCTACCTCTCCGATCCCGAGCTCTCGTACGATCCGACCGCGGACGAGCTCCGGCTCTATTATCGCGAAGTCGTCCAGGTATATCATCGGCGCGAGAAGCCGAAGCACAAAGCCGATATCGTGTACCTCACGCGGAGCACCGACGGAGTGCACTGGTCTCCGGCACAGGCGCTCACGAACGACGTCGGCCACTTCGTGGTCTCGCCAACGGTCGCGCGTCGGGCGGAGGGCGATTGGAAGATGTGGGCGGTGGATGCAGGCCACGCGGGTTGCACTTCGAGCAGCACCCGCATCATTCTCCGCCGTTCGGTCGATGGCGTCATCTGGTCCGTGCCGACGACCGTAGCGTTCTCGCAGCCCGGCTACCTGCCATGGCATCTCGACGTTCAGTATGTCCCCGAGCAGGGCATGTACTGGGCGCTGGTCGCGGCATATCGGGCTGGCACGGCATGCACCGCGAGCAGCCTCTTCCTGGCAACCAGCACCGACGGCGAGCACTGGACCACGTACGCCTCGCCCGTGCTCGCGCGTGGAGCGATACCAGAGTTCTCAACGAATGTGTATCGTTCCACCTTCACATTCGAGCCGAACGGCAACGACCTGACGATCTGGCTCACTGGCGCCAAGACGGTGAAATCCGGTGATCATCGACGACCCCCGGTACTGCGCTGGAGCGCGGCGGTGTGGCACACGCGTGCCGACGCCCTGCTCGAGCATGTACATAGGCTCCGGAGCGCTCCCGTCACCCCCGATTCCGAGCCGTCGTTCCTCCGGCGTCTGGCGAGCGAGAACGCCTTGCCGTGAGTAGTCGCGGCGCGCGCGATTCAAGCGTGCGCCGCCTTCTCTTCGTCGGCACCAATCGTGGGCCCGGCGGCACCGAAAGTCATTTCGTGTCGCTCGCGATCGCGATGGCGAACGCCGGCTACGAGGTAGCGGCGGCGGTCTATCCGGACGACGTCATCGCGCGCGCCCTCACGGCGGATGGGCGCATAACGATCTTCCCCGCCTCGATCGTCGGCTCCGCGAAGCGGAAGGCGCTCTCGGATCTCTCGCGTGCGTGCCGGGCAACGCAACCCGACTGGATCATCGGCAGCTTCGCCCGTGAGTACTGGACGCTCGCGCTCCTCGCGCGGTCGCAGCGGATTCCACTCGCACTCTTTCTCCACATCCAGAAGATCTCGCGATCGACGGCGCCAGTCTTTCCATGGCTCGCGAGCCGTTTCATTCTGCCGTCCGAGTATCTCCGCAACTGGGCGGTGAAGAACCGCGGCATGCCGCTTCGGCGCACGTGCGTCCTGTACAATCCCATCGACGTCGAACGCTTCCGGCCGGACGCTGCACGGCGCGAGGCATCGCGGCGGCGACTCGGCTTCGGCCCTGACGATGTCGTCGTAGGCTTCGCGGGGCGCTTCGAGCGGCAGAAGGGCGTGACGGTGCTCGCGGCTGCGCTCGAACAGGTGATGTCGCAGTCGCCTTCGGTACGCGCGCTCTGGGTTGGTCAGGGTGAGCTCGCCGACGAGATGGCCGCGAAGCTGGCGGCGTCGCCACACGCGGCGCGTCACGTCCGTGAGCCGTGGACGGACGACGTCGCCACCTGCTTCGCCGCGATGGACGTTCTCGCCTTTCCGTCGATCCGGCGCGAGTCATTCGGGCGCGTGGCGGCGGAGGCGCAAGCGTGCGGCGTGCCCGTCATTGCGAGCGACGACGGCGGCATCCCCGAGACGATTCGCGATGGCGAGAGCGGATTGCTCGTCCCTCCCGGCGATGTACCGGCGTGGGTCAACGCCATTCTCCAGCTAGCGAACGACGCGTCGCTCCGCGCGCGGATGGGCGCTGCCGGCCGCGCGCAGGCGTGCGAGCGCTTCGCCGCCCCGCGCATCGCCGCCGCCTTCGGGCATCTGCTCGAGCGTGCCTAACGGCTCAGCGGCTCGACGAGGGCCTGGTACACCAGCGTCGGGAATTGCGCCGGCACGGTGCTCCGGCTCGGCAGCAGCTGCACCATGAAGACGAGAACGAGGTGCTCTTTCGGATCGACCTCGTAGGTGCTGCCGTACGCGCCGCCCCAGCCGAAGGTGCCCACCGACTCGACGCGACCGTCCGCACCGGGCTGCTCCAACGTGCGGAAGCCGAGGCCGAATCCTTGTCCCGTCTGTGAGAAGAGCGCGCCCGTTTGATTCGTCGTCATCAACGCGACGGTGCTGGGGCTCAGAATGCGAGCCCCGTCGAGAGTGCCGCGGTTGAGCAACATCTGAAGAAAGCGCGCGTAATCACGCGCGGTGGAGAGCAGCCCGGCACCACCAGAAAAGCTGCGACGCGGCCCGTCGACGTAGTCGCCCTGTCCCTTCGGGCCATCGGGGGCGCGCGTGATCTTCATCTCCGGTCCGCTGGCGTACACGGCGGTGAGCCGCGCCCGGTTCGCGGGCGGCAGATAGAAGTACGTGTCCTTCATGCCCAGGGGCGCGGTGATGCGCGTCCGGATCACTTCGTCGAGTGGCGCACCCGTGACGCGCTCGATGACGCAGCCGAGGATGTCCGTGTTATAGCCATACACGAACCGCTCGCCCGGTTGGGCCACGAATGGGAGAGTCGCGAGCCGCTCGATCGTGGGGCAGATCGGCTCCTTCTTGTCGGCAGTGTACCAGCCCCACCCAGCGGCGGGGCCGAGGCCGGCGGCCGCGTAGAGAGGCGCAACCAGGCTGTCCGTGCCGTACGAGACGCCAGCGGTATGCGTGAGCAGATCGTGAATCGTTATGCGCCGCTTCGCCGGAACGATCGCTCGGCCGGTGTCGGCGCGGACCGCGACGGTGGTGTGCTCGAAACCGGGAATGAAGCGGCTCACCGGATCATCGAGCGACAGCTTCCCTTCCTCGACGAGCGACATCACCGCGACGCTGGTGAGCGCTTTCGTCTGCGACGCGATGCGGAAGATCGCATCGGGTGTCATGCGGCGGTTGGCCTCGCGGTCGGCCCAGCCGAATGCCTTCTCGTACACCGTTGCGCCATCCTTAAGAACGAGCGCGACCGCGCCCCCGATCTCCGAGCGGTCGACGGCCCGTTGCAGCACCGAATCGATTCGCGTCAGACGCCCGGCGTCGAAGCCGAGACGGCTGCCTCGCGCCGGGGCCGCGTCGCTCGGGGGCCGCGCGGACTGTGCGGCGGCCGGCGCCGCGAGCACCGCCAGGAGCAGCGCGAGCCGCAGCGGCCGCATCACGGGATGGCGGATGTGACCGGCTTGGCTACGGCGCCCCGACTCCAATCCTGTACGCTCGACACGTTAGGCACGCCCCAGTCCTCACCGCGCCAGCCGCCGAAGCCATCGAGACGCAGGAGCCAGAGACCGCTGTTCGCGTCGGCGACGGCGATCATGCCGTCGCGGTTACGCACGTCGACGCCAACGGCGCCGTTCACCGTGCTCTCCCCCTGCGGCGCGGCGGTGGTACCGAATCCCGTTTGATGTGCGCAGAGGCAGGTGTAGTACCAGCCGACGGTCACGGGATTCTTCGGGTCGACCATGTTGAAGATCTGCAGCCCATCCTCGTACGACGAGACAAACGCGAGCGGCCAGCGTACATCGGCGGAACGTACCGCGTCGTGCCAATCGGCCGTCCAGGCGCCGATCGGGCGCGAGACGGTCTGCTCGATGCCGCGCAGCCCCTCAGTGAGGTCGAAGATGCGAAGCGGTGAGTACTGGTAGCCAGTCGCTGTCACCGCATAACGAGCGTCGGGTGTCGGGATGATAGCCGAACCGCGGAGGACACCCGCCGCGCCGACGATCGATGTCAGCAGGCGCGGTTTCGCGACATCGCTGATGTCGTACACGAAGTAGCCACCCGCGCCGGCACCGTAGAACTTGTCGTTGCCAGTGCTCGGATCGTAGCCGACGAACATTCCCGTATATCCGTCGCCACCGCCGTCGTGTACGCCGAACGCCGGGATCGGAATGCGAGCCACTGCCGCCGCGGCACCACGCCCGGCAACGACGGCGTCGAGATCATACACCTCGGCGAATGCCGCATTCGTGGCCACGAACAGCAGCGGGCGGCCATCGGAGTGCTTGTACGCGAAGAGATCGCGTACGCCTCCCGCGGCCGAGCTCCGGATTCGGGCGACCTCGCGTACGCGCGACGTGTCCGGGAGTCCCGACACGTCGAAGATGATCGCCGCGAGATCGGCGTCGGGCGAGCCGGCGTCGAATGACACGCCGACGGCAAGGAACGTCCCCTTCGCGGTGCGGAAGTAGCGCGCCCGCACTGCTCCGAGCCCACGATGCGATTCCGGGTGATCGATGGTCCAGCGCAGGAGGACCCTCGCGTGCTCCGGATCGGTGACGTCGATCGCGGTGAAGCCGCTCCGGTCCAGCGATTGGGCCGCGTAGGCGAAGGGCCGTCCTGTTTCCTGGTCCAGCGCGACGTCCGCGACGCGGAAGAACCCGCCTAACGGGAGATGGCCGAGCACGCGCACGTTGGCGCTGCCGCCCATCTTCACGCCGGGAAGGATCGTTCCGACGGCGGACGTCTGCGCCCGGGCTGCCGTGGGAACCACGGCAGCCGCGAGCGCGATGAAAAGCGAAGCGCGGCTCACGGAACGACGCGACCTCCACCGTTCGTGGCCACGGGACCGCGATCCCAATCCTGGGCGCTCGACACGTTAGGCATTCCCCAGTCCGAGCCCTTCCAACCGTTCCAGCCGTCGAGCTTGAATGCCCAGAAGCCGGTGTTCGAGTCGCTGATGATGATCAGGCCGTCCCAGTCGCGCACCTTCACGCCGAAGGCACCCTGCATCACGCTCGAGCCTTCCCACGCGGGCACGCCGCCGAAGCCGCGCTCGTGCTGGCACTGACAGGTGTAGTACCAGCCCACGGTCTGCGGATTCTTCGTGTCGACCATGTTGAAGATCTGCAGGCCATCCTCGTACGACGAGACGAAGACGAGCGGCCAGCGCACTTCATGGTTGTGCGACAGGTCGTGCCAGTCTGCCGTCCAGGCGCCATCGACGCGTTGGATGGTCTGCAGCTTGCCCGTTAGGCCATCGACAAGGTTGAACAGGCGAAGCGGTGCGTACTGATACTCGGCCTCCGTCACCGCCTCATCCTGTCGAGAGGTCGGTGTGAAGGTGTGGCCGCCGGTGATGCCGGACGCGCCGACGATCGACGTCAGCAGCTTGGGATCTTCGGGTTTAGTAATGTCGTACAGGAAATAGCCGCCGCGGCCTGCGCCGTAGAAGCGGTCCTGTCCCGACTTCGGATCATAGAAGAGCTGGAAGTCGTGATAGCCGAAGTTCCCGAAGCGCGTGTTCTCTGTCTCCGGAATCGGAATCTTCGCGATCAGCCCGTCGTTCTTGTCGCCGGCGAGCGCCTTCTCCATGTCGTAGACGAGCGCGTACGGGGCGCTCACGGTCGTCACGAGCAGCACGCGGCCATCGGAGTGCTTGTAGGCGAAGAGATTGTGATAGCCGCCCTTCGCTTCGGGATACCGGAGCTCCTTCACGATCTTGATCTTGCTCGTATCCGGCAGATTCGTCACATCGGCGATCACGGCACCCAGATCAGCGTCGGGACCCGAGCCGCCGAACTGCAGCGACTGGACGTAGTAGTACTTCGCGCCCGTCTTCGTCTTCAGCTTGAAGTACTTCCCATCCATGCCACCGGTGCCGCCGTGCAACTCGGAGTTCTGGATCTTCCATGAGTAGAGCAGCTTCGGGTGCTCGACGTCGTGGAGGTCGACGATGCTGAAGCCAGGCCGGTCGCGCGACTGCGAGATGTACGCGTACGGCCGGGATGGCTCCTGCTCGATCTCGTTGTCCATCACGCGGAAGTAGCCGCCTAACGGGATGTGGCCGAGCACCTTGACGTTGGGGCTGCCGCCGAATTTCACGCCCGGCAGGACACCCGGCGCGTGGTCCTGCTGTGCACCCGCGACGGACGCGCCGCACGCGAGCATGGCGCCGACCAGCAGACGCCCTCCAATGCTGCTCATTGGTTCTCCTTGGGTTCCACCGTGAACACCATATGCATCCCCGCCTCGAGATGCTCGGCAATGTGACAGTGCGCCATCCACTTTCCCGGATTCGACGCATCGAGCAGGATGTCGACCGAAGTGCCGACGGGCACGATGGCGACGTCCCGCCACACCAGGTTCGTCTGCGGCACGCCGTTCACGGCGAGCACGAGGAAGCGCTGGCCGTGGAAGTGAATGGGGTGACTCATCGGGTGCATCGACTGCCCGTCGTTCGTGATCCGGATCTTCACGACGTCGCCGGCCTTGAAGCGCCAGTCGATGTCCATGTTCTCGGCTCTCGTGACGGCGTCGCGCATGGTCCAGTGCACTTCCTTCGTCGTGGCGACCCGGTTCATGTCGGGCATGCCGTCGGCCCACTCGGCCGGCGGGAAGTACATCGTGTCGACGCTCATGAAGGCCGTGATCGGCACCGCCAGTCCCTGCATGTTGACGGTGAGGAAGAGCTGCTTGTCCGGCGCCTTGTCGAAGTACTTCCGGTACCTGCCGATGTCGGCCACGACGCTGTCGTTGGTCCGCAGCCGCGCGAACTGCGGCCCGTAATCGTGCGCCGTGGGCTGGTCGAGCACGGTGATCATGCCTAACGTGTCGACGATCGGCACGAACTCGCCGCGAAAGTTCGACAGCCCCTGCACCCGGTTCGTGATCGGGTAGGTGCCCGGCTTGTCGAGCTTCAGCTCGACGACGTAGCGCTGAGCCGGCGCGATCACGACCGTCTCCACCATCTCCTCGTGCTCGTATTTCCCGACGTCGGCGCCGACGAGCTTGATCGGATTACCGCCGAAATCCAGGTTGTACATCCGCGTGTTCGAGACGTTGGTGAGGAGGAGCCGCACGACGTCGCCGCGCCGTGCGGTGAGCCGGTAGTCCGGCTCACCGTTCACGAGAAAGACGTTCCCGAACCGGCCCATGATCGCGAAGTCGGCCGCTTCCTTGCCGAACGGGAAGATCCCGCGCTCATCCTCGAGCAGATCCTCGAGCATGAGGAATTGCTCATCGTTCACGGGCGAGTAGTAGGCGGGATCCGGCGAGTCGACCATCATGTTGCCGTAGAGCCCGAGCGCCTGCTGGATGTCTTCGCGAACGTGCGGATGGTACCAGTAGATGCCGGCGTCGCGGAAGTGGACGCGATAGACGAAGCTCCCACCCGGCGGCACGGCCTCCTGCGTCACGCCCGGCGCGCCATCGGATGCGTTCTCGAGCCGCACGCCATGCCAGTGCACTGCGCTGGGCTGATCGAGCCGATTGACGAACCGGACGACGACCGTCGCGTTCTGCGGCACGCGAATCAGCGGCCCCGGATACTGGCCATTGAAGCCGTACATGATTCGCGGCTTGCCACGGATGGTGCGCCGAACCATCTCCGCGACGAGATCGAGCGTGTCACCGTCCTTCAGCGCGGCGAGCTTGCGGGGCGTCGCGAGCGGCAGCGTCGATGGGTCGATGCCGGCACCGGGAAGCCATTCGGTGACGCTTGGACGCGCGCTCCCCATGCCGGGGATCATCGGCATCTCGAGCCCCTTCGCCATCGGCGGCATCCGCATCCCGGCGGACATCGCGCTCATATCGTGACCGGCCATCTCGTGGCCAGCATGCTCGTCCTTCACGGCCGCGGTGTCGCGCGGCGTGCCCATCGGCATCGCGTCGTGCTGATGCTCGGGTTCCTTCGCCTTCGCGGGTGCCTGACGAGTGCTTTTCGATTTGGTTGTGTCGCGCTTGGCCGCCTGTGCGAGCGCGCCCGGCGTGGCCAGTGTGCACCACACGACCGCGGGCAGCAGATACCGAAGCGCTACACCTCGCAAAGTTTTTCCGAAATTCTCGGAATCTCCCACCGGGCAGAGTTGGAGTGCTGTCCGATCGCGAATGGCGCGAATGCGAGCGAATCCAACCGAGCGCACGCCAGCGGCAATCGCACCTGCCCACGAGGAAGTGGGATTCGCTCCCATTCGCGTCATTCGCGTCCCAAAACCCTGGGCTCTCCACTGCGCGGATGCGCCGATAGGGAAAGACTCATTGCGGCATGCCGCCGTTGAACATCGTCTTGCCGGAGAAGTTCTCGAGCAGCGCGCTCGGGGCGAAGCCGCGCAGCACGATCGGCCCCGTCCACTTCCCCGCTCCGCCCGCGCCACTCTCGGCAGTGACGACGATGAGGAACTTGTTGTACGCGACGCGGCTCGTCACCGATTGGCCGCTCCTGACGAGGCCGAGCTGCTGCATCTCGCCGAGGTCGTCGCGCGCCACCCACAGCACGTAGTGGTCGAAGCGGCCGAGGGTGGACGGCGCCGGGAGCCCCGTCGCCGTGAACGAGACGTCGAAGATGACGCGGCCATCGCGGGTGAGGGCGATGCCGAACGGCGAGCGGGCGGGCGAGAGCAACGCCACGCCCGATGCCGATGGCGCGGCCTCCGTCGGCCGCAGATCGATCTTGAACAGGTCGGGCCGCGACTCAGCTGCGCCCAGCGTGGCGAGCAGCGTTAGGCAGCCGACCACGGCCGCGCCGGAGCGCACGAGGCGCCCCGGCGACAGCCGGACCATCACGGGCATGTCGGCGCGAGCAGGTTCGCGGCAGCGCCCGCGCGCGCGAGACACTCGCCCTGCGGAATCACGAGGTCGTCGTACAGCACTTGCGGCGCGGATGGAACGTCGATCGGCAACGTCGTCAGCTTGCCCAACCGCCGGACGTCCACCCACCGGTGTCCCTCGAACATCAGGGAGTACCGGCGCTGCAGGAGCAGCTCGGTGATGAATTGGTCATCCGTGCTCGCCGTCGTCAACGACGAAGCAGCGAGACCACCCGAGGTCGTGCGAATGGTGTTGATGTCGGTGATCGCCGCCCCCTTTGCGCCGGTGAACCATTCCGCTTCGGCGCGCAGGAGAATGAGCTCCTCGCTCCTGATCATCGGGATTGAAGAACTCTGGGTCGGATAGATCTTGTAATCCTGATCCGTCGCGATGCCCGGGACGGCGCTGCCTGTGCCGATCGCGGTAGCGAGGGTGAGGACCTTGCTCTGATACCGCAGATCCAGCGATCCGTCAGCCCGCAGCGGTGCATCCGTCTTGACCGACGGGTGCGCCACGACGAACGGAGACGCCGCATCTGAGAGACCATTCGTCGCGTCACCGGCGGCGGTCGAGAAGATCCAGGTCGGTCCGTTCTGAAGATTGGCAGCGTCGACGAAGCTGCCGGCCTCGGTGAGATTCTGCAGCACCAGCTGATAGCACGCCGTTCCGTTCGCCCCGCACGCGGGGTTGCGCAACGACGCACGCTCGGCGTTGTAGCGAGCGGCGAGCGCGCGATTGAACTGCAGGAACGTCGCCGGCGTATTGAAGCCGGTGAAGCCCGAGTTGAGCGTGAACGCAAACGCGCTTCCCGCCGCGGCGAGATGCGTCTTCGCCTGATCGAGCCGCCCGATGACGTAGTTGTACATCGAGTCGCGTGACACGAAGGGCGTCAGCGTGCGCGGGTCGGCCGCGACCTCGGTTGGACCGCCGAACTTCCCCCGCTCCGCGACGAACCCCAAGGAGTACGCCTCGAAGGTCTTCGCGAAGCCGCGCGCGCCGTCTTTCTGGGCCGCGGACAGACCCGCCGTCGCTTCGACCGTGTTGAGGAAAGTGTAAACGTTGCGGGACTCGGTATAGAAGCCGTTCCAGAACGCCGACCCACCGCCGCAGGCGTAGTCCATCTTCTGCAGCCAGCAGGTCGTGCTGCGGCCTTCCGTCGGGGTGTAGTTGAAGCTTTCACGCCCCATGATGCCGGCACCCGAGATCCAGCCCGCAATCTGCGCGCGGAGTTGGAAGACGAGACCGTTGGCCGCGAGCTGCACGCCACCGACAGGATCGCCGGCAAGGCCCGCGGGCGTTGGATTGTTGTAGTTCGGCACCGTCGGCCGGTCGAGGCCGCACGCGGCGACCCCACCAGCGACGAGCATGAGCATTATCGAAAGCGTCACGCGGCTCGCACCGCGCTCGGGAAGAGTGGAATTCATCTGCATCGCTCAGGTCCCCACGTCAACGGAGAAGAAGAAGCTGCGGGACGGTGGATATGGTGAGTGGTCGACGTTGATGCGCACGGCCTGATTCCCGAATTGCGCCGCGTCGGGATCCATGCCCCAGTACTTGGTCCACATGTAGAGGTTGCGACCCGTGAGCGAGAGCCGCATGGTCGAGACGCGACCGTTCAGGCGCGAGAAGAGCCGGCTCGGTACGTCGTACGTGAGAGAGAGCTCGCGTATGGAGCTGTACGAGCCATTCTCGATATAGGCGAGCGCGTTCTGCCCACCCTTCCACGAGTTGTAGCGGTACTCACCCAGCGTCTTGCCGACGGCTACATCCGGACTCGCCTTGTCGTAATCCCACGAGTTCAGCCCTTCATCGAAGAGGTTTCTCGTGAGGTCCGAGACCTGACCGCCGTTGCGCCAGTCGACGAGCCCACTCAGGACGAAGCGCTTCCAGCGGAAGTCGTTGCCGAACTGCAT
>Ga0136846_1217150_pt1 | contig 24722 bp, 26 predicted proteins | sample HopSoiMetagenom2_FD_96841 | JGI IMG/M metagenome (GOLD analysis project Ga0136846, IMG submission 96841) | Grasslands soil microbial communities from Hopland, California, USA - 2 Assembly 2016 (version 4) | ecosystem: Environmental > Terrestrial > Soil > Grasslands | place: USA: Hopland... | reverse complement strand
CGTAAGTCGGATAAAACTCCGTGCGATAGCCGCCCCAGGCGCTTTGCTCGACGACACGGTTGATTTCGCGCAGGCGCTCGGCTGGGAAACGCAAGGTCACGACCTGGCCGATGCGCATCCTCACATACCAGGAGACAACCTCAATGTCTTTCGGCGGGAATTTCTCGTAAAACTTTTGCCGCTTCAGCTGGTCTTAATCTCGTGAGAGTTTTGCTTTTGGTCGTGGTTGAAGAAAATCGTCAGCGGCATCTTTGGCCTTTCTCAGCCGTGTTCGCGGCGGGTGTCGAGGGGGCCGTTTGCTGTGCGTTGAGCGGCACGGCGCCAAGAGCAACAGAAGTGCGGCTGCAAGAATTCGTTTCATCTCGGATTCATCCCCCAGGCGATTGGCCGGAGTAACTCCTCGGGATGGCAGCGCGTTGCACAGACCTCAAACACTTGGTTTTCGGCGAGCACATGCGCGCGCTTGCGCCCGTTCGGGAATAGCGGGTGAAAAGCCTCATCGTGGATGTTAAGCCCACCGGCATAAGCGCCGAAGGCCGGCACGACCGCGCGGCTGCCGTCAGTGATCAGGCAGCGCCGACGTTTCCCCGCAATCCGCGCGATCGGGTGCAAATGCCCGGCGATTTCGCCGTGCTGCATGCCGGCGCGCGGTTCATGCCGCAGATATAGCGGCCCAAGGTCCAGCGCCGGCAGCCGCTCGCCGCCGGCGTCAGTGGGAATGTTCGGGTCGTGATTGCCGGCAATCCAGATCCAGTCGCGCCCGGCCTGCAGTGCGGCAAGCGAGGCACGGTCCGAAGTCGCCATGCGTTCTGGACCGCTATCGTCGTGAAAGCTGTCGCCGAGCGCGATCACGCGACGCGGCGACCAGCGCGCGATGAGCACCGCCAAACGCGCAAGCGTCGTGCCGGTATCATAAGGCGGCAGCATCACGCCGCGCTTCGCGTAAGACGAGCCTTTTTCCAGATGCAGATCGGCGACGATCAGCATCCGCTCGTCTTCGTAGACGAGCGCGCCGAGCGGATCGATTTTGAACGCGACGCCGGCAAGCACGACCTCGCCCAAGCCAGCGTCAGCTTGCGACGAGGTCGTGCGCTTCGATGCTTCTTGCCTTTGCACCCCCGGCTTCCTTGATCAGATCGTTTGCGGCCTCGGCGAGGATTTGGTCCTGCGCCTCGCCATAGACGAGCTCGCGCCCAATCTCGAGCATGATCGGCACCGCCAGCGGCGACACGCGGTCCAGATCGCGGTGGACGATTCGCCCGGCGATTCGCGCCAGCATGTCAGAGAGGCGGGCGATGTCCAAGAGCCCGGTCGCCGCATCCTGGCGCGCCGCCTCCAGCAGCAGATGATCGGGCTCGTGGCGGCGCAGCACGTCATACACGAGATCCGTCGAGATCGTCACCTGCCGCCCGGTCTTCTCCTTCCCCGGAAAGCGCCGCTCGATCAGCCCGGCAATGACAGCGCAATTGCGGAAGGTGCGCTTCATCAAAGCGGATTCGTGCATCCATTCCTCGAGATCGTCGCCAAGCATTTCCTGCGAGAACAGATTGCCGAGGGACACTTCGCCTGATTCGACGCGTCGGCCGACATCGGCGAGCGACCACACCGCAAGCGCATAATCGTTGGCGACAAAGCCGAGCGGCTTTAACCCGGCGCGATCCATGCGGCGCGTCAAGAGCATGCCCAGCGTTTGATGCGCGAGGCGTCCCTCGAAAGGGTATGCGGCGAGATAAAAGCGGCCGCCGCGCGGAAATGTCTCGACAAGGAGATCGCGCTGTCCGGGAAGCACGGAGCGCTCCGCCTGCAGCACGAGCCATTCGCCCACTTGTGGCGGCAGATGATCCCAGCTCGAGGGATCGGCGAGGAAGCCGCGCACGCGCGAGGCGAGATAGGTTGACAGCGGAAATTTTCCGCCCGCATAGGACGGCACTTTCGGCGCTTCGGCATGCGTGCGCGAGACCAGCGCTTCGTTTTCCTGGATGCCTTGCAGCGCCAAAATTTCGCCGCCGAACACAAATGTGTCGTTCGGCGCCAGCATCTCAATAAAGCTCTCTTCGATCTCGCCGAGCACGCGGCCGCCACGGCCGATCTTGCCGGTGTAAACCGCGCCGGGCTCACGTTTCGGCAGCGGGCCGCGCAGCAAACGGACTTTCAGCATGTCGGCTTCGATGATCGTGCCGACATTCATGCGGTAGGCTTGCGCGATGCGGCCATTGGCGACGCGCCAGCCTCCGTCCGGCATACGCTTGATTTTGGCGAAACGATCGTAAGTGCGCAGCGCATAGCCGCCGGTCGCGACGAAATCGACGGCTTTCTCGAATTGCTCCCAGGTGAGACCGGCATAAGGCGCGGCGGAGGCGATCTCATTATAGAGCGCATCCGCGGCGAAAGGCTCCGCGCAGGCCATCCCCAGAATATGCTGGGCCAGCACGTCGAGCGCGCCGGTGCGCGGTTGCGCGGTGTCTTGCGCGCCTTCGCGTGCGGCATCGACCGCGGCAACACATTCCAAGACCTCGAAACGGTTTGCCGGCACGAGGATCGCGCGCGAGGGTTCGTCAAGCCGGTGATTAGCGCGGCCGATGCGCTGCATCAGCCGGCTCGAACCTTTGGGCGCACCGACATTGATGACGAGATCGACGTCGCCCCAATCGATGCCGAGATCGAGCGTCGAGGTGCAGACAACAGCCTTTAATTTCCCCGCGGCCATCGCCTCTTCGACACGGCGGCGTTGTCCGGCATCGAGCGAGCCGTGATGCAGCGCGATGGCGAGCTTATCCTCATTCATCCGCCAGAGTTCCTGGAACACGAATTCCGCCTGCGCGCGCGTATTGACGAAAACGAGCGTCATGTTGGCTTTGCGGATGGCGGCGTAGATTTCGCTTAAAGCATGCACGGCGCTGTGCCCGGCCCAAGGCAGATGCTCGCGTGTGTCGAGCACGCGTAAGTCCGGCGGGGCGCCCGGCGGTGCGGTAACGAGCGACGCGAGCTTTCCGCTGCCGACGAGCCAGCGGCGCAACTCGTCGGGATCGCGAACGGTGGCGGAAAGCCCGATCGCGGTCATATCAGGTGCGAGTGCGCGCAACCGCGCGAGGCCGAGGGAGAGAAGATCGCCGCGTTTCGATGTGACGAGCGCGTGCAATTCGTCGAGTACGACGCGTTGCAAATCGCCGAACAGGAATTCTGCATCGGGGGAAGCGAGAAGCAAGGCGATCTGTTCCGGCGTGGTCAGCAGCATATCAGGCGGATCGTGACGCTGGCGCTGCCGCTTTGATGCAGACGTGTCGCCGGTGCGCGTCTCGATGCGCACGCCCAAGCCCATCTCCTCGACCGGCGCTTTCAAATTACGGGCGACGTCGATCGCCAGCGCCTTTAACGGCGAGATGTAAAGCGTGTGCAGCCCGCACCGCTTTGTGCCGGGAACGTGCCGCTTCCGTGCGGTCAGTTCCAGCAGGCTCGGCAGAAATCCGGCGAGCGTTTTTCCCGCGCCGGTCGGCGCAACGAGGAGCGCGCTCTCGCCGGCTTCGGCGCGCGCCACGAGCTCGAGCTGGTGCTGACGCGGCGTCCAGCCGCGCGTCGCGAACCACTCGATGAATGGCGCCGGCAAGGCCGGGGTGAAAACAGAGGCAGGCTTCACTTTGTGGATTTAAGCGCTTCCCGGGAGAGCGGCCAGTGGCGCGCTCTCCCTCTATACGAGCCTCGCGGTCGCCGCCCGCTGCTGACGCGACCCGATGACAGGAGCTATACTCTCCGGGCCGAGCTCTGAACGAGAGTAGCCGCGTCCGACCGATGAACATCGCGACCCCGCATTTCGTGCGCGCCGGCACCCTCGCCGAGCTGAAGCTCAAGGGGCGTCTGGTTGTGCACGGGCGGCATCGCCCGGTGCTCGTCGCCTATGACAACGGCCGCGTCTTCGCCTTGGACAATCGCTGCCCGCATATGGGTTTTCCCCTCAACCGCGGCAGCATCGAGGACGGGATCCTCACCTGCCACTGGCATCATGCCCGGTTCGATCTCACCAGCGGCTGCACCTTCGATCTCTGGGCCGACGACGTGCCGACCTGTCCCGTCGAGGTGCGCGGAGGCAGCGAGGTTTGGGTTCGCCCGGCCTTCAATGAAGCCGACCCGGCCTCACATTGGCGCAGCCGGCTCGAGGAGGGGCTTGCCCTCAACCTCGGTCTCGTCATCGCCAAGGCGGTTTATGCCCAGCTCTCGGCTGGCGTGCCGCCCATCGATATCGTGCGTCAAACCGCGCTGTTTGGCTGTGACAACCGCGATGGCTGGAGCGTCGGGCTGACGATCCTGACAGCGCTCGGCAATGTTCTTCCGGCGCTCGAGGAGCGGGAAGTCTATCTTGCCCTGTTCCACGGCGCGCGCCGCGTCGCGGCCGATTGCGACGGCGAAGCGCCCCGCCGCAAGCGTGCTGCACTTGCCAGCCGCCCAGAGCTTCCCGCCCTCAAGAAGTGGCTGCAAAATTGGACCGCAGTTCGCCACCGCGACGGCGCTGAGCGCACCCTGCTGACAGCGATCGCGTCGGACACGCCGGCTCCCGCGCTTGCCGACCTCATGGTCGCCGCCGGGAGCGAACGGGTCTTCGCCGACGATGGCCATGTCCTCGATTTCATCAACAAGGGTTTCGAGTGCCTCGACCTGATCGGCTTCGAACATGCGGCCGCGCTGCTGCCAAGCCTTGTACCTGTCGTCGTGGCGGGCCGGGGCGCGGAAGAGTCGACGGCGTGGCGACATCCGAGCGATCTCATCGCTTTGTGCCAAGAAGGGGCCGGAGAACTGGCGGGCCTCTTTGCCGGCAAGCAAAGCGGGAGCTCCTGGTCGGATCACGCCGTCCTCGCCGAAGCACTGCTCGGCGATGATCCCTTAGCGATCGTCAGCTCAATAGAGGCCGCCGTTCTCGCCGGGGCGTTGCCCGCAGACCTCGGTCGCGCGCTCGCCTATGCAGCCGCACTCCGTGTCGCGCGGTTCGGCAATGCCAACGAGCACGCCGACTGGGAAACAGCCCACCACGTCTTCACTTACGCGAACGCCGTTCACCAGTTGCTGAAGCGCATCGCCGGGAGCGCCGACCCGAGCGCAGACACCGAGATTGCCTGCGTCATCCTTCACGGCGCGATGGCCATCTATCTCGCCCGCTATCTCAACGTCCCGCCGGCGCGCTTGCCGGGCGAGGAGGGCGATGCGCTGGACGATCTCCCGCCAGAAGCGGAAGCCCTCGCGGCCGCTTTGCTCGACGTCTTCGATCGCCAGCGGCAGGTCGATGCCGCCGCCCGCCTCGTTTCGCGTCATCTTACCCTCGGGCACCCGCCGCAGAATCTCATCGCGACCCTCGGGCGCGCGCTTTTGCGCGAGGACGCGGGCTTCCATGCCTATCAGATGTTCGAAGCAGGCGTCCGGCAATTTGCGGAATGGGGCGACAGCGCTGCGGGGCGGCATATCCTCATCGCCGTTGCTCGCTATCTCGCGGCTCACTCGCCGACCGAGCGGTCGGCTTTACAAACCTCGGAGATCGCACGGCGCCTGATGCGCGGCACACCGCTCCACATGGACGCGGACTGACGATTCCGCGCGACCGGCTGCACGCCTATGCGGTCAAGCGGACATGACGCAAAGTAATCCTGGTACTACCGCGCGTTTGTTCTCGCGCGTCGAATTCAAATTCAGGAGTCGCATGGAGAAGCCAACTTGCCGCGCCGTCTCTTCGATGTATTTTTTCGAATGCGCGTAACGTGTGTCGGCTCCGACGAGATATCCTTCGCCATCGTGCATCTGGGCGGTGAAAGCGAATAAACCGCCGCTCGCGAGAACGCGCGCGATTTGCGCGAAGGACGGTGTGAGGTCGCCGATATAGACGAGGGCATCGGCAGCGAGGACCATATCAAGGTGCGATCCGGGGTAGCGCGCAGGTGATCGATGATGTCGCCGACCTCCAAGACATCATAAATGCCCTTCGCGCGCCTCGGCGATCATTGCGGCGGAGAGGTCGAGGCCTTCGAGACGATCGACGCAATCGCGGAAGGCCGCGCCCGCTGATCCCGTGCCGCAGCCGAGATCGAGCGCGCGGGCGAAATGCATCGGGCGCGCCATTCGGCGACGAACGTCAGCGACCGCATCGCGCAGCAGCGCCGGCGCACGGTAGCCGAGCCCCTCGACGAGATGCGCATCGAAACGCCGTGCGTATTGGTCGAAGAGCCGTACGACATAGGCGGGCGTTGCGCTCGCGGGCACCGGCGCCGCGCCGAGCCGCGCCAGCGCTAGTGAGGCGCCCAGAACGTCCTGCGGATCGCAGGCAAGCGCTCGGGCATAGGCCTGCTTCGCCGCGTCGGCGTCGCCGAGCTTCTCTCGTGCAACGCCGAGCGCGAACCAGGCCGGCGCCCAATACGGCACGATCTCAAGAAATTGCTCCAGGAGCTCCGCCGCGGCGGAATGGTCGCCTGTGGCGGCGCTCTCCTCGGCATAGAGGAAGCGCCGGTCGGCCCTGAGATCGCCGGAAGAGCTGGCCGAAGTTGAGATCGTAGCGCTCATCGCTGCTCCGCTTTCGCCTGTGCGCGATGGGCGCTTTGTGGCGGCAATATGGTCGGTTCATCGCTCGATACCCGAGCGGCCCGCGCCAACCCTCCCGGCACCATTGCTTAAGGAGACTGCCATGACCCGCTTCACGAAGACCATTGCCGCATTCGCCACCGCCATCACGCTGGCCTGGGCATCGCCGCATCGTCATCCACCCCGGCCGCCTGGGGCGGCGTCGGCATCGCGCTGAGCGCGCTCGGCGCTGGCGGCTACGCTTACTGGCGGCGGTTGCTACGTGACGCGTGAGCCCGTGCGCGACGTGTACGGCCCACTTCCTCTACATGCGCCCCGTGCGGGTCTGCGACTGATCAAACCCGGTTTGGCGGGAAGCTCTTCCCCCTTCTCCTCCCGCTTAAGTGAAGCCCCGCCCGCCTCGGCGGGCCTTTTGATTCGTTCCCAAGGTCGAGCTTATTTTGGCCACTCATTCTCAGTTCATTGAGCACTGCCCATATTGCCAAGGTGGCTTTCCCGAATCAGCCGCCATCGCTCAGGAGGAGCTGAATGAACGCATTCTCGAAGAAGTTCGTCGCGGGCGGTTTCGCGGCGCTGATGCTCGGCGGCACGATGGTCGCCACGACGATCCCGGCCGCGGCCGATGCCGGCTCGACGATCGCCGCCGGCATTTTCGGCGCGACCGCCGGCGCGATGCTCGGTGCGGCCGCCGCCAGCGCTGCGCCGCCGCCGCCCCCGGTGGTCTATGCCGCGCCGCCGCGCTGCTGGATGGAGCGCCGCCCGGTTCTCGACCCATATGGTTATGTCGTCGGTTATCGTCCGGCGCGGGTCTGCGAATAATCGGGTTTTCCGAGAAGCCCGATCTCCCGCCTATGGGCGGGAGATCCGTTTCCTTGATCTGTTAGCCGCCGCTTAGCTTTAACAAAGCCCGCCTTCCTTCCCAAAATCGGGACGAAGCGCAGCAATTGGCTGCAACCAATTCCTGTCAAGCTCGTTAATAGGGTGTGCGAGAACGCACAGCCTTTAGGGCGCATGGCCTTATAGGTCATCCCGTCAACGGCAAGAGCCGCGACAGGAGGGGTTGAGATGATCGAGCAGAAAGACAAGCTGGTCGCGACCCGCGCGACCCGGATTGTCATCGCGTTGACCGCCGTCACTTGCGTTGGTGCCGTCGTCGCCGCTGCCCCGATCGGGCTGACCTCCGCCGTCCAGGCCGCCAAGCCGAAGATCGAGCGCACCGGCTTCCGTCCGCTCGCCGAAGGCCCGACCCTGCAGGTCGGCAAACAGTTCGGCGCCGATGACGAAGATTGCATCGTCAAGGTGACCCGCGTCCAAGGTCCCGACGGCCGCATTTACGTGACGCGCGGTTCCACCTGCGGCGAGTGATCTTCGGCTTACCTAAACCGCAGCTCTGATCCGCATCCACTAAAGTCATCGCGGGCTTGCCAACTGGCCGCCTCCGCATGACCTGTTGGATGAATGCGCGCCTCCGACCTTCTCAAAACTACGCCGGCTGGCCTCTACTGCGCCGCCGGCGATTTCCACATAGATCCGCTTCGCCCCGTTAAACGCGCGCTGATCACGCACGGCCATTCGGATCATGCGCGCGCCGGTCATGAGCACGTCCTCGCCACGCGCGAGACGCTAGCGATCATGGCCGCACGCTGCGGCGCCGATTTCGCCGGCAGCACGCAACCGGCTACTTACGGCGAGCGCATTGGCATCGATGGGCTGACCGTCTCGTTCCATCCCGCCGGTCACGTGCTCGGCTCGGCGCAGATTCGCCTCGAAGCGAAGGGCCTCCGCGTCGTCATCTCCGGCGATTACAAGCGCGCGCGCGATCCGACTTGCACCCCATTCGAACTCGTGCCCTGCGATGTCTTCATCAGCGAGGCAACGTTCGGCCTGCCGGTCTTTCGCCATCCCGATGCGGCGCACGAAATCGCGCGGCTCATCGATTCGTGCCGTCTCTTTCCCGAACGCGCGCATCTCGTCGGCGCTTATTCGCTGGGCAAGGCGCAGCGCATCATGGCGCTTTTGCGCGAAGCCGGTTGGCACAAGCCCATCTATATCCATGGCACGATGGAAAAGCTGACGCGGCTCTATGAGCGCGAAGGCATCGATCTCGGCGAGATCGTCCGCGTTACCGGCCCCGAGCGGCCGAGGCTCGGTGGCGAGATCATCATCTGTCCGCCTTCCGCGCTGCAGGAATTATGGTCGCGGCGTTTCCCCGAGCCGGTGCCGGCTTTCGCCTCGGGATGGATGCGCGTGCGTGCGCGCGCGCGCCAACGCGGCGTCGAGCTGCCGCTCGTCATCTCCGATCACGCCGATTGGGACGAACTCTGCGAAACGATTCTCGCGACCGGCTGCTCTGAGCTTTGGGTGACGCATGGGGAGGAAGACGCGCTCGTCCACTGGGCCACCAGTCAGGGTTTTGCGGCGCGTCCGCTGCGTCTCATCGGTTACGGCGAGGAAGAGGTTGAGCCTTCCGAACCCGCCCATCCTTCCGATCAGGCCGATGCGGCGTTCATATGAACCGCTTCGCCGAACTGTTGGACCGCCTGTCATTCGAGCCGTCGCGCAATAACAAGCTGCGGCTGATGACAGATTACTTCCGCACGACGCCCGATCCTGAACGTGGTTATGCGCTGGCGGCGCTTACCAGCGCGCTCGGCTTTCAGCATGCCAAACCCGGATTGATCCGCGCGCTGATCAGCGAGCGCGTCGATCCGACATTGTTCTATATGTCCTACGATTATGTCGGCGATCTCTCCGAAACCGTCGCGCTGCTTTGGCCGGAGCGCGCGCAAGCGTGGGCTGGTTCGGGACATAACCGCCCGCCGTTGGCTTTGTCGGAGGTCGTCACGACACTTGCCACATCGGGCAAGCTCGATCTGCCGCGCATTCTGGCGCGCTGGCTCGATGCCCTCGACGAGATCGGCCGCTGGGCGCTGTTAAAGCTGATCACCGGATCGCTGCGCGTCGGCGTCTCGGCGCGGCTTGCCAAAACCGCGGTCGGCGATATCGGCGGCAAAGAACCGAACGAGATCGAGGAAGTCTGGCACGGTCTCGCGCCGCCATACATCGACCTCTTTGCGTGGGTCGAAGGCCGCGAGGTGCGGCCCGAAGCGAGCGATCCGGCGCCCTTCCGCCCGCCGATGCTGGCGCACCCGATCGAAGAGCCGGACCTCGCGGCGCTCAACCCGGAAGACTTCTCCGCCGAGTGGAAATGGGACGGCATCCGCATGCAGGTGGTTGCCGGCCATGACGCGAAGGGCAAGCGCGTCTTGCGCATGTTCTCCCGCACCGGCGAAGAGAACACGCATGCCTTTCCCGATCTCGCGGAGGCGCTCGCACAGCTGCCGGCGCAGGATTTTGCCATCGATGGCGAACTTTTGATCTTGCGCGAGCACCGCGTGCAGCCATTCTCGGTTCTGCAGCAGCGGCTTAATCGCAAGACGGTTTCGGCGAAACACATGGCCGATTTTCCCGCGCATGTGCGTGCCTACGATCTTTTGAGCCTGGATGGCGAAGACTTGCGGCCGCTGGCTTTTTGCGATCGCCGCAAGCGCCTCGAAGTTTTTGTCGCGGACTCGAACGAGCCGCGCCTCGATCTCTCGCCCATCGTCCGCTTCAAGACTTGGGAAGAGCTCGCCGCCGCGCGCGCCGATCCCGCCAGCGCCGGCGCGGAAGCCGATGCCGCCGCAGTCGAAGGAATCATGCTCAAGCGTGTCGATTCGATCTACGTGCCCGGGCGCCCGAAAGGCCCCTGGTACAAATGGAAGCGCGACCCGTTCAATGTCGACGCTGTGATCATGTATGCCCAGCGCGGCCACGGCAAACGCTCTTCGTTTTACTCCGACTATACTTTTGGGGTCTGGCGCGACGGCGAGAGCGGCGAAGAACTCGTGACGATCGGCAAGGCTTATTCGGGCATCACCGATGAGGAGCTCGCGCAGCTCGATCGCTACGTCCGCAATCACACGATCAATCGCTTCGGCCCGGTGCGCGAAGTGGAATATTCGCGTGACAAAGGTCTGGTTTTGGAGATTGCATTCGAGGGCATCAATTGGTCGAGCCGGCACAAATCCGGCATAGCCCTGCGTTTTCCGCGGATCAACCGCATCCGCTGGGACAAGCCGGCGAAGGATGCGGATCGGATCGGGGTATTGGAGAGGCTTTTGAGGGAACGCGAATCGGCCTGAGCGCGCCCGTGACATCGGGCGCGACTCCTGCTTAGTGCGGCTGCATGACGGTGCAGCCCCCTCCGCCGACCGCTTTCCGCCCCCCTCCGTCGGGCGACACGCGGCCCACGCCGATGATGGCGCAATATATCGAAATCAAGGCCGCCAATCCGGATTGCCTGCTATTCTACCGAATGGGCGACTTCTACGAGCTCTTCTTCGAGGACGCGGAAATTGCCTCGCGCGCGCTCGGCATCGTACTGACGAAGCGCGGCAAGCACCTCGGCGACGACATTCCGATGTGCGGCGTGCCGATCGAGCGCGCAGACGATTATTTGCAGCGTTTGATCGCGCTCGGCCATCGCGTCGCCGTGTGTGAACAGATCGAAGATCCGGCAGAAGCGAGGAAGCGCGGGCCGAAATCGGTGGTGCAGCGCGAGGTCGTGCGTCTCGTCACGCCGGGGACCCTCACGGAGGAGCGTCTGCTCGATCCGCATCGCGCCAATGCATTCGCCGCGGTCGTGCGGGTGAAAGCATCGGATGAGATGTGGCGCTACGGCATTGCCTGCGTCGATATTTCGACCGGCGCGTTTTCGGTGACGGAGACGGACAAGCCTGGACTCTTCGCGGAACTGGCGCGGCTCGAGCCACGCGAGATCATCGTGGCCGACTCGCTCTGCGCCGACGACAGGCTTGCCGCGAGCCTGCGCGGCACTGGCGCGTCGCTGACGCCGATTGGCCGCGAGAGCGGCGATGGCGTGACCGCCGAGCGCCGGCTCAACCAATTCTATGGTGTCGCGACCCTCGATGGATTTGGCGCGCTGTCACGTGCGGAAACCAGCGCCGCTGCCATGGCGCTCCACTTCATCGAGCATACGCAGATCAACACACGGCCGAATCTCGCGCGGCCGACGCGTGTGCGGCGCGATCACGTTATGGAGATTGACGCGGCAACACGCGCCAATCTCGAACTGACGCGTACGCTTTCCGGCGAACGCGCCGGCTCGCTGGTAGCCACAATCGATCGCACAGTCACGCCGGCGGGTGCGCGCCTTCTTGCCGAACGACTTGCGACACCTTTGACCCGCGTGGATGCGATTGCGCAGCGGCTCGCAAGCGTGTCGTTCTTTGTCGAAAGCCGGGAACTACGGAGTGACATCCGCGCCGAACTTAAGCGGGCACCGGATTTCATGCGTTCGCTGTCGAGACTCGCACTCGGACGCGGCGGCCCGCGCGATCTCGAGGCGTTGCGCGCGGGATTGGTGGTCGCGGATCAAGTGAGCCGGCTGATTGGGGTGGATCGGCTGCCGGATGAGCTCGATCGCGCCCGCACGGCCCTCGGACAAATCCATCGCGGCATCGCCGAAGCGCTTGGCGCGGCACTCGCGCCGGACCTGCCGCTCGATCGCCGCGCTGGTAATTTCATCGCCAGCGGGCACGATGCAGGACTCGATGAAGCGCGCGCGCTGCGCGACGAAAGCCGCCGTGTGATTGCCGGTTTGCAAGCGCGCTATTGCGATCTCGCCGAGATCCGGCAGATCAAGATCAAGCACACCAATTTCTTGGGTTATTTTGTCGAAGTGCCGCAGGTACACGGCGACAAGCTGGTCAAGCCGCCGCTGAACGCGACATTCATTCATCGCCAGACTATGGCCGATGCGATGCGATTTTCGACGGCGGAATTGTCCGAGCTCGAAACAAAGATCGCCTCCGCCGCCGATCGCGCCCTGGCGCAGGAACTGGCGATTTTCGATCGCCTCGTGAGCCTCCTGCTTGATGCAAGCGAGCCCATCAAGGCGGCGGCGCAAGCGCTTGCCGAGATCGATGTCGCGGCGGCACTTGCCGAAATTGCCGCGAGGAACGATTGGGTGAAGCCAGAGATCGAGTCCGATCTCGCCTTCTCAATCGAGCAGGGGCGCCATGCCGTTGTCGAGGCGGCACTCGCCGCAAACGGCGAGGCGTTCGTGCCGAACGATTGCGATCTCTCCGGCGACGGCGACGGCGAGGGTGCCGGCCGCATTGTCATCGTCACCGGCCCGAACATGGCGGGTAAATCCACCTATCTACGCCAGAACGCGCTCATCGCCGTGCTGGCGCAGATGGGCTCGTATGTGCCGGCGAAACGTGCGCGGCTCGGCATCGTCGATCGCCTGTTCTCGCGCGTCGGCGCCGCCGACGATCTCGCGCGGGGGCGCTCGACCTTCATGGTCGAGATGGTCGAGACTGCGGCGATTCTCAATCAGGCGACGGCCCGCTCGCTTGTCATTCTCGACGAGATCGGCCGCGGTACGGCGACATTCGACGGTCTGTCCATTGCCTGGGCGACGATGGAACATCTGCACGAGAACAACCGCGCGCGGGCTTTGTTCGCCACGCACTTCCATGAACTGACGGAACTCGCGAAGCAATTGCCGCGCGTCACCAATCTGACGATGCGGGTCACCGATTGGAACAGCGAGGTCGTCTTTCTGCACGAAGTGCTGCCCGGCGCGGCCGACCGTTCTTACGGCATTCAGGTCGCGAAACTCGCGGGGCTGCCTCCGGCCGTCGTTGCGCGCGCGCAGGAAATTTTGAGACTGCTCGAAGCCTCCGACCGGCGCACGCCGGTCGAGACGCTGATCGCCGATTTGCCGCTGTTCTCGCATGCAGCGCAGCACGCGGTCCCCGCCGCGCAGAGCCCGCCCGCCGATCTGCTGCGTGAGAGGCTTGCGGCGATCGAGCCCGATGCGCTCAGCCCGCGCGAGGCGCTGGAAGCCTTATACAAGCTGAAGCAAGCCGCACGGGAAAACCCGTGAACACGATGGGCAAGCGGCTCATGTGGTTTGCTGGTTTGTGGGCTGCCGGCGTCATTGTCGTCGGCGCATTCGCATTGATGATACGCGCTGTGTTGCGCTAATCGCCGCTTGCCGCGAGATTGCGATAAAAATGCGAGATGCCCTCGTACCATTGATGCCGCGCCTCGATATGCTGCATGCCGGGCTGATGCACCGGCAGGCGCAAGGTCTGCACGAGCGTCTCGATCTCGCGCCGGCCGCTGAGCTGCGACGACGTCAATGCATTGTTCTGCACCGCCATCTCGATCAGATCGAGCGCCGTCAAGCCGGTCGGAAAAAGCTCGCGAAAGATCACGCGATCATGCAAGCCTCGCAACGCGGAACTGCAACTCCGCCGACATGCGCTGCAGGCTCATGCCGACCTGTCGCGCGTTATTCGACTGAATCGAGAGGCTGCGGTTGCGCACCAGCACCCAGTCGATGGTTCTGTTATCGACGAGGCGGCGCTTGCGGCGCGCTTCGAGCACAAGATCAGCGCAGTGCGCGACATGGCCGCGTCTTGTGCGGTCGTGATGCACGCGCGAGAAAACTCGACATCGATGAAGCTCTCGTTCACCGGCGAGACCAAAGTATCGGCAAGGGAATGCGCGAGCCGCATCAGGTAGGAGTCGCTGGCCGGCGTATCGATCACGACGAATTCGTAGGAATGCTCCACCGCCGCGATCGCTCCGCAAAAGCGGTGAACTCCATCGTCTCATTGTCGCGCACATTGTCGGAGGCGCCGCGATCGAGCGCACAATACAACGGCAGTTCGACCGGCCAAGGCGCTGTCTGCGCCCAGGAACGGCGGTTTTCCAGAAAACGCGTCAGCGTCCGCCGACTCACGTCAAGATCGATCGAGGTGACGCGATAGCCGGCCTTCAGAAGCGCGATTGTTATATGGATCGACAGAGTTGATTTGCCGGTGCCGCCCTTCTCGTTGCCGAGAACGATCACATGGGCGCTTCTGAGGTCCGGCGTGTCGAATTCTTCGGCCATCAGGACAACCTCGGACCGAAGCGCTATCGAGCGGCGGCAACAAAAATCAGGTATCTCATATGTGATAGTTGTAAATCCAGTCTTGACGCGCCAGCATTCGCCGCGGCCCCAAAACGCGCATCGCGATATCGCGAACTAAAGCCGCTGGCTCCGCCATGTGGTAGATGTCGCCTTGGCGGCGGGAGGCCGCTTGGATGCGCGCTGTACGCGCCGTTCTCGCCTCCTCATAAATCACGAACGCGGCAGCGATATCGCTGTTCGCCGATAGTGCTTGCTCCAGCGCCGCCGCGTCTTCGACCGCCTGCGCGGCACCTTGGGCGAGAAACGGCGGCATCGGGTGGGCAGCGTCGCCGGCAAGCGTCACGCGACCGGCGCTCCACTGCTTCAGCGGCGCCCGATCGAAGAGCGGCCATGTCCGCCAGTCGGAGGCCACGGCGAGCAGTATTTGGGCGGTCTTATGCCAACGGGCGAATGTCGCGTGAAGGATCGCCACATCGCGCTGCTCGTTCCAAAAATCAGCGCTTTCGCCGATCGCGGCCGAATCCTCCGCAATCGCCACCACGTTCACGTAAGCGCCTGCGCGAACAGGGTAGTGCACGAGGTGCGCGCGCTTGCCGAGCCAAAGGTTTACCTCGGGCGTGGCAAATTCCTCCGGAAGGTCGCCAGTGGGAATCATGGCGCGCCACGCCGTGCGGCGCGCCGGCTGCGGCGGCGGATCGCCCTGCAAGCCCAGACGCTGAAGCACATCAGACCAAAGACCGTCAGCGCCGATCAATGCCGCTCCTTCGAACCGCAGCCGAATCGCGCCATGTGTTGCACCGACGGCGACCTGCTCTTCATCCGCCGCAAAGCCCGCAACAGCGACCCCCAGCTTTAGTTCGATTGCGCGCTGGTCCGCCACCGCAGCTCGCAGCGCCTGCTGCAGATCGGCACGATGGGCGACGAGGTATGGCGCCCCCCAGCGCTTCTCGGCATCGTCGAGCGGCAGTCGCGCGAGCACCGCAGCGTCGCGTCCGCGCCGAATCACAACCGCGCGCGGCTCAAGCGCCGCACTGCGTAAGCATTCCAGCACGCCCCAGCGCCGCAGATGCCGGCTTGCATTCGGCGAGATCTGGATGCCGGCGCCTGCCCCCATCAGCGTGGGCGCCTTTTCGAGCACGAGCACGGCGCGGCCGCCGCGCGCAATCGCCAACGCCGCCGACAAGCCGGCGATCCCCGCACCGGCGATGATGATGGGGTTCTCTTTCACGCAGGCGGAGCCGGGCGCGGCGACTCGACGTCAGGTGACCTTCTCGACCTCCACGGGCCCGAATTCGCAGGCCGGCGGGTCGCAGATCCCCGCGAGAGTCGGGTCATACACAAAGAGGGTCGAGCAGTAGGAGCAGACCGCTTCGCTCTCGTCGCCCATGTCGATGAAAATGTGCGGGTGGTCGAACGGAGGCAGCGCACCGACGCACATGAATTCCTTCACGTGAATGCGAATCTTGGGCACGCCCGGCTCGTTGTGGAAGTGCGGAATAAGGTGGTCGGCCATCGCTTGCTCATAATGCCGGAAGTCGCGGGACCATAGGCAGGGGCCGCAAAGCCGACAAGCGTCAAGATCTCGCAGGGCGGCTGCTCAGGGACGCGGCTTGCATGCCGAGTCGTCCCCGCTATGGTGCGCGCCGAAAACGGACGGCATCATGGAAGAGTTTTCTTCGAACGGCGTACGCATTGCTTTCATCGATGAGAGACCTGAGAACGACCGCGGCGAACCGATCCTGTTGATCCATGGTTTCGCCTCGACTCACGCGGTCAACTGGCTGTTTCCACTCTGGGTGCGGAGCTTGCACGGCGTTGGACGCCGGGTGATCGCGCTCGACAATCGCGGCCACGGACGCAGCCAGAAGCTCTACGATCCCAAGGATTATCACACCGCGACCATGGCCGAGGATTCGCGCAATCTGCTCGATCACCTCGGCATCGAATACGTCGACGTGATGGGTTATTCGATGGGCGCGCGCATCGGTGCGTTTCTCGTCCTTGCGAGTCGGCACCGGGTGCGCTCGCTGGTCATGGGCGGCCTCGGCAGCCATTTGATGGAAGGTTTCGGCCTTCCGGTGTCGATCGCCGAAGCGATGGAAGCGGAAACGATTGAAGAGCTACGCGATCCGCAGCAGAAGATGTTCCGCGGCTTTGCCGAGGCAACGAAAAGCGACCGGCGGGCGCTCGCCGCCTGCATCCGCGGCTCGCGGCAGGTCCTGACACCTGAGCAGGTCCATCAGATCGACGTACCGACCCTCGTCTGCGTCGGCACGCGCGACGAGATCGCCGGCGACCCGCATCCGCTTGCCGAGATGCTGCCGCAGGGCCGTGCGGTGGATATTCCCGACCGCGATCACAATCGCGCCGTTGGGGACCGCGTCTACAAACAGGCGGTGCTCGAGTTTCTTGAAGAGCGGCCCTGACGCGTGGCAGGGCTGCAGAGAACGCTTTGCTGCCCGAGCCGAGGTATGAGAACGTTCATCCTGCCGGGCGGACTTGCTGGAAATTTTTTCCACCCCACGTTATGCCCAGCAGGGGGCGAGAGCCCGAGGAGTAGCTATGGCCTCTCACGGTTCCGGGCAGGGCTCCGCCCGCATTGTCGATTTCGGCAAGCACGACGCGATCCTGGCGCGGGTCCGGTTGGAGGCTGAGGAGGCGGTTCACCGGGAGCCCGACCTCGGCGCTTTCATGTTCGCGAACGTGTTGAACCACGACATGCTCGAAGGGATCGTTGTACATCGCGTCGCGGTGCGGCTCGAAAACCGCGATCTTCCGAGCGATCTGATCCGGCAAATCTACATGGACATGCTCAGCCAGGACCCCGCGATAGGCGAGGCATTCCGGGCCGATGCCATGGCGGTCTTCGATCGCGACCCGGCCTGCACCCGACTGATCGAGCCGCTTCTCTATTTCAAGGGCTTCCAGGCGCTGCAGGCCTACCGGCTGGCCCATGCGCTGTGGAAGGCCGGCCGCCGCGATCTCGCGCTTTATCTCCAGAGCCGCTCGTCCGAAGTGTTCCAGGTCGACATCAACCCCGCCGCGGTTATCGGCAAGGGCGTCTTCCTTGACCACGCGACCGGCATTGTCATCGGCTCGACGGCGGTCGTCGAGGACGACGTTTCCATGCTGCAGGGCGTGACGCTCGGCGGCACCGGCAAGGAGACCGGCGACCGTCACCCGAAGATTCGTCGCGGCGTGCTTCTCGGCGCCGGCGCCAAAGTGCTCGGCAATATCGAAGTCGGACATTGCTCGCGGGTCGCCTCGGGCTCTGTCGTGTTGCAGGCCGTGCCGCATAATAAGACGGTTGCCGGCGTTCCCGCCCGCGTCGTCGGCGAGGCAGGCTGCGCCGAGCCGGCGCGCAGCATGGACCAGATTATCGCCGCCAAGCCGGTTGAGACGGCGGTCTGAACTTCATCCCTTCGATTGCGTGAGCCGCGGAAGCGGCTTACCACGTCGCTGCGCGCATTAGCTGTCAGGGGGACTTGAGTGGGAGCAGGCCTGAACAAAACCGAATTGCAGAAATTGCAGGATTTTCTTCGCCGCTCTTTTGACAATGAAGACCTGCGTGTCACGCCAAACCCACGCAATCCCGACGATGCCGACGTCCATCTCGGTCAGCGCGTCATCGCCAATATCAGTGTCGACGATGAGGACGGCGATCGCTCATTTGCATTCGCGATGAAAATTCCCGTCGAGCGGCCGGTGCTGCAGGATTATCTCAGAAGGCTGTTTGAGAACGATAAGCTGAAAATCGTGCCGCGCGGCCGCAAGACGGATTCGGTCGAATTGAATTCGGGCGAAGATTTTCTCGGCGTCATTTCCGCTGACGATCCCAAGGGCCGAAGCTTCACGCTGCAGATCGCCATCCTCGACTTCGATCTCGAAGAACTCTAGCCGACAATGCCGCTCTATTCTCTGGATGGTGTCGCTCCGCAACTGCCGGCGAGCGGGAATTACTGGATAGCCCCCGACGCGCACGTAATCGGCAACGTGGTGCTCGAAGAAGATGCGAGCGTCTGGTTTGGCACGACGATTCGCGGCGACAACGAACGCATTATCGTCGGAACCGGTTCCAACATCCAGGAAGGCTGCATGCTGCACACCGATCCTGGTTTCCCAATGACGATCGGGCCGCACTGCACGATCGGGCACCACGTCATCCTGCATGGATGCACGATTGCGGAGGAAAGCCTCATTGGCATGGGTGCGACCATTCTCAATGGCGCCCGGATTGCACGCAATTGCCTCGTCGGCGCCAAGGCGCTTGTGACAGAAGGCAAGGAGTTTCCTCAGAATTCGCTGATCGTCGGCGCGCCCGCACGCGCGGTGCGCGCGCTCGACGAAGCGGCGATTGCGCGGATACGGGTCACGGCTGCTCATTATGTGCAGAACTGGCAGCGCTATGCGCGCGGACTGAAGTCGCTCGAGCGCTGAGCGCTCGAGCGTTATGTTTCGTTGAAGTCCTCGACAGGGATCGGGCGGAAGAACTCGACCGCGATGCCGCCCATGAAGTGACGCACGACCGTGCCGCTCATCTGGCCGATAGTAACTGTCGATCGGCCCAGGGGTGCTGGGACAGGATGGAGCAGCGGACGTGCCAGCGCTTGCGTGCCCTTCAAGTAATCTCCATCTTCGGCAACGTCCCGGCGGCAAGGAGCTTCGGTGAGCAAAGGTCAGCCGGTCTTCAATCTTCCAGGGGTGATCCTCGCGCTGCTCGCCGCGTTCGCTGCCGTGCAGGTGATGCGCGACGTCGTCTCCCCCGAGATCGATGCGTGGCTGATCACGACATTCGGTTTCATTCCGGCGCGGTTCTCACGCCATTTCGCGCCGGGTGGGCTGGCAAATTCCATCGCTCAGCAGATTGCCTCCGGCGTGCCGGAGGGCACGATCCGGTGGTTTCTCGGCGAGGGCGGCTGGCCCTGGTGGAGTCCGCTGACCTACGCCTTTCTGCACGGCGACTGGATACATCTCGGGCTCAATGGGCTGTGGCTTGCCGCCTTCGGTTCGGCGGTCGCCCGCCGCTTCGGCCCGCTGCGGTTTCTCGCGCTGTTCCTTCTGGCCGGTATCGCCGGGGCTGTCGCTTTCCTTGTCGTCCACCCCTTTGGCCTCGAGCCGGTCGTCGGCGCGTCGGCAGCCATTTCGGGAGCAGTTGCGGCTGCGATGCGCTTTGCCTTCGAGCCCGGGGCGCCGCTCGGCCCTGGACGGAATTTTTCAGTCGCGGATGACCGCGCCTACTCCGTGCCGGCTTTGCCGCTCTCGCGTGTTTTCCGCGACGGCCGCGCCGTTACGTTTCTGCTGGTTTGGTTCGGCTGCAATATCCTGTTCGGGGCCTTCGCCCGGCCGCTCGGTATCGGCGACGCGTCGGTGGCGTGGGAAGCCCATATCGGCGGCTTCCTCTTCGGCCTTCTCGCCTTCTCGTTCTTCGATCCGATGCCGGATCAGACACCGGCGCTCGAGCCGGAACTCGAGCCCGACTTCAAGGCCTCGACCTCCTCGCAAGCCAGCGGCCCCCGCCACGTCCCGTAGCGCCAAGGCATGAACGGGTGAGCACCGGCGGGCGCACCGGTCGGCACCGGGTCATAGCCGTGGGTCCCCCAGGGATGGCAGCGGCAGACCCGCGCAAATCCCATCCAGCCCCCCGCCCAAAGGCCGTGGCGGTCGATCGCTTCGGAGGCGTAGTTCGAACATGTCGGCAAATGCCGGCAGGCGCGCCCAACCAGCGCGGAAAATGTCAGCTGATAGAGCCGGATCGCCCCGCGCGCGGCGCCGATGTGCCACCGCCAGGGAACATGGCGTGTCATTCCGCCGCCGTGCCGACCTTTGCCGCGGCGATCCGGTTCAGCGCCTCAACCACCGCGTCGAAGGTGAGCAGCGTCGAGGCGTGCCGCGCCTTATAGTCGCGCACCGGCTCGAGCACGCCGATATCAGCCCAGCGGCCGCGCGGCGGCGCGCCGTCCTCCTTCAGCATTTTGCGGACGCTGTCGCGCAATGCCTGCAGTTCCTCGGGCGTCGAGCCGATCACATTGCGAGCCATGATCGAGGACGAGGCCTGACCGAGCGCGCAAGCCTTTACATCATGAGCAAAATCGCTGACCCGCCCATCGCTCAGATTGAGGTCGACTGTTACCGTCGATCCGCAGAGCTTTGAGTGCGCCGTTGCGGAACCTTGCGGCTCTTTGAGTCGTCCAAGCCGCGGGATATCGGCAGCAAGTTCGAGGATGCGCTTGTTGTAGATGTCGTTGAGCATGAATAGGTCTGCGGATGGGCCGGGCTGAAATCCCTGTCCCCGATGGTATATAGTCATCGACAACGCGGGTGCGAAGGCCGAGAACGTCGCACGTCGGGAGAGGTCAATGGATGCTGTGGTGAAGGCATTGTCGGCGCGGGCGCGGGAAACCAACGCGGTGCGCCGGCGCGAGGCGGAAGACGCGCTGCCGCAGCCGCGCGTCAGCCGCGAAGAGGCCGAGGCCGCCGTCCGCACGCTGATCCGCTGGGCTGGCGACGATCCCGCGCGAGAGGGGCTCATCGACACGCCGCGCCGTGTCGCCGACGCCTATCTCGAGCTGTTCAAGGGCTATCGCGAAGACCCCGACGCGCTGACGTCGCGCGTTTTCGAGGAAGTCGAAGGTTACGGTGACATGGTGCTTGTCCGCGACATCCCGTTCGCGTCGCACTGCGAGCACCACATGGTGCCCTTCATCGGTCGCGCGCATATCGGCTATTACCCGAACCGCGGCGTCGTCGGCTTGTCGAAGCTCGCCCGTCTCGTCGACGTCTTCGCGCGCCGCCTGCAGACGCAGGAGACGATGACGGTCCAAATCGTGCAGTCAATTCAAGACGCGCTCGATCCGCGCGGCGTCGCCGTCGTGGTCGAGGCCGAGCATATGTGCATGTCGATGCGTGGCATTCGCAAGCAGGGAACATCCACCACCACCAGCCAATTCACCGGCGTCTTCCGCGACGATCCGAACGAGCAGATCCGTTTCCTCACCATGTTGCGCGGGCCGGACTCGACATTGCGGCGGTGAAGGCGAGGCGTAAGGCGGAGAAACACGAGCCGGCGAGCGGTTCCCATTCGCTAGCACCCATGGAAGCGCATCTGGTCGCCGCGCTGCCCGATGAACCGGGCTGGCAGTTCGAACCGAAATGGGATGGCTTCCGCTGCCTGGCGTTCCGCTCCGGGGCCGAAGTCGATCTGCGCGCCAAGAGCGGCAAGCCGCTCGCACGTTACTTCCCCGAAATTGTCGCCGGATTGCGCGATGTACCGCTCGATCCATTCGCGCTCGACGGCGAGTTGGCGATCTCGCAAGGGGACGTGCTTTCCTTCGATGCGTTGCAAATGCGCTTGCATCCCGCCGAAAGCCGCATTCGCAAGCTCGCGCACGAGACGCCGGCCTTTCTCATCTTATTCGATGTGCTGGTGCTTGCCGGCCGGCCCAACCTCGCCAACTCGCCCTTAACCGAGCGCCGGCTTGCGCTGGAAAAGGCTTACGCGGCCGCGGCGGGAAATCCGTATCTGCGCCTGTCGCCCTACACACGCAAACGCACCGAGGCGCAGCATTGGCTCGATAAAGCCGGCGGCGCCATCGATGGGGTTGTCGCCAAACGCATCGGCGAGCCGTATCGGCCGGGCGAGCGCGCCATGCTCAAAGTAAAGCGGATGCGCACGGCCGATTGCGTCGTCGGCGGCTTCCGTTACGAGCGCGATTCCGAGTTGGTCGGCTCGCTTCTACTCGGGCTCTACAACGACGCCGGCAAGCTCGATCACGTCGGCTTCACCTCGGCGATCGCCGATCGCGACAAGCCGGCGCTGACGGAGAAGCTCGAGAAGCTGATCGGACCGCCCGGTTTCGACGGCAATGCGCCGGGCGCACCGAGCCGCTGGAGCATGGAGCGCTCGACCGAGTGGCAGCCATTGAGGCCGAAGCTCGTCGTCGAAGTGCGCTACGATCACGTGACCGGCAACCGCTTTCGCCACGGCACCAGCATCGTGCGCTGGCGCCCCGACAAGGCGCCGGGCCAGTGCGGCATGGAGCAGCTCGGACGGGAAGCGCGGCCTGGCAAGCTCATCGCGCAGATGATACGCGGGTGATCTTCAACAGCACTATTGCTGGGAAGTCACACTTCGTGCCTATCTGCTCGACGTGTTTGACTTGTGTTTTGCGCGAGCCCTAATGTTTTGCATGCACCGGCGGATGACCAGGGCAGCCAGTCGATCGGCGATCGCGCTCGTCGCCGTCTATGCCTTGCTTTTTAACGCGCTGCTTTCGGCGAGCGCGCCCGTTATCCCTTCGTTTTCGGCCGACGCGATCATCTGCACGCACGAGGGCGGCGGACCGGATCAACCCGCCGGGCCGTCCTCCGCGCATGATGAGTCGTGCTGTGTCGCAATCTGCGGCATGGGCATCGCGGTTTTAGCGCCATCCGACTATTCCCGCGTTCCGCTCCTCCGCGTCAGCAGGTTCTCTGCGATTGCATCCTCGCTGGCTTCTGTCGCGCCATCGCCGCCACCAAACGCGCAGGCCAGTCCACGAGGTCCGCCGTCACTCGTCTGAAGCAATCGCTTTTCCGATTCTCAGAGAGGACCTCGTTATGTCGACCAGCACATTGCGCCATGCTTTGCATGGCGGCCTTGCGCAGCCGAGCAAGCGCGCAAACCTTGCGGCCGTCGCAGCAGTCGCCTTCACCGTCCACGGCGCGTCTCCCGCCGCGGCGCATTGCTTTGCGGGCGCCCGTTTTTTTCCCGCGACTCTGACCGTTGACGATCCCTGTGTCGCCGACGAATTGTCCCTGCCGACAATTTCGAGCTTCAAGACCGGCGACATTCCGGCCCATCGCGAGCTCGATATTTCCGGCGAGTTCTCGAAGCGCATCACCGAGGACTTCGGCGTGTCGGTCGGCCGCACCTACACGCGGCTTTGGGTTCCCGGCGGACCGGGCGCACATGGATGGCAGAACCTGGAAACGACGTTCAAATACCAGTTTCTGACCTGGCCACAGTCGGAACTCGTGCTGTCCGCCGGCGTCTCGATCGAATGGGGCCGCACCGGCAATGCATCCGTCGGCGCGGAGAAGTTCCACACCGTCACTCCGATGCTTTTTGCCGGCAAAGGGTTTGGCGACCTGCCGTCATCCCTCGGCTTTCTCAGGCCCTTTGCCGTGACGGGTCAGGTCGGCTACGCCATCCCGACCTGGCGGCGGACTCTTACAATTTCCTCCATCGATCTCGACACCGGCGAGGTCGATTTCGACGAAGAGCGTCATCCGCACTTTCTCCAATATGGCGGATCGATCCAGTTCAGCATGCCTTACCTGAAGGCGAATGTTGTCGATCTCGGACTGCCGGACGTGTTCAACCGGATGGTCCCATTGGTCGAGGCGAGTTTCAGGACCCCCGTCCGCAACGTGGTGACCACCGGCAACACATTGGACGAGACCAATCGGACGACGGGCACGGTCAATTCCGGTCTGATCTACGTCGCAGACAAGTTCCAGATCGGCGCCGAGGCGATCATTCCGATCAACCGGGCGAGCGGCAAGGGAGTTGGCTGGGTAGCACAGCTCCATTTCTATCTCGACGACATCTTCCCGACAACGATCGGCCGTCCCATCATCCCGATTTCAGCAAGGATCGGTCAATGAAAAGCAATCGCCAAACTCTGCTCGCCGCCGCGTTTGTTGCAATCAGCGCTGTCGGCGCGCACGCGCATGCGCAATTGCAGAGCGCCGATCCGCGCGTCGGCAGCACGGTCAGAGCCGCGCCGCCGGTGCTCACCTTGAATTTCAGCGAACGCGTCGAACCGGCTTTGAGCTCGGTGCAAGTGACGGATGCGGCCGGCCGTCGTGTTGATGCAGGCAGGCTGCGCGTCGACAAAGGCAACTCACAGCAAGTGCAGGTTCCGTTGCGAGCGCTACCTGCGGGACAATATAATGTGCGGTGGCGCGTCATCTTGGTCGATACGCACAAAACAGAAGGCAGCTTCGGCTTCGAAGTCCGGCCTTGACCGACATGGGCTTCGCCGCGCTCGCCGCGGCGCGCTGGATTCATTTCGCCGCTGTGATGCTGCTCTTCGGCGCGGCGCTGTTTCCGTTGTACGCGCTGCCCGCGCAAAGAGTGCCGCCGGAACTTGCGCGCGTACGCAGCGTGCTTCGTGTCGCCGCTGTCGTTGCT
>Ga0136846_1219521_pt1 | contig 24769 bp, 19 predicted proteins | sample HopSoiMetagenom2_FD_96841 | JGI IMG/M metagenome (GOLD analysis project Ga0136846, IMG submission 96841) | Grasslands soil microbial communities from Hopland, California, USA - 2 Assembly 2016 (version 4) | ecosystem: Environmental > Terrestrial > Soil > Grasslands | place: USA: Hopland... | reverse complement strand
GTGACGTGCTCGATGAGGGGATTGAGCGCTGTCGCATCCATCGACCCCAAGGAGCCGCGGACCCACATCGTCATGCGCTCGGCATCGAGCGGCGTGGTGATGGCCAACCGCAGGTCCCCTTGACGCATCAGTTTCCCGCGGATCTCCAGCGACATGGTGTCGGCGGCGGTGCGCCGGTCGGGCTCGTGCCGCATGCCGAGGGCCAGCAGATCTACGTCGTCGATGGTTAGACGCCCTGGACGGTCGTGGCCGGCTTTGAGCTCCTCGTAGATGATCGTGGCGTTCGTGGCATGGATGCTGTCCACCGCCACCCGGTTCTCGAGCGCCGAGAACCAGCTCTGCGGTGTGCGGGATGGCACGCGCGGGCCCGGCCGTCGCGGCTTGCGTTTGTCATCGAGGATCTCGAACCGAAGCGAATCCAGCTCGATTGCACGGGCTGCGATCGTGCCGGCCCTGCTGTAGCCGCCCTGGTCTATCCCGCGGATGGCAAGCCGTGCGGCCTTGAGCCGGATACGTTCGCGCCGGTACGGACTGAGGCGCTGGAAATCGGCATCGCTGATCCGCGGTCCCTCCTCGAAGTCGTGGACCGTGATCGTCGAGTCGGTGAGATCGACCTCCAGCGCGCCCACGCGGACCATCTGCGCGGTGTCGGGATGGAACTCGGTCGAATCCGCGCGCAACACCACCCCTTCGGCGAAAAGCGGCCGCGCCCGGTACTGCGGCTCGGCGGGATCGATCACGACGCCGGTGATCCGAAGCTGCGCACGCGCCAAGTCGAAGTGTTTGCGATCGCCCGACGGCTTCCGCGCGACGATCCCGATCGCCACGGTAGGAAAGACGACGCGGCCGATGCGGATCGTCGGCACGCGCCGTGGCAGGTTGAGATCGCGTTGGAAGGTCATCACGGCGCCGTGCGGCGCTTCGATGGTGCGTTGCGACCGTGCCGGCTTCGGCTGGGGGCGTGGCGCGCGCGTGCGCGCCTGCTGGAAACGCGCCACGCTCTCGGAGTCGGGCGGCGCGTCGGATTGCCAGTGCACTTCGGCGCAGCCAATCTGCGACGCCTCGAGGCCGCGGCCGAGGACCAGGCGCGGAAGGTTGATACCGGAGATGATGCACCGGCGAAGCACACCGTGCACCGCGGTGATTGGCCAGGAGAGCCGTGCGTTGCGGGCCGAATCAGTCACGACCAGCACGGAATCGAGCGTTACGCGCCGTAGCGGCCAGTTGAAGTGCAGGCGGCCGACGTGTAGCGCGTACACGCTGTCGGATTGGGTCGCGACTTGGCCGGTGGCCCAGTCGCGCAGCAGCTCGTTCACGAGCGGCGAGGCGCGGAGGCTGATCAGGTAAAGGGCACCCAGCGCTACGAGGAGCGCGACGAGCAGGCCGATGGCGATGCGCTTCGGCACGCGACGCATGGCGGGAGAAGATGTGATCGGAACGGTGTCGTGTGAAGCTTGCTGCACCAAAGGCGTACCTACGGCCGCAACGCATCCTCCGTTTCCACCGCCTGGGGGGTGGCGCCGAAGCGAATGAGCATCGCCACCAGCAACCGCTGTGGTTCGCTCATGCGGGCACGAGCGGCGATGACCCGTCGCGCGACGTCGGGATGATCGGTAATGAGGCCGTCGACGCCGCGCGTGAGGCCCACGAGCATCCAGGCAGCGTCATTCACCGTCCAGATGTAGACGTCCTGACCCGCGCGATGGGCACGACGAATGAAACGACGCGTGGCCAGACTCGCCTCCACGGCCAGGAAGTCGCCGTTCAACTCCGTGAGATCCCCCACGGCTGTCGCAACCAGAAACCCCACGCGCCATGACGGGCGCAGCTGCTTCAGCTTGCGAGCCATATCGTGATCGAGCGACATGAACTCACACTCGTTCACCATGCCGGCCGCTTCGACGATCTGAACGACCCGTTCTTCGAGGTGCTGGTTGTGGCCGTACGATTTGAGCTCAACCAAAACCTTGCAGCGCCCCTTGCAGGCGGCGAGCGCTTCGGCGAGGGTGGGCACCCGTTCGGCAGCATAGCGCGGGTCCCTGTAGGTGCCGATGTCGATCGCTCGGAGCGTCGCGGCGTTGCTTTCCCAAATCCGGGCCGGATTACCGGAGACTTTCATCAGGTCGGCGTCATGCCCGACGAGCACCTGGCCGTCGGAAGATTCCTGCACATCCAGCTCGACCAGGTCGGTGCGCTGCTCAGCCGCGAGACGAAACGCCGCCAGGGTATTCTCCGGCGCGACGGCCGATGATCCTCGATGGGCGATGACCACGATCGGCGCCTGATTGCGCGTGGCGAGGAATGCCAGCGCAGCGGCGCCCCCCATCCCGAGCACGATGAGTGACACGATGCCAATGCCTGATGGCCCTCTCAGCCGGATCGCCCACACCTCGCCCGCGTACCGAGCTAGCGACGCCGGCATGCGTTGAGCAAGACGCTGGTACAAACGTGTGAGGACCAGCGCAAACAGCGAGAAGTTCACGACGTTGACTGCCACCAGGAGCGCCGAGGCCACGAGGACCCACAAGCTCAGGAACAGCAACAACAGCGAGAGCGAACCGGCCACAGACGGGGCGACCGCGAGACCGATGGACCGCATCAACCACGTCAACGCGCCCGTCAAGACGAACGCCGAGACGGCCCACAGTGCGAGCGACGCGAGAATGAGCCCGTAGGAACCGGCCGCGCGCTTGCCACTCTCGCCCAGTGCCTGTCGCGGGTGGACCTGCTCGAATACCACCAGCGGCCAAGCAAATGCCCAGCGAGCGATGGTTCGGGCCAGCAAGAGCGCGAACCCGATACCGATCAGCCCAATCAGGAACGCAGCGATCCAGAACTCCGGCGGGTGTTCCGCCAGGTAGTAGTTGATGTCGTGTGCGCGCAACAGCAGCATGTAGACGACGCCCGCCGCGAGCGCGAAGGGCAACACGCCGAGGATGACACGTAACACCATGTGACTGGAAAGACGAAGGACATTCAGGGCGTTGGCCGCGCCGAACCGCAATGCGCCGCGTCCGTTGAGGCTGACTCCCTGCGACTGACTAACGCCCACCGCCATCAGACACGAAGCCTCGACGGCCGTGATCGCGACGAGCAATGACCCGCCCAGGATCAGGGTCACGATGCCCGTGGGAGTGGTGAGGAAAAACATCGCGATGTCTGTATCCGCGACCACGCGCTGAGACGTCCCAGCTCGCAACCAATACAGGACCAACGTCGTTGCCGGCATGAGCAACGCGAAGGCGATCAACTTGTATGCCAGATCGGTGATCGCGAGAACCTTCCACGATCTGCGCAGATCGCGGAGCGCACTTCCAAACAGGTCGCGGGCTGCACGTAGGGCAACGAGCACGAGGAAAACTGCCGGAGGCTGGCAACGAAAGCTCTTGGACCTTAGTGCAAGCGGAGCCTCGAAGTGGCCAGGGGCAGAATCGAACTGCCGACACGCGGATTTTCAGTCCGCTGCTCTACCAACTGAGCTACCTGGCCGGGCTATGCAGCAGAAGAACTTAGCGGGCTCCGGAGGACGATGGCAGTGGGAATGCTGCCATTGGCTGCCCCTCGAACCGCTTTGCTACAGCCTCGGTGAGATCCGCTTCGTCGTCCCCTCGCCGCCCCTTCGGGCGTCCGCTACTGCGCCGCCGCCTCCCACTGCTGCCGCGTGATCACCACGACCGGCTCGAGCTTCTTGCTCTTGAGCGCCGAGTTGATGCTCGCCAGGTCCCGCGTCGCCCAAGCGTCGAAGTCCCGCGTCACGTCGGCCAGCTCGCGCGCCAGTGCATCGGCGCGCTCGATTTGCGTCTGCGACGGCCCGCCGTCGTAAAAGATGATGCTGCTGTAGAGATCGGTGAGGTTTTCGCGAAGCCGCTCCTCACCCGTGATCATGCCGCCTTCCTTGGTGGCGACGATCTTCTTGCGCAGCGAGTCGACCTTGGCTGACGCGGCACGGAGCCGGCGTGCCACAGCATCGTTCGCGGGCAGCTTCCCGGCCCGGTCCTCCAGCGCCTGGCGCGTGGCGTTCATGCGCTCGACCGCGAACGTCATGTCGGTGAGCGTCCCCGACATCTTGAGCGCCAGGTCGAACGCCGCGCGCCGCTCGGCATCCGTGTGCGTGCCGCGCGGATCGGGCACGAGCGTCAGCTGCGTCGAATATGTCGCGGTGTCCTTGGTCATCTTGATCGTGTACGTGCCCGGGAGCACCCGCGGCCCGTACGCCGCGCCAAAAGCGGCGCTCGCCGCCGGCGGCACGCGTGGCGGGGACAGCCGCATCGACCATGTCACGCGACTCAAACCACGGCGCTTGCTGGTCGGCATCGTGCCGAGCAGTTTGCCGCTCGCGTCGTAGACTTCGAGCTTCATGTCCCCGAAGATGTGACGCCGCCGCTGGTAATACGTGATCACCGCGTCGCTGGGCGGATTCGCGCCCACGAACACCGCATCGCCGTTCGCCCAGCCGCCGCCCGCCTGCAGCCGCTGCACGGTGGGACGGCCGGGCAGGAACGCGACGGAGCTGGCCAGCACTTCCGGCGTGAGCGCCCGCAGCGGCGAGATGTCGTCCACGATCCAGATCCCGCGTCCGTGCGTCGCGATCACCAGGTCGTGATCGCGCGGATGAATCGCGAGGTCGCGCACCGCGACGTTCGGCAGATCGCCGCCCTTGTAGTGCGCCCACTGCTTCCCGCCGTCCACCGAGATGAACAGTCCGAATTCGGTGCCGAGGAACAGCAGGTTCGGATTGACGAGGTCTTCCTTTATGACGTGGGCGTAGCCACGTACCGGACTGTCCGGAGCGACCAGCGCCGTCCAGGTCGCGCCAAAATCGGTGGACTTGTAGGCGTAGGGCCGCATGTCGCCGAACGTGTGCACGTCGAACGTCGCGTAGATCGTCCCGTTCGCAAAGTGGCCGGGTTCGACCGACGTGACCCAGGCATTCTTCGGCAGGCCCGTGATGCGGGGCGCGACGTTCGTCCACGTCTTTCCGCCGTCACGCGTGACCTGCAGGTTGCCGTCGTCCGTTCCAGCCCAGATGATCTGGCCATCCCGTGGCGACTCGGCGATGGCGAAGATCGTGGTGTGCATCTCGGCGGCCGAGTTGTCGACCGTGATGCCGCCCGACTGTTCCTGCCGCTGCTTGGTCGAGTCGTTCGTGGTCAGATCCGGAGAGATGCGCTCCCAGGTTTGTCCAAAGTCCTTGGAGCGGAACAGCACCTGGGCGCCCAGATAGATCGTGCCCTTCTGTGTCGCGCTGACGTGAATCGGCGTGTTCCAGTTGAAGCGCAGCTTCTTCTCCTGGTAATGCGGCAGCGGCTGAATACCGCGCGACTCATGGGTTCGGCGGTTGATCCGCCCGATGTACCCGCCCTGGGACTCGGCGTACAGGTAGTCGGGATCGGTCGGGTCGGGGAACATCCAGAAGCCGTCGCCGCCGTACAGGTTCTCCCACTGGTGGTTCGTGATTCCGCCGGGAAACTCCGACGGCCCGACCCACGAGCTGTTGTCCTGCAACCCGCCGTACACGTTGTAGGGACGTGCCATGTCTACGCTGACGTGATAGAACTGCGACACGGGCAGGTTCTCGTTCTTCACCCACTTGTTGCCGGCGTCATAGGAGAACCACAGGCCGCCGTCATCGCCGGTGATCAGAATGTCGGTGTTCTTCGGGTCGATCCACACATCGTGGAAGTCGCCGTGCGCGCCGCCCGCGATGCCGCTGAAGCTCTTGCCGCCGTCGGTCGAGACGATGAGGCCGCCATCGGGTTTGTAGACGCGATCGGGATTGCCGGGGTCGACGATGAGGTTCGCAAAGTAGAACGGCCGCCAGATCATGTTTTGGCTGCGGTCGAGCATCTGCCACGTCTTCCCCGCGTCGTTCGATCGGTACAGTGCGTTCAGCGGGGGCACCGCTTCGATGAATGCGTACACGACTTCCGGCTTGGAGGGTGCCACTGCCACCGCCACACGCCCCCACGGTTTGGGCGGCAGGCCCGCGGCGCCCGCCGCCAGCTCGGTCCACGTCGCCCCGCCGTCCGTGCTCTTGAACAATCCGGACGCACTCGACGCGGTCGCGCTGTCACCGCCCGAGCGGAACGTCCAGCCTTTCCGCCGGAAGTCCCACATCCCGGCGTAGAGCGTTTTGGAGTTCGATGGATCCATCGTCAGCATCGAGCAGCCGGTCGAGAGGTTGGCGCCCTTCAGCACCTTAGTCCACGTCTTCCCGCCGTCGGCCGTCTTGTAGACGCCGCGCTCCTCCGAGTCGCTCCACAGCTTTCCCGGGACGCACACGTACACCGTGCTCGTCGCCGTGGGATCGACGATGATCTTGACGATGTGCTCGGAGTTCCTGAGCCCCATGTTCGTCCAGTTCTCGCCGGCATCGTCGGAGCGGTAGATGCCGTCGCCGATCGACACGCTGTTGCGCATCCACGATTCGCCGGTTCCGACCCAGACCACTTTGGGATTCTTGGGATCGATCGTGACCGCGCCGATCGATTGCACCGGCTGCTTGTCGAACACCGGTTTGAACGTCGTCCCGCCATTCGTGGACTTCCACACGCCGCCGCTTGCCGCACCGACGTAGATCGTGAGCCGCGCGCCCTCGTGCACCGCGTCGAGCGCCGCAATGCGGCCGCTCATGGCCGCGGAGCCGATGTTGCGGGCTCCAAGACCGGAGATGGTTTCGGAATCGACTTTGACTGCGGGTGCAGCCGCCTGCTGCTGCGCGAGGAGGAGCAGGAGCAGGAGATTCATGGACGGGCCCCCGTGGCGCCCGGCGCTCCGGGCCGTTTGAACCGCGCGTCGTCGAGCGGGACGTTGGCTTCGATTTTGTCGAACGTCACCTTCCCGCGGTCGGTGCTGCTCGAGCCTTTCGGTCCGGACTCGGAGGAGAACGGCATGAAGACGCCGTTGACCTGCTTGTAGTCGCCGAGCGACGTCTCGTACTCCTGCGGGGCACCGCGAATCATGCGCTGCGTATCGATGCGGATCGGGACGTAGAACTCGGTGTCGAGGTAAAAGAAGCTCACGTCGCCGTTCGGACGCGTGACTTTCAATTTGTACGCGTCGCTGCCCTCGATCTGCTCCACGCCCTGGTACTCGACGCGATTGCCCTTCGCCTGATAGTTGACGAGCGGACCGTCGAAGTCGGCGTCGTCGAGAATGCCGTGCATTTCTTCTTCACCGAGCGACTCGGGATCACGCTTGCCCTGCCATGGCTCGATCTTCCAGCCGTCCTTGCCGTCGTACGCGTTGATCCCGACCATCCCCTGAATCGAGAATTCTTCGCGCACGTTGTTGGGACGCTTGTTTTCCTGCACGACGACGGCTTCGAAGCCGCCGCCGCCGGTGTACTTGCCGGTGCGGCGTAAAGTCTGGAGCGCCTGGATCCGGGCAGGGCCGCCCAACGCCTGGATGTATTTGGCGATGAGGCTATCGGCCGATTGGGCAGTAAGCGGCGCCGCACACAGTGCCAACGTCATGAGGTGGAGCAGGGCCCGACGCATGGAGATCCTTTAAGCGGGGGGAGGGTGAAGATATCGGACCGCCAACCGCCTGCCAGAGCCTGAGAACACCTCGCCGGGAGTTGCATCTTGGGGTTATGGGATGTCGATTCCCGCCCATGGCGCGCACGCCGTCGCAACAATTCCCGAACCTCACCATCCTTTCCCACCCGCTCATCCAGCACAAGCTCACGATTCTGCGTGACAAGCGCACCAGCACGCGCGATTTCAAGCAGCTCGTCAACGAAATCGCGATGCTCATGGCCTACGAGGTCACGAAGGACCTGCCGCTCGAGCCGGTCGAAATCGAAACGCCGCTCGAGAAAATGTCGGGCTCGCAGGTGGCGGGGAAAAAACTGACGCTGGTGCCGATTCTGCGCGCCGGCCTCGGCATGGTCGAAGGCATCTCCCAGCTCATCCCCTCCGCCCGGGTCGGACACATCGGTCTCTATCGCGACCACTCCACGCTTCAGCCCGTCGATTACTACTTCAAGATCCCCTCGGGCGAGGCCGACCGGGCGTTTTTCCTCCTGGATCCCATGCTGGCTACCGGAGGCTCCGCCGTGGCCGCGGTCAGCGCCCTGGAGCGCGCCGGCGCCCAACGCATCCGGTTCCTCTGCCTCGTCTCGGCCCCCGAAGGGGTCGGCGCCATGCTGAAAGCCCACCCCAACGTCCCCGTCTATACGGCCTCCCTCGACCGTCAGCTCAACTCCAAGGGATACATCCTGCCCGGCTTGGGGGACGCCGGCGACCGCCTTTTTGGCACCAGGCCGGGGTCGCCGACGTAACCCTTTTGTCGTCCCCCGTGTCCCATCAGTAGTTACGAGCCCAGTCCGTCACCTCGGAGCGTCGTGGACGAATCACAGCTCATTGCCCGCGTCCGCGCCGGGGATAGCACCGCAGAGCGCGCGCTCTATAACGCGCATGTGGACCGCGTGTACCGCCTGGCCTTCCGGCTCGCGGGCGACGATGCCCTCGCGCAGGATTTCACCCAGGAAACGTTCATCCGCGCGTTCGACAGGCTCGATTCGTTCCGAGGCGATGCCGCGTTTTCGACGTGGCTGCACACGATCACCACGACCGTCGTGCTGAACGGATTGCGCAAGGTCAAGCGGTTTCGGCAGCGGGAAGCGGACATCGACGACGCGCGTGACATCGGCGTGATGCACCGGCACGCGGAACCGGATCTGAAGGTACGGCTGAAAAAAGCCATCGCTGAGTTACCGGAGGGTTATCGCACGGTGTTCCTGATGCACGATGTCGAGGGTTTCACCCACGAAGAAATCGGCGCCGCGTTAGGCGTTGAAACGGGCACATCGAAGGCCCAGCTGTCGCGCGCGCGCGCGAAATTGCGCGTCGCGCTGGCGGATTTCGCAGGAGAATGGACGACATGACGGACCAGCACGACGATCCAAAATTCGAGGCGTGGCTCAGTGAGCGGGCGAAATCGTACCACTCCCCACTCCCCACCCCCCGCGATGAGATGTGGGCGCGCATTGCCGCTGAACGCCAGCGACGCGCGGGGCGCGTTATTGAGCTGCGTCCGTGGATGCGGTGGGGGCTCGCCGCCGCCGCGGTCCTCGCCCTCGGGATCGGCATCGGCCGCTGGACGTCGCATCCGATTGCTCCGGGTAGCGGCGGGACTCCGGTCGCGAGCGCAGGTTCGACGGCGCCCTCTTCCGACTCCGCTCAAGCGCAGTCTGATCTCGTGTACCAGGTCGCCGCGACGCAATACCTGACGCACACCGAAGCATTCCTGACATCGTTCCGCGCGGACATCGGGTCGCACGGCTCGGCGAACAGCGTCCGATTCGCTCGCCAGGCCCGCGATCTTCTGAGCATGACCCGCCTCATGCTGGACTCACCGGCGGCCCAGGACCGGCAGCTTCGTGCGCTGCTCGAGGACCTGGAGCTCGTGCTCGTACAGATTTCGCAGCTGGACTCGTCGCATGACGGGCCGAACCATGATACCGACCTCATCACGCAAGGCATGAACCAATCGAACGTGTTGCCCAAGTTGCGCTCGGCGATCCCCGCCGGGCCCGTACCGGTCCGTACAGAAGGAGCACTCTAGTGTTGTCTTGTTTGTCACTCTTGCTCGCCGTTACCAGCGCTGTACAGGCGACGCCGGCGCCGCACGCGCGACCGCATAAGCGTGCGCGCGCGACCACGGTCACGCCATTCGTTGCCCCCATCGCACCGGTCGCCGCGCTCGAAGCCGGCGCGCAGGCCCTGATGTTCGCGCAGCCGGACATTGCAGCACTCACAGTACAGGCGCCCGCGCTCGCCATGGCGGCGACTGATCTGCAGATGGCCGCGTACTCCCTGTCGGTGGCCCCTGTCGCACTCGCTGCGCCCGAGCTCTTCTGGAGTGGCGATGACGGCGATGACGCTGACGACGAGGTCAGCGAGCCCACGTGGCCCGATCAAACCCAAGCCGATGTGGCCGATTCCGCATACCGTGCCGCGCGCCAAGCCTTGAATAACAGCCAGTACACGCGCGCCGCGGAGCTCTTCAGCGGCATCCGCGACAAATATCCGAAGTCGATCTACGTGCCGAATACCTACTACTGGCAGGCCTTCGCATTGTATCGCGCGGGCTCTGACGACAACCTGCGCGATGCGCGCACGTCGTTAAAGACCCAGACCGATCGATACCCCAAGGCCACGACGGCTCGTGATGCGCGCGTGCTCTTTGGCCGAGTGCAGGGAGAGCTGGCGCGGCGCGGTGACCCGGAAGCGGCTGAATGGGTTTCACGTCAGGCCAGTACCGCCGCGCCGAGGACGCCCGTCGCCGCCGCGGTCCCGGCGACGCCGGGGATCATGGCCCCCACGGGTCCGGTTATTGCCGGGGCGCCCCGAGTGCGTGGCGGCGCCTGCGACGATGACGATGAGGACGACATTCGCATTTCCGCCTTGAATGCGGTCTTGCAAATGGATCCCGACCGCGCAGTGCCGCTGCTGAAGACCGTGCTTGCCCGGCGCGATGCCGGATCGACCTGTCTGCGGCGCAAGGCGGTGTTCCTGCTTTCGCAGAAGCGCACCGATGAGACATCGTCACTGCTGTTGAAGGTCGTCCGCGAGGATCCCGACCAGGAAGTCCGCGAGCAGGCGGTGTTCTGGCTGTCGCAGGTGCCGGGCGATGAGACCGTGGCCGCGCTGGATTCCATTCTGCGCGATCCCCGCACCGATCCGGACATCCAGGACAAGGCGATCTTCGCCTTGTCGCAACACAACAGCACCCGGTCGGCCGCGATCCTGCGCACCTACGCCGAGCGCCGCGATGCGCCCGAGGAGATGCGCGAGAAGGCCATCTTCTGGCTCGGCCAACGCCATTCTCCCGAGAATGCGGATTTCCTGAAGAGCCTGTTCACGAAGGTCGAAAACGAAGACCTGAAGGACAAGATCATTTTCTCCCTGTCGCAGATGGGAGGCGCGGACAATTACCGCTGGATGATGGACATCGCGCTCGACCCCAAAGAGGACATCGAAATCCGCAAGAAAGCGCTGTTCTGGGCCGGGCAGGGCCGCAGCGTCGACGTCGATGATCTCGTGAAGCTGTACGACAGCATGAAGGACCGCGACATGCGGGAGCAGCTGATCTTCGTTTACTCGCAGCGGCGCGAAGATGCCGCGCTCGACAAGCTGTTCGCCATCGGCAAAACCGATCCCGACCGCGAGCTGCGCAAGAAGGCAATCTTTTGGATTGGCCAATCACGGAGCCCGCGGGCGGCGCAGTATCTCCAGGAGCTAATCAACCAATGAAAAACCGTGCGTCGTGCGTCGTGCGTGGTGCGTGGTTACTCGCGCTGGCAGCAAGCAGCGCAACCGCGCAGACGCTCGAGAAGCGTGTGGCGGGCGCCCCAGATGGATCGGTGAGGTTCAGCTTTGCGGCTCGACCCGGTGTGTACGGCAATGGCCGCAACTCGATCAGCTGGGATTGTGACAAGGGGAATTGTCACAACCGCCAGGTGGACGACAACTGGAACACCGACCACGACGACTGGGACGCGCCATGCGACTCGGGTCCCGTACGTGTCGCGCTCAACAAGAGCGGCGGTCGAGTGACCAACCTCCGCGTGTACGTCGGAGGCGAGTGGCGTGCCAGTACGAGCGCGACCGATCTTGGCACGGTGGGAACGAAGGACGCCACCGGCTATCTGCTCGGCTTGGCGGCGCGCGATGAATCGAGCGCGGCAGAAAAGGCGATATTCCCGGCCGTTCTGGCCGACAGCGTGACGATTTGGCCCGACCTGCTGAAGATCGCGAAGGACGAAAAGATCTCTCGCAAGGTGCGCCGCTCGTCGGTCTTTTGGCTGGGTCAGGCGGCAGGTGATGCGGCAACCCGGGGTCTGACCGATCTCGTCGAGGACGGCGGCCAGGACCGCGAAGTGCGCGAATCCGCCGTATTCGCGCTGTCACAACGTCCGCGTGACGAAGGCGTCCCGGTCCTGATCAAGATCGCCAAGGAGAACAAGGACCCCGACTTGCGCCGCAAAGCGATCTTCTGGCTGGGCCAGTCGGACGACCCGCGGGCGCTGAGTTTGTTCGAAGAGCTGCTGACGAAACCGTAGTCCCCTTTATCTTGTGGCATGCCCTTCTGGACCGGGCGGCGTGCCCTGAGTGGTATTCTCCTCGCGATGGTCCTGCTCGCCCTCGGGTGGGCGGCGGTGGTCGTGACGGTGGCCGTCCACGCAGCCCGCGACCAGGCGACCGGGACCGATGCGATCGTCGTCCTCGGTGCCGCGCAGTACAATGGCCGTCCTTCCCCGGTCTTTCGCGCCCGACTCGATCACGCCGCCACGTTGTACCAGCGTGGCCTCGCCCCCGTGGTCCTCGTTACGGGCGGAATTGGCGCGCGCGATTCGCTCAACGAAGCGAACGTGGGACGCGACTATCTCGTTCGGTTGGGCCTGCCAGGCGAAGCCGTATTACCGCTCGCCGGCGGTCACGACACGCATGCGTCGCTCGAGCAGGTCCAAAGCTGGTTCGAGGGCCGAGACAGCCGTCGCGTGCTCTTGGTCAGCGATGGCTTTCACATGCTGCGGCTCGAGATCATAGCCAGGCGGTTGGGCTTAACCCCTTATACGTCACCTGCAGCGGCTTCGCCCATTCACGCAAACGTGCGACGCAACACGGAGTACCTCTTTGCCGAAGGCTTTAAGGTCCCCGTCACGTGGTTGTTTCAGCGCTAGAGCGGGAAAGGAAACTGGATGCAGATCGCGAGTAAACGCATTCACACCGGCCGCGTCATAGACCTGGACCTGGACACGGTGCGTTTCCCGGATGGCTCCAGCGGGGAGCTGGAAATCATTCGCCATCCCGGCGCAGCCGCCGTCCTGCCATTCGCGTCCGATCCCGGGGGCGCTGATCCAACGATTCTGCTGATCACGCAGTACCGGTACGCGGCGAATGGGCCACTCATCGAAATCCCGGCGGGCCGGTTGAATCCGGGGGAGGATCCGCAGGCATGTGCGCAGCGGGAGCTGTTGGAAGAGGTGGGTGTGAAGGCCGGGCGCGTCGAGCGTCTTACTACTATATGGACAACGCCGGGGTTTACGGACGAGCGGATTCACCTTTTTTGGGCATCGGACCTCACCGCAGACAAGCATGCCCGGGAGCCGGACGAGTTCATCGAAGTCACGCCCAAGCCCTTATCCGAGGCGCTTACCTTGATTCGGGACGGGGGTATAAACGACGCAAAGACCGTCCTCTGCATACTCTTCGCGGCTGGTTTCATACTGGGGCATTAGTCCTCTCCGCTCTTCGGATCTAGATCAAATGTGGAATTGCGCTGTCCACTAGGTCGGACAATATTCCGCTTTCGCAGTCTGCTGCGAATCGCAAGTCATTAAGTCGTAATGGGTTAGTACACTAGCCGGGGAGGCACGGTTCGTGCCCAATCTTCCTAAGGCGAGTCACCACAGAGTCTTCCGTGTTCCCGTCCGCAACGTAAGGGGACGTATGCAGAGCACATTGAAGCCCACACCCACCCCCGCCGTTGACTCTGCGCGCGCGCTACAGCGTGAAGTACTGCAGGAGTTGGACGACGGGCAAGTCGTAATGCGGCACTTGGCTGGCGAGCCTCAAGCCTTCGGAACGTTGGTTGATCGCTATCAGACGCGGCTGCTCAACTTCGTCAACCGCACGATCGGTGATCGTGAGCGCGCCGAAGATCTGGTGCAGGAAGTGTTTATCCGGGTGTTCCGCCACCTGCACCGCTTTGACCAGACAAAAAAGTTCTCGACCTGGATTTATACAATTGCTTCGAACTTGGCCAAGAACGAGCTGCGCAATCGCAGCCGCAATCCCTTGGTCTTGTTCCAGACGATCAAGAAGAATTGGGAAGCCGACCATCGGCCGCTGCAGTTCGAGGACACGACCGCGCGTCCTGACGACCTGTATCGCAAGCGCTTCCTGAAGGACGCCGTGGACCAGTGCGTTCAACGGCTGCCCGAGCACCATCGGGAGGTCTTCGTGCTCCGTGAGCTCGAAGGAAAGAGCTATCAGGAGATCGCGGAGATCACCGGCTGCAACCTGGGCACGGTTAAAAGCCGCCTGAACAGGGCTCGCAACAGCTTCGCGCAGCTCATCGGCCCTATCCTGGTCTAGCCACGCCACCGCCTTCTCTCACACCGGCTACGGAACACTCCGTAGCCGGTGTTGTACATTCCACGTTATGCTGTGCACTGAGTTCCTGGAACGGCACTCCGAGTTCCGCGATGGGTTGATCACCGCTCCGCGCGAACTGCGGCGGTTCACCCGGCACATCGCGCAATGCGCCGCATGTCGACGTTACGACACCACTGTTACACATGCCGTTCAGGTTCTCCACACCGCACCACCGATCTCTCTCTCTCCCGATTTTCGCCGGCGCCTTCAGGCGCGCCTCGAGCTCGAGCGCGATCACGTGCCGCTGCCGCCGGCGCGCAGCGGTGTCTCGGCGGCCCTCCTGGTCCTGGCCGGCGTTGCGCTGTTCGTATTCGAGGTCGGACAGCGACCGCGCGTCGAAACCGCGCAGCTGTTGCCCGCGGCCGCGTTCCCCAAGCCGGTGGCAAGTGCCGGGTTGCCGTTCGTTTCGTTTCAGGATCCGCGCGCGAGTGTCGTGAGCGGGAACCCGTATCCCTATGGCACCGCGCTCGTCCAACCCGCGACGGTCAACCTCGAGCCCGCGACTTCGGGTCGCTAGCGCTCTTTCGACCTTTCTCCCGGCATCGGCGGGCGGTAACTTGCCCTCTGTATGCCGCTTACGCTCGACGCTCTCCTTCGCAGCCTGAAAAAAGGCGCGCCCGCCGCTGATCCCGTCTATCTCCTCTACGGTGATGAAGACGTCCTGAAAGACGAGGCGCTCCGCTTACTGGTAGACGCCGCGCTTAGCAGCGCTTCGACCCGGGACTTCAATCTCGATATGCGTTTCGCAAGCGATCTCACACCGGAGCAGTTTCACGCGCTGGTGAATACACCCCCAATGCTGGCGGAGCGGCGTGCTGTGGTCGTGCGGGGCATGGAGCACCTGGGGAAGCGCAAGACGAAATTGCGCGACGAAGTGAGCCGCTATCTGGCCGCTCCGAATCCGACCACGGTTTTAACGCTGGTTTATGGCGCCGGCGAGGAGCCGGACGCAGACCTGGCTCGGGCCGCGACGGCGGTTCTGGTAGAGCCCTTGATTCCCGAACGCATTCCCCGCTGGCTGCAGCATCGGGCCGGCGTCCTCGGCGTGACCCTCGAGCCGGAGGCCGCCAAGCTTCTGACCGACGCGGTTGGCAGCGACCTGAGCACGCTTTCCCGTGAGCTCGAAAAGCTCGCGTCGCTGACTGCCGACACGCACCGACCTGCGACCGTGGCGGATGTGACGGGGCTCGTAGGCGTGCGCGAGGGCGAAACAGTATATGACCTGGTAGAGGCGGCGCTGGCGCGGAACGTCGCGCGAGCGGTACATCTCGTGGAACGCGTCCTCGAGCAGGCAGGCATGAGCGGGGTCAGGATCATCTCGCTCCTCGGCACTCACCTCGTAGGAACCGCACTGGCGCGCGCGGAACGGGAACGCGGCGCTCGCCGCCTGCCCGAGACGATGTTCCGGCATTTGCTCGCGACGCGTCCCTACGGATTGCGCGGCTGGAAGGAAGAAGCCGCGCGCTGGTGCGAGTGGAGCGCCCATTGGACCGCGCAGGAATTGCGCGGCGCCTTGAAGGCTGCGCTCGCCGCGGACATCGCGCTGAAGACAGCCACGGTTAGCGACGAGCGGGGCATTGTCACCCAACTGCTGCTTGGATTCGCGAAGATGAACCAGGAAGCCGCATGAAGTGGCTTGCATTCGGTATTCTGCTGGCCGTCGGGCTGGCCGGCCGTCTGGCTGCTCAGACCGACCCCCGCCTTGTCGAAGCGCTCCGCCTCGCGCAGTCTGGTCAGGCGGACTCGGGCCGCACCTTGGTGCGGCGCCTGCTCGCCAGATTGCCTCCTTCCGACTCGGTCTATCCCGAGGCACTGCTGACGGCTGCCAAGATCGCCCCTGACGCGCAGACGGTCGCAATGAATCTCAATCGGATCGTGCTCGACTATGGATCGAGCCAGTGGGCCGACGAAGCGTTGTTGCTGCTGACCCAGCTGTACTACGCGCAACACGACGCCGCGCAGACGATTCAGGCTGCCGAGCGACTCAATCGTGATTACCCCGATTCTCCGTTGCGATCGCGTGCCAACTTTTCCGCGGCGCGCGCCTACTTCGAGCTCAAGAATGAGACCCGCGGCTGCGAGCTGATTCAGCAAGCAAGCGACGGCGTGGGTGACGACGTCGAATTCAAGAATCAGGTCAGCTTCTACGCAGCCCGGTGCAGCCCTCAGGGCACCGCCGCGACCACGACTTCGCCAGCACCGACTGGAGCTCCCGGCGGCGACACGGCAGGGCCGTCCGGACAGCGTGTCTATGCCGTCCAGGTGCTGGCGGTCAAGAGCGCCGCGCAGGTCGACGACATGCTGACGCGGCTCAAGGTGATGGGTTTTACGGATGCGCGCGTGTTGCGGGATTCGACAGGCTTCTTCAAGGTGCGCGTCGGCCGCTACGCGAGCCGGGATGAAGCACAACGAGCCCAGCAACGCCTCAAGACCAAAGTGGGTGGCAAGCCGTTCGTGGTGGACGAGCCGTGACGGGAAAAGTCGCCAATGGGGCGGATACGCCCGTCATGCAGCAATATCACGAGATCAAGGCTCGGTACCCGCACACGATTCTGTTTTTCCGCATGGGCGACTTCTATGAAATGTTCGAGGACGATGCCAGGCTCGCCGCCCGTGAGCTCGGCCTGACGCTGACGTCGCGCAACAACGGGAGCGCGGCCGAAGTCCCACTCGCCGGCGTGCCGGTCAAGGCCGCGACCGAGTATCTCCGCCGGCTCATTGCCAAGGGTCATCGCGTAGCGATTTGCGAGCAGATCGAGGATCCCAAGCTGGCCAAGGGAGTCGTGCGGCGCGCTGTGGTCGAAACGGTCACGCCCGGCACGGTGCTGTCCGAAGATTGGCTGGCTCGCAACCGCAATAATTACCTCATCGCCGTGGACCCGCGCGGCCCGGACGCCGGCATCGCCACGCTGGACATTACGACGGGCGAGCTCATCCTCGAGGTGGTGCCGAGCGCCGAGATCGAGCCGGCGATCGCCCGCTATGAAGCACGAGAGATCGTGCTCCCCGCCGACACGGCGGTCGCGACGCCGGCTGCGACGGTGACCGTCCGCGAGGCATGGGAGTTCGATGCCGACCTCGCGTGCGAGGAGCTGATGCGGACCTACGGCATCGCGTCACTCGACGGCTTCGGGATCGCCGCGGAAGACCGGCCGGCACTCGGCGCCGCGGGCGCGCTGCTGCGCTACGCGCGCGAGCTGAAACCCGGCGGGCTGCCGCATCTCGCGCATCCGCGGATCGTACGGCGCGGCGACGTTCTGCCGCTCGACGAGATGACCCGACGCAACCTCGAGCTGGTGGAGCCGCTGCGCGCCGGTGCCGAAGGAGCGACCCTGCTGGAGACCATCGATCGGACGCTGACGCCGATGGGCGGCCGGATGCTGCGACGTTGGCTCCTCGCGCCGCTGGTCGACGTCGCGGCAATCAACGGACGGCTCGACGCCGTACAGGTATTGGTGAGCGACGGGCGCGGTCGCGAGCGGCTGCGCGAAGCCCTCGACGGTGTGCGCGACGTGGAGCGCCTTGCGGGACGCGCGGCGCTCGGCCGCGCCAACCCGCGCGAGATGGGGGCACTACGCGATTCGACGCTTCGGCTGCCCGACGTCGCCGGCGCAGTGACAGGGCTCGAGGGTCGCGAGCATTCGACGCTGCTGGAGGCGATCGCGCACGGCTTCGACTTGCTCGCAGATCTCAGCGAGGAGCTCGATCATGCGCTCGTCGAGCGCCCCCCGGTCCAGCTCGATGATGGGGACTCGTTCAAGGCGGGGTTCGATCGCGACCTCGACGAGCTGCGTGATGCCCGCGACGGCGGCAAGCAGTACATCGCCGCGCTGCAGGCGCGGGAGCGCGAGCGCACCGGCATCGGTTCACTCAAGGTCGGTTTCAACAAGGTCTTCGGGTACTACATCGAGATCACGCACGCGCACCGTGAGCGGGTTCCCACTGATTACGAGCGCCGGCAGACGCTCACGGGCGCCGAACGATTCGTTACCGCCGATCTCAAGGAATACGAAGCGAAAGTCCTCGGCGCCGAGGAGCGCATTGCCAAACGCGAGGCTGACCTGTTGGACGCGCTGCGCCGCCGTGTGGCGGAGGCAATCAGCCGGGTGCAGGCCAGCGCGGGACTGCTGGCGCAGCTCGACGTCTGGGCCGCGCTCGCGGATGTGGCGGAGCGCGAGCGATTCGTGCGACCCGAGGTGACCGCGAGCTTCGCGCTCCAACTCGAGGGAAGCCGTCATCCCGTGGTCGAGAGAATGATGCCGCGGGAAACGTTCATCCCAAACGACATCCTCCTCGATGAAGCAGGGCGCGTCATGTTGCTGACGGGTCCCAACATGGCGGGCAAATCGACCCTGCTGCGCCAGGTGGGACTGTGCGTCCTGCTCGCGCAGATGGGGTCATTCGTACCGTGCCGCCGCGCGAGCATCGGCGTCGTCGATCGGTTATTCACGCGCGTCGGCGCATCCGACAACCTCGTTCGCGGCCAGTCGACGTTCATGGTGGAGATGAGCGAGACGAGCGCGATTCTCCACGCCGCGACTGCCCGCAGTCTCGTGCTGCTCGATGAAATCGGCCGCGGCACCTCCACGTACGACGGCGTGGCGATTGCCTGGTCCGTCACGGAATGTCTGCACAACACGATCGGCTGTAAGACCATCTTCGCGACGCACTACCACGAGCTGACACAACTCACGGAAGAGCTCGCACACGCCCGGAACTTCAATGTCGCGGTGCGCGAAGTCGGAGAGACCATCGTATTCATGCACCGGCTGGAGCCAGGCGGCGCGGATCGCTCCTACGGCATTCATGTCGGCCGGCTGGCCGGGCTTCCGGACCCGGTCGTCACGCGGGCCTGGCAGGTGCTCAAGCTGCTGGAAGCAGGGCATCATGTCGCCAAACAACCAACGCCGGCCCCCCCGGACGCGACCCAGCTCGGCTTGTTCGGCCAAGCCCGAGCCCCGAGCCCTGATCCCCTGTTACTCGAGCTCGACGGGCTCGACGTGAATACATTGTCGCCGCTCGACGCACTGAATCGACTCGCGGCATGGAAGCAACGCCGCCAGGACAGGAACGCTTGATGCGCTTGACGTTCATAGTCCTCGTGCTGGGGAGCGTCGCCGGCGCGGCCTGCCGCGGCAAGGCCCAGCAGTCCGACAGCCAGACGGGTCAGGCAACTCTTCCGCCCGAGTCGGAAGCGCCGGTTGCGCTCAACCCGGACGTCCCGATCGCCTATCCACCGTCGCTCTATGAGCAGAAGGTTGAAGGCGACGTCATGTTGCGGCTTTTCGTCGACTCCACGGGTCGGCTGATCCCCGAATCGACGCGCGTCGCGGAGCCGAGTGGCTACCCGGCGCTCGATTCGGCGGCCGTCACCGGATCGGTCCGGCTGCGGTTCGCACCGGGTAAGCGCCGTGGTGTGCCGGTGGCCACGGCCTTTCTCCAGCCTGTCGAGTTCCGGCAGGTGGGCACGACGAGAACGAGCACGGTGACGTTGCCGCCGCCTCCGGCCGCACCGCAAGTCGCGGCGCCAGCTCCGCCGGCAGCAGCCAAACCGAAGCCACGCCCAGTGACGCCCCCTCCCGCTCCCGCACAAGCGAAACCTGACAGCACACGTGTGAACCCGCCCCCGCCCCCGCCCCCGCCCCCGACGCCGCCCGACACTACCAAGGCGCGAACGGATACGAGTGCCACAACACATTAAGCCGTACGAGAACGTCCTCGAGACGATCGGCTGGACGCCTCTGATACGGATCAACAAAGTCGCGCGCGGGATCCGGACGCCGGTGTACGCGAAGGCGGAGTTCTTCAATCCGGGCGGATCGGTGAAGGATCGCATCGGTGTCGCGATGATCGAGGCTGCCGAGCGCGAGGGGCGGCTCAAGCCGGGCGGACTGATTGTCGAGGCGACGTCAGGCAATACCGGAGTGGGGCTCGCGCTGGCCGCGGCCGTGAAGGGCTATCGCTGCATCTTCACGATGCCGGACAAAATGTCACAGGAAAAGGCGCGCCTGCTGCGCGCGCTCGGCGCTGAAGTGATCATCACGCCGACCGCTGTGCCGCCCGATCACCCCGACAACTACATCGTGAAGGGCCGCGCGATCGCCGCAGCACACGCGAATGCGATCTTCGCCGATCAGCACTACAACCCCGTGAACCCCGAGGTTCATTATCGCACCACTGGGCCGGAGATATGGGAGCAGACCGCGGGGAAGGTGACGCACTTCGTATGCGCGCCCGGAACCGGCGGTACCGTGAGCGGCGCGGGTCGCTACCTCAAAGAACAAAATCCCAAGATTCGCGTTGTTGCCGGCGATCCCGCGGGCTCGATTTACAGCGATTACGCCAAGACGCACCGGAAGAGCGAGGGAGAGCCGTACAAGGTCGAAGGAATCGGCGGCGACAAGATTCCGACGTCGCTCCATTGGGACGTGATCGACGAGTGGGTGGTGGTCAGCGATAAAGACGCGATGCAGATGACGCGGCGGCTCGCCAAAGAAGAAGGACTGTTCGCCGGCGGCTCCACCGGAGTGAATGTCGTCGCGGCCCTCGAGGTTGCGCGCCGGATCGACGACCCCAAGGCGCTGATCGTGACGGTGCTCGCCGACACCGGCGAGCGGTATCTGTCCAAGGTCTACAACGAAGAATGGCTGCGCGAGAATCAGCTCATCGAGGACGAGCGACCGACGGTCGGACGGCTCGTCGCCGCGAAGCACAACGAATCGCCGCCCTTGATTCACGTCGCGCCAGAAGCATCGGTGCGGCAGGCGCTCAACCTGATGACGACCTATAACGTCTCGCAGCTGCCGGTGATCGAAGCCGACGATGGCATTGGTGCGGTTTCCGAGCAGGCGTTGATGGCACGCGCGATCGGCCAGCCGAAGATCCTGGACAGCCCCGTGCGCGAGGTGATGGATCCGCCTTTTCCGGTAGTGGACAGTCATTCACCGGTTGCGCAGCTCACGATGCTGTTGTCGCGCACCACGCCGGCGGCACTCGTGCGGCGCGACGGCAAAGTGGTCGGTATCGTGACGCGCTACGATCTGCTGCACCAGCTCGGAGGAGGGGGCATTCGTTGATGCGTGTGACGGTGCTCACCGGAGGAGCCACAGCCGAGCGCGCGGTGGCGTTTGCGAGCGCATCGCAGATCGTGACGGCGCTCCGTAGCCGCAAGCACGAGGTTGCCGTCGTAGACCTTGCCGCCGGGGAGCTGGACGAGCAGGGGGAGCGAGAGCTGCTGGGCGGCGCGGTAGGGCTCACTCCGCCCGCCGTCGAGGCCCTCGCCGCGCGGGAAAAGGAGATGCTGTCGGAGGGCCTGGCGGAGCTGCGCTGCGTACGTGACGCCGACGTCTTGTTCCTCGCGGTTCATGGCGGCACGCTCGAGGGTGGCACACTCCAGGCCGTGCTCGACGTCATCGACGTGCCCTACACGGGCAGCGGGCCGCTCGCCAGCGCCCTCGCCATGGACAAGGACCTCGCCAAGCGCCTGTTTCGGGCGACCGGCGTGCCGGTACCGGCCTGGTTCATGGCGCCCGTGGCCTCGGACGACGTGACGACGGCCCTCGGATGGCCGGTCATCGTCAAACCGTCCAAGCAGGGCTCGTCCGTCGGATTGACCCTGGTCAAGAAAGCACAAGACTTGGACAATGCGGTCAAGCTGGCTGCCCAGTACGACGATGAGGTCATGGCAGAGCAATTCATCCCGGGACGAGAATTGACCGTAGGGGTGCTGGGGGATGTGCCGCTTCCCGTGGGGCAGATCGTTCCGAAGCACGAATTATTCGATTATGAGACGAAGTACACGCCGGGGATGTCGGACGAGACGTTCCCCGCCAAGATAGACATCCTGCTAGCCCGACAATTGCAGGAATATGCGGTGATGGCGCACCGGGCCCTGAAGCTCACCGGTTACTCGCGGGTCGACTTCCGGGTCAGTCCCGAGGGGGACATTTTCTGTTTGGAGGCGAATTCGCTGCCGGGGATGACCCGCACGAGTCTCTTTCCCCAGGCTGCGCAGGCCGCGGGTATCCCCTTTGCGGAGCTGTGTGACCGTATCGCGCGGCTAGCCCGGAACAACCGGGCCGCGAGAGGGGGATAAAAACCAGATGTTCAGACGGCGAAACGCCTAGTACCGATCGAGGAACAGATGGGCCCGCAGCGGATGTATGGATTGACGTTATGGGTGCGACGGTTGTTGGTCGCAAACCTGCTCGTCTTCCTGGTTCAGAATACGCTGTTCACTTCGCCGAGCTTCCAGGCTGCCCTGGGGTTCGACCCGTTGCACGCCTGGGAACGGCCGTGGACGTTCATCACGTACATGTTCCTGCACGAAAACGTGCTGCACCTCGCCTTCAACATGTTGATGCTGTTTGTGTTCGGTCCGTCGGTGGAGGACCGGATGGGGGGGCGGGTCTTCTTCCTTTATTATCTGCTCTGTGGGATTGGGGGAGCGGTCCTTTCATTCCTCCTGATGCAGTGGGCCCCGGTCGGCGTGGTCATCGGGGCGTCGGGCGCGATTCTGGGCGTGACGGTCGCGTTCGCCTGGTATTGGCCGAACCATCAGGTGTTCGTGTTCCCGCTGCCCGACCCGATTCCGGCGAAATGGCTGGTCACCTTCCTGGTCGCATTCGACCTCGCGCTGGCGTGGGCAGGCGCCCTGACCCATGGGGGGGTGAGCGATAAGTTGGCGCATTTGGCGCACCTGGGAGGAGTGGGCACAGCCCTGCTATTCCTGAAGGGCCAGGATTGGCGCGCCGCTCGCCGGGACGGCCGCGAGGGACGCATGGCGGAATCGAGCGTCCTCGTCAGCCAGCTGCCGCGCGCGAGTCGGAACAGTGCCACGGCATCCGGCAAGCGGAAGGCGCTCGTCGAACCAGACGCGCGCGCCAACGCCGAAGTCGATCGCGTGCTCGACAAGATCAACGCGAGCGGCGTCGACAGCCTGACACCCGCCGAGCGGAAGTTTCTCACCGAAATCAGCCGCAGGATGCGCACGCCGCCGAAGAGCTGAACCGATGATTGCGCTGGTGCTCGCGCTCCTGGCTCTGCAGGGCCTGTCCACCGACAGTTTGAGTGCGCGCGCCGAGTCCTCGCTTGCGCGTGGCGATGTGCAGGGAGCGCTGAAGCTCGCGAGGAAAGTTGTTGAGCGGCGGCCCGCTGATGCACAAGCGCACTTTCTCCTGGGACGCGTTCATTTCGACCGTCCCATTATCGGCCGCTGGGCTGCCCTCGAGGAGTTCAAGAAAGCCGCCCGGCTCGCGCCGCACGATCCGGCGCCGCTGTACTGGCAAACAAAGGTGGGCTTCTACTTGCGCAGCGACGATGGCGATCGCATCGCCCGCGACGCGTTGCTGCAGCTTTTCGCCCTCACGCCCGACTACCTCGATGCGTGGGCGCGCTTCCACGACGTCTATCAGGGGCCCGCGATCTGGCGACAAGCTGAGCGTGCACTCGCGCGCCACGGCGATAACCCCACCGCACTCGAGCGCCGGGCCGAGCTGTGGATCGCGCTGGCAGACGGGAAGCAGGCGGACTCGCTGCTCGCGCTCGCGACGGCACGTCGCGCGCCGACCGTCAAAACTTTTCTGCTCCGTGCCGAGGCGAGCTTCCTCGGCGGAAACTCGGACGCCGGGTATGCCTGGCACGATTCGGCGCTCGCCCACGCGAACGGCGACATGGACGGCGCGTTGTGGGATGAGGCCTGGACGATCGCCACCCCCTCGGAGGCGGCGCACTACGCGACGATTCAGCCGGAGGAATGGCGTGGTTTTTTCGAGCGGTTCTGGAATGAGCGCGATCCCAATCTGCTGACGCCGGTGAACGAGCGCGTGCAGGAGCACTACCAGCGACGGTGGGAAGCCCGTCGCATGTACCGTTTGCTCCAGCCTCAGCGGCTGAAGTACCACTCCAAGTCTTACAGGGCACTGGCTGGGTATGACGAGCGACGTCACCTGGAAGCCCTGGCGGCGGAGATTCCCGAAGCGACGGGTCCATCTTCCGATCCGTTCGCCGCGCAGGCCCGCGCCGCGCTGCTCGGGTGGCCGGCCGTCCGTGTCGTCGATACGGCGCTGGGACTCGCCTTCCACGCAGGATTGACGGCTCAGGGTCTCGTGTTCCTCAGACATGGCAAGCCGGATCGCCAGGCGGGCTGCGTCACCGATCTGTTGCGGCCGTACGTGCTGGGCCGCCGGTGCAACAGCTTTCTGTCGCAGGAGACATGGTTGTACTGGTCACCGTCCGGACCCATCAGCGTGAGCTTTGCCGACAACGAGTATTTCGCGCCGACGTCGTCGGATCAGTTGGTCAGCACAATGATTGCGCTCCAGACGGACCGGTCCACCCTGCCCGCGCCGCTCCGAGCGGAGGCGTGGTCGGCGATCTTCCGCAGCGCTGAGCTGGGACTCACCGACGTCTACTATCGCGCCAACGGCGATTCGGCGGCAGCGGTACTGTGGGACACCGCCGGCCTGATCCAACCTATTCGGGCGAGCGGCTCGGGGCTGTTGCTGCTGGCGGTGCCGCCCGGGCCTTACCGCGTGGGGGTCGACGTCGACTCCGCGGGGAAGCTGGGGCGGTGGCGTGACGAGGTCAGCGTCCCGAGCTTC
>Ga0136846_1230647_pt1 | contig 24770 bp, 29 predicted proteins | sample HopSoiMetagenom2_FD_96841 | JGI IMG/M metagenome (GOLD analysis project Ga0136846, IMG submission 96841) | Grasslands soil microbial communities from Hopland, California, USA - 2 Assembly 2016 (version 4) | ecosystem: Environmental > Terrestrial > Soil > Grasslands | place: USA: Hopland... | reverse complement strand
AGATCCGGCCTGTACTATCCGGCGTGAGATTGACCGACATGTAACCTTCGATGTCGTTACCCCCCGCGAAAGATTCGCCAATATAACCACCGCTCATATCCCTCCTTGTATGGCAGCCGTTGCACTCGGACACGTGGAGGGCCAGGTATTCGCCATAGGTGGCCGAACTGTCCCGGGTAATACTTTTGGCTACAGTCCCTGTCGGTCCTACTGGCTTCACCATAAAGGCTTTTACCAGATAGCCAAGTACATTGAGCTTATGATCCGGTACCTTATTCTGTACCGGCGTTTGCGAACGCAGGAAAGAAATGATCGATACAAGATCTTCATCAGTCATGTTATGAAAAGGCATGAAATCCAGGACGGCTGTACCATCGGGACGAACGCCATAACGAAGCATCCTTGCTATTTCGGCGTCCGTGCGCTTGCCGATGCCAGTTTCCATATCGGGTGTAATATTCTTTGAATAAATATTTCCTACCGGTAATTCGAATTCAACGCCACCGGTCAGAGGTACATCTTTGCCCAGGTCAATCAGCGAGTCGGCATTGCCCCTGTAGTGACAATTGATACAATGGGCCGTAGTATATACCAGGTGGCGGCCGCGATTGATCACGGCTGTATCGGTGGATGCCTTAATATTGGGATAAGGCGCATCGTACTTCAGGTTTTGCCTGGCTGCAACCGTGATGCTAAGAACAGTGATAAGAACAAGGAGTACAATTCCCGTCCATTTCAGAATCTTTTTGAATCTTTTCATAATAACTGGTTTGATTGTAATGGGCGGCAAATTATAAGTGCACCGTTTGTTTTGGAATGTTATAATGGTTGAATTGAAATTAATGGCACATGAACTGTCGGGATATTTTCAGCTATATTTGACGATATACTTTATCTAAAATGTCTTCCGGATCATTTTCCAACCAGGTAGCAATTGTGACTGGTGCAGGCCAGGGAATTGGGTTTGAGATCGCCAGGCAATTGGCTGCCGGCGGCGCTTCAGTTGTATTGAACGATATTGATCCATCGAGGGCCAGGCAGGCTGCTGATAAAATAAATAAAGAAGGAACCTGCTATTCTATGGCAGGTGATGCAGCCGATACAGGTTTTATCCGGTCGATGGTTGATGAAGCTGTAAACCGGTTTGGCAAACTTACCATCGCTATAGCCAATGCCGGCATTACTTTATACGGTGATTTTTTTAATTACAAACCCGAATCGCTCAATGAAGTGATGAGGGTGAATTTGCATGGAAGTTTTTTTCTTACGCAGATGACGGCGCTTCAAATGAAAAAGCAGGATGAAGGCGGCAGTATTTTGCTAATGTCGTCGGTAACGGGTCACCAGGCTCATAAGGACCTTGCGGCTTATGGCATGACAAAAGCGGCCCTGGAAATGCTGGCTAAAACGCTGGTCGTTGAATTATCTCCTTATAATATTTCAATTAACGCGATAGCACCTGGCGCTACAAAGACAGAAAGAACAGCGGAAGATACCCATTACGAAAAAACATGGAGCCGTATCACGCCGGCGGGAAGACCGGCAACGGTAAATGATATCGCCAACGCAGCCCTGTTCATGGTATCACCTGCTTCGCGTCATGTAACCGGGCAAACACTAATCATTGATGGAGGATGGACATCTGTTAGCCCACCGCCAGGCTAAGAACCAATAACCAAGAACCAAGAACCAAATCACAAGAACCAAATAAATCCGAAATAAGAAATTAAAAACCTGAATTCAAACGTCGGGAATTCTGGTTTAAATATTTTGATTTGTATTTTTTTTGTCCCGCCAATTGGCGGGATTGGTTCATGGATTTTGGTTCTTAGTTTCATCATTCCCGTAAGCTCTTTAGGTACGCAATGCTCTGCGGTACCTGTGTGCTTATACTGCTGCTCTCGTCTTCTATAAAATAATGTTTGATCCCTACTTTTTTTGCTTCCTTTAAGATGGCGGGAATATCAAGCTCTCCTGTGCCCAAGGCAACATCGTTCTCCGTTGAAGTGCCACCAGTGAGATCTTTTTTTATTCCTTTGCGCATATCTTTCACGTGCATAAGCTTCCAGCGGTTGCCGTATTTTTTCAACAATGCCCGTGGGTCGCCTCCGCCAAATTGAATCCAGAAGATATCCATTTGAAAAGAAACATACTCCGGGTTAGTATTTTTAAAAATGTAATCCAGCAGTGTTCCGTCTCCGTAAGGTTGAAACTCATAGCCATGGGCATGGTAACATAGAATCAATCCGTTTTCTTTCAGGATCTTTCCGGCCCGGTTAAAGTCTTCCGTGGCTTTTTTAGCATTCTCAAAAGTCAATATGTTATCCTGGTGTGGTATCCAGGCACACATGACATATTTCGATCCCAGGATCTTTGCCCGCCATATAACTGAATCTAATTTATTTACCAGGTCATCATATCCCGCGCCTGTTGATGGAATGCTAATACCTCTTTGATCACACAATTTCTTAAAATCTGCAGGGTGCATTCTTCCCCCACCCCCTTCGATCTCGGTAAATCCCATCGATTTTATCGTGTCGAGCACTTTCGCAGGGTCAGCTCCTATGCTCCGCCGGAAGGTGTATGTCTGCACCCCAAACGGCGCCGTATACAAACGCTTGCCCTGTTGCGCTATCACATCATTAAATGACAACAACAAAATAATGATCACTGCGAACCGTGAATATTTTTTCATAATATAAAATAATTTAAAATTTACCATTTGCAACTCCCAGCTCTTGCATCCTGCTTCTCTGCTCTCGTAACTGGCGCTACCGATATGCTGCTCATATGGAGCAAGCCCGCTGCCGACTTTTAAGTGGACGATGCCGATACACCGCAACTATAAACTCTCAACTCTAAATTTATAACTTAAGACTTACAACTGTAATCTCTTCATCTCCTCCATCGCATAATTCGCTGCTCTCGCCGTGATCGCCATAAAAGTCAATGTGGGGTTTTGCGTACCTGTCGACGTCATACATGCTCCATCGGTAACAAAAACATTTTTGCAATGATGAAGCTGGTTCCATTTATTCAGCAGCGAGGTTTTTGGATCATGTCCCATGCGCACACCACCCATCTCATGTATGTCTGATCCTGGAGGCGACTTGGTGTCTTCCGCTTTGATATCAATAAAACCCGCTTTTTCAAACATTTCTTTTGATTGTTGAACGTAATCATCCTCCATCCTGTCATCGTTTTCTGTCCACTCGCAGGAAACGATAAGCTGTGGAATACCATACTTATCCTTCAGGTCAGGATGAAGCCGCACATGGTTTTTCTCAATGGGCACCGTTTCCCCCATCATCCAGGTAGCAACCCGCCAATTACCCAGTTTATCACTCAGCAGGTTTTCCCTTAGCTGATCGCCCATCATGCTTGTGTCTGGAGCCGGGTCTCTCCCACCCCAAAAGCCAATAGCATATCCACGCAGAAAATCCATTTCCTGTTTTTGTACGTTACGGAATCTTGGTATATAGCTGTTGCTGGGATTGCGACCATCGGTTTTCTTGTCTTTGAAACCTTCAAATCCTGCACTTGCTTTGCCACGGTAATTGTGCCAGGCAACATATTTGCCAAGCAAACCATTTTCATTTCCCAAACCACTTGGAAACCTTAATGAGGTAGAATTTAATAAAATGGCATTGCTGTTCAAGGCCGATGCATTGACAAAAATGATATTCGCATAGTACTCGATCATTTCTTTGGTATTGGCATCAACGATGCGCACACCGCTGGCCTTCCCTTTCTTCTCATCGTAAATAATGGAATGAACAACCGAAAAAGGCCGTATCGTAAGATGACCAGTTTTCAATGCCCAGGGCAATGTAGACGCATTAGCGCTAAAATACCCACCATAGACGCAACCACGATTGCACATATTCTGATTCTGGCATTTATTTCTTCCCTGCTCTATATGGATCGGTTGAGGATCGGTGATATGCGCACATCGGGCCTGTATCAATTGCCGTTTGGGATAATTCTTCGCAAGGTTTTCTTTGAAATACTGCTCGACGCAGCTCATTTCAAAACCCGGCATCACTTCGCTATCGGGCAGTTCGGGCAAACCATCTTTGTTGCCGGCGATGCCTACAAATTTTTCAACGTAACTATACCACGGTTCGATATCCTTATACCGGATGGGCCAGTCTACTGCGAAAGCATCTCTAACCGGTCCTTCAAAATCGAAATCACTCCAACGCTGTGTTTGCCTGGCCCACAATAATGATTTACCACCGACATGATAGCCGCGGAACCACCTGAATGGTTTTTCCTGGATAAAAGGCTGCTCATCGTCTTTAATAGCCCAATGCATCGTCTGCTCGCGCAGGGACCGGATGTTCTGGTAACCCTCCCTTTTTTCAATAGGCACTGTGCCCCTGAACTCAAATGCCCAGGGAGCTTTGGAGGCGGTAGGATAATCTTTGATATGTTTTACATCACGTCCCCTTTCAAGGACCAGCGTTTTTATTCCTTTATCACAAAATTCTTTGGCAGCCCAACCGCCGCTGGCACCCGATCCAATCACGATAACCTCGTAGGTCCTGTTTTTTTTATCGTCAGGCATGGTTTTGAGCGTTTACATCAATACATCCGTAATAATGACCGGGTGCTACTTTATAGTGAAAATGGTTCAGCATAACTTCTTTTGAAGTCGTAAACCCATTGATCGTTTCCGATTTAACCAGGGTGAAGAAGTCTTTTTCCGGTTTATTTTGCGAAGTGGAAAATCGCAACAGTATTCCCTGTCTTTGAGCCTGGTCACATCTGGAGAAAGATTTTTTGTAAGCAGTGCCAGCCGATTCTTCCAGGGCCTTCAATTGCAGCTTCACATTATCCTGTACATCTTTTTCGAAACATTTATCGATCAGTTTCTGCAAATATTTATCAACCCCAACAGAAAGAGCTCCTATGGCATTGCCAGCCGGGATAATAGTATCAGTAATAGCAGCCAGTGTGTCCTGTTCGGCCGCAGAGAAAGAAGATAAATGCGTCGTTTCATTGTCACTACTGCAGGCAGTCATCCAAAATGGAAGGCTGATCAGGCTCCCTGAGGCAATAGCAATTGTTTTTACGGCGTGCCGGCGATTCAAAGCGGACGATTATGAACCGAATATAAGAAAAATGCAGTTGTCATTACAACTGCATTCGCTAAACTCCCTCGATTGATGAAATAAAAATAGACCTCTATTTTAATTTATAGACCAATGCCAGGCCATGATCAAATCCGTTGGTAAAAGGAACAAGGCTCAGGTTGGGATCTTTAATGATTCTGTGTTTATGAAAGTACGGGACCAGTATTCCTGTCAGTGTTCCCTGCGCTACGCCGAGCAGGAGGTCTGAAGGGAAATGCATGCCACCTTTGAGCCGACAGTATACAGTAGCAGCCGTCGCTCCTGCAGCCACGGTATAAAATACCCATTTCACTTTAGATTCCGGGAAATAATCAGAAAGCACTTTTGCGCCGAAGAAAAGCGATGTCGCAACCAAGGCCGGATGACCGCCATAGAAAGAATTTTTTCCGCCTCCATTCATTCGTTGTTCCAGAGTGGTTCCCGAGCTGTAAACATAGGGCCGATACCGGTCAACCAGGTAAGTTGATCCTGTATATAATAAACCCGTTATCGACATGGCTTCGAGATAAAGGAATGTCAACTTAAAAAAATCTTTACGCGTTTTTTGGGGTATCAGGAACAATAACGGTAAGGGCATCGATGCATTAAAAGGTATATATGCAATCTTATCCAGGTGAGGAGAATAAGGCCTGACAGCCCAGCGATCGAAAGAATTGATATTATTTTTATTCAGATTCAATACTACTTCCGCATCGGTTGGTGGTTTGCTGTAGATCTTTGTAAACGCATAAAGTGTCCATGCAGTATTAACTGCAGTCAGCGGAAAATCAACAATAGGTTTAAGCTTATATACAGGTTGCTTCTTTACGGGAATATCCTGGCTGAAAGAGAGCACCGGAATTGTATCAGTCGCTCTATAGGCTGCATCTGTGGTGGTTGTACTGTCGTTTTGCGCATTTATTTGAGAGCAGATAAACAAACAAATAAATCCTGTGAGTATCGTTTTCATCATTGGCTCCGGCTTTTAAATAGTTAACAAAAAAATCATGCCATTGCCGATTCGCTATTGAATACAAATGGTATCAAAGAAATTAATGAATCAAATGAGGAAAGTTTTGCTCACATGGGAACCCAAACGGAAGGTCAAAAGTGAAAAGTCAAAAGTAAAACCAAGAGCCACGCTGATCGCTTGGGGTCTACTTTTTAAACTTATTACTTATAACCTGTCTGCCGGTCAACGGTCGCTTGTGCAATAGCTTCAGCGACGGCGCACGGCCAAAGCCTATGGCGACGGCTCGCAGGCAGGCTTAAATTACCTGATCAATGTCAGGGAGCCTTTCAACTGTAGATTGCTGTTCTTAAATGTAACCAGGTAAATGTAAACACCAGGAGCCTGTACCATTCCTTTTAATTTCCCATCCCAGGAAACGATCTCTCCGGAGGCGTGATATACCACCTGCCCATACCGGTTATAAACGTTCACCGTCGCTTCAAACGCCGGGTCAAGAAAAGGAATTTGCCAGAGATCGTTATTTCCATCCCCATTCGGAGTAAAAGCATTAGGTACATAGATGCCTGTTACCACTTTGACCAGCACATGATCCTCATTCCGGCAACCGAAAGAAGAAATTGCGGAAAGCGTATAGTCAATTTCCGAAGGTGGTGTCACGGTTGGCGTTAGATCCGTAACATCGCTGATATAATTATTGGGCGACCAGGAATATTGAAGACTCTCTCCTTCTGCTTTACCATTAAGGGTTGTTGAACTGCCAGTAAGGAGGATGCGATCCGGCCCTGCGCTCACAATTGGTGTAGGGTGTATATTAATGACAATTATATCTGAAGAGATCCGGCAGGACGTTACGCCGGCTACACTGGCATCCACGACAGTGAGCCGGTACCAATAACTACCGGCCTCTGTTGGTATCCGTGTGTAAGATGGACTGGTGGCCCCATCGATATCAACCCAGGTCGCACCTAAATCCTTGCTAAGCTGCCAATGATAAACAGGCGACTGGTAAGTTGAAGCCGCGTTACCTGAAAAAACATAAGTCGCGCTGTTGCCTTCGCATACATCGACTGTATCAACGGGACTTCCAACAATACCCGCCGTGATCTTTGCACCGCAAGGTCGGAACGTTATATCATCCAGCGCAAGATCATTACCATAACCACCGGGTGCGGTGTTCGATATTCTTAAGACGATCGTAGCATTATTTACCGGGGTAGTAAAAAAGAAACCATATTGATTCCATTGTGGCGCGGCGTTGACACCGATGTCGCCAGTTTGATAAGAAGCCAGCACAGTTCCATCAGGCGCTTCTATACGGAATATTATGTTAGGCCGGATACTTGCGATCGGCTTCATCACATTCATGATCCAGGCAGCAAATTCATAAGTAGTGTTCGGGCAGAGATCGGTTACCGTCGTTGTAAAAAAATCACCCGGTGTAAAAGATGCATTCACCAGCAGGAAATTTCCGTTTCCCGTATGATCGGAAGAGACAGTATGCCAGGTATTGCCGAAACAATTCGAGGTAGAACCGGTAACAGTATAATATCCATCGTTCGGGCAGGTAGAAGGAGTATAAGTATATCCGCCCGGTGGTGGAAAATTTGCAGTGCCCCCTGTTTGACCAAAAGTAATGTTGACGGCAGGATCGCCCAGGCTTCCATTGCATATCTGACCCTGCACCTTTGAAACAATTGCAATAATAATCAGGAAAAATGTAAACCGTAACCCAGCAGGACGACGATAGTAAACAGGTTCAGGCACTCGGGAAGTTTTGATTAGAAATACGTCGCCAAATTAAGCTTTTTAAGCCTTATGCTGTTGTCCCGGAGCCAATTTGCCGGGAATTAACAACACTGTTATTTACGGGAAACTCCGATTGTCTCTTTGGACATTGCTTTAGCCCGTTTTTTGCTCGTGTTTTTACTATCAACCAAAAAAAATCATATGGAACATAAAAAAAGGCTGGAGGAGCTCAACAAGGAATCACTTCAGCGAATTGACGATTACGTAAAAGCCAAGGGAACATTGAAAGAAGAGGATCATGCCAGGCTCCATAAAGCAAAGGATGAATGGCAGGTGGCATGGAATAAGATGATGGAGGCGATGATGGTATTGGAAAGACTTGAAATCTGAGCCGGAACTTCTCCCTTGATGCCACTTAGTATTATCTTTGGCGCTATATGCAGAAGAACTATTTCATAGCGCTTGAAGGAATAGATGGCAGCGGTAAAAGCACCCAGGTAAAACTTTTGTCAGACAAACTCAAAAAAGAGGGATTTAAGATATATACGACGTTTGAACCGACCGACAGCCCAATCGGTTCCGTTATCAAAAATATTTTCCGGCACCGGATAGAAGCAGACCATCGCACTATTGCCGGGCTTTACGTGGCTGACCGGTTAGATCATTTGTTGAATAAGACCAATGGCATCCTTAAAAAAATGGAAGAGGGTTATACCGTTGTGACCGATCGTTACTATTTTTCTTCATATGCCTACCAGGGCACGCATATGTCGATGGATTGGGTGATACAGGCCAATTCTCTAAGTGCGGAACTCCTCCGTCCCGACCTTACAATTTTTATTGATGTACAACCCGAAGTGTCCATGCAGCGCCTGAGTGAAGGAAGAGACATGATACAGTTGTACGAAAGCCTCGAGAACCTGCACAATGTAAGGTCAAAATACATGGAAGCATTTGACAGGTTGAAGAATGAAGAAATAGTCTTCATTACAGACGGCAATCGTCCTGTCGACGCAATTGCCAATGACGTCTGGACAAAGGTTTACTCGCTATTGAAACCGCATGGAACATTTGCTGCAAAAGATTAAACCTGAAGTGACCATTTTCAAATCTTCAAATCTTCAAATTATAACTCCCTCAACCAGATATTCCTGTAGCTGATCGGCTCGCTTGGATCACCATGATCCTGCAACTTAATGGGAGTAGCGCCGTGCGCTTTGCTATAGTCAGGCGTTCCGATGTATTTAGTCACACCTTTCAATTCAAAATTATTTTGCACGAGAACTCCATTGTGAAAAGCGGTAACTCTTGCCGGTGATTTTAGAGTACCATCATCATTAAATCTTGGTGCTGTCCAGATAATATCATAGATCTGCCATTCACCTGGTTTTTTACAAGCATTCGCCAATGGAATAGCTTGTTTATAGATACTGGCTGTTTGCCCGTTCACATATGTTGTGTTATTATAACAATCGAGCACCTGTAATTCGTATCCTTCATCGCCGGGACCGGTTGAAGCCAGGAAGATGCCGCTATTACCCCTTGCCTGCCCTGAACCTGTAATATTCGATGGTATTTTCCATTCTATATGCAGCTGGTAATCGGTAAACGATCTCTTGGTTTGAATGGTGCCAGTACCTTTTTTAACAGTAAAGGCGTTATCGGCCACCGTCCATTGTGCAGCAGATTTGCCGTCCTTGGAAACCCATTCATCGAGGTTTTTCCCGCCAAATAAAATGATTGCATCGGACGGTGCATCCGATGGAATTACGCCGGGCGTAACTATTTTCGGAACCGGTGTCCATACTTCCGTTACTTTCGGATCTCCCTGTTGTTGGGCATTGGATGACATAAAAGAAATTAATACAATTAAAAAAATGAAACTGTTTTTATGATTCATGTTGATGATTTTTAAAAGTAATTTAATTAGACTTTCGGCAGCTGGTAGCCATTATAATACTTCTTCACCAGGTATTCCTGGTTGATCTTTTCGTCTGTGAATTTGCCTTTTGATTTATCCCAGAAAAGTTTTTGTTTGCTACGATACGCGATATTACCCATCTGCGAAAGAATCGCAATATGCGCCGCATCCTGTATTGGGCAATGCAGGTCCTCCTGTTTGCGTGACCGGACAACACCAATGAAATTTTCCCAGTGTTTATTCAGTCCGTTATCAACTGACTTGGCAAATGGCACCAACACTTTTCCCGGGTTCTTTTTTTCTTCCATCACTTCCCAGCCACCGCGATTGAGAACCAGTGTTCCATTTGTCCCGATAAAACCAATACCATGATCACGGCCGTAATCCCCGTTGCCAATGCCAATAGCATGATCCCAAATAATATTGTAATGATCAAATTCATAGAGTGCCATTAGCGTATCGGGTGTCTCGTCAGCCGAATCAGGTTTAGCAAATTTTCCGCCAAGCGCGGCCACGGATTTTGGAGTGTCCACTTTCATTCCCATGAATGCATAGTCCAGCAAATGCACACCCCAGTCTGTCATAAGACCGCCCGCATAATCCCAAAACCAACGGAACGTAAAATGAAAACGATTTTCATTAAATGGCCGCATCGGCGCGGGCCCTAACCATTTATTGTAATCAACTCCCGCCGGCACCGGTGAATTAGGTTTTACATCAAGGGGTTGTTTCCAGTCAAGGTAGCACCACACTTTCACGGTCCTGATATTTCCGAGCTTACCACTATGCACGAAATCGATGGCATCTTTGAAATGCTGCTGGCTTCGCTGCCATTGCCCGGCCTGCACTATTTTATTATAGCGTTGCTGGGCCGCTACCATCCTGTTACATTCCCCAATAGAATTACCTACCGGCTTTTCGCAATAAACATCTTTGCCGGCTTCACAGGCATGTATCATGATCAGGGCATGCCAGTGATCAGGTGTACCAACGATGACGGCATCAATGTCCTTTTGCTCAAGCAACTTCCTGTAGTCGCCGTAGGTTTTTATTTTGGATGTGTCGACATTATTTTTCGACAATTCAGCCATCCGTTTATCCAGCACATTTTTGTCTATATCACAGAGTGCGACGAGGTTTACTCCGGGGACTTTCATTGCCGCATTCACATTGCTCCAGCCCATCCCATTAATACCAATCGCGCCGATATTAACCTGGTCGGCCGGCGAGAAACGGTTCTTAAAAATGGAAAATGTTTTGTTGTCGAAGGCTGAGAGAAGAATACCACCACCTGCCAATGCTGCGGTGCGTTCGAGAAATTTACGACGGGCTATCATATGGAAGATTTTTTTTATTGAGTAAATGAGATCGATAAAGATAGAATATTTTATGTCTTAAAAATTGCCGGTGCCAGCGATTGCCACGGATAGGCGGATTAATCAATCAACGAATTAACAAATCAACGTTAGCCGTTGCCATTGCTCAAAAAACCATTTATTCATTTGGCGAAATGTTTATCTTCCCCTCTCAAACAGATTTATGAAAAACGTCATCTTTCTTCTTTCAGGCTTTTTTTTCCTCGCAGCCTGCAACCAGGCCGACAAAAAAACAAGTACCGACAACGCCAGCGACCTGGGGCAACTACTGGAAGGCTATCATGAAGAATATCTCCAGCTGTTTCCGCTGTCGGCGACAGTAGAAGGCGATAGTCGATACAACGACCAGTTACCGGCTGATTTTACAGATAGTTACCGTAACAAAACCGAAACATTTTTTCAAAGTTATCTTGACCAACTGGGAAGATTTGACCGCGATAAATTAAGCGAAAGAGATAAGCAGAGCTATGATATTTTCAAATACACCATGGATATGAATATCGAAGGATATAAATACCATGACAATTATATCCCGTTCAACCAGTTTTACGCCCTGCCATTAATGATGGGCCAATTGGGCAGCGGCGAAAGCGCACAGCCATTTAAGACGGTCAAAGATTACGACAACTAGCTAAAACGTGTAGGCGATTTTACGGTTTGGGTAGATAGTTCGATCGTCTATTTCCGTAAGGGAATGGAGGCCAATTTTGTTCTTCCCCGCTCCCTCGTCGTAAAGATTATTCCACAACTAAACCCCTTCGTAACAGATAGCAACCACACCAGCGAAAACCTGTTTTATGCGCCTCTTAAAATGATGCCGGATAGTTTCAGTGCAGGTGATAAAAAAAGGTTGACAGATGCTTACAGGAAAATGGTGAATGAACAAATTTCACCGGCTTATAAAAAGCTCGTTGTATTCTTTCAAAACGACTACCTCCCAAAATCCAGGGCCAGTTCCGGTATCGGCGTATTGCCTGATGGCAAAGCTTATTACGCTTACCTCGTACGCCAGCAAACAACAACCGATAAAACACCAGACGAAATTTACAATACAGGCCTGTCCGAAGTAAAGCGTATCCGTGGGTTGATGGACAGTGTGAAGAATGCCGTCGGCTTCAAAGGTGATCTACCCGCATTTTTTGAATACATGAAGAACGATAAAAAGTTCATGCCCTATAAGACGCCACAGGAAGTATTGAATGCTTTTCATAAGATACATGAAACGATGAGACCTAATCTCGAAAAAATGTTTATTCATGTGCCAAAGGCAAAGTTTGAAATTAGACAGACAGAGGCATTCCGTGCAGCCAGCGCCAGTGCAGAGTATTTGCAGGGCACCCCCGATGGAAGCAGGCCCGGCGTATTTTATGTTCCGATCCTCGATGCCACCAAATTCAATACGACAAGCGGCATGGAAAGTTTGTTCCTGCATGAAGCTATCCCCGGGCATCACTATCAAATTTCCCTCCAACAGGAAGATACCACGTTACCAAAATTCCGCCGGTTCGGCGGCCAAAATGCCTATGTGGAAGGCTGGGCATTGTACTGTGAAAGCCTCGGAAAAGCATTGGGGCTGTTTACCGATCCTTACCAGTACATGGGCGCCCTCGGTGATGAGATACACCGTGCTATCCGCCTGGTGGTGGACGTAGGCATTCATGATAAAGGCATGACAAGAGAAGAAGCAATCAAATACATGATGGATAACGAAGCAATCAGTGAGCAGGGAGCTACCGCCGAAATAGAACGGTATATGGCGATCCCAGGCCAGGCCCTGGGTTATAAGATCGGTGCTTTGAAGATCCGCGAACTACGAAACAAATATGAAAAGCAACTGGGATCCAAATTCAACCTGGCCACTTTTCATGATGAAGTATTGAAAGACGGAAGCATGCCGTTGGCCTTGCTGGAGAAAAAGATGGACGACTGGGCGGAGAAGCAGAAATAATCCCGATAACATCGCTTTTTTGTTGCAAGCAGGCATAACCCTTAACCTTCTTAAATTAGAGCTGTCCCCTGGCTATGAGTCTTGTTAACCAGATCGCAAAGCAATTCAGGGATGTCCATTTCGGTGGAAACTGGACGTCTTCAAACCTCAAAGACAATCTCGCGGGTATAACGTGGCAGCAAGCTACAACACGGCTGGATTCACTTAATACGATAGTAGCCCTGGTCTATCACATGAACTATTATGTAAGCGCTGTATTGAAAGTCTTACAGGGAGAACCGCTTACCGCGAAGGATAAATACAGTTTTGATCATCCGCCGGTGCAATCAGAAGAAGACTGGCAAAAATTGTTGAATAAGACCTGGGTCGATGCTGAAAACTTTGCAGCCGCCATTGAAAAATTACCTGGCAGTAAGCTAAATGAAATCTTTGTGGATGAAAAGTATGGGACTTATTACCGGAATCTTGCTGGAATTACCGAACATATCCATTATCACCTGGGACAAATCGTACTGATAAAGAAAATGCTTCAGCAGTCAAATAATAAGCAGGCATAAACATATTTCAAAGTCTTATTTAAGATGAAAACAACTCTCTTGTTCATGGTTTGTGGATTATTGGTGGGTTGCGCTTCAAACGGTCCTGCCGCAAAACCGAAACAAAAAGAAGCCAGTAAATCATGGATAGGCACCTGGGAAGAAAGCTGCATGCAAACAATGCTTCGCTGGAAATTATATTATAAAAGAAAGGACAGGGAGAAGTTCAAGTCCCGGGCTAACGAGACCAAAAAATGGGCGACGAATGGAGATCAGTTCATGAAGGCCATAAACAAAATGGAAGAGAACGTTTCAAGTAATAGGCTGGCATTCTTTAAAACATTTTAGTAAAAGACCCGATTTCGCTACCTTACTATGCCGAAGATTAAGAATGGCTATATTCTCCGGGCTTAGAAACAATTTACTTCACTTCCATAACTCGCGTAAGATGGCCAGGTCACACCACCGTAAGAAACACAAACAACACGTTCAACAGTTCAAACACAAAGGCGATTTTGCAGTGTCGAAGGCCAAAGGGAAAGCATCTTATACGTTCCTGATCATTGGCGTTATCGTCGGGTTCCTGATCGGTTATTTTGCCACTAATGGCCTGGTGGGCTGGATGGGAATAGGCTCAGCCGCCGGTGGAGTGGTCGGCTATTTTATCGGTACCCGCATAGACGCCGGAAAATAAGGAACATGAACTACCAGGTCTATGATCCCATACCTGAACTGGCGCCATTCCTAAAATGTTTCTGGACACTTGATGATGATGGAAATTCAGGGACTTCCAGGCAGCGAATTATTCCCGATTGATGCATGGAAATGATCTTCCACTACGGCGATCTCTACAAACAACATTTTGAAAATGGTGAATCAATCATTCAGCCACGTAGTTTCATATTCGGGCAATTAACAAGATATATTGAAATAGAGCCGACGGGCATCAGCGGAATCGTCGCGGCAAGATTTTTACCTGAAGGATTGATCCCTTTCTTAAATGTCCCCGTCTCAACGCTGGGAAATAAGTCTGTAGATCTCGTGGATATTTTTGGCAAAAAAGGAAAAAAGCTGGAGCAGGAAATAATGCAGGCGGAAAATAATATTCAACGGGTAAAACTTCTCGAGAGCTTCTTATTGTTGCGGTTGACAGATCCAAAAACAATTGACAATATTACCCGGGCCTGCGTTGAAACTATTTTCAAGTCGAATGGACAATTGAATGTAAAGAAGGTGGCCGGCAAAATTAAAATAAACAGGCGCAGCATCGAAAGAAGATTTGTATCGACTGTAGGTCTTAGTCCCAAACAACTCTCCAGGCTGGTACGCTTGCAGGCAACGTTGAAAATGCTGGAACAAAAAAAATTCAGAAACCTTACGTCGTTGGCTTACGAAAATGGATACTACGACCAGGCACATTTTATCAGGGAATTTAAAGAGTTCACCGGGGTAAGCCCGAAATCTTTTTATTCCGATAACCTTAAACTGTCAGGACTTTTTATTGCTGCTGAGTGAACCGATGTCAGACGTCGGACGGCAGATATGAAATATGAGATGTGAGATAAACTATCGACCAACGACTAGCAACTCAAGACTCCCGGCTCAGTACTCCCGACTATCGACTGTCTTTTGTCGCGTTTTTACAATTTTACCGGTACAAGGAAATTTATTTTGCATAAAAAATTATGAGAGCTAACAACTATCCTTTATGGTTAAACCGGGCAATCTTTTGTATAGCTTTTTTTGCAGCCGCATGCGGGAATTCCCCAGCCAGTAACGAGTCAGTAGTCACCAAAGAACTTCTCTTTGATAAATTCATAGGAACCTGGCAAATCCCGGCAGTAAATGGTTTTGAAAGATGGACGAAAAAAGACGACGGGTCTTTCATAACAATTGGATTTAGTATTAAAGGCAACGATACTTCATGGAATGAAAATGGAAGGGTTTATCCGGAAGCCGGAATATGGGTTTTTGAAAACACCGTCAAAGGTCAAAATGATGAGAAAGCAATCAAATTCATTGCTTCCATCTTTACTGATAGCATGGTCCAATTCAGTAATCCCGCTCATGATTTTCCCACCGATATCAATTATTCGTTCGTTGACAACAATCGGATACACGCGTTCATTTTTGGCCCCAATGATAAGGGTGGAAAAGATACCATCCATTTTGAATTCAAGAGGGTTAAATGAATGATACCTAAAATCCGAAAGTCGAAGTATATGAAATCCGAAAAATGATTCATCATGATTCGGAATACCTCTCGATCCTGCAGATATAACAACTGGCTTCGGCACTCCGGGCGTGTAGGTATTCGATCTCCGGATGTTTGTCAAATATTTTTCCAATTAGCTCATCAATATCGTTATCACCCACCAGTTTAGTATATACCATTTGCTGGTCTGCACTATACCCGATCAGGGTCAGGTGAAAATGCTGTTTATCGGCCTTTATTTCGGGAGGGAACTGATAGATATCGCTATATTCTTCCACTTCGTTCAAATGTATAAAGATGGGACCGGGCTGATTGAATGCATTGTCAATCGAAAAAGGGCTATGAGTCAAAAGCAGCCGTTTATCTTCTCCCCTTTTGAAAGGTTTAAGCGAAACTCTGCAAGGGCCCAGGCCTGTAGCCAACTGTTCAACTACTTCATGCCCAAAATCATCTTTGCGTGTAGACCGTATCCTGTCGGCGTATGCCATGGAAAGCGGAACAATCTTAAACTTTTTCATTATGTTTTGTTTTTGATACAGCAAAGTTCCGTGAGATTAAGACTGGTATCAACCCGGTTCTTGCGGATTATCTTTCGCCTGCAGATTGCGCGGCTTCCCAACCAATGATCGCGGTTTTTCTTGTAGTTCCCCAATGATATTCGCCGATCAAACCAGTTGATCGTATCACGCGATGACAGGGAATCAGGAACGCAACCGGGTTGCTGGCAACAGCTGTTCCTACCGCTCTTGCCGCTTTTGGAGACTCTATCTCTTTAGCAATCTCTGCATAGGTACTTACGCCCGCAAAAGGAATTTTCAATAAAGCTTCCCAGACCTTAACCTGGAAAGGTGTGGCTTTCAGGTGAAGCCTGATCTTTGCAAGATCTTTCCAATCGTTTTTGAAAACCTGCAACCCATTTTGCTGGTGCATATCCGTTTTTTGAATAAACATTGCCCTTGAAAACTGTTCACGGAGTGTTTTCAGTTCTTCACCCGGTTTTTCAGCAAAGGAAATATGGCAGATGCCTTTGGAAGTGGAAGCTATGAGCACATCGCCGAAATAAGTTTCGGCAAAGCTGTAATTGATCTGCAGGTTCTCACCCTCGTTCTTAAATTCCCCGGGGGTCATCCCTTCTATACTTATAAAAAGATCATGAAGACGACTGGTCCCGGACAAGCCTGCTTCAAAACTTGTATCGGCCAGCGAATATTTTTGCTGCAACAATTGCTTGGCATGTTCCAGGCTGATGAATTGCAAAAATTTCTTAGGGCTTACTCACGCCCATTCCCTGAACAGACGTTGAAAATGAAACGGACTCAGGTATACCTGTTTTGCCACTTCATCAAGGTCCGGCTGCTGCCTGAAATGCTGGTTGATATATCCAATGGCTTTTTCTATTCTTTGATAATCAGTCATACCACAAAATTAAAATAACCCGTTTTTCCCTAAAACCCGTTTCTTGCGATTGTTGTATGCGAAATTCTTTTAATTGGGCTAAGGGGAAAACTCGCGTAGAGTTCCGTTCAACCCTTAAAAATTTGCACAAACCATTTTTTACCTCTTTATACCCGCATAAGTTCAGTATTTTTACAAAAAGAGCAATATGAACATTTTTGTAGCTGGTCTTCCATACGATCTTGACGATGCGGAACTCGAGGAGATATTTGAAAAATTTGGCAAAGTAGTATCCGCTAAAGTTGCCATGGACAGGGAAACCGGTAAAAGCAAAGGGTTTGGATTTGTGGAGATGCCTAACGAGGCAGAAGCGAAAGATGCTATCGAAAACCTCAATGATATTTCACTCGGTAAGAAGCCTCTTGTTGTAAAAGCTGCAGAAGACCGTCCCGGCGGCGGAGGAAATAGAGGTGGCGGCGGCTTTGGCAACCGACCTGGTGGCGGTGGTGGCTACGGCGGCAACCGCAATAGCGGCGGTGGAGGTGGAGGCTACAACAGACCTCCTGGTAACAACCGGGATCGCAATCGCTATTAGCATCTGCCCGTTATAAACATCATTTAAAATTCTCTTGCGCCGATCAAAAAAGCGCGGGATAACCCTACCTCGGCACGGAAGCCTGCCAGTCGTTTTATCACCAGAATTTTTATCCTTAATGGTGGAGCATTGGTAATACGTATAAATTTTGAGGGCCGTTTCCTCTGCAAAAAAAGCATAGTGGCCGATTCCTACATTATATCACGAAATGGATGATTGCTGATATCGGAAGTATTTGGCGTATGCACTTCTGTCCGGGCTGATCCAAACCTACCTCCACCTTTAATAAACAAATTGCGCAATCCGCTATGCACTGGAAGATTGATTGTGGCCTGCGGTTCGAAATTAAACAGGTTTGTTAGAGTGAATAATTTAAAACCAGGCACTATCGACTTTACTGGCCTCCGAAATAATCACGCCGCGGACGAAAAGGCGCTACATCATTGTAAACTGCGCTGGCATTCCCAACTCTTACTTCATCCAGGTATAAAACTCGTTGCGAGACGGACGACGATTGTGTTCCCCAGCCGAACTTATTTATGCCTGCTTTGAAATAGGAACTGACCGTCGTGGTTTTGATCCCGGATCGGTTTATGACAAGTATGCCATTTTTCCATACCTGCAACAGTCCCGTTGTATCGGTAGCCCACCTGACATGAATTACGAAATCTACCCAGCCGTTGGAGATCACAGACCCGATATCCGTGAGTATGTTGTTGGCGCTGCCGCCGCTATTTGTAACATAAGTAAACCTGCCGCCAGAGGCTAGCAGTGCCATGGACGCCGAACCGCTTGCATTGTCAGGCGCCCATTGAAAAACACTTTCCCCTGCATCATCATCAAGCCAGTCTTTCAAATAAACTGAAAATCCATACCATCGATCATCGTTCAAAGGGTCGCTGTCCAGCCCGATCTCCGAACGGATAGCTCCGCTTGTCGGAGGATCCGTGCTTTTTATTTCAAACCGAAGTGAGTTGGAACCCGCCTTGATTTGTTCTGTGCTTTGTTGTACGGAATAGGAACAGCAATGCTGGTTGTTATACCAGCCAGAGAGGTAATTGGCTCCTTCAAAAGTTGTTTGCGATATCAGGTTCTGACGCACACCGGTTTGAGCCAACACAGGCGCAAGATCAGCCAGCAGCAGGCAAACAAGCAAATAATAGCTTTTAGGAAAATATACCGATTTGAACATTTCCAACAATTTTATCGTGGGACGGTTACGGTTGCTGCAATTGATATGGAGATTTTAAAGACCGGCGCATTACCGGGGAGGGATTTCGCCAACCGGAATCGAATGCCAATATCGTACAAAAAACTTATTTGTCCTAACCCTATGTTTGTAGGCTACTGATCAAAAGATAAAGCTATGACAACCATCACCGACGAATACATGTATTCGATGTTTCCCACAACAAAAGAGTATTGCATTGTGCTTCTAAAACCCGGTCCAAAAGCTAACCAGTCCGGCTTTGAAAAGTTGATCTGGGAACACGGCCGCCGCAATTTCGCCCTGCGTGCCGACGGGTTGTTATCGATTGTTTGCCCGGTAACTGTGGAAGCTGACCTGAGCGGTCTTGGGATCTTCAATGCTTCCGTTGACGAAACCAAAAAGATCATGGATGAGGACCCGGGAGTCGCGGCTGGCGTTTTTGTTTATGAAATTTATCCCTGCCGCAGCTTTCCCGGTGACAGTTTGCCGGGATGATCAGGCGACCTTTTGCATGTTATTACTTCAAGAAATTTTATGTTGACCTGACACATTAAACGATAAAATATTTTTAATCCCCTGTTCATTTATCGATAATATTTCTCCCCTACCTTTATAGTAGAAATCTTAGCCAAAAAAATTCCCCGGGTGGCCACGTGCAAATGGTTTTTGAAACGGAACATTGGTTTCGATTTTCGGAAAACCTAACAGCTAAAATCCTCTACTATGATGAATGAATCTATCCTCGTTCCCCAGGTGGGACTTAAGGACACTCTCCCACCCCAGGCTTCTTTATCTTCCAAGAAAAAGGAAAAGACAGTTTCTCCCAATGCTCAGCAGCCTTTGAAAAAAGATGTTCCCGTAGATAAATGGATCATGCCGCCCGAACAGCAGGGTTATATACAGGGAAACGACAGGGATTGTCTTTGATCTTTTATTCGCAACCATCTTAATAAAGCCCATGGGTTTTAAGGATATTTTTCTCCCTGATTCATTCTCTGATCTTACTGCCTTTGTAATTTATCGTATATAAGTTTTAATTTTATTCTGTCACAATTACTTGTATGAACAGAATAGACCGGTTGTTGGGAATCGTTACTTTTTTACAGTCAAAGAAATATGTACCGGCTGAAAGAATTGCCGAAAAATTTAAAATAAGCATCCGGACAGTTTATCGTGATGTCAGGGCGTTATGTGAGCAGGGAATCCCAGTCAGTTTTGAACAGCAAAAAGGATATTTCATAGTGCAGGGCTATTTTCTTCCGCCCGTTTCATTTTCTTCGGAAGAAGCCAACGCACTCCTGTTGATGGAAGGATTGGTGAATAGTTTCGCGGACAAATCCATAAAGACACATTATTCGAACCTGCTGAACAAGGTCAGGACCGTATTGCGCTCTTCCCAAAAGGAAAAAATGGAAATACTGGATAACAAGATCAAACTTCAACTGCCGCCGTGCGTCATCAACGACTTTGAATATCTCACCCCCCTTCAAAATGCAATCACCGCCAGGACGATCGTTGAACTGGACTACAAGAACACCAAGGAAGAAGTAAGTAAAAGACAGGTGGAACCTATCGGGCTTATCTTTTATGCATTCAACTGGCACCTCGTAGCCTGGTGTCATATGAGAAACGATTACCGCGACTTTAAAGTGTCCCGCATATTGAAAGTCACTTCACGTGGCTGGCCTTTTAAGAAAACGGACCACATAGAATTGAATGACTATATGAAATTGCTTCCCGTGAATTATTGATACGCTGACCGGTTAAATCTTTAAACCGTTAAACGTTAAAACTGGTATTTAGTTCATCCGTGTATCCGTGGCATCCTTCCTACAGAGGTAATTATCTCCCTTTTTTAAAAAAAAATCTGCGATTTCCAAATCCTGACTGACATAGGGTTGTCAGTGGCAGGTTTTTTATTTGTATCCTAAAACAAAAACTATGTCAACGATTCAATCGCTCCTCAAAGAAATGGACAATGAAGCCAAAACCACCCGCAAAATGCTGGAACGTATCCCCGACGACAAGTATTCGTGGAAACCTCACCAAAAGAGCATGTCTATCCAACAATTGGCGACCCATATTGCCGAGTTGCCTTCCTGGGTGAGTATGGTGCTGACCACTTCCGAACTCGATTTCGCCGCCAATCCCTACGAACCAAAAACCATATCAAAAACTGCCGATCTGTTAGAGCATTTTGAAAAATCACTATCCGATGGCAGATCCTATTTATCCAAAGCGACCGAAAAAGACCTGGAGCCTGAATGGACTTTACGGAATGGCAAAGAAATATACAGTGCTAATCCAAAAGGAGAAGTGATCCGTATGACCTATTGCCAGATCGTACATCACCGGGCGCAACTGGGTGTATATCTCCGCCTGCTCAACATACCTATACCCGGTAGCTATGGTCCAAGTGCAGATGAAATGAATTTTTAAATTGATGATAAGGTAACCGCACATCGGCAACCCTGTTATATTTTTTATTTTCCCGGATGAAACTATAATTGAGTTTCTCCTGCAATTTATTTAACAATCCTCCGCGCAATACTTTAAATTTATGGCTTTAAACAATTACTATGCGATTGTCCCTTTATTGCTTGTTCGTCTCATTATTTATCTCAATAAATTCATTTTCGCAATTACGTCTTCCTTCTGTTATTTCTCCCGGTATGGTAATTCAGCAAAACGATTTGGTTACTTTCTGGGGATGGGGATACAATGGGCAGCAGGTAAAAATAACAGGCAGTTGGGACAACGCTACCACCACAGGTGTTGTAAACAATAACGGCAAATGGAGTTTCCCTATAAAAACTCCCGGTGCAGGTGGCCCCTATACAATAACCGTGAATAGTGGCGGTTCCGAGATAGTGTTAAACGATGTCATGATTGGTGAAGTGTGGCTTTGTTCCGGCCAGTCAAACATGGAATGGAGCTATTATAATGGCGCCCGCTATATCAGGGAAGAGTTTCCTGACTGTTACAACCGCAACATCCGGTTCTTCCAGGTTCCGAGAGCTGCATCTGATTATCCCCAGGATGACCTGGAGGGTCAATGGAAGATTTGCGATTCCAATTCGTTGCGTTCATTTAGCGCGGTTGGATATTTCTTTGGCAAAAAATTACAGCATGATCTTAACGTCCCCATTGGTTTGATCAATTCAAGTTGGGGCGGAACCCCGGCCGAAACATGGACACCTGTTGAAAGTATAAACAGCAATGACACTTTGCGGAAAGCAGCGGCCGAACTGCAGGAAGTTCCGTGGGGACCTGTTAAAACTGGAATGCTTTATAACGGTATGATCGCCCCAATCACCAAATTCAACATCGCTGGCGCCATCTGGTACCAGGGTGAGGCTAATGTTGGCGCGAACAGTACTTATTCCCGGCTGCTCGCTACCATGATTGATAGTTGGAGGACGAAGTGGAACAAAGAATTCTCTTTTTACCTTGTGCAGATCGCTCCATACAAATACGGTAATAAGAATGTAGGAGCGCTATTGCAGGAACAACAAACAAGACTGATGGCCCATCCGAATACCGGGATGGTGGTAATCACCGACCTTATTGACTCCGTAACAAATATCCATCCTTCAGACAAAAGATATGTGGGAAGCAGGCTGGCAAACTGGGCGCTGGCTGAAACCTATGATAAAAATCCAGGTCCATACATAAGTCCATTACTAAAAACCGCGGAAGTCGCCAAGAACAAGATAGTCTTGAGCTTTTCAGAAATACCGAATGGTTTGATCGCAAGAGGAAAGACAATTACCGGTTTTTTTATCTCCGGTGAAAAGGAAGAATGGTTGCCCGCAGAAGCAAAAATTGAAAACAATAAGATCATTGTTTGGAACAAAAGCCTCAAGCAACCTGTTTATGTACGTTATGGTTTTGGAAACACTATGGTGGGAAACGTGTTTAGCAAAGAAGGATTACCCGTAACGCCATTTCGGACAGATAACTGGCCTGTGGACCAGGGACCGGAAAAGAATTAATAGGTGGTTCATTCTAACTTTATACTTTTGCGCCCATCAACAACGAACAACCATGAGAACAAAGTTATTTAGAAGCATAGTCCTGCTTGCAGTGACGTCCTTCATATCATTTTCATCTTTTGCTAACTGGTGGTGGGGCATGACCGGCCACCGCGTTGTTGGTGAAATTGCTGACAGCTACCTGAGCCCAAAAGCAAGAGCAGCTGTAAAAGCGATCCTGGGTAATGAATCCATGGCAATGGCCGCCAATTGGGCCGACTTCATCAAATCAGATTCAAACTTCAATTACCTCAGTCCCTGGCACTATGTCAATCTCAAAGGTGGGCTTACGCACGATGAGGTCATCAATATACTCAAGCCGGATACAGGTGTGAACCTTTATGCAAAAATGAATTTTATCATTCGTGAATTGAAAAAGAAAAACCTGGAAAAAGAAAAGAAGATAATGTATCTGCGTTTGCTTATCCATTTTGTAGGTGATCTTCACCAGCCTCTGCATGTCGGCGGAAGACCCGAAGACCAGGGTGGCAACCGCGTAAGAGTTATATGGTTCAGCGATTCTACAAATCTTCACAGCGTTTGGGATGATAAACTACCCGAATATCAAAAGCTAAGCTATACAGAATGGGCGAAAGCGATCAACCACACCACTTCACAACAACGGGCTGGCTGGCAGAAAGCCCCGGTCTACGAATGGTTCTTTGAGTCCTATGCAGCAGCCCAGGGCATTTATGCTGAAATAACAAGGCCTTATCAGCGATTAGGCTATCGGTATAATTTTGATCATATAGATACGATCAATGAACAGTTATTGAAAGGTGGCGTTCGTCTGGCCGGCCTGCTGAATGATATATTTAAATAAACTACCATACCCCAGCCCTCTAATTTCCCTCTTGGCATAATAATTTATGTAGCTAATGTGATAAGAAGCCGGAAACGGTTATTTTAAACATAAATAGTAATTATTATGCAAGTTAAAACTCGGATCCTTGCTCTTGCAGTGGTCACTTCTGCGGTATGGGCTTCCTGCAACCAGGCTGGATCCAGCAAAGACAATCCCGATTCAACCAGTGTAAGCCAAACCGAGACGAAAAGAACTAAACGGACTGTGGAAGTTCCTGAGGCAACACGTACCTCTTTTGAAGCAAAATATCCACAGGCTTCCAATGTAACCTGGGATTACTATGAGCCGGTTGTGGAGACCCCTATTTCCTGGGAGTGGACAGGTTGGCCCGCGGTTGATTCCAACGATATGGTAGCAAAATTTAGTGTTAATGACGCCTATTACTGGGTTTGGTATAACGAAACTGGCGACTGGATCGGAACAGTAACTGAAGTCACCGATTATTCTTCATTACCGGCCGCAGTAAATAATACCATCAGGACACAGTTCCCGGGCTTTACGATTAAGTCAGTAGACAAGGAAAATGATAAGAACAGGACAGCGTATGAAATACAGATGGAAAACGGAGAAGATAAAATGAAAGCGCTTATCGCTGAAGATGGAACGGTAATTAAAAAGAATGGGAAAATCGATGGAGAAAAAATAAAAGAGAAGAACAAACCAGAGGATACGAAAGACTAAATTAGGCGGTTTGTCAAAAAAACAAAAGAAGGCTCAATACTGGGCCTTCTTTCATTTTGACTATAAAAAGCGGTTACTTAACCACATTTTTTTCACATCACGTGGTGCATAATTGGGAACACAACCAGGAGAGCATAATATTGTAAGTTCAACCCTTT
>Ga0136846_1221754_pt1 | contig 24804 bp, 25 predicted proteins | sample HopSoiMetagenom2_FD_96841 | JGI IMG/M metagenome (GOLD analysis project Ga0136846, IMG submission 96841) | Grasslands soil microbial communities from Hopland, California, USA - 2 Assembly 2016 (version 4) | ecosystem: Environmental > Terrestrial > Soil > Grasslands | place: USA: Hopland... | reverse complement strand
TATCTTGCGTAAGCACTCGGTCGAGGATCGGCTTTCCGTACTTGGTTTCACCGGTCTGAAAGAAGGGCGTGTCGGTCCCTGCTTCGATGAAATTGCCTTCGGCATAGGTCCGGAACAGCCGTATCGGCTCGCCGACAATCTGCCCACCGACGATGAACGAGGCATTGAAGCGGATGCTGTTCCCTTCCAGGTACCCGGCGTCGCGTTTCTCGATATCGCGCGTCGCGTCGGAGACCAGCCTCACGACGTCGAACATCGTCCGGGCACCCAAGAGATTGGTGGCCGCGTCGCCGTCAGCACAACGCTGCCTCAATACGCTGATGACGGCCTGGGTTCCGGCCAGGTTTCCCGAACTCAGCAGAACGACAACGCGGTTGCCGCGACGCTCGAATACCGTCATCTTGCAGAACTTGGCGAAGTTATCGACCCCGGCATTCGTACGCGAGTCTGAGGCGAAAATCATGCCCTTGTCGAGCATTACGCCTATACAGTAGGTCACGCGATGCACCTTCTGGGCAATCGAACTCCCGTTTGCAATGCCACCAACTTCAGGATGGTGGCTGACGCGCAGGGTGAGCCAATCCGGATTTGATCCTGCCCTGATGCCTTCGCGAACACGTAGCCTACGCCGCTCGGCGAGCGCAGCAGCTAATGACGACCCTGCGTTACTCCCGGCTGCAGTCGTCGCCGTGGTTTGAGGACGCACATTAGGCACCGCCATGCCCCGCAGGCTGGTGCGCCCGAGGCACCTGGGCGAGTGCCATGTTCATGTCCGTCGGGTCGGCGACGGCCGGTCGAGCCCGACCCGGCTCTGCGGACGGATCTTGAACCGCCCCCGGCGCGTCCGGAGCACATCAACTCCCGGGGTCCCGGTCACCGGGCTAGTCGCACTGCAGTGTTGCCGTGGGCGATCCTGTCGGCGTGGCTGCGGGGGCCGCTCACCCGTTGACCGAGAACTTCGCCATATTCGGCTATCACGTCACAGGGTCGACCGGCACATTGTTCCGCTTTGGGATCGTGGTCGGCGCGGTGGCGATGCTGGGACTGAGTGTGTTGCTGGCCGGTGCTCGGCGCACCGCGGGCCGCGGGCGCGACGCCCGACACGAACTCAAAAGGTCCCAACGCGAAACGGCGTTTCTGAACCAGGACCGCGACCAACGGCTCGAACACCAGCCCGTCAGCACGCCTGGCCGTCTTCGGCGAGGCCGCGTAGTGGTGCGGCTCTCCGCCGGTGCGGAGTCTTTGCGGCGCTACCGGTGTACTGCAAAATAATCGCAGGTCAGTGGCCTAATTGTGCTACGGTGAACACCTAATAGAAGCTGGGAAAAAGTGAATAGTCGTCTCGACAATATTTGGTACGCAATACAGCACCCGCTGGGACCATCACGGGAACTGGGCTCATACGCAAACCATCAGAAGAGCGTGGAGAAACTCATTCGCGAGATGAAGACAAGAGTCCATCCCGATTAAGACGCGGGCAGGAACTCGCCTGCGGGACAACCGATCCCAACGGGAGTGGATAACCAAAGCGCTCACCCTGTGCCCGAATGTTATGTAGCGACGCTTCGCGGGCGTCAGCGGTTGTCAGGCAGGTCGCCCCGAAACCTGCGCTGAAACTTATCGGTCTTGTTGTCAGTGGTTGGCCCGTATCGTCCGGCACCGTGCTTGATGCCCCTCCTATCGTTTGGATGCAGCGGTTCGCCCCGACACGGCTGAACTGCGGTACGTCGTCGTCGATGCGGACACATTCCTGCATCCTGAGGCGACGGGGGTGGTTGCAGTTTCTGACTGACGCCGGCAGGTCGCCGAACACCATCCGCGACAACGGCCACTGAGTCGCGTGGTAACTCTCCTGGTGCGCCTTGACGATGGACTGGCAGAAGGCCACGTTGAGTCACCCAGCGTTGTGGCACCGCACTATCGCCGTGATGAAAGTCGTTGGACAAGCTGATATTACGTAGTTATTGGCTCTGCGTGCGGTACAGCGGTCGACTTCAACGAACCACTCTGGGCGCACTCGGGCCGACGGACGCTCGCCGTCGATCTGGGTCGCCCGCCTTCGACCAGGACGAGCCTAAGACGGCCAACGCGGGTCGCGTGCTCCCCATGCCGGAGGCTCTCCTGGCCGAGCTCACCGCGGCGCGGAACCGCCACGCCGCCGAGAAACTGGCCCTGGGCGAGGCTTACAACGACCAGGGCTACGTCGTGTGCAACGAGGCCGGCGAGCCGTACCACCCGTCGACATTGAGCACGCTGTGGCAGGCAGCGATCCGCGATCTCGACGTGCCGCAGATTCGCCTGCACGATGCGCGGCATACCTGCGCCACCCTCATGCGCCTGCAGGGCGTGCGTGCCCATCGCGCACGTCGCAGCCTGGCTCGGCCACACCGACGTATCGTTTACTCTCCGCACCTACGTTCACGCCCAGACCGAGGCGCTGGAACTGGCGGCACGCAGCTTTGCTCCGCCGGCCGCCAACTCTGGACTGAACACTTCGCACATGCGTGCGGTGATACCCAACGATTTCTCGTGACAATCTGTGACAATTTTTGCTCTGGTCGAACATTCGTACGATCGACGCGAATTGCATATGTCGAGCTCACACGGCCTTCTCGTGGTCGGGCTGACAGGATTTGAACCTGCGACCACTTGACCCCCAGTCAAGTGCGCTACCAAACTGCGCCACAGCCCGCGGCGCTGCCGGGATCGCCGGCAGCAGGTCGAAAGCCTACCGCAGACCGACGCCCGCGCGATAAAGCGTGCCGCATAACTGGCTGTGGACATGGGCCATCGATGGTGAGCAGGTAGACCGACACGTCAGCATGGACCAGTAGTCCTGTCGGTGGGCGGTGGGATGCTGGAGACAACCATGACCCGGCACACCACATTCCGGTTCTGCCTCGATCCCACGGTCGAGCAGCAGGCGGTGCTGGCCCGGCATGCCGGGGCATCAAGGTTCGCGTTCAATCAGTGCCTGCGGTTGGTGAAAACACCTCTGTCCCAACGCAAAACCGATCCGGACACGTCAGTCCCGTGGACGGGGTTTGATCTGATCAACACGTTCAACGCGTGGAAGAAGACCGAAGACGCCGGCCGGGCCTTTACAGTCGATACCGATGGCATCGCCGAGATCGTGGTGACCGGCCTGCCGTGGCGCACTGAGGTGTGTCAGCAGGTGTTCGAGGAAGCCGCCGTCGACTGCGGCCGGGCGCTGGCCGCCTGGTCGGATTCCCGCTCCGGCAAGCGCAAAGGTAAGCGGGTGGGCTTTCCCCGGTTCAAGAAGAAAACCGGTGCGGCGGTGTCGTTTCGGCTGCGCAACAGGCGCCGCGAGGGCCGGCCGTCGGCCATCCGGGTCGGCGACAACAACCGCCCCCGCTCAATCACCCTGTCCGGCATCGGGCAACTGGCGGTGTTCGATGACACCCGCCGGTTGCGGCGCTTGATCGCCAACGGTCGCGCCAAGATCTTGTTCGCAACTATTTCGCAGCACGGGAGCCGCTGGTGGGTGTCGCTCAATGTTGAGGCCGCCGAGCTACACCCCGCCCAGCAGCACCCGCCTCACGCACCCGGAGACAACGGCGGCTGGGTCGGCATCGACCGCGGCTTGTCGGCGTTTCTGGTCGCCGCCGCGGCTGACGGCACCGAGGTGGCTCGAATCACTGATGCCCCCAAGGCCATGGCCGCCGGGATGAAACGCCAACGGCAGTTGGCGAAATCGTTGTCGCGCAAGCAGAAAGGATCCCACAACCGCCGTGACGCCGGCGCCAAGCTGGGGCGTCATCACCATCACGTTCGCAATGTGCGCCACCATTTCCTGCATCAGGTGTCCAACGAGCTGGTCAAGGCCCACGACCGGCTGGTGATCGAAAACCTGAACATCTCCGGAATGCTGGCCAACCGTCGCCTGGCCCGAGCCATCGCCGATGCCAGCTGGGCCGAATTCGCCCGGCGGCTGAAGTACAAACAAGCCTGGCGCGGTGGGAAAGTCTCCATCGCTGACCGGTGGTACCCGTCGAGCAAGCAGTGCTCGCAATGCGGAGCCATCCACGGCGATCTCAGACTGGCCGATCGTGTCTTCACCTGCGGCTGCGGATATCGCGCCGATCGTGATCTCAACGCGGCGGTCAACCTGGCCCGCTGGGGCCACGACCTCCAAAAAGCATCACCAGATCCCCGGACCCCCAAGCACGGAGGCCGGGCCACCAACGCCCGCCGAAAGAAGCGGGAACCGACGTTCACACCGCACCAGCGGCCTGAACCAACGATCGCCCGAGAAGGGCGGCGCCGAACACTCACCAGAATTGTTCGACACGCTTTAAAGGGCCACCAGGCGATACAACCCGATCGCGCCGACCATCACGATCGCAGCGCGCAGCGCGGTCGGCGACAGCCGCCGACCGTAGTGCGCCCCGAGGAATCCCCCGATCAGCGAGCCCACCGCGATCAATCCCGCAGCCTCCCAGCTGATCCGGTCGAATGCGACGACGGTGTACGCCACCGCCGCCACGATGTTCACAAGCAGCGACAGCAGGTTCTTCGCCGCATTCATCCGCTGCATGTCCTCCGGCAGCAGTGCGCTCATCGCCGCGATCAGCATGATGCCCTGCGCCGCCGTGAAGTATCCGCCGTAAATCCCGATTGCGAACGTGCCGAACACAAGCGCCGCCATCTTGCGTCCACTGACGTGTTCCGGGGACCGGCCGGAGGCCTCGGCGCGCCGCCGCGCCCACTCCTGGATCCGTGGACCAATGACCACCAGGCTCAACGCCATGACCAGCAGAACCGGCACAACGTTTTCGAACACCTTCGCCGGCAGGTGCAGCAGCAGCCACGCCCCCAGACCTGCGCCGATCAATGACGCCGGGATCTGCCAGCGCAGTCGGTGCCATTGCCCGCGCAGTTCGCGCCGATACCCCCACGTGCCGGACACACCGCCGGCAACCAGACCGACGGCATTCGACATCGTCGCCGTCACGGGCGGATAACCCAGCGCCACCAAAGTCGGGAACGTGATCAGGGTGCCTGAGCCGACGACTGCGTTGATCGCTCCGGCCCCCACGCCCGCCAGGGCGATCAAGATCATGTGGGAAACGGGCATTTCGCCAACCCTATCGAGACTTCGCGCCCCTCTTTTCGCGCACCCGCACGTTGATCCGGATCGGGCTGCCCTCGAACCCGAACGTCTCGCGTAGCCGCCGCTCAAGGAACCGCCGATAGCCGGCCTCGAGAAAACCAGTGGTGAACAACACAAAGGTCGGCGGCCGCGCAGTCGCCTGTGTGGCGAACAAGATCCGAGGTTGCTTACCCCCGCGCACCGGCGGCGGTGTCGCCGCGACGATCTCCTTGAAGAACGTGTTCAGCCGCCCGGTCGAAATCCGGGCGTCCCATGACTCCAGTGCTGACTCCAGCGCGGGCACCAGTTTCTGCACTGCCCGGCCCGTCATCGCCGAGATGTTCACCCGCTCCGCCCACTGCAACTGCGCCAGCTCGCGCTCGATCTCGCGGTCCAGCAGATAACGGCGATCCTCATCGACCAGATCCCACTTGTTGAACGCCAACACCAGCGCCCGGCCCGCCTCGATGACCATCGACAGAATTCGCTGGTCCTGCTCTGTCAGCGGCTGCGACGCGTCGATCAACACGATCGCCACTTCGGCCGAATCGATCGCACCGTGCGTGCGCACCGACGCGTAGTACTCGTGCCCGCTGGCCTGCCCGACCTTGCGCCGCAAACCCGCCGTATCGACGAAACGCCAAGTCTTACTGCCCAATTCGATCAGCGAGTCCACCGGATCGACCGTCGTGCCCGCGACATCGTGCACCACCGACCGCTCGTCGCCGGCCAATCGATTCAACAAAGAGCTTTTGCCGACATTCGGCTTGCCCACCAACGCAACTCGACGCGGACCTCCCCCGCCTGAGGCCATCTCGGACACCGCGGGCAACGCATCGATCAACTTGTCCAGCAGATCGGCAACACCGCGGCCGTGCATCGCGCTGACCGAGAACGGCTCCCCCAGTCCCAACGACCACAGCTCCGCCGCATCGGCCTCACCACGCTCGTTGTCAACCTTGTTGGCCGCCAAGAACACTGGTTTGCCCGACCGCTGCAACAGCCGGGCCGCCGCCTCATCGGCCGTCGTCGCGCCCACCGTCACATCGACCACGAAGACGATCGCGTCCGCGGTGCGCATCGCCACCGACGCCTGTTCGGCCACCAACTGCTGCAAGCCCTTTGCGTCCGGCTCCCATCCGCCGGTGTCCTGCACCACGAACCGCCGACCTGACCAGAGCGCGTCGTAGGACACCCGGTCGCGGGTGACACCCGGTACATCCTGCACCACGGCCTCGCGACGGCCGAGGATCCGGTTCACCAACGTCGACTTGCCGACGTTCGGGCGACCCACGACGGCCACCACCGGTGGCGGCGCCGCGGCTTCCTCGATCGCCTCCGCGACCTCTTCCGCGCCGAGTTCCCAATCGCTTTCGTCGGCCCAGGTGCTGTCGCTCATCGCGACGCCCCGGCACGTTGCTTGACGAGTTCGAGCAGATGCGCGACCACGTCGGCCTCGGTCATATCGCTGCTGTCGACCACGACTGCATCGTCGGCCGCTCGCAACGGCGACACCGGCCGTGTGGAATCCAGATGATCCCGGCGCTTGACGTCGGCCAGCACCATCGCGTAGTCATCGCCCAACCCCGACGCGATGTTCTGAACGTTGCGCCGCCGAGCCCTTTCCTCGGCCGACGCGGTCAGAAAGATCTTCAGGTCGGCATTGGGCAGCACCACCGTGCCGATGTCGCGGCCCTCGACCACGACGCTGCCGGGCCCAGACGCCAGTTCGCGTTGCAGCCCGACGAGCCGGGCACGAACCGCCGGAACCGCCGACACCGCCGACACCGCCTTGGTGACCTCGTCGCCCCGGATCTCGGCCGAAACATCTTCTGCATCAAGGTAAGCCCGATCTTCGTCGGGGTCGTAACCCACCGACAGCGGCACATCTGCAGCGACCGCTTCGATGGCCGGAGTGTCGGTCACATCGATCCCGGCGCGCAACACGGCAAGTGTCACGATCCGGTACATCGCGCCGGTGTCGAGATAGCGCGCGCCCAACGTGCGAGCCAAACTCCTTGACACCGAAGACTTTCCTGTGCCTGCGGGTCCGTCGACCGCGATCACCAGAGAGGAGCTCACAGGCCCACCGCCTTGTACAACTCCCCTACCTCCTTGCGGGTCAACACCCGGATGCTGCCGGGCCGTTGGTCGCCGAGCGCCACCGAGCCGATGTCGGTGCGCACCAGCTCCTGCACCGGGAATCCCACCTCCGCCAGCAGCCGCCGCACGATCCGCTTGCGGCCCTCGTGCAGCGTCACCCGGACCAGCGTCTTGCCCGGCACCTTGTCGACCAAGGCGAAATCGTCGACATGCGCGGGTCCGTCGTCCAATTCGATCCCGTCGCGCAGCTTGCGGCCCAGCCCGCGCGGCACTGCGCCGACGACAGTCGCGATATAGGTCTTGGGCACCTCGAACGACGGATGCATCAACCGGTGTGCCAGCTCGCCGTCGTTGGTCAGCAGCATCAGCCCTTCGGTGTCCGCGTCCAGCCGTCCGACGTGAAACAGCTTCTTGTTTCCCCGCACCCGGTGCTCGACCAGGTCGCCGATGCACGGCCTGCCGCGGTCATCCGACATCGTCGAATGCATCCCCTTCGGCTTGTTTATCGCCAAATGCACAAGCGTGTCGTCGACAACGATCCGTGCGCCGTCGACACGGATCACCGACACGTCCGGGTCCACGCGCGTACCCAGCTCGGTGACGATCCGGTCGTCGACTTCAACACGGCCGTCGAGGATCATCTTCTCGGCAACGCGGCGCGATGCAATTCCGGCCTGCGACAACACTTTTTGTAAGCGCACGCCTTCCCGCACGCGAGGAGAACCAACTTCGTCGGAGTCCGCCATCTCACTCCTGATCCACGTCGAACGACATCGGCGCCTCGGCCGCGGGCGCACCGCTGAGCTTCATGAAACGTGGCTCCTCGCCAAGGGATTCGCTCAGGTCATCGATGACGTCGACGTCGGGCAGCAGCGGCGCAATGTCCGGTAGATCCGCCAGCGACGTCAAGCCCAGCCGCTCCAAGAACAGCTCGGTCGTCGCGAATGTGACCGCACCGGTGTCGGAATCGGTGCCGGCCTCGGTGATCAGCCCGCGTGCCAGCAACGTGCGCATCACCGCGTCCACGTTCACGCCGCGCACCGCGCTCACCCGCGCCCTCGTCACCGGCTGCCGGTACGCCACCACCGCAAGCGTCTCCAGCGCCGCGCGGGTCAGTTTGGACCGGGCGCCGTCGAGCAGCAGCCGCTCCACATATGGCGCGAACCGCGCCCGGGTATACATCCGCCATCCGCCGCCCGCTTCCCGCAGATCGATGCCACTCTCGCGGGCGGTCAGCTCCTCGGCCATCAACTGAAGTTTGGCCGCCACCCGGTACGCCGGCTGTTCGGTCGCCACCGCCAGCTGCTCGACCGTCACCGGGGTGTCCACCACCAGCAGCAGCGCCTCGAGCGCCGCGCCGAGTTCGGAGTCCTCCAGCTCCGGCGGGGTCGCCACGTCGATGCCCAGGTCGAGATCCGTGGGAGTATCCGTGGGAATTTCGTCAGTCATCAGCGTCTTCTACTTCCGCCGCTTTCTCGGTTGCCAGGTGATCGTTGGTTGGCCGTTCGCCGGTCCACGAAATCTGGAGCACACCAAGCGGTTCTGATTGGTCGAATGCTACCGCCCGCGCCCGATACAGCTCGAGCAGCGCCAGGAACCGGCCCACGATCTCGATCGGTGCCCCACAGTCGGCCACCAGCTCGGAAAACGACGCCCACCGCCCGATTCCTCGGCTCTCCAGCAGGTTCATCAGATTGCCGACCTGCTCCGGCACCGACACCATCACCTGATGCAGGTGCTCAGTGCCCACGGTCGGAACCGGGCGCGGCGTGAACGCCGCCGCCGCGATCTGCGCGAAGCTCTCGGCGTCGACGCCCAGCATCACCTCGGGCAGCAGATCCTCATAGCGCTGCTCCAGTGCCACCGACCGCGGATAACTGCGCAGAGCCGCCGCCTCGAGCTCGGCGAACATCACCGCTACGTGCTTGAACGCCCGGTACTGCAGCAGCCGCGCGAACAGCAGGTCCCGCACCTCGAGCAGCGCGAGGTCCTCCTCGTCGTGCACCTCACCGGCGGGCAGCAGCCGAGCAGCCTTGAGGTCCAGCAGCGTGGCCGCCACAACGAGGAACGCGGTCGTCTCGTCGAGCTCCATCTGCGGGCCGACTTCTTTGGTGTACGCGATGAAGTCGTCGGTCACCTGGTGCAGCGCCACCTCGGTGACGTCGAGGCGGTGCGCGAAGATCAGCTGCAGCAGCAGATCGAACGGCCCCTCGAAATTGCTCAGCCGGACCTGGAAGCCGTTCTGTTGGGTTTGCTCTGGCGGTGTCTCGGTATTCACGCGCCGAACCGGTCGATGACCTCGCGCGCCAACGACCGATATGCCTCGGCCCCACCGGATTTGGGCGCCCACGTGGTGATCGGCTCGCCGGCGACGCTGGTCTCCGGGAAGCGCACCGTGCGGGTGATGACTGTGTCGAACACCAGATCGCCGAAGCGCTCCAGGACTCGGGCCATCACCTCGCGGGAGTTGACCGTACGGGGGTCGTATCGGGTGATCAGGATGCCGCTGATCGACAGCTTCGGGTTCAAGCGGTCGTGTACCTTGTCGACGGTGTCGTTCAGCAGGGCCAGACCGCGCAGCGAGAAGTACTCGCACTCGGTTGGGATGATCACGCCGTCGCTGCACGCCAGCCCGTTCACGGTGAGCAGACCCAGCGACGGCTGGCAGTCGATCAGCACATAGTCGTAGCGGTCCAGCACCGGATACAGCGAGCGGGCCAGCGACTGCTCACGGCCCACCTCGTTGACCAGCTGGATCTCGGCAGCCGACAGATCGATATTGCTGGGCACCAGGTCCATGCCGGGGACCCGGGTGTGGATCAGCACCTCGTCGATCGATACCCGAGGCTCGACCAGCAGGTTGTGGATCGTGTGCTCGAGTTCATAATGAGGCACCCCAAGCCCGGCGGACAGCGCGCCTTGCGGGTCGAGGTCCACCAGCAGCACCCTGCGACCGAACTCCGCCAGGCTGGCGCCCAGGTTGATGGTCGACGTCGTCTTTCCGACGCCGCCCTTCTGGTTGCACATCGCGATGACCTTGGCCGGGCCGTGCACGTTCTTCGGCTTGGGCTCGGGAATGGTTCGCGGCGGGCGGCCCGTCAGACCGAGCTCAGCGCTGCCCCCTTCGTCGGTCATACCCGACCGTCTCTGGCCAGGCACGCAGGAGGCATTCCGAACATCCGGGCAAGTTTAACGGGGCGCGCCTGCCAGGTCTGGCAGACCCGCGGGCAACGTGGAACCCAATCGAGCGGCCAGTCCGAATAGGCTGACGACCGTGGCTCTCAAGCAGCGGGTCCCCTTCCTGCGCTGGTCGTTTTGGCGGCTGGCGATCGGGGCGCGCAACATCGCCAAGACCGGCCAGATCGGCGACGGAAGGGAGGCAGCCGCAGCCGACTATGTGGTCGCCAACGCTCGCCGAGGCGACATCGACGACGTGATCGCCAAGGTGGATCAGTTCGCGTATGAGAAGTCGTTCCTGATCAATGTCGGGGACGAGAAGGGCGAACTGCTCGACGCCGCGGTCCGCCGCGCCAACCCCGGCGTGGCGCTGGAGCTCGGCACCTACTGCGGCTACGGCTCGCTGCGGATCGCCCGCGCGGCGCCATCGGCCAAGGTGTTCTCCGTCGAGCTGTCGGCCGCCAACGCCGAAGTGGCGCAGCGTATCTGGGCGCACGCCGGCGTCGACGACCGGGTCACCTGTGTGATCGGCACAATCGGCGATGACGGCCGAACCCTCGACGCACTGGCCAACGAACACGGCTTCGCCGCCGGGAAACTTGACCTGCTGTTCATCGATCACGACAAGGGTGCCTACCTCCCCGATCTGCGGAGCATCCTCGACCGTGGATGGCTGCACCGCGGGTCGATCGTCGTCGCGGACAACATTCTGATTCCGGGCTCGCCGAAGTACCGCGAGTACATGAACCAGCAGCAGGGCAAGCTCTTCGACACCATCGAGCACAAGACCCACGGCGAGTATCAGACGCTGCTGCCCGATGTCGTGCTGGAGTCGGAGTACGTAGGCTAACCGAGCTCGCGGGCGATCCGCTTGGCCATGCGCTTGGACTGCTTGGCCATAAAACCGATGAGCGACGGCCGGACGTCGTAGCCTATGAACCGCAGCCCGTCTGCAGCAGGGCGGACGCCCCACGTGACGGGCTTGCCCGTCGGATCCAGCACGCCGAGGTGACCGACCAGCGGTTCAAGTCCACGTACGTAGCCGGTGGCCAGGACGACGGCATGCGGGTCCAGCCGCGATCCGTCGGCTAGGACGACTTTGTCGCGATCGAACGAATCGACCGTCGCGACCACCTCAATCGAGCCATCCCTAATGGCCTCGATGACATCCATGTCGACCAGCGACGGCACCTGCTCGAGTCGCTTCACCCGCGAAAACACCCCTTCGTCCGGGATCGGCAGCCCGAACTGGCTGAGGTCTCCGAGATTGGCCCGCCGCGCCCGGCGGCCGATCGCGTCGGCAACCCGGACGGGCAGGCGGTACATCGGCAGAGAGAGCAGGTCGCCCGGCAGACCGCCGGGAAGCGACCGCAACATGATGTTCGGTGGGGTGCGGACGGCTAGCCACACCTTGCCGGCACCACCGGTTGCAAGGTCGTGTGCGATCTCCATCCCCGACGAACCGGAGCCGACCACCAACACGTTCCTGCCCGCATACGGGGTCGGGTTTCGGTATGCCGACGAGTGCAGCAGTTCGGCGGTGAAGCCGTCTGAACCCGGCCACTCGGGAATGCGCGCGGTGTGCTGGTTTCCAATGGCGACGACGACCTGGCGGGCATTGATCGCGGCGGTCGGGGTTTCCAGTCGCCAACCGGTGCGCTGCCGGTCGATGCGGGTGACTTCGGTACCCAGCCGCAGCTCGATTCCGCTTTCGCGGGCGTGCCGGTCGAGATGAGCGACGACGTCGTCACGGGTGGGGAACATGGCCGTCCCCTTGGGGTACGGCCGGTTCGGTAGATGCGAGAACGGTCTGCCGGTGTTCAGCTTCAGCCGGTCATAACGGGAACGCCATGCCGATGCCACCTCGTCGGCCCGGTCGATCAACAGTGGCCGTAGCCCGCGGTCACGCAAGCTGAGCGCCACCGAAACACCTGCCGGGCCTGCTCCGATTACGGCGATGTCAGTCATAACCCGTCCCAACGATCAACGGTGCTCGACCGTTCAACTCAACGCGCGCGCGGATGCGCTCCGGCCCATACTTCGCGCAGCGCATGCACCGTGACCATGGTGTAGATCTGCGTCGTCGTCACCGACGCGTGCCCGAGCAGCTCCTGCACCACCCGCACGTCGGCGCCCCCGTCCAGCAGATGGGTGGCGAACGAGTGGCGCAAAACGTGCGGCGACACTGCAGCCGTGATGCCGGCCCGTTCAGCGGCGTCCTGCAGCACCTGCCATGCGCTTTGCCGCGACAGCCGTCCGCCGCGGGCGTTGAGGAAGATCGCGGGTGTGCCGCGGCCCCGACGGGCCAGGTCGGGACGGCCGCGCACCAGGTAGGCGTCGAGCGCGGTGACGGCGGGCCTGCCGATCGGCACCAGCCGCTGCTTCCCGCCCTTGCCGCGCAGCAGCACGGACCGGGCATGGGTGTCGATGTCGTCGACGTCGAGGCCGACCGCCTCGGAGATTCGGGCGCCCGTCGAATACAGCAGCTCCAGCAGCGCGCGGTTGCGCAGGGTAAGCGGACCGTCGGCCTCGCTGTCGCCGCCCGCGCCGTCGAGCAGGGCCAACACCTCGTCGATGGTCAGGCTCTTAGGCAGCCGCCGGCTCGGAGTGGGCGGCTTGACCGCCCGCGCGACGTCGATGTCGGTGAGTCCCTCAGAGGCTGCGAAGCGGTGCAGCCCGCGCACTGCGACCACCGCTCGGGCCGCCGACACCGCCGACAGCGGCGTGGTTTTCGTATCAGGATCGCCGCGGCGCAGTGACACCAGGAAATCGCTGACGTCGGTCTCGGTGACCTTGGCCAGGTCGTCGATGCCCCGCACCGTCAGGTGCTCGGCATAGCGGCGGAGGTCACGGCGATACGAACTCAAGGTGTTTACGGCGACGCCGCGCTCGATTGTCAGATGGTCCAGGTAGCCCTGCAATTGATCGTCCAGAGCGGAGCGGAAGGCCGATGAGCCGCTTGCGCGAAGAGCCGAAGATGTAGTCATGGGTGGCCCTTCCGGCGGGCGAACGCTGCCGGCCGGTCCGTCCACGGCGCGTCGACGGGCCTCAACGTCGCGCGGTCCGTGACGGTGTGGGCAGCCAGAATCCCGCCCACCGCAATGGAATTGACAATGTCGCCGTTGAACACCTTGCGTACGGCTTCATCGAGCGGAAGCCACCGCAGCGTCAGGTCGGCCTCCTCGTCGTGGGCCTCGGGCCGCCCGACGTCGGTCAGCCCGGTCGCGAGGTACACCCGGACGCTCTCGTCGGAGAAACCCGGCGTCGAATCGAGGTCGACGAGAGTTCTCCACTCGGTCGCGGCGAGCCCGGCCTCTTCCTTGAGTTCGCGCGCGGCGGTGATGTGCGGCGGTTCACCGCCGAGATCCAGCAGGCCTGCCGGCAGCTCCCACAGCCGCCGACCCAGCGGATGGCGGTACTGATAGACCAGCATGACGTTGTTGTCGTCGTCGAGCGCGAGGACAGCTACCGCGCCGTAGTGCTCGACCACTTCGCGGCGCGCGATGTTGCCGTGCGGCATCCTGACATCGTCGGCGCGGAGTGCGAATATCTTTCCGACATAGAGTGTTTCGCTGGAGACCGTCTCGAACTCGTGTTCAGCCACGGGCCGCGGGTTCTTGCAGCAGGTGCGAGACGTTGTCATGATGCTCGACACCGTTCGCGTGCTGCTCGGGAATGTCCATGCCGGGCAATCGTTCTTCGGCCTTGTAGTCCAGCGACGCGCCGATGAACGCGACGAACAGCGGATGTGGTCGGGTGGGCCGGCTCTTGAGTTCAGGGTGTGCCTGGGTGCCGACGATGAAGGGATGGACATCGGCGGCGTACTCGACGAATTCCACCAGATGCCCGTCCGGTGAGGTTCCGGAGAACTTCAACCCGCTCTCTGCGATTCGGTCACGGTATTGGTTGTTCACCTCGTAACGGTGACGGTGCCGCTCGGACACCTCGGTGGCCTCATATGCCTGCGCCACAATCGAACCCGCCTCCAGCACGGCCGGATAAGCGCCCAGTCGCATGGTGCCGCCCAGGTCCGCATCGCCGGCGACGGCGTCGCGCTGGTCGGCCATCGTGGAGATCACCGGATCCGGTGTCTTCGGATCGAACTCCGCCGAGTTGGCGCCGGTGAGCCCAACCGACCGGGCTGCCTCGATGACGATGCACTGCAACCCGAGACACAGCCCGAGGACCGGTAATCCCCGCTTGCGGGCGTAAGAGATCGCGCCGATCTTGCCCTCGATGCCGCGGATGCCGAACCCGCCGGGGATCAGCACCCCGTGCACGTCGGCCAGTGCGGCGGCGGCGCCGGTCTCGGTTTCGCAGTCGTCGGAGGCGACCCAGCGCATCTCGACCTTGGCGCGGTGCTTGAAGCCGCCGGCCCGCAGCGCCTCGGCCACCGACAGATAGGCGTCGGAGAGGTCAATGTACTTGCCCACCAAGGCGACCCGCACGGTTTCCTGCGGGTCGTGCACACGCTGGAGCAGGTCGTTCCACTGGGTCCAGTCGACATCGCGGAACGGCAGATTCAGCCGACGCACCACGTAGGCATCGAGCTCCTCACGGTGCAACACCTTGGGAATGTCGTAAATCGAGGGCGCGTCGGGAGTGGAGATGACACCGTCGATGTCGACGTCGCACATCAGCGCGATCTTGTTCTTCAGCGGTTCGGGCACGTCGCGATCGCAGCGAAGGATCAGCGCGTCCGGCGTGATACCGATGCTGCGCAGCGCCGCCACCGAGTGCTGTGTGGGCTTGGTCTTGAGTTCACCCGACGGTGCCATGTAGGGCACGAGCGAGCAGTGCAGGAAGAAGCAGTTCTCCCGGCCGACCTCGTGCCGCACTTGCCGTGCGGCTTCGAGGAACGGCAGGGACTCGATATCGCCGACGGTGCCGCCGATTTCGGTGATCACCACGTCGGGCCGGTTGCCATCGGTGTCGGGTTCGGCCATCGCCCGGATGCGGCTCTTGATCTCGTCGGTGATGTGCGGGATGACCTGGACGGTGTCACCGAGGTACTCGCCGCGACGCTCCTTGGCGATCACCGACGAATACACCTGTCCCGTCGTGACATTGGCAGAGCCGGACAGATTGCGGTCGAGGAAGCGCTCGTAGTGCCCGACGTCGAGGTCGGTCTCGGCGCCATCCTCGGTCACGAACACCTCGCCGTGCTGGAACGGGTTCATGGTGCCGGGGTCGACGTTGAGGTAGGGGTCGAGCTTCTGCATCGTCACCTGCAGGCCCCGCGCTGTCAGCAGCTGGCCGAGGCTGGACGCCGTTAGGCCCTTGCCGAGTGAGGAAACCACGCCGCCCGTTACGAAGAGGTGCTTGGTGGCGGTTTGCGGGTGCTTGCGTAACGCTGGCAAGAGCAACCTCCGTGACGACGGGCAGGGCTTACTTTTCTAGGCTGATTCCTAGCTTGGGGCCTGCCGACCCACGGAACCCCACCTTAACACCGACCCCGACAACCCGTCGCTGACACGCCACTTGGTTCTATTGCGGCAGCGTTACCGATGACGCGCCCTGGCCGACGCCGTATTGACCGGGCCGCCCGCTGTTGATCAGGTCGCTGAGCGCCAGCACCGCGGTGAGCCGGCCGGACTCGGTGTCGGCGTCGTCGACGGTGCTGACCACATTGCTCAGGCCAGCGTCGGACCTGGTCACGGCCACCGCGGCGGTGCCGGATGCGGACCCGTCGCGTCCCGCGACGACCACTCCCGAGCCGTGCGGTGCGAGGCCGGCCGCGAACCGGGCGACGGTCGCACCCTGGTTGCCCGCGCTGTCGCTCAATCCGCCGCCTGTGATGACCAGCGCGGTGTTGGCCGCCCCGATGCGCTGGGTGCCATACGTCACAAAGCCGGTGTCGCGCAGCGCCGCGAGCACGGTGTCGCGCTGGGCGTCGTCGACCGCCTGAACCTTCGGATCCCTGTTGATCAACAGCGCGATTCCCAACAGGTCGCCGGCCTGCGAGCCCTGATCCACCGACGTGGTGTTCAGCTGCGCCCCCGCGGGCACGATCGGCGAGTTCACCACCGACAGCAGCTTCTCCGAGGAGTTGGCGTCAACGAACTCCTGCGTCAAGCCCACGGTTCCGGTGACCGTTCCACCGGCCTGCCCCGCCATCCGAGTCAGGGCGTCGACGTCGTCGTCGTTGGCGTCGGGTGTGCGGAAGACCACCACCGACTTGGCCGCCAGCGCGTTGTGGAGGATTCGCGGCGACATCTGTGCATCGAATTCCCCTGCGGCGTTGAGCTTTTCGTTCAGCGCGTTCTTGTCGTCGGTAAGCGTGTTGATCTGGTTCTGCAGTTCGTGTTTGTCATCGCGCAGACCGGACAGCAACGTGTTGGACAGCAGACCCGAACCGAGCGCCACCCCGACGGCCAGCGCAAGGAACACCGCCGCAAGCGAAATCGCGTGTGTACGTAGGGAAATCACGGGGGCGCCTTAGGTGACCCAGCCCTGGACCCACAGGGAGAACCGGTTCCAGTAGTCGACGACCCAGTCAAGGACCGCCGCGTCGGCCCGCGACGCCCACAGTGCAACGATCACCGCAATCAGCATGGCGAGCACCAACAGCGCAATCGCCCCACCGGACACCCGGCTGCGGTACAGGGTGGCAACGGCTTTGGCATCGACCAGTTTCTCGCCGACCTTGAGCCGGGTCAGGAACGTCGACGGATTGCTGTGCTGTCGCGACCGGTCGAAGAACTCCTCGATGCTCGCGGTGTGGCCCGCGGTGACAATCAGCGACGCGCCATGGTGATCGCACAGCAGCAGCGCCAGGTCGGCGGCGGAGCCTGCGGCGGGGAACGTCATTGCCCCGACGCCCAGATCCTGGATGCGCTCGAGCCCCGCGGCGTGGCCGTCGGCGTCGGCCGGCAGCACCACCTGGGCGCCGCATCGCAGCGTCTCCGCGCTGATCTTGTCGGGATCGCCGATGATGAGTTGCGGCCGATACCCGGCCTTGCGGAGCACGTCGGCGCCGACGCCGACGCCGACCAGGACCGGCTGGTATTCCTTGATGAACGGCTTGAGCGCCTTGAGGTCCGTGGCGGCGCTGAGTTCCTCCGCGACGATCACGACGTGCCTGCGGCTGACGTCGACATCGATGTCAGGAATGCCGATGCCATCGATGAGCAGCGGGCTCTCACTGCGGATGAACTCGATCGTGTTGCCGGCGAACGCCTCGAGGTGAGCCACCAGGCCGCTCTTGGCTTCGTGCATCAACTCGTGGATCTCGTGGTCGGTGCGCTCGATGCCGAGGATCAGCCGACGGTCGCCGGTGTACACGCCGCCGTCGTGCAGCCGGATGCGTGCGCCGTCCTTGACCTTCTTGAAGACCTCCGGGCCGGTCTCATCGATCAGCGTGACGCCGTTGGTGACGAGCACCTCCGGCCCGAGGTTGGGGTAGCGGCCCGAGATCGACGGTGACGCGTTGATGACCGCGGCGACGTTGGCCTCGACGAGCGCGTCGGCGGTGATCCGGTCCAGGTCCAGAGCGTCGATGACGACGATGTCCCCGGGGGTGACTCGCCTCAGCAGCCGATCGATGTCGCGGTCAACCCGGGCGGTACCAGTGATGCCGGGCCGTGAGCTGGCAGTACGAGATAGCAGCGCTGACATCTTCATGGGGCCGATTCTGTCGAGGAACGGCAGCCAGACGCGGGAGGCGCGCCGTAACATCCGCCCCAGAAGTACCTTTTGTCACATCTGCAACACGCCCCCGTCAGCGCTGGTACGCCTCGAACAGTTCGACGAGGTTGCCGGAGGGATCCAGCGCGAGCGCCTGCCTGCCGCCCCTGCCAGTGATCGTGTCGCCGCGGAACTCGACGCCGGCCCGCCGTAGGCCAGCCACGGTGGCGTCGAGATCGTCGACTTGAACTAGGAATCGGTTCCAACCACCGGGTTCAGGTCGCATGCCGGCGGCGTCCTGGCCGGCGCCACCTCCGCCACCAGGCGAGTTCAGCAGCAACCGCAGATCACCTCGCCGGAGCATCGCAAATCCCGGGCCGGGTCTCATCGACACCTCGAATCGAAGGTGGCGTGTGTAGAAGTCCACTGCAGCATCGACATCACTGACGATGTAGCGAACGCTGAATTCGGTCATCGTTGCACCTCCTGAGGGTTATGATACAGAAGTGTCCTATAAGTTGCAGCGGCCGGATCCCCGCGTCGAGCAGTCTCGACGGGTGATTTGCCGGGCGGCACTGAAGGAGTTCGCCGAGGTCGGCTACAGCGGCTTCCGGATGGAGGCGGCGGCGGCCCGTGCGGGCGTCGGGCGGAGCACCGTCTACCGGCACTGGCCGAACAAGGCCGCGTTGATCGCCGACGCGCTGGAGACCCTCAACACGCAGCCGGACCCCGACCGCGAGCTCGTCGACGGCACCGCGCGCCAGCGCGTCGAGGTGATCCTGAATCACCTTGCCGAGGTGCTGGGCGACTCCCCGTTATCGGCCTGTGTGCCCGCGCTGGTCCACGCCGCCGAAACCGAGCCCGCCGTACGCGACTTCCACCACACCTACTCGGCCAGACGCCGTCAGCGGTTGACCGACATCATTGCGGCCGGCGTCGAGGCCGGCGAATTCCCCGCCCGCATCGACCCGGACGCGGCGTCCGTCGCGCTCGCCGGCGCGATGTTCTACCGCCGGTTGATGACCGCCGATGCGCCGGACGCCGACTTCATCGCGCACCTCGTCGAGACTGTGCTCGGTGCGTGACTCACTCCGCGCGGTCGCTCTGCGCCGCATCGAGCAGTTCACGGGCGTGTGCTCGGCCGCTGTCTGACTCCCCCAACCCGGCCAGCATGCGCGCCAGTTCGGCGACGCGGTCGTCATTGTCGAGGCGACGCACCCCGCTGGACTTGTTCCGGCCGCCGCTGTCGACGACGAGATGGACGTCGGCGTAGGCGGCGACCTGTGGCAGGTGCGTGACGACGATGACCTGGTGGGTTCGGGCCAGCCGGGCCAGCCGTCGCCCGATCTGCACCGCCGCGCGACCGCCCACTCCCGCGTCGACCTCGTCGAAGACCATCGTGGTGCCCTCGGCCGATGCGGCCAGCACCACCTCCAGCGCCAGCATCACCCGGGACAGCTCGCCGCCCGACGCGCTCTTGCTAAGCGGCAGCACATCGGTGCCGCGGTGCGCGGCGAAGCCGAACTCGACGGCGTCGACACCGTCATGTCCCACGTGCACCGTCGCACCCGACGGCAGGGTGAGCGGTGCGGAGTCGTCCGCACGAGCCGGGATGGTGGCCACCGAGACCGTGAACGCGGCGTCGGCCATGGCCAGCCCCCCAAGTTCGGCGGTCACCGCCTTTGCGAGGCCCTTCGCCGCCTTGGTCCGCGCCTTGCTGAGTTCGGTTGCGGCACTGACCACCTTGGCCTCGAGCTCGTCGACGCGGCGCTCTAGTTCGGCGAGCGCCTCCTCGGAGACGTCGAGCTGCGCCAGGCGTTCGCGCGACTCGTTAGCCCACTGCAGCACGCCGTTGATGTCGGCGGCGTACTTGCGGGTCAGCGTGCGCAGCTCGGCCTGCCGGGCCAGCTTGGTCTCCAAAGTGCTGGCGTCGCTAGGCAATTCGGCCAGATAGTCGCCGAGTTCGGTCGAGACGTCGGTGGCGACGGCCAGCGCACCGGCAAGCTGCTCGGCCAGCGCCCGCAACGCCGAGTCGTCGGTCGCCTCCAACACCGACTTCGCATGTCCGAGGCTGTTGGCCGCCGACGCGTCCGGCGGCGAATCGTCGTCCAGGCCGGCCAGCGCCACGCGTGCTGTTTGCGCGGCCTCGCGTAGCGCGTCGAGCTCGGACAGTCGGTGGATATCGTCGACGAGCGCGTCGTCCTCGCCGGGTTGCGGTGCGACGGTGTCGATTTCGTTGAGCCCGAACTTGAGCCGGTCGGCTTCCTGCGCCAGCTCGCGCGCCCGCTGCTTACGGTCGGCCAGATCACGGCGGGCCTCCAGCCAGTCGTCACGCACCCGTCGATAGCGCTTCAGTTGCGACTCGACATCGACGAAGCGGTCAAGGGCCGCCCGTTGCTCCTCGGGCCGCATCAGCCGTAGTTGGTCGTTCTGCCCATGCAGCGCGAGCAGCTCTGTGGTGAATGTGCTCAGCGATTTGGCGGGCACGCTGCGGCCGCCGAGGTAGGCCCGTGACGGCCCGTCGCGGCTGACGGACCGCGCGGCGATGACGCTGCCGTCGTCGTCTCGGTCGGCGCCGGAAGAGTCCAGAATCTCGTCGACGTAGTCGGCTACGCCGTCGCCGAGTTCGGTTGTGGTGAAACGCCCTTCGACCACCGCACGATCGGCACCGGAGCGCACCCTGGTGGCGTCGGCGCGGCCACCGCCGAGCAGGTGCAGGCCAGTGACCACCATGGTCTTGCCCGTGCCGGTCTCGCCAGTCAGGACGGTGAACCCGCGGTCGAACTCGGCGGTCGCGGTGCTGATGGCGCCCAGGGACTCGATACGGATTTCGGCTAACACTACTGTCCGCGCCACCCCGTGACCGGCAACCGGAACTTGCGCACGAGGCGGTCGGTGAACGGCGCGCTGTCCAGGCGCACCCACTTGAGCGGGGTGCCGCAGCGTGTCACCTCCAACCGGCCACCGGCGGGCACGATCATTTCGCGGCGACCGTCGCAGAACACAAGCGCGTCGTGGCCATCCGCCTCGATCTCGATCGCGATGTCAGCGTCCGGACTGGTCACCATCGGCCGCGCGAACAATGCGTGAGCGTTGTTGGGCACCACCAGGATTGCTTCGAGATCCGGCCACACAATCGGCCCGCCCGCAGAGAACGCCCACGCGGTGGACCCCGTCGGAGTCGCCACCAGAACTCCGTCGCAGCCGAAGGCCGACACCGGCCGTCCGTCGACCTCGAGCACTGCGCCCAGCACGCCGAGACGCGGCCCCTTTTCCAGGCTGGCCTCGTTCAGTGCCCAGCCACGGTCGGCGATATTGCCGTTGGCGCGCACCACGACGTCGAGCGTCATGCGTTCCTCGACGCTGTAGTCCCGCTTGATGACGTGCTCCAGAACCGTATCGATGTGGTCGGCCTCGGCTTCGGCAAGGAAGCCAATGCGGCCGAGATTGACGCCGAGCACCGGTATTTCGACGTTGCGAGCGAGTTCGGCGGCGCGCAGGAACGTGCCGTCACCGCCGAGGACGAGCACCAGTTCGCAGCCTTCGGCGGCGCGCTCATCAGCGTCGACCACGTCGATCTCGACCCCGATGGCGCGCATGTCGTCGGGCGCCAGGTGCACTGGCCCGCGGTCGACGGCTTCCGAGGAGAGCACGCGCAGCGCAATGCCGTTGTCGCCCAGCACTTTCTCGACCCGGCGCGCGACCTCGGTGGCTTCATCCCGGCCGGTGTGCACGACCAGCAGGACGGTGCGTTCGCAGGTCATTGCGGGCCCTCCGCGACGGCCCGGTGTACCGCCTGCTCCAGGCGTTCACCCTGCAACGGGCTTTCGGCCCTGGCGCGAAGGTGCACGAAGTACTCGACGTTGCCGGACGGGCCGGGTAACGGGCTGGCGGTGACAGCGACAGGATGCCACTGGAGTTGTGCGGCGCGGCGGGCGACGGCAAGCACCGCATCCGCGCGCAGGTCAGGGTCCGACACGACTCCTCCCGCACCGACCCGATCCTTACCGACCTCGAACTGCGGCTTCACCATAGGAACGATATCCGCGCCGCCTGACGCGCAGGCGGTCAGCGCGGGCAGCACCGTCGCCAGCGAGATGAACGACAGATCGGCTACCACGAGGTCGACAGGTCCCCCAATGGCGTCGGCGGTCAGGTCACGAACATTGGTCCGTTCGAGCACGATCACCCGCGAGTCGTTGCGCAGCGACCAGGCCAATTGGCCGTAGCCGACGTCGACGGCGACGACCTCTCGGGCGCCCCGGTCGAGCAGCACTTCGGTGAAGCCGCCGGTGGAGGCGCCCGCGTCCAGGCAGCGCCGGCCGTCGGCCGAGACACCGAACGCGTCGAGTGCGCCGATCAGCTTGTGCGCGCCGCGGGAGACCCAGTTGCGTCCGTCATCGCCCACCATCAGGGCGGCGGTGACGGCAACGGCGGTCGCGGGTTTCGCCGCGGGCATGCCGTCGATGGTGACGCGCCCCGCGCCGATCAGCTCGGCGGCCTGCTGGCGCGAGCGCGCAAGACCGCGCCGCACCAGCTCGGCGTCAACACGAGCGCGCCGCGTCACGTGCGGTTAGCCCTTCTCGACCGATTCCAGCGCGCGCACCAGCAGGTCGTGGGCCTCTTCGAGCCGCGCCGCAATGGTGTCGATGTCGGATTCGGCAAGCTCGTCGAAGTTGGAGCCCTCTTGCGCGGGGTCGGGCACATCTGCCAACAACTCCGCGATCTGGGCGCGGATCTGATCGGGGTCGGTACTCATCTCGCTGTTCACGCTAGCCGATTCGGCGGGCTGAGCATGGACCAGCGCTCCATGGCCTGTCGCGCGGTATCGTCACCCGCCATCAAGATGACGGGCCGCCCGTCGAGCTGGGCGTTCCATACCGCGCTGGCAGTCGCACGGACCACCGACAGCGGATCTCCAGGGTCTCGCCCGGTCGACTGCACGGTCACCGCCGAGGGACCGACGTCGACGTACCACGCCGGGTGTGGCCCGATGCGATGGCTGTCGGCAGGGGCGTACAGCGAGCGCAGGTCTTCGGCGATGTAGTTGGGCCGCTGTCCGATGGCGGCGCCGACGGTTTCGGCGGCGGTGCTGACGCCACACAGGACGAGCAGGCTGGGTAGGCCGGCGGCATTGGCACCCGCGATGTCGGTATCGAGACGATCACCGACGACGAGTGGCGTGCGAAACTTGCCGCGCGCCAACGCGTCCGTCAACAATGTCGGCTCGGGCTTGCCCGCCACCTGCGGTTTACTGTCCGTGGCGGCCCGCAGCGCGGCGACCATCGCCCCGTTTCCGGGCAGCAGTCCTCGTTCGGATGGGAGTGTCTTGTCGACGTTTGCAGCGACCCACAGCGCTCCGCCGCGGATGGCCAGGGCTGCTTCGGCGAGGTCCGGCCAGCCGGTCTGCGGCGAATGACCTTGCACGACGGCGACGGGGCCGTCGGACCACTGCCGGACGGGCTTGAGGCCCACTCTGCGGACTTCGGCCGCAAGCGCATCGGTGCCGACGACGAGGACGGCCGCGCCGGGTTGCAACTGGTCCTTCAGCAGGCGTGCGGCGCTTTGGGCGCTGGTGACGATGTCGTCGGGTTTGGCCGTGAAACCCATCGCACACAGGTGCTGGGCGACTTCGGCCGGTCCGCGGGAGGCGTTGTTCGTGACAAACAGGACGCGGGAGCGGACGACGGACAGGGTTTCGACGGCGCCTGGAGTTGGCTCATGGCCGCGGAACACGGTGCCGTCGAGATCGAGCAGTAGGCAATCATGGTCCTGCGCAAGGGTACTCACGTTCAGGCGAGCTCCGTGATCCGCTCTTCGGCGTCGGTGACGCCCTCGGTGTCGGCGGCCGCGGTGTTGATGAACCATTGCAGTGCGTCCTTGTTGCGGCCAAGTGCGAGCAGCGTTTCGGCGTAGGCGTAGAACAGCCGGGCGGCCGTCTGTCCGGTGCGGGCGGGGTCCAGCTGCGGGCTCGACAGTAGGGCGAGGGCCTGCTCGTGCTGCCCGAGGTCGGAGCGGGCGCCGGCCACGACGATGCGCAGTTCGTCGGCATCATCTCCGGTGAGTTGGGCGGCCTCGGGGCTGCGGGCCAACTCGATCGCGCGTTCCGGGCGGCCAACACCCCGTTCGCAGTCGGCGATCAATGGAAGTAGCGGCGACTTGGTGCCCATCCGGCGGGCCGCACGCAATTCGGCCAGCGCTTGGGCCCAATCGCCGCAGTGGTAGGCCGCGATGCCGACGGCCTCGCGAACCGCGGCGATGCGGCCGGAGCGCGCCCGAGCGGCGCGGGCGTGAGCCAACGCGGCCTCAGGGTCGGCGTCGAGGAGTTCGCCTGCGGCGACGAGGTGCCGGGCCACGACGTCGGCTGTGGAGCGATCCAAGGTCGTGAGTTCGCCGCGGATCTCGGGTGACAATTGCTTGGCTTCGATCTCGGGGGGTATCGGCGGACCCTGGGGCCGCGGCGCGTCACCGTCGGGTTTGGGTTGGGCGCGCCGAGCGCGTTCTGGCCCCGAAGTGCGCGGCGCCGAACGCCGGGGGCGGCGCCGGTCGCTGCCGCCCTGCCTGTCCTGGACCACGTATGCCTTTCTACACTTATTTGCCAATTACGACAATTCAAGAATTCGATTGCCGAATTGTGGTGAATATAGAATCACCCCCCACGCAATTGTGGGGGGTGATTCTAATTTGTGTTCGGCGGTGTCCTACTTTTCCACCCGGGTTGGGTAGTATCATCGGCGCTGGCAGGCTTAGCTTCCGGGTTCGGGATGGGTCCGGGCGTTTCCCTG
>Ga0136846_1231863_pt1 | contig 24805 bp, 25 predicted proteins | sample HopSoiMetagenom2_FD_96841 | JGI IMG/M metagenome (GOLD analysis project Ga0136846, IMG submission 96841) | Grasslands soil microbial communities from Hopland, California, USA - 2 Assembly 2016 (version 4) | ecosystem: Environmental > Terrestrial > Soil > Grasslands | place: USA: Hopland... | reverse complement strand
TCGTTGATGCCCGGGCCCCACCACCCGATCATCGCCCGCTTGGTCGGCACGGGGCAGGGCGCGGCGGCGTGCACCAAGAAGCGCAGGGACGACAGGTCGTAGCGGCTCTTCACCTCGTCGGGCAGCTTGAGCAGCCGGTTGAACATGATCGGCACCATGTGCAGGTGCGTCACCCGGTGGCGCTGGATAAGGGCCAGGAGCTCCTCGGGATCGAACCGCGGCTCCAGGATCACGGTGGCGCCCAGGCGGGCGGCCATGAGGCCGTAGGCATTGGGGGCAGAGTGGTACATCGGCCCGGTCACCACGGTGACGATCTGGTCCGGGGGCCCGTAGCCCATGAAGCCGAAGGCGCGGCCGACCACCATGCCCACGGTCATCGCCTGCTCAGGGGTCGGGGCCTGGCGGCGGACGCCCTTGGGATGGCCGGTGGTGCCCGAGGTGTAGATCACCGTGCCGGGGGCCTCGGCGAGCGGTTCGGCGAACGGCGCGAACCCCTGCAGCCAGTCGTCCCACACCGGCAGGCCCGGCGGCGCGCGGCTGGCTTCGGCGGAGACGCCGTAGGCCGCGGCGATCTCCGGCGGCGTCTCCACCACCAGCACCGGCACGCCCGGCGGCAGGGCCTCGCGGATCGGCTCCAGCAGGTCGGCGTGGATCACGATGGCCTTGGCGCCGGAGTTCTCGAACAGATAGCGCGCCTCCACCGGCGTGTAGTGCCAGTTCACCGGGGTGGGGTAGGCCCCGACCAGGCCGGCGGCGACGCTGGCCTCGAAGAAGGCGAAGTCGTTGCGCAGGTAGAGGGCCACCAGGTCCCCCTTGCCGATCCCGAGGCTGTGCAGGCCGCCGGCGGCCTGCGCCGCGCGCTCGCCCAGCGCCTCGGAGGACAGCCGCCGCTCGCCGCTGATCAGTTCGCCCATGGTTCCACCGTCTCCACCCCCAGCGCTCGTGACGGCGCTTGCGGCGAGACTAACCCGGCGGGGCGGCGCGCGTTAGGGGCCACGCTACGGAAGGGCGAAGGCGACGACCGCGTCGCCCTGGCGCTCCTCGTCCACCTTGGCCGAACCGCCGGCGGCGACCACGACATACTGCTTGCCGCCGACCTCGTAGGTCATGGGCGTCGCATGGGCGCTGGCGGGAAGCTCGCCGCTCCACAGCAGCGTGCCGTCCGCGGCGGAGAAGGCGCGCAGCGTGCGGTCCATGGTCCCGCCCTGGAAGATCAGGCCGCCGGCGGTGACGATCGGCCCGCCCAGCACGATGGAGCCCTTGGCGAGGCGCCCCACGCCGGGGGCGATCTCCTCCAGGGCGCCCAGCGGCGTGCGCCAGACGATCTTGCCGCTGCCCAGGTCCACGGCCATCAGCTCGCCGAACGGCGGCTTGATGCAGGGCAGGCCCGAGGGCGCGCGCAGGAACGCGCGGCTCATGGCGTAGGGCGTGCCCATCTGCATCGTGGTCTCGGCGCGCAGGTCGCCCTTGTCGCCGGTGACGAACTTGGTCGCCGGGATCATCCGCACCTTGGCCGGCAGGTTGGAGACCGAGACGATCAGCCGCCCGTGGGCGCCGTCCCACGCAAAGCCGCTCCAGTTGATCCCGCCGACATTGCCGGGGATCGCCAGCACCCCCGCCTCGCTGGGCGGCGAGAACATCGCCGAGCCGGTCATGCCGTTGATCGCCTCGGCGCACCACTTGCGGTCCGGCTCGGAGAGGCCCCAGACGTCGGCCGCCGACAGCGCCTGTGGCACGAGCGGGGGCGTGGCGGTGGGGAAGGGCTGGGTGGGCGAACTCGTTTCGCCATAGAGGGTGCTCTGCGGGACCGGCCGCTCCTCCACCGGCAGCACAGGCTTGCCGGTGGCGGGATCCAGGGCGAAGACCATGCCGGTCTTGTTGCCGGCCAGCACCACCGGGACGGTGCGGCCGTTGCGCTTGAAGGCGGTCAGCATCGGGGCAGCGGCGGTGTCATAGTCCCAGAGGTCGTGGTGGACCAGCTGGAAGCCCCACCTCAGCTTGCCGGTCCTGACGTCCAGCGCCACCACCGAATTGGCCCAGCGGTTGTCGCCAGGACGCAGGCCGCCCCAGTAGTCCGGACTGGCGCTGCCGGTGGGGACCAGCACCAGGTGGCGCTTGGGGTCGGCGCTCAGCACCGACCAGGCGTTGCCGGCGCCGGACTTCCAGGCCTTGTCGGCCACGTCCTTGGGCTTCTCGAGCGGCTCCCAGGACCAGAGCTTCCTGCCGGTGCGGGCATCGTAGCCGCGGACCACACCATCGGGCATTTCGGCGCGGCTGTTGTCGTCGATGGCCGAGCCGACCACCACGACCCCGTCCAGCACGAGGGGCGGCGAGGTCATGTGGTACTGGCCCGGAACGTAGCGGGGGACGTCGCGCAGAGATACTTCGCCGTCCGTCCCGAAGCCGGGGCAGGGGGTCCCGGTAGCCGCGTCCACGGCCACCAACCGCGCGTCCAGGGTCGCCTCGTAGAGGCTGAGCGCGCAGGCCTGGCCCTTGCCGGCCTTGGGATCGCGCCAGGCGGCCAGACCCCGGTTGATCATCCCGTCGCCGTAGGGCCGGTCCCGGTCCAGCTTGGGATCATAGGTCCAGAGCGGCTTGCCGGTGGCGGGGTCCAGGGCGATGACCCGGTTGAACGGCGTCGTGAGATAGAGCCGCCCGTCGATCATCAGCGGCGTGGTCTCGAAACCGCTGCGCGGGCCGCCGCCCTTGACCTTGCCGTCGGAGATGTCGCCGGTGTGGAAGGTCCAGGCGGGCTTGAGCCCGGCGATATTGTCCGCATTGAGCTGGGTCAGCGGCGAATAGCGCGTGCCGGCCGCGTCGTGACCGTAGTGGGTCCATTCGTCGGCCGCCCTGGCCGCGCCGCCCGCCGCCAGCACCGCCACCGCCGCGCCCATCGCCATCCATCGCCTACGCATCGCAGCCTCCGCAAATCGTTGCCGGAAGGATGCCGGCGCGCCGCGCCCCGTCGAGCACGCCGTGTCGTCCGGCGATGCGGCTGGGATCGGCGGCGGACGGGCTGGGACGAGCGGCGGAGTGGCCGTGACGAGTGGGAGGGCGGCCCCTAGACCATCCCCGCCTTGCGCAGGGTCTGGTAGGACTTGATCACACGCTGCAGGCGGTTCTCGCCCGAGCGGTCGCCGTTGTTGGCGTCCGGGTGCAGGCGGCGCACCAGCTCGGTGTAGCGGGCGCGGATTTTCGGCCCGTCGGCGTTCTCGTCGAGGTCGAGGTCGGCCAGGGCGTTGCGCTCGATCTTGCCGAGCTTGCGGGTCTCCGGCTCCGGCCGCCGGGCCTGCGCCCCGCCGCCGCCGAACATGTTGAAGGGATCGCGGTAGCCCTGGCCCTTGCCGAAGTTGTTGGCGAAGGCGGCGGCCTCGCGGCTCATGCGGCCGGCCTTCATCTCCCAGGTGGGCCGCCCGCCGGTCATCATCTCTTCCTGCTGGCGGCGGCGCACCTCGGCCTCGGGCAGGCCGGCGAAGAAGTTCCAGTTGCGATTGTACTCCGCCGCGTGCGGCTGGCAGAACCAGTAGTGCTCGTTCAGCATGTCGCGCGCCTTGGGCGCTCGCGCGGTGGCGGCGCGGCCGCAACCGGGGTGGTCGCACGCGCGCTCCCCCGGCTTCAGGGCGTTGACATCCTCCTCCGACGCGTCGTTGGCGGACGGCGGGCGGACGCGGATGTCCACGAATTTTGGCTTGTATTGAAACGCGCCGGGCATGGCCCAAGTATGGGTCGCAGAAACTTCCCTGCAAGAATTGAAGATGCGGCCGATGGGCGCCATATTTGATGTGATCCGAGACAAGCTGACCGCCGCCTTCCAGCCCACACGCCTGGAGATCGAAGACGACTCCAGTCGCCATGCCGGCCATGCCGGCGCGCGGCCGGGCGGCGAGAGCCACTTCAGCGTCACGATCGAGTCCGCGGCGTTCGCCGGCGCCCCCAAGGTCGCCCGGCAGCGGATGGTGTACCGGGCGCTGGCCGAGGAACTGGCCGGCCCCGTCCACGCGTTGTCGGTCAAGGCGCTTGCCCCCGGGGAAGCGTGACCCAGCGCTAGACTGACCAGGAAAGAGCCGTCCCTGCCGAGGCGCGGGTGTGCGGCCGGCGATTCGGGAGGGTGGGTTTGCGGACGACAATCACCGTCAACGGGCAGGCGCGCGCCCTGGATCTGGATCCACGCACGACCCTGCTGGACGCCTTGCGCGAGCATCTGCGGCTCACCGGGGCCAAGAAGGGCTGCGACCACGGCCAGTGCGGCGCCTGCACGGTGCTGGTGAACGGGGTGCGGATCAATTCGTGCCTGTCGCTGGCGGTGATGCACGACGGCGATGAGGTGACCTCCATCGAGGGCCTGGGCACGACCGAGGCGCTGCACCCGGTCCAGCGGGCGTTCCTGACCGAGGACGCCTTCCAGTGCGGCTACTGCACGCCGGGCCAGATCTGCTCCACCGTCGGCATGCTGGCCGAGCTGGAGGCGGCGATCCCCAGCCAGGAGACGCCGCGCGGCGCCAAGCCCGCGCTCACCGACGCCGAGATCCGCGAGCGGATGAGCGGCAACATTTGCCGCTGCTCGGCCTATCCGCAGATCGTGGCGGCCATCAAGTCCGCGGCGGAGGCGATGGCGTGAAGGCCTTCACCTACGAGCGCGCGCAGAGCGCCGAAGCGGCGGTCAAGGCGGCCACAGCGACCCCGGCCGCGAAGTTCATCGCCGGCGGCACCAACCTGCTGGACCTGATGAAGCTGGAGATCGAGCAGCCGCAGCACCTGATCGACGTGGGCCGCCTGCCGATGGCCGCGGTGGAGGACACCGCCGACGGGGGCCTGAAGATCGGCGCCATGGCGAGCAACAGCCACGCCGCCGCCGATCCCCGCGTGCGCCAGCGCTATCCGCTGCTCTCCGAGGCCATCGTGGCCGGAGGATCGCCGCAGCTGCGCAACAAGGCCAGCGTGGGCGGAAACCTGATGCAGCGCACCCGCTGCGCCTATTTCTACGACACCTCCAAGCCGTGCAACAAACGCCAGCCCGGCGCCGGCTGCGCGGCCCTGGAGGGCCTGAACCGCAACGCCGCCATCTTCGGCGCCAGCCACGCCTGCATCGCCACCCATCCGTCCGACATGGCGGTGGCGCTGGCGGCCCTGGACGCGCGGGTGGAGACGCTCTCGCCCACCGGTCAGGCGCGCTCGTTCCCGATCCTGGAGCTGCACCGCCTGCCCGCGGAGCGGCCGGAGATGGACACCCACCTGGTCCCCGGCGAGCTGATCACCGCCGTGGTCCTGCCGCCGCCGCCGAAGGGCGCGCAGGTCTATCGCAAGGTGCGGGACCGCGCCTCCTACGCCGGCGGGCTGGCGAGCATCGCGGTGGCGGGGCCGAACGTGGCCCTGGGCATGGTGGCCCACAAGCCGTGGCGCGCCGTCGACGCCGAGGCGGCCCTCGCGGCCGGCGCCACGCCGGCCGAGGCCATGGCCAGGGAGCTGGACGGCGCGAGCTCGGCCGGCCGCAACGACTTCAAGATCGCCCTGGTCGCGCGCCTGGGCGCCGCGGCCCTCGCCGAGGCCAAGGGAGAGCGGACATGAGCTCCGTCCACGACTGGGAAGCCCCCAACCCCGTCAAGACCAACCGGTCCGGCCTGATCGGCAAGGCGGTGGACCGCTACGAAGGTCCGCTGAAGGTCACCGGCACGGCGCCCTACGCCTATGAGGTCGAGCCGCCGTCGCCCGCCGCCTATGGCGTGCTGGTGACCTCGACCGTGGCCCGCGGCCGCATCGTCGCGGCCGACACCGCCGCGGCCGAGGCCGCGCCCGGCGTGCTGCTGGTCTGGACGCCGTTCACCGTCCCCGCCCAGGCCGAACGGCCCGCGGTCACCGACTTCTGGTCCGCCTCCGCCGATCCGGCGCTGGAGGACGACCGCGTCCGCTACTTCGGCCAGGCGGTGGGCCTGGTGGTGGCCGACACGCTGGAGAACGCCACCGCCGCGGCGAAGCTGGTCGCCTTCAGCTACGAGCAGGAGCCGGCCCAGCTGGTGTTCGACCAGCACCTGGGCGAGGCGCGCGATCCGCCGGGCGAGAGCGACGTGCGCGTCGGCGACTTCGAGGCCGCCTTCGCCGCCGCCCCGGTGACGCTGGAGGGGACCTGGAAGACCCCGCTGCAGAACCACTGCCAGATGGAGCCCTGCGCCACCACCGCCTGGTGGGAGGGTGACAAGCTCACCGTCCACACCTCGGTGCAGATGGTGCGGCGGACCCAGCAGGGCCTGGCCCTGACCCTGCAGATCCCCAAGGAGAACGTCCGCCTCCTGACCCGCTACATCGGGGGCGGTTTCGGCGGCAAGGGCAGCTCCTACGAGGACCTGACGCTGGCGGCCCTGGCCGCCCGGGCGCTGGACCGGCCGGTGAAGATCGCGCTGACCCGCCAGCAGATGATGACGGTCACCATCCACCGCCCGGCGACGGTCATGGACGTGAAGCTGGGCGCGACGCCCGACGGGCGCCTGACCGCCATGTCGTTGATCACCACCACCCACTGCAACCGGCGCGGCACGTTCACCGAGCACGCCTCGAACTTCGCGCGCAGCCTCTATGCGGCGCCGAACCGGCTGACCGGCCACCGGCTGGTGAAGCTGGACCTGCCGCACGCCGGGGCCATGCGCGCCCCGGGCGAGGCCTCCGGCATGCTGTCGCTGGAAGTGGCCATGGACGAGCTGGCCGAAAAGCTGGGCATGGATCCGATCCAGCTGCGCATCCTCAACGAGCCGGAGGTGGACCCCGAGACCGGCAAGCCGTTCTCGATCCGCCAGCTGGTGCGCTGCATGAAGGAGGGCGCCCAGCTGTTCGGCTGGGACCGCCGCCTGCCGACGCCGGGCCAGGTGCGCGACGGCCGGTGGTTGGTGGGCTTCGGCATGGCCGCCGCCATCCGCGGCAACTTCCTCCTGCCCGCCCGCTGCAGCTTCTTCGTGGACGCCGACGGCGTGATCACGGTGCGCCAGGGCATGACCGACATCGGCACCGGCACCTACACGGTGCTGGCCCAGATCGCGGCCGAGACCATGGGCGTGCCGCTGGGCGCGGTGCGGGTGGAGATCGGCGACAGCGAACTGCCGCCGGCGCCCGGCTCGGGCGGCCAGTTCGGCGCGGCCACGGCCGGCTCGGCGGCGCTGGACGCCGGCATGAACCTGCGCAAGGCGATCGCCGAGCTGGCGGTGGCCGATGCGGGCTCGCCGCTGTTCGGCGGCCGCCCGGACCAGGTGACCTTCCAGGACGGCGTGGTGGCGATCGAGAACCGCTCGGAGCGGCTGGGCGACCTGATCCGCCGCGCTGCGCCGGACGGCCTCACGGCCCAGGGCGAGATCCGCCCGGCCGCCGACGCCCGCAACTGGAGCCAGCACACCTACGGCGCCCACTTCTGCGAGGTGGGGGTCGATCCGGTGACCGGCGAGACGCGCATGCGCCGGATGCTGGGCGTCTTCGCCGCGGGCCGGATCCTCAACTGGAAGACCGCCCGCAGTCAGCTGACCGGCGGGATGATCTGGGGCGTCGCCTCGGCCCTGACCGAAGGCAACGCCATCGACCCGCGCTATGGCTCCCTGATCAACCAGGACCTGGCCAGCTACCTGGTCCCGGTGCAGGCCGATATCGGCGAACTGGACGCCATCATGCTCGACGAGGTGGATGACAAGGCCAACCCCATGGGCATCAAGGGCGTCGGCGAGCTGGGCATCTCCGGCGCCGGCGCAGCCGTGGCCAACGCCATCTACAACGCCTGTGGCGTGCGCGTGCGCGACTACCCGATCACGCCGGACAAGCTGCTGGCGGGCCTGATGGCCAAGGGGATGTAGGGCGGCTTAGGTCAAGCGGCATCCGCCGCGGCGAAGTGGGCCATCTGGTCGTTGTAGGCCTTCACGAAGGCCGGCCGGGCCGTGGCGCGGGCGACGTAGGCGCGGCAGGCCGGGTATTCGGCGAGCCCATCGAACTTGTCCACCGGGCGCAGCACATCGGCCATCAGGAGGTCGGCGACGGAGAAGCGGCCGGCCGCCAGCCACTCGCGGCCGGCCAGCACCGCTTCCATCCGCTCCAGCCGAACCTTCATGAAGCCGTCCACGAACTCGGACTGGGGCGTGTCGGCCGGGAAACCCATGAAGCGGAACAGCGACCAGGGTTGGCCGGCCATCTCGACCGAATTGAGCGCGGCGATGACCCACTCCATGACCTCCGCCCGGCCGCGACGGTCCGCGGGCATCAGCGCCGGGCTCCTTTCCCCGAGGTGCAGGAGGATCGCGCCGCTCTCGAAGATGGTGAGGTCGCCGTCGGTCAGCCACGGGACCTGGCCGAAGGGCTGAGCCGCGACATGGTCGGGACCACGATCCTGGAACGGCGTTGTCGCCACCCGATAGGCCAGCCCGGCCTCTTCCAGAGCCCAGCGCACGCGCAGGTCGCGCACATGGCCGCGCGGCGGCTCGGGAACCCAGTCGTAGGTGGTGAGGATCAGCTCGCTCATGGGCTCACTCCAAGGAAGACGGAAAGCTTGTCGAGCAGGCCGGTCCAGCCCTGCTCGTGACTGGTGCGCGCCGCTTCGTCTGGCAGGCGCTCATGGGTGAGGGTCAGTTCGGTTCCGCCCTCGAACGGCTCCAGCCGGAAGGTCACCAGCGACTCCGGTTCCGGCGCGCCGGGCAGGTCCCAGGTGAAGACCAGCGTCTTCTCGAGAACCACCTCCCGGTAGATCCCGGTCGGATTGTGCTCGTCGCCGTTCAGCAGCCGGAACACCACGCTGAACCGGCCGCCCGGACGGACATCCGCTATCACGCTGAGGGTCGGCCCGGCATCGGGGCCCCACCACTGCAGCATCAGGTCCGGCTGGGTGATCGCGGCCCACACCTTGGCCGGCGGGGCCTTGATCCGGCGCACGAGGGTCACGCTGGGGAGGTGGAGGGTCATGGCGCGCTGTCCGCTTCGACCAGCGCGACCAGGCGATCGAGGCTCACCGTCCATAGGCGCTCGTACTGGCCGAGCCAGGCCATCGCCGCCTGCATCGGCGCCGGCGACAGGGTCACCGCCACGGTGCGGCCGGTCTTGGTGCGGGTGATCAGGCCGGCGTCGGACAGGACGTCGAGATGCTTGGTCATGCCGGGAAGCTTCAGCGAAAACGACCCGGCCAGCTCGCTGACCGAGAGCCCCGGCTGGTCCATCAGCCGTTGCAGCACGCCGCGCCGGGTGGGATCGGCCAGCGCCCAGAAGGTGCGGTCCATGTCTGAGGCTTTATGCTTCGCCATATAGCGAAGTATCGACTGGCTAGCCCGGCAAAGTCAATCCGCCCCACTGATGCCATCCGCGCATAACTGTTCTGCGCAAACGGCTGTGGAGATGCGCCGCGGGCCGCACTATCTGAGCGTCGCGCGGCGATGGCGCCGGTTCGAGGAGGCGGCGGTGAAGTTCCTGATTTCGGCGGCGGCCCTGGCAGGCTCCCTCGGCATCCTGCTCAGCGACTGGGCCGGGCAGACCTTTCCGTACCTCTAGGCTCGGCCGAAAGGACGGACCACCAAGACCACAAACACCACCAAGGCGCCCGGAAGGCCGCAGACACGCAGCGCCACCGGCCCTTGGTGGTCTTTGTGGTCTTGGTGGTGAAATGACTGCGCCTGCGGCGCGCCCGTGCGCTCAGGCGCCGCGGGTGCGCAGTTCGCCCAGGACGCGGGCCAGGTCGCCCTCGCGGAAGGGCTTCTGGAGGACCGGCGAGCCCTTGTCCACGTCGCGCAGGCCAGCGTCGCCATAGCCGGTGGCGAAGGCGAAGGGGGCGCCCTTTTCCCGCAGCAGGTCGGCCAGGGGAAAGATCGGCTGCCCGCCCAGGTTGACGTCCAGCACCGCCACGTCGAGGTCCGCCTGGTTGGCCAGCTGCATGGCCTCGTCCAGCCGCGAGGCCGGCCCGACCACCGTGCAGCCCAGGTCGCTGAGCATGTCCTCGATCAGCATCGAGACCATCATCTCGTCCTCGACCACGAGGACGCGCAGACCCTGCAGGTCAGGCTGGCTGGTCATTCCAAGCACTCCGACACCAGGACCGACACCGTCCCGCATTCGTCCACTCCCCGAATCTCTAGTGGAACCCGGACGGGATGTCGCGCGCGCCGTTTCGGTGTGGAGCGATGATCGCATCCATGCCTTTGCGGTGATCCCCTCAGCAGTCCCGAAGCCTGAACGCTGAAGCTTCCAGGTTCGTTCCCTGCGCGCAGAGGTCGCATGGGGTGCGACCGCTGGTCTTCGTGTTTGGGAAACCAGTGTGCGGGAAACTATGGGCTAGGTTGAGGGACCAAGCGATGTTCGACTTCACCGTCCGCGCGCGGAGCGGTTTCTGGGTTCTGCAGGATGCGGACGCCGGAGACCTGGGCGCCTTCGAGTCCCGCGACGAAGCCCTGGCTGCGGCCAGCGACTGGGTCCGCCTGATCGACGCCCCCTGGCCGGTTCTGGTGTGCGACGCCGACGGGGAGTGGCACGAGATGGTCGTGGAGCCCACGCCCCTCCACTGACATCACCCCTCGACTGACATTACACGGCGTTAAAGTATTAAGTCGCTGTAATTATCTTACATCTGCGTCATTACCTCGTATTCACGGGCTTTCTCGAGGGTCCCAAAGTATTCGTTTCCTCGCCGGCGGACATCGCCGCACAGCACACCGCTAGAGGGAACCACTCAGATGACCAACTTCGCCGCCAAGATCTCCACCGCCGCCATGCTGGCCCTGGCCGCCCTGCCGATCGGCGCCCTGGCCTCCGCCGCCCACGCCGAGACCCGCGTCCACGTCGCCGACCTGAACCTGACGACCCCGCAGGGCATGGCCGCCTTCAACCAGCGCGCCCACAACGCCGCCAGCACCTACTGCGCCGAAGTGGTCGGTCTCTCCGCCCGCGCCTCCTGCCGGAACGGCGTCAAGGCCGAGCTCAGCGAAAAGGCCGGCGCCATCCGTGACGCCCAGATGGCCCAAGCCGCCCAGACGTTCGCCGCCCGCTAAGCTCTCCCTTCGAACAGCGGACGTGCGAACGGGCCCGCGGCCGCCCCAGCCGCGGGCCCAATCGCGTCCGATCGCTCCCTGAGGCGGCGCCTCAGGCAGCGTCGACCAGGACGACCTCGGCGTCTTCCAGCGCCGTCACCTTCAGGACCGCCTCGTCCTTCACCGCCGCGCCGTCACGGGTGTCCAGCCGGACGCCGTTGACCTCCACGGCGCCGACCGCCGGCACCAGATAGGCGTGCCGGTCCCTGCCCAGCACATACTCCGTGGTTTCGCCGGCCTTCAGGGTCGCGCCCGCCACCCGCGCATCGGTGCGGATCATCAGGGCGTCCTCGTCGCCGGGCAGGCCGCTGGCCAGGGTCACGAACTTGCCGGCCCGGTCGCCCTTGGGGAACGGCTTGGCCCCCCAGCGCGGCTCGCCGCCCCGACCCTTGGGCTCGATCCAGATCTGGAACAGCGTCGTGGTGTCGGGCTCCAGGTTGTATTCGGCATGGCGGATGCCGGAGCCGGCGCTCATCACCTGCACGTCGCCCGCCTCGGTGCGCCCCTCATTGCCCAGGCTGTCCTTGTGGGTGATCGCGCCCTGACGGACATAGGTGATGATCTCCATGTCCGCGTGCGGGTGCGGCGGGAAGCCGGAGTTGGGCGCGATCTCGTCGTCGTTCCACACCCGGATCGGGCCCCAGCCCATGTTGTTCGGGTCGTAGTAGCCGGCGAACGAGAAGTGGTGGCGGGCCTTCAGCCAGCCGTGGTCGGCGCCGCCCAGGCGCGCGAAAGGCTTCCTGACGATCATGGTCTTGTCTCCCTGGGCGCGGAGATCCGCGCCGCATTTCGAGAGGGAAGATAATCTGCGCGGATCGTAGACAAAGCCTGGCCAACGCAGAAGATTGTTTCCAATCTGGAAGGGACGCTTGACCGCAGCTCAGGGTCTCGGCCCACTGACGGCGGCGGTGGAGGGGCTGGCATGTGGAAATCCATGGCGACGGCGCTGGCGGGCCTGGCGCTGCTCGCGGCAGGACCTGCGCCCAAGGCCGCGCACACGTCCGCGCCGACGGCGTGGCGGACCCTGGATCCGGAGAACACGCTGGTCATCGAGACCTCCAAGGGCCGCATCGTGGTGGAGCTGCGGCCGGACCTGGCGCCGCTGGGCGTGGCGCGCATCAAGCTCCTGGCGCGCGAGGGGGTCTACGACAACCTGCTGTTCCACCGGGTGATCGACGGCTTCGTCGACCAGACCGGCAATCCCAACAACCGCGATGGCGGCGCCTCGCAGCACAAGGACCTGCCGCCGGAGTTCACCTTCCGCCTGCCGCCGGACGCCGCCACCGTGGTGGTCCAGCGCAGCGATGGCCAGGAGGGGTTCGTCGGCGCCGTGCCCATCGCGGGCGTCTCGCGCGCGGAGCAGGCGCGGGCAGGGGGCGACGGCCGGCTGCGCGCCTGGGGCGCCTATTGCGCCGGGGTCATGGGCATGGGCCGCCAGGCCGACCCGGGCAGCGCCAACAGCGAGATCTTCTTCATGCGCGGCCCGGCCCGGCGGCTGGACCATGAGTACACCGTCGTGGGCCGTGTCGTGCTGGGGCTGGATGTGGTGCGCGCGATGGCGGTGGGCGAGCCGCCGGCCAGTCCCGACCGCATGCAGCGCGTCAGCGTGGCGGCCGACCTGCCCGCCGACGCCTGGCGCGGGGCGGAGGTGGCGGACGAGCGCAGCGCCGGGTTCCGCGCCCGGGCCGCCGCGCTGGCGCGCGCAGAGGGCGCGGCGTTCTCGGTCTGCGACGTGGAGATCCCCGCGCGCCTACGGTGAAGCTCCTGCGACGATGCGCGCAATTGTTGCGCTGCAACAAGGGCCGTACACCCGGTTGCAGGGAACGGGTCCGTCATGCGCTACGAAGTCGTCGAGAACTACGGGGAGTGGATCGTCCGCCGCGGCGACGAGGAAGTCGCGCGCTTCGACGACCAGGAAAAGGCCCTGAACGCGGTCGCCGACCGCCTGCGCGATGCGCAGACCGGAGAGACCGCCTCCCTGTCAGTCCGCTACCAGATGCGGTCCATCTAGCCACCTTCGCTTGCCGCCGGCCCGCCGAACGGGCCACATCGTTCTTTCGGACGGCGGAGCGGCCCCTTTGCGATTCCTGAAATCCCTGAGCGTCCAGGTGCTGCTGGCCCTGGCGCTGGGCCTTTTGGCCGGCGTCGTGGCGGCGGCCTATGGCGGCCCCGCCGCGCCCGCGGTCATCGGCCAGGTCGAGGCGGTGGGTGGGCTCTGGCTCAATGCGCTGCGCATGACGGTGGTGCCGCTGATCTTCGCCGTGCTGGTCACCGGCATCGCCCAGGTCTCCGACGCGGCCGCCACCGGCCGGCTGGCGCTGCGGGCGGTGGGCTGGTTCCTGGTGCTGCTGACCTGCTCGGCGGTGTTCTCGATCCTCTGGGTCAACGGCTTCTATGCGCTGTGGCCGGTGGACCCCGTGGCCGCCGCCGCCCTGCGCGCCGGGGCCCAGGCGCCCGCCACGGCCGTGGTCGCCCCCGACTTCGGGACCTGGCTGAAGGCCCTCGCGCCCTCCAACCCGCTGAAGGCCGCCGCGGAGGACCAGATCCTGCCCCTGGTGGTGTTCGCCACCTTCACCGGCTTTGCGATCACCCGGCTGCCCGAGGCGCGCGCCAAGGTTCTCGTCGACGTGGTCCAGGCGCTGGGCGAGGCGATGATCGTGGTGGTGCGCTGGGTGCTGGTGGCCGCGCCGATCGGGGTGTTCTGCCTGGGCCTGGGCGTCGGCCTGCGGGCCGGGGCGGGTGCGGCAGGGCTGATCGGCCAGTACGTCATCGGCGCAGCCTCCGCCGGCGCGATGATCACGGTGCTGGGCTACGTTCTGGCGGTGACCGTGGCCCGCGTGCCGCTGCGCCGGTGGCTGCAGGCCACTTCGCCGGTGATGGCCACAGCCTTCGCCACCCAGTCCTCGCTCGCCTGCCTGCCGGCGATGATCGAGCGCTCGCGCGACGAGCTGGGCGTGCCGGAGCGGGTGGCGAACCTGATCCTGCCCCTGGCGGTGGCGGTCTTCCGCATGACCAGTCCGGCGGTGAACCTGGCGGTCTGCATCTTCGTGGCCAAGGTCTACGGCATCCACCCCAGCGCCATGCAGTATGTGGGCGGGGTGCTGGTGGCCCTGGCCATGGGCATCGGCTCGGTGGGGCTGCCGGGCCAGGTCTCCTTCATCATCAGCGTGGCGCCGATCTGCGTCTCGCTGGGCCTGCCGATCGACCTGCTGCCGATCCTGCTGGCGGTGGAGGTCGCGCCGGACATCTTCCGCACCCTGGGCAATGTGGCCAACGACATGGCGCTCACCACCATCCTGGCGCGCGAGCCGCCGCCGCGCGGGGCGGCTGGCCAAGCCTAGGCGACTCCGGCAGGTTGCCGCCCACATGGCCAACGAACCCTTCTTTCGAAAAGACGGCGACCGCTTCGTCCCCACCCGCGCCGGCGTCGGCCCGTGGAACCCCAATTCCCTGCACGGCCGGGTGATCGTCGGGCTGCTGGGCGCGGAGATCGAGCGCCGCCACGGCGCGCCCGAGTACCTGCCGGCGCGCCTGACCGTGGACATGTACCGCCTGCCGGACCTGTCGCCGGTGGAGGTGGTCACCCGGGTGGTCAAGGACGGGTACCGGATCAAGGTGATCGACGCTGAGTTCATCTCGGGCGGGGTCAGCGCCGGCCGCGCCACATGCCAGCTGCTGCGGCGAACCGAGAACCCGCCGGGCACGGTCTGGCGGCGCGAGCCCTGGGGCGCGCCGCGGCCGCAGGACCTGCCGCCCTCCAGCGCTCCGGCCATGGGCGGCATGTGGGAAATGCGCCCGATCTCCGGCGAGATCCGTGGGGCCGGGCCGCGCCGCACCTGGATGGCGGAGGTGCGCGACCTGGTGGAGGGCGAGCCCCTGACGCCCTTCGTGCGGGTGGCGGTGGCGGCCGATTTCGCCAGCCCCTTCGCCCACGCCGGCGACCAGGGCCTGGGCTACATCAACACCGACGTGACCCTCTACCTCCACCGCGAGCCGGTCGGCGAATGGATCGGGTTCGAAAGCTTCAGCCACGGCGCCACCGACGGCGTGGCGGTGGGCGACTGCCTGGTGCACGACGAGGCCGGTCAGATCGGCTCGGCCAGCTGCACGGCCCTGGCGCAGAAGCGCAAGGCCTAGACACCCTGGGCGGACGCGCCGGCCTCGCCTAAATCAGGGCCATGTCCGCCCCCGCGATTCCACGGCCTGAGGTCCAGGCCCTGCGCATGTCGAAGATCCGCGAGGTGGCCAACGCCGGGCTCGGGCGCGACGACGTGCTGGCGTTCTGGTTCGGCGAGTCCGACCAGCCGACGCCGCCGTTCATCCGCCAGGCGGCCGCCGACGCCCTGCTGGAGGGCCGCACCTTCTACACTCACAACCTGGGCACGGCGCAGCTGCGCGGCGCGCTCTCGCGCTACCTGACCGGCCTGCATGGAGTCGAGATCGGCCTCGACCGGCTGGCGGTGACCAGCGCGGGGGTCAACGCCCTGATGCTGGCGGCCCAGGCGGTGCTCTCCCCCAGCGACCGCACGGTGGTGGTGGGACCGATCTGGCCGAACGTGGCCGAGATCCCGAAGATCCTCGGCAGCCGCGTGGAGATCGTGCCGCTGGAGCCGGCCCAGGGCCGCTGGCGGCTGGACGTGGACCGGCTGCTGGACGCCCTGACGCCGGACACCCGCGCGCTGTTCCTCAATTCGCCGAACAACCCCACCGGCTGGATGCTCGACGCCGACGACCGCGCCGCGATCCTGGAGCGGTGCCGGCGCAATGGGACCTGGCTGATCTGCGACGACGTCTACGAGCGCCTGACCTTCGACCGGCCCTCGGCGCCCTCGTTCCTGCCGATGGCGACGCCGGACGATCGGGTGATCGGCACGAACAGCTTCTCCAAGGCCTGGCGGATGACTGGCTGGCGGCTGGGCTGGATGGTGGTACCGCCCAGCCTGCTGGAGAGCCTGGGGGTGCTGGTCGAGTACAACACCTCCTGCGCGCCCGATTTCGTCCAGGCCGGGGCGGTGGCGGCGCTGGAACAGGGCGAGGCGACCATCGCAGCGATCCGCGGCGAGCTGGCCGCCGCGCGCGACCAGGTGCTGGCTGGCCTGCGGGCGATCCCGGGGATCGAGGCGCCGACGCCGGACGGCGGCTTCTACGCCTTCTTCCGGGTGGCGGGCTGCACGGACTCGGTGGACCTGGCGAAGGCGCTGATCCGCGAGGCGGGCCTTGGCCTCGCGCCCGGCGCCGCCTTCGGCCCGGAGGGCGAGGGCTGGCTGCGCTGGTGCTTCGCCGCACGGCCGGAAAAGAACGCCGCCGGCCTGCAACGCCTGGCGCGCCACCTGGGCTGAGCGGCGCCGCCGAGGATCAGCGGGTCGGGGCGGGCGGGCTTTCGGGCGGGGCGGCCGTCGGGTTGGTGGTCGGATCGCTGCCGGCGGCCGGGGTCTCGGCGGGCTTCTCCGCGGGCGCCTCGGGCGCGGGCTCGGCGGGGGCGTTGGCCTTCAGGGTGACGCCCATCAGCTTGGACCGCGCCTCCAGCGATGAGGCCACCTTCTCGCAGCGCGCCGGCAGCACCCAGCTCATCCACTCCTGCGCCAGCCGGGCCTTGGTCACGTCCGCGCCGACGCTCCAGGTGTCCTTGCCCTTCCGCACGGCCTGGGCCCCGACCATGTTGATCGGGCGGACCGAGGCTTTTTCGGCGGCGGTCATGGCGGCCTGGAACTGCTTCAGGCGCGCCCGGCCTTCCTTCTGCATCTCGGCATAGACCTTGAGGTCGTCCTCCAGGCGCGTGCCGGGCTTGCGAAACTCGCCCTCGATGCGGGTCACCTCGGGCATCACCTGGTCGTGCAGGTCGAGGTAGGCGCGCAGGGAGCCGTAGCACCAGGCCACGAACTGGTAGTCGTCCTTGGGCGCGCCGGCCGGCAGCCGCTCTTCCGGCGGCGCCGCTTCGGCCGGCGCCGGCGCAGCGTCCGCGCCTTGGGCGAAGAGGGAGAGCGCGAGGGCGAGGGAGATCATGCGGTATCCTCTGGTCGAAGCCTACAGGCGCCGCGCCGGACCGAAACCGCCGCCCCCGGGAGTCTCGATCTCGATCGCATCGCCGGCCGCCACCTGGATGGAGAAGCAGCCGTCCAGGTCTCTAGCCGGGCCCGAGGCCGGGATCAAACGCTGGCGGCCGGGTTGGCCCGGTCCGCCGCCGGCCAGGCCCTGGGGCGCGTGCTGCCGGCGGGACGACAGCAGGGCCGCCTCCATGGGCGCCAGGAACCGGATGCGGCGCACCGCCCCGTCCCCGCCCGCGTGGGCGCCCTGTCCGCCCGAGCCACGCCGGATTCCGAAGGCCTCCACCCGCACCGGGAACCGCCGCTCCAGGATCTCCGGGTCGGTCAGCCGCGAGTTGGTCATGTGGATGTGGACCGCGCTGGCCCCGTCGGCGTTGGCGGTGGCGCCGGCCCCGCCGCAGATGGTCTCGTAGTACTGCCGGTCCGCGTCGCCGAAGGTGAAGTTGTTCATGGTGCCCTGACCGTTCGCCATGACCCCGAGCGCCGCATAGAGCGCGTCCACCAGATGCTGGCTGGTCTCCACATTGCCGGCCACCACCGCCGCCGGCGGATGCGGCGCCAGCATGGAGCCGTCGCGGGTCAGGATCTCCAGCGGCTCCAGGCAGCCGGCGTTCAGCGGGATGTCGTCGTCCACAAGGGTGCGGAAGACATACAGCGCCGCGGCGTCGACGATGGCCGACGGGCCGTTGAAGTTTGACGGCAGCTGGTCCGCCGAGGCGGTGAAGTCCAGCCGCGCGGTGCGGGCCGCGGCGTCCACCGTGGTGCGCACGACGATCTCGCCGCCGCCGTCCATCGGCACGCGCGCGCCGCCGTCCTTGAGCCGCCCCACCGCCCGGCGCACGGCCTCGGCGGCGTTCTGCTGCACGAAGCCCATGTAGCGGGCCACCGCCTCCGCGCCGTGGCCGCGGATCATCCCGGCCACCGCCGCCGCGCCCGCCAGGCAGGCGGCCACCTGGGCCTTGAGGTCGGCCAGGTTTCGGTCCGGCGCCCGCGCGGGCCAACGCCCGGCGCCGAGAGCCGCTCGGGTCTCGGCCTCCAGGAAGCGGCCCTCGCGCATGATCGGCAGCGCGTCCAGCAGCACGCCCTCCTCTTCGATGGTGCGCGAGAACGGCGGCATGGAGCCGGGCTGGATTCCGCCCACGTCGGCGTGGTGACCGCGGGCGGCGACGTAGAAGCTGGCTGCCGCATCGCCCGCGTCCATGAACACCGGCATCACCACGGTGATGTCCGGCAGGTGGGTGCCGCCGGCGTACGGATTGTTGAGCGCGAAGGCCTCGCCGGGTGAAAGCTGCGGATGGCGGTCGCGGACGGCCCGCACCGAGGCGCCCATGGAGCCCAGGTGCACCGGCATGTGCGGGGCGTTGGCCACAAGCCCGCCGTCGGCGTCGAAGAGGGCGCAGGAGAAGTCCAGCCGCTCCTTGATGTTGACCGAGTGGGCGGTGCGTTCGAGGGCGGCGCCCATGGCCTCGGCCACGCCCATGAAGCGGCGGTTGAAGAGCTCCAGGGTGACCGGGTCCGGCCGGTCGAGGGCGATGGCGGCGCGGGACGCGGCGGCGGTGCGCACCAGGCGGATCAGCCCGCCGGCCTCCGCCGTGGCGCGCCAGCCGGGCAGGACCGCGATCTGGGTATCGGGGCGGACGACCAGCGCCGGGCCGTCGATGGCGGTGAGGGTGTCGGCCGTGACGACGGGGGCCGCATGCCAGGCGCCGAGGGCGAAGAGCTGGGCCAATCTCTCCCCTTTATGGGGAGGTGCAGACGGCGAAGCCGTCGGGGTGGGGAAGGTTGGATCATTCGCGGCGCTCAGCGCCCGGTCGCCGCTTCCCCACCCTGGCCGCTGCGCGGCCTGTCCCTCCCCATAAAGGGGAGGGATTGCCGTGGCTTCGGCCTCCACGGCGGCGATCAGGATCGTGCGGCTCGGCTCCATGAAGCCGAACAGGCGCTGGTGGGCGGCCTCGAAGGCGGCCTGGGCGCTCGCTGCATCGCTGAGCGGGACCGGGAGCTCGGCGTCGGCGCCGTCGTAGCGCAGGCGCAGGGTCTGGCGGACGCCGCCGGTCTGGGCGCCCTGGGCCGCCATGTCGGCTCGCACGTCGGCGTCCAGCCCTCGCAACACGGCCTCGGCCGCCGCCAAGCCATCGCGGCCAAGCGGGGCGTCCAGCCCGGCCTGGCGCAGGGCGCTGACCTCAGCCTGACCGATGCCCCAGGCCGACAGCACGCTGCCATAGCGCGGGCAGAGCACCTCGGCCACGTCCAGCGCCTCGGCGGTCTGGCAGGCCACCTGGCCCGCCGCGCCGCCGAACGCCACCAGGGCGTGCTCGCGCGGATCGAAGCCGCGCTCGGTGGAGATCCGGCGCACCGCCTGGGCCATCTGCTCCACGGCCACGGCCACGAACCCTTCGGCCGCCGCCTCCACGCTTGGCGCCCCCATCTCCCGCGCCAGGCCCTCCAACCGCGCACGGCTGGCCGCCGGGTTCAGCGGCGCGTCGCCGCGGGGACCGAACACCGCCGGGAAGAACCGCGGGTCCAGGCGGCCCAGCACCAGGTTGGCGTCGGTCACCGCCGCCGGCCCGCCGCGGCCGTAGCACGCCGGCCCCGGATCGGCGCCGGCGCTGGCCGGGCCGGCGCGGGCGCGCATGCCGTCGAAGGTCAGGATCGAGCCGCCGCCGGCCGCCACCGTCTCCACGTCCAGCATCGGGCTGCGCAGCTTCACGCCCGCCACCCGCGCCTGGTCGCGCCGCTCCAGCGCCCCGGCATAGCGGCAGACGTCGGTGGAGGTGCCGCCCATGTCGAAGCCGAGCGCCGCCGCCGCCCCCGCCGCCTGCGCCGTCCGCGCCACGCCCACGACACCGCCGGCCGGTCCCGAGACCACGGCGTCGCGGCCGCGGAAGGCCTCCGCCCGCACCAGGCCGCCGGCCGAGGTCATGAAATAGAGCGGTGCGCCGGCCACCGCCTCGGCCACCCGGCGCACATAGGCCTGCAGCACCGGCGTGAGGTAGGCGTCGGCCACCGTGGTCTCGGCCCGCGGCACGAAGCGGGGCAGGGGGGAGACCTCGGAGCTCAGGGCCACGAACTCGAAACCGGCCTGCCGCGCGATCTCGCCGGCGGCCTGTTCGTGCGCCGGGTTGAGGTCCACGTGCAGGAAGGCGACGGCGGCGGCGGTGAAGCCCTCGGCCACCGCGGCGGTCAGTTGGGCCCGCAGCGCCTCGGCGTCCAGAGCCCGGACCACCTCGCCATCGGCGGCCAGCCGCTCGCGGGCCTCGACCACGCCGGCGTAGAGCGGCGCGGGCCGGACGATGTCTAGCGCGAAGAGGTCGGGTCGCGCCTGGTCGCCGATGAAGAGGGCGTCGGCGAAGCCCTCGGTGGTCACGAACAGGGTCCGGGCGCCCGCGCGCTCCAGCAGGGCGTTCGTCGCCACCGTGGTGCCCATCTTGATCGCCTCGACCCGCTCGGCGGGGAACGGCGCGTCGGGCGCGACGCCCAGGATCCGGCGCATGGCCTCCACCGCCGCATCGGCATAGGCGGGCGAGGCCGACAGCAGCTTCAGCGACACCTCGCGGCCATCGTCGAAGCGGCCGATGACGTCGGTGAAGGTGCCTCCCCGATCGATCCAGAAGCTGCAACGCCTGTCCAAAACCTAACCTCGGTGCGCGACGGTCAGGACGTATTACCGGACGTGAGGCCCGCCCATAGCGAAATGAGCTAACCGCGCGCTGCGCAGGCTACTCGATGTAGCCGAGCACCGTTCCGACCTCGTAGGTCTCTTCCGGAGCCGCCACGATCTTGAGGCGGCCCGAGGCCGGCGCCTCGATCTCGTTGTTGGATTTGTCGCTCTCGATCGAATAGAGCGGCTGGCCCTCCGTGACTTCGGCGCCGTCGGCCGCCAGCCATTCGGTGAGGATGCCCTCGTTCATGTCGAAGCCGATTTTCGGCAGCAGGATCTCAGTGGCCATGGTCTTCCGTCGTCGTCAGCGAGCCAGGGCCAGGATGGCCGCGGCGATGCGGGCCCGATCCGGCGCGTAGGCGCTTTCCAGGGGTTTCGAATAGGGCACGGCCGAATAGGCGCCGCCCAGCCGCCGCACGGGCGCCTTCAGCTGGCCGAACAACTCCTCGCCGACCACCGCTGCGATCTCCGCGCCGGCCCCGAACGCCTTGACCGCCTCGTGCACGATGAGCACGCGCCCGGTCTTGCGGGCCGAGGCGAGCACGGTCTCGCGATCCCAGGGCGAGATGGTGCGCAGGTCGATCACCTCAACCGAGACCCCCTCGGCGGCGGCCAGTTCGGCGGCGGCGCGGGCCTCGCCGGCCAGGCGCGAATAGCTGACCACGGTGACGTCGGTCCCCTCGCGCTGGACCGCCGCCTTGCCCAGCGGCACGCGGTGCCCGGCGTCGGGCAGCTCGCCCGGCATGGGCGTGCGGTAGGTGGGCAGGTTCTCGATGAAGAGCACCGGGTCGGGGTCTTCGATGGCGCTGCGCAGCAGGCCGTAGGCGTCCTGCGGCGTCGACGGCGCCACCACCTTGATGCCCGGGGTGTGGGCGAACCAGGCCTCCAGATAATCGCAGTGCTGGCCGCCGGAGCCGTAGCCCAGGCCGGTCATGGTGCGGATCACGATCGGCACGCTGGTCTGGCCGCCTGACATGAAGCGCAGCTTGGCGGCGTGGTTCACGATCATGTCCATCGCCACGGTCGTGAAGTTCATCAACATGATCTCGGCCACGGGCTTGTAGCCGACCAGGCTGGCGCCGATGGCCGCGCCGATGATCGCCTGTTCGGCGATCGGGGTGGAGCGCACGCGCTGGCCGCCGAAGCGGGTGGACAGGCCATTGGTGACGCCGACGATGCCGCCGCCTTCCGGGTCGGCCAGGTCCTCGCCCAGGGCCAGCAGCTTGTCGTCCTCGGCGAAGGCGTCCATCAGCGCCTTGCTCAGCCCGGCCAGGATGGTGGTGGTCGGCGGCTTGGGCGTGGCGGGCTTGGCGGCCGCGGGGGCGGTGCTGGTCTCGCTCATGCGGCGATCTCCTCGGCGAAGACGTCCCGGCGCAGCTCGTCGGTTTCGGGGAAGGGCGAGGCCAGGGCGAAGGCCACGGCCGCGTCGATCTGGGCCTCGATCCCCGCCTCGATGGCGCTGAGCTGGTCGTCGGTGGCGATCCCGTCCTGGATCAGCCGGGCGCGGAACTTCGGCACGGGGTCGTCGGCCATGGCGGCGGCCTTCATGTCCTTGGGGATGTAGGCGTCCGGGTCGCCGAACACGTGGCCCATGAAGCGGAAGGTCATGGCCTCGATCAGGGTCGGGCCCTCGCCGGCGCGGGCCCGGGCCACGGCCTGGGCGGCGGCGCGGTACATGGCCGCCGGGTCGTTGCCGTCCACCCGCACGCCGGGGATGTTGTAGCCCTGGGCGCGGTCGGCGATCTGTTTGGCGGAGGTGCCGGCCTCATAGGTGGTGTGCTCGGCGAACTGGTTGTTCTGGCAAAGGAAGATCACCGGCAGCTTCCAGACCGCCGCCAGGTTCAGGGACTCGTGGAAGGCGCCGATGTTGGAGGCCCCGTCGCCGAAGGTCGCCACGACCACGCGGTCTGTCCCGTCCAGCTGCGCCGCCCAGCCCAGGCCGTTGGCGATCGGCATGGTCGAGCCCACCACGCCGGTGGTGACCATGATCCCCTTCTCCGGATAGGTCAGGTGCATGGGGCCGCCCTTGCCCTTGCACGAACCGGTCGCGCGGCCGGCGAGCTCGGCCCACAGGATGTCGAGGGGGAAGCCCTTGGCCAGCATGTCGTGGATGCCGCGATAGATCGTGCAGAGGTAGTCGTCGTCGCGCAGCGCCGCGCTGAGCGCCGCGGGGATCACCTCCTGGCCGCGGTAGGAATAGTAGACCATGGCGATCTGGCCCGAGCGGATCACCTTGCGGGCGCGCTCGTCGTTGGCGTGCAGCAGCGCGACGCGCCGGTAGATCTCCAGCAGGGTCGCGGAGTCCGGCTCGAAGGCGTCGGGGGTGGCCATGGGGTTCCTCGCCCAGTCTTGCGTCTGCGGACGTCGTCGACGCGCCCGCTAATTCGCTAACTAATATAACTATGATGCAGCGGGTGCAACCAGGGCTGCGGGGTCGGCGATCGCCTCACCCAGGTGACGCACGAAGCGGGCGGCGTCGGCGCCGTTGATCACCCGGTGGTCGTAGGTCAGCGACAGGGGCAGCATCTGGCGCGGCGCGAAGGCCTCGCCCGTCCAGACGGGGCGCGTCTGCATCGCGGTGACCCCCAGGATCGCCACCTCCGGCGCATTGAGGATCGGCGTGAAGGCCGTGCCGCCGATGCCGCCCAGCGAGCTGATGGTGAAGCAGCCGCCGCTCATCCGGTCCATCGGCAGGCCCTTGGTGCGGGCCAGCTCGCTGACCTCGCGAAGTTCAGCGGCCAGGCTCGCCACGTCCCGCGCGTCGCAGTCGCGCAGCACCGGGACCAGCAGGCCCAGGGGGCCGTCGACGGCGATGCCGATGTGGACATACTTCTTCAGCACCAGGGTCTCGCCGTCGGCCGACAGCGAGGCGTTGAACTGCGGATAGGCCTTGAGCGCCGCCACGACGGCCTTGATCAGGAAGACCAGGGGCGAGGGGCGCTCGCCGGGCGGCAGGGCCCGGCGGTGCGCCTCCAGGGCGGTGGCGTCCACCTCGTCGTGGTGGGTCACCTGGGGGATGGCGGCGTTGGCCGCCATGGTGCGCGCGACGATCTTCTGGAAGCGGGTGCGCACCACACATTCCACCGCGCCGAAGCGCTGGAAGGGGCTTTCGGGGGACGCGATATCGTTCATTCCAGCGCTCTCCTCGAGGGCGCAACATAGCTATAGAATTTAACGACGCTATCGATTTATTATGCGGCCAAAGAGCCTGCCCCGCGCCGCGGGCGTGGCCGTGCCGGGAGGTCGAGAAGGTGAGCGTTCTCAGCGCCGTCGAGCCGCGCATCGAGCTGGTCCGCGACGCCATGGACGCCGCCGTCGCGTCCGGCGCCGAGACCGGGCTGCAGGTCGTGGCCTACCATCGCGGGCGCAAGGTGATCGACCTCTGCGCCGGCTTGGCGGACCCGCAGGCCGGGCGGCCGGTGACGCCCGACACCCTGTTCAACGTCTACTCCGTCACCAAGGCGGTGGCGGCCACGGCGCTGCATATCCAGGCCGAGCGCGGGCTGGTGGACTACGACGCGCCCATCGCGACCTACTGGCCCGCCTTCGCGGCCAACGGCAAGGCGGCGGCGACGGTGCGCCACGCGCTCACCCACCGCGCCGGCGTGCCGCAGATGCCGGCGGGCGTGACGCCCGAGATGATCTGCGACTGGGCCGCGATGACGGACGCCATCGCCGACCTGCCGCCCCTGGCGCCGCCCGGCGAGAAGACCATCTACCAGTCGATGACCTTCGGCTGGATCGTCGGCGAGATCGTGCGCCGCACCGATCCGAAGGGCCGCGACTTCCGCCAGTTCGTGCTGGACGAGATCGCCCAGCCGCTGGGGCTGGCCGACCTGTGGATCGGCATCCCGGACGCGGCCGAACCGCGGGTGGCGGTGATGAGCGACCGCAACGCCGACGATCCGGTCCCGCCGGACACCACGCTCTGGACCCAGTCCATGCCGCCGGCCGTGGCGCTGAGCCCGCGGGTGTTCGCGCGGCCGGACGTGCGCCGCGCCTGCATCCCCGGCGTCGGGTGCATCTTTACGGCCAGGGACGAGGCGCGGTTCTGGGCGATGCTGGCCGAGGGCGGG
>Ga0136846_1237422_pt1 | contig 24810 bp, 18 predicted proteins | sample HopSoiMetagenom2_FD_96841 | JGI IMG/M metagenome (GOLD analysis project Ga0136846, IMG submission 96841) | Grasslands soil microbial communities from Hopland, California, USA - 2 Assembly 2016 (version 4) | ecosystem: Environmental > Terrestrial > Soil > Grasslands | place: USA: Hopland... | reverse complement strand
GTCCGCGCCCGCGAGCTGGGCATTCCCCTCGGGCGTTTCAGGCCCGGCAAGCTGAATGCCATCACCGACGTCGAGGGCGTCCTCGTCGGGCACTCCACCATCATCCGCGGCGCCGGGCCGCTGCGGCGCGGGCGCGGTCCGGTGCGCACCGGCGTCACCGCCATCCTGCCCAACGAGAAGAACATCTTCGAGCAGCGCGTGACGGGTGGGGGCTTCGTGCTCAACGGGGCCGGCGAGGTCTCCGGACTCACCCAGCTGATGGAGTGGGGCCTGGTGGAGACGCCCATCTTCCTCACCAACACGCTGAGCGTGGGCGCGGTCAGCGACGCCGCCGTGCAGTGGATGGTGGAACAGTTCCCCGGCATCGGCAACGAGCATGACGTGCTCATCCCGCTGGTAGGGGAGTGCGACGACTCCTGGCTCAACGACGTGGCGGGCCGTCACGTCAAGGCCGAGAACGTGCGCGAGGCGCTGGAGACGGCCAGCTCCGGCCCGGTCGCCGAGGGCTCTGTGGGCGGCGGCACCGGGATGATCTCCTGCGACTTCAAGGCCGGCATCGGCACCGCCTCGCGCAAGCTGCCGCCCGCCTTCGGCGGCTACACGGTGGGAATTCTGGTGATGAACAACTTCGGCCACATGCGCGACCTGCGCGTGGGCGGGCTCCCCATGGGCCCCCTGCTGGAGCCGAAGTACAGCGCCTACGCCAAGCGCGCCATCAGCTACGGCAGCATCATCGCGGTGGTGGCTACCGACGCGCCGCTCTCCAGCCACCAGTTGGGGCGCATCTCCAAGCGGGTGGCCCTGGGCATCGGCCGCGCGGGAAGCATCGCGGCGCACGGCTCGGGCGAGATCATCCTGGCCTTCTCCACCGCCAACAAGATCCCGCGCACGACGCAGAAGATGATCTACCACATGAAGCTGCTGCTCGATCAGCGCCTCAACCCCCTCTACGAAGCCTCCATCGAGGCCACCGAGGAGGCCATCCTCAACTCGCTGTGCATGGCGCGGGAGATGGACGGAGTGAACGGCAACTTCGCGCCCGCGCTGCCTCTCGAAGAGGTCAAGGACATCGTCGAGCGCAGCGCGCTCAGGCCGCGGCCCCAGAAGCCCGCCCCGAAGCCGCTGCCGCGATCGGCGCCGCCGCCGGCCGCCGTGCCGGAAGCGCCGCGCGTATCGGAGGCGCCCCCCAGCGCGGCCCGCGGCGCGGAGGGAATGATGACGGTGCCGCTGCCCAAGGAGCCGGGAACCGGTTCCTGATTGCGCCGAGGCCGGGTTTTTCCTATTGTGCCCGGCCCCTCAAAGACCGGGGGACACGAAGGCGCCTTCTGCGGCCATCATGTCCCCGTACAGGAGTCGAAATGTCGCGTTCGAAGAGCAAGCACATCCGGCTGATCATGCGCCGGCGCAAGCAGTGGAAGCAGCGGACGAAGCGCATCAAGGAGGCCGTCAAGGCCAACGGCGGCAAGCCGTTGCCGCCCAAGCCCGCGCACGTGAAGAAGAACCCGCCGCTGCCGCCCCCGCCCCGCGCGCCCGAGGCGCCGCCGGTGTCCGCAACGCATTCCTGAAGCGGGCGACCGCCCGCCTGCCCGGCGCGCGCACTCGCAGGCGTGCCTATCTTCCCGCCATGCTGGCGGAAGCACGCATCGGAACGAGCGGGTTCGCGTATCGGGACTGGGTGGGCCACGTCTATCCCCGCGGATCGACGTCGGGCGAGATGCTGCCCATCTATGCGCAGCGCCTTCCCGCGGTGGAGATCGTCTCCACCTTCACGCGCACGCCCAATCCTGAGCTGCTCGAGTCGTGGTCGGCCTCGGTGCCCCCAGGGTTCCAGTTCGCGGTCAAGGCGCCGACGCGCATCGGCGTGGAGCTGGCCGCCGGCAAGGACGGCATCCGCCCGATGGCAGCGTTCATGGAGGTCGCGGGGCGCCTGGGCGACGCGCTCGGGCCGGTGCTCGTCCAGGTCCCAAAGGCCGGCCGGGTCGATCGGCACGCGCTCGCCGCCTTGCTCGCGGCATTGCCCGAAGGCCTGCGGGTGGCGTTCGAGTTCCGCCATCGCAGCTGCTGCGAGGACGCGACGCTGCGGCTTCTCTCCGAGCACGACGCCGCGCTGGCGCTGATCGACGAGGGCGAGGGCGCACCCAGGCTGGAGCTGACGGCCGGCTTCACCTACGTGCGCATCCGCCGCGACGACGACGCGCCTGAAGCCATGGACGCCTGGGCCGAACGCCTGGGGCTGCTCAGCCGCCGCGGCGTCGACGTCTACGCCTTCCTCAAGCACGACCGCAGAGGGCTCGCCATCGACCGCGCCATGCGCCTGGCCACCCTGCTGCGCGCCGAGTCCTCCATCGGCGAACAAGCGATGCTCAGTTAGTCGGAACGCGACCACGAAATCGGGCACGAGCCCGAGCACGAGACCAGCACCAGATCGAGCACAGGCACGTTCACTCTGTTTTCTTTGGCGGGGTGGCCGCAGGGGTCGTCGGCGCGTTTCCGGCGTGGCTCGGGGCGCTGCCGCCCGTGGAAGGGGAGGGTGTCGCGGCGGCAGGCGCGTCGCTGGACGGCTTGCTGGTGCCGCCCCCGTCGGACTTGCTGCCCGAGCTGTAGAGGTCCTTGTACCAGCCGCCGCCCTTGAGCTGGAACGAGTTGCGGCTCATGATCTTCGCCATCTTCCCGCCGCACTCCGGGCAGGCGTCCGGCGGCGGGTCGGTGACCTTCTGCAGCCGCTCGACGATGCGGCCGCACGCCTCGCAGACGAATTCGTAGATGGGCACGGTCCGATCCTAACGCAGGTCGAGCAGGTTCTGTAGCCGCTGCGCCTTCTCGCGCGTCAGGTGAAGCTTCTTGGCGAAGAGATCCAGCGCGTCGCGCTTGCCCTTCAGGGTCGCCCACACCACGCCGGCGCGCACCGACACCTCGCGCAGCAACTCGTCGTAGACGTCCAGGTCGCGCAGCTCGCCAGCGTGGCCCAGGACCTGCTCGATGCGCTCGCCGGGCCACTTCTTCTGCCGCGCCGCGCGCCGCAGCCGGTCGCGGATGCCGGCCAGGTCGCGCGCGATGCCGCGCTCGACCGCGATCTCGCGCAGCGCCTCGACGGTGGCCCCCAGCTCGGACGCCACCTTCGACTCCGAGCCGTGGTGCTTGGACCAGAGCGCGCGGATCAGGTCGCGCTCGCGCAGCGCGAATTCGCGCTCCAGGCCGGCGGCGCGGAACCGCGCCAGCAGGGCGCCGCCGGAGGTGCCCAGGCGCTCGGCCAACGCCTGGCGCCGCGGTCCCAGCTCTGCCAGCGCGGTCTTGAGGAGGGCCTGTTCAGGGTCGATCTGCTTCGGCGGCGGCGCCGGAGGCGGTTCAGTAGCAAGGCTCTTCGTCCGGCGGCGGACCGGCGGCCCGCTCGCGCCTTTCACGGGCGCCGCGGCGCGGAGGTCGCGGTCGGTGCCCCGAGCCAGCCGGTACGCTTTGCGGCGGATCCCGAGTTGGTCGAGCTCGGCGTCGAGGTCGGAGAGGGAGACACCCATGGCGCGAGCGACCAGAGGTGCGTCGCGGTGGTACGCGAAGAGGCCGAGTAGGTAGTTGGTCCGCTCGGCCGGCGCGTTCCGTTCCGGCGCGCGCCGTGAAGGAGTGGACTCCGCCCTGCGTCCGCGCGCAGGGATCACCTCCGGCGGGGCGGGTTTCCCCGCCAGCGCTGCCAGCGCGTCGCGCTCGGCGAGCAGCGTGTAATAGCCAGAAAGCTCCCTGGCGGCGGCTACTTGCGGGTCGAGGCCGCGGGCGAGATCGGCCCAGGCAAACGGCCCGAAATGCCCCGGTGGCGGGTTCGAGAGCAGGCGATCGAGGAACTTTTCCTCGGCCGGGGTCAGTGGGGCGAGAGCGGCGCGGATCTCGGCCTCTTCCGCACCCCCGGCGCACTCGCGGACGCGCGCCACCAGCTCCTTTTTCACAGTCGAACGATCCCGCGGCATCGAGGCGGCGCACCTTCGACAAAAGAGGGCCGCAAGTCAATCGAGGAAACTTGCATGCACCCTGCCGGGGGGCGGATGCTGCGCCTGTGCGCCGGTTTACGCTCCGTCTCAAAATAGCCGCCTTCGCTGCAGGGCTGGTGGTGCTGGCGACGGGGCTCCTGGCGCTCTTCACCGTCATCCTGCCTTGGCGCGCCAAGCTGAAGGCGCAGGAGCGCACGGCCACGGCGCTGGTCAAGACCGCGCTCCCGCTGGGCATCGATCTCCGCGCTGACGGCGCGCACTTCGACGCCACCCGCGTGCACGCGCTGGTCGCCAACTCCGGCCGCGTGCAGGGCATCGAGGTGGTCTACGCGCTGCTCTGGGACGACAAGGGGCACCTCGACTCCGCCGCCTCCTCGGTCAACGCGCAGCTGCTGCAGCACGTCTCGGAGGCGCTGGCCCAGCTCTACGTGCGCGACCGGCCGCGCGCCCTGGAGCTCCTGGCCCTGGGCCGCAAGCAGCCCGGCATCCGGCGGTTGCCCATCAAGCTGGCCGCGGGCGAAGGGCAGGCCACCATCGGCCGCCTCGACCTGGGCCTCTCCACCATCGCCATCGACGCCGAGCTGCAGCGCAGCCTGATGCGCGACGGCGTGGTGCTGCTGCTCACGCTGCTGCTCGCCATCGTCGGCGCGCTCTGGATGGCGCAGCGGATCGCCCAGCCGCTCACCGATCTGTCCTTGGCGATGGGCCGCGTGCGGGAAGGCGACTTCGAGGTGATCGCGCCGCTCGAGGCGCGCACCAACGACGAGATCGGGGACCTCTCCCGGGCCTTCGACGAGATGACGCTGGGCCTCAAGGACCGGGAACGCCTCCGCGGCACGCTGGGGCGCTACGTCTCCGGCGACGTGGCGGAGCGCATCCTCTCCGAGGAGGACGACCTCTCCCTGCGCGGCGAGGTGCGGCACGTGGCGGTGCTCTTCCTCGACGTGCGCGGCTTCACCACCATCTCCGAGAAGCTGACGCCGACCGAAGTGGTGGCGCTGCTCAACGAGTACTTCGACGTGGTGGTCGATCGCGTCACCGCCCACGGCGGCACCGTCAACAAGTTCATCGGCGACGCCGCCATGTGCATCTGGGGCGCGCCCAAGCCGGCGCCCGAGGCGGAGAGGGCCGCCGTGCTCTGCGCGCTGGAGATCCAGGCCCGCGGCGCGCAGCTCTCCTCGGACCGCGTCCGCCGCGGGCTGACCACGGTGGGCTTCGGCATCGGCATCAACGCCGGCGAGGCGGTGGCGGGCAACCTCGGCGCGGCCCGCCGCCTCGAGTACACGGTGATCGGCGACGCGGTGAACCTGGCGCAGCGCCTGGAGTCGCAGGCCCGCGCCGGCGAGGTGCTGGTCTCGCAGCCGGTCTACGACAAGGTGGCGCGCGACGTGGAGGCGGTGCCGCGCGACCCGGTGAAGCTGAAGGGCAAGACCCATCCGGTGCAGCTCTGGGAAGTGAAGCGCAGCAAGGCCGCCCGCACGGAGGCGGCATGAAGCGGGGACTCGCGGCGGCGCTGCTCCTTGCGCTGGCGGCCTGCGACGACGAGAAGACGGGCACGCCCGACGAGCTCACCATCGTGGTGCAGGGCGACCGGCGCGAGCTGGAACAACAGGAAAAGTCGCTGCGCGAGCGCGAGGAGTCGCTGCAGAAGGACAAATCGCAGCTGGACTCGCGCATCGCCGAGCTGGCTCGCGGGCTCAAGGCGGCGGCCGAAGGGGAGCAGAGGCGGCGCATCGAGGAGGAGCTGCACCAGCAGCAGGCGCTGGAGGGGCAGCTGGGAGTGCGCGTGTCCGCCTTGCAGGCGCAGAAGTTCGAGATGGAGGCGCGCAAGCGCTCCGTGGATGCCGACGTGGCCAAGGCGGCGCAGACGGCGCTGGACGCGCGCGCCGCGGCGGTGGCGTCCCGGGAGGCCAAGCTGGCCGAGCGCGAGTCGCAGGTGGCGACGCTGGAGCGCGACCTCTCGGCGCGGCTCAAGGACGTGGCGCTGCGCGAGAAGGCGGTGGCGGCGTTCGAGCGCCAGGGCCCGCCGCCCGAGTACCGGGACCGCAAGAACGTGCCCAAGGCGGTCGCGGTGGAGGAGAAGCACAAGAAGCTGCTCAAGGATCTGGACGCGCGCGGAATCCTGATCAGCGACCTCCCGCCCGAGGATCAGCCGCTCAATGCCGAGGTCTTCACCGCCCGCCGCCAGCGCGACTTCGTGCGCGCCTGGGATCTCCTGGCGGATCTCTCCAAGACCGTGCAGAAGGTGAGAGTAGACCAGCGCTTCGTCGAGGCGAAGATCACCCGCCTGCAGGGAGCGCGCGGCGGCGCGCGGCTGTCCGAACCGCAGCGCTCCGAGGTGGAGAAGCTGCTCAAGGACGTCACCTCCGCCTTCTCCGACGGCCATTATGAGCAGGCGAACAAGGGCCTGAACCGCATCGCGGTGATTCTGGACGCGGGCGCTGCCTCGGGGTAAAGCCCGTGGCGTGAGCGAGTCCGCGGCAGATCCGGGACGGCTTCGCGTCCGCAGAGGGCTCGCCTTCGTGCAGGTGCTGCGGCCCGCGCTCTATGCGCTGCTGGCGCTGGCCGCGCTCTTCACCTTCTGGTCCGGAGGCGAGCTGGCCGGGCGCCGCCTGCCGCAGTGGACGCAGGTGGTGGCGCCCACGCTCTTCGCGCTCTTCCTCGCCATCTTCACCGTCTACCGATTCGCGCTGGTCCGGGCGAAGAAGTACCCGGCCGCCACCGGCATGTTCCAGGTGGGGCTGGGGGCGCTCATCTGGGTGCTGCTCCTGCCCTCGACGCGGCAGCAGATCGCCCCGGAGCCCAGCGGGATGGACGACGTCCCGGCGCTGATGACCTCGCCCGATCCGCGGGTGCGCGCAGCGGCGGTGGAGCTGGCCGGCTTTCGCGGCGGCGGGGCGCGCTATGCGGCCGTCTTGATCGATCGGCTCGACGACGCGGACGGCCGCGTACGGCAGGAGGCGCATGCCGCGCTGGTGCGGCTGGCCAAGACCGACGCGGGCCAGGATCCCGAAGCGTGGCGGGAATTGGCGCGCCGCCGCGGGTGGATGCGCTGAAGTGGCGCTTGACGCTCGTCCGGACGCCCGGTAGAGTCCGTTTCGATACTGAGAATCAATATCAAGATGAAACGGGCCGCCGACCACCGCAAGCCAGCCACCGCCGCCGCCGCCCGCGAGCGGCTGGCCACCTGGATCGCGGCGCGCGGCCTCAAGACCACCCGGCAGCGCGACTTGATCGTGGACGCCTTCTTTGCCCAGGTGGGGCACCTGAGCGTCGACGAGCTGGTGGAGAAGGCCAAGCAGCGCGACCCGAGCATCGGCGCCGCCACCGTCTACCGCACCATGAAGATCCTCACCGATGCCGGCCTGGCCTCGGCGCGCCACTTCGAAGGCGGGCAGACCCGCTACGAGGCGGCGCTGGATCGGCACCACCACGACCACCTCATCTGCACCTCATGCGGCAACATCGTGGAGTTCGAGAACGAGCGCATCGAGGAACTTCAAGATCGGGTGGCGCAGGAACACGGCTTCACCGTCACCCACCACAAGCTCGAGCTGTACGGCCTCTGCGCCGCCTGCAACGCGCGCGCACAAACCTCCCACAAGCAGCGTTAGCCACTTCCCGCGAGACCGCAATGTCCTCCTTGTGCCGGCAACTGTTGAGAATGAGAATCACAATCGGTATCAGCGCCGCCCTCGCGCTGTGCCTCGCTCCCGCTGCGCGGGCGGACCGGCGTTCGATGATCCGGGCCTACGAATACGCGACCCAGCCCGCCGGCAACCTCGAGCTCGAGATCTGGAACGACGTCGACGCGAAGCCGGCGGAGGGCTTCTCCACCGCCATCGTCACCACGCGGGTGGAGCTGGAGTACGGCCTGACCGACCACTGGGACGTGGCCCTCTACCACGTGTTCGAGCAGTCCCCACCCGAGCCGTTCAAGTTCGATTCCTGGCGGCTGGAGACGCGCTACCGGCTCTTCGAGAAGAACGTGCTCCCCGTGGATCTGTTGCTCTACTTCGAGTTGGAGCGGCCCGCCGACTTCAACGCGCCCTGGGAGACGGAGGAGAAGCTGATTTTGGAAAAGGACTTCGGACGGTTCGGCCTGGTGGCAAACCTGGTCGCGGAGCAGAAGCTCTTCCACGCCGTCGACGGGCACCTTTGGGAGATCGACTTCGGCGCCCGCTACGAGGTGGTCCCTCAGCTGCGGCTCGCCGCCGAGTTCTGGACCATCCAGGAGACCGCGAACGGCGTGACCGAGGGGTCCTACTACGTGGGCCCGTCCGTCTCCTGGGCGAGCAGCCGCGTCTGGGTGCAGCTGGGCGCGGGATTCGGCGTCGGCGACACCGCCGGCGGGACCTTCGTGCGCTCCGTCCTCGGGTTCAACCTGTGAAGGCCGCCGCGCTGCTCATGGGCCTCCTCCTCGCCGCCTGCGGTTCCATGCCCTCGCGGCCCCTCACCGAGGAGGAGCGGACCTACCGCTCCAAATGCACCTCCTGCCATCGGGCTCACGAGCCGAGCGAGCGCAGCGACTGGCCCCAGGTATTGGACCGGATGCAGGCGGAAAAGAAGACGCACCTCACCAGCGAGGAGCGGGCCAGCATTCTTCAGTTCCTGCAAGGGAATATGCCTCCGGCAGACGGGGGTACGGGCAAGTAACCCCTTGAGCGAAAGGCACGATATCGGGTAAGCTGCTCGGGCCGCAGGCCTTTCCGGGGGAAGCTTGTCCAGCGCGCCCAGCCGTTTCGAGGTGGAGCATCTCCACCGCCTGATGCTCCAGGCATCGGTCGAGGCGGCGCGCCTGGACGGCAAGCTCGACCAGACGCGCAAGGCCGACAGCCTCGGGCCCGTGCTGCGCGCCTGGCACGACGCGGCCGAGGCGCTGGACGCGGCGCTGGCGCGCGCGACACCGGGGCTGCTGGAGGCCCGCACGCCCAGGGATCAGATCGACCGGCAGCGCGAGCGGCTGGAGGCTCTGCAGCACCGCAGCAAGCGGTTCGACCTCGACGCCGATCTCGACGCCTGCGTCCAGTCCTGGCAGGCGCTGGGGCTCGAGCTGCCGCAGCTCTCCGGCGGCCACCGGGACGAGTTGGTGCGGCTTCTGCAGCAGCGCAGGCCGGCCGTCGATCGCGCCACCGCGCTGCTCTCCGAGGCGCGGCGCCACCAGGGCCTTCTCCTCGACCAGCACCGCGCCGTCCTGGAAGCGACGCGCGAGCGGGACCGGGCGCGCGAGAAGTACGAGCGCCTGCGGCTGGCATACCTCGCGGCCGAACGCGACTTCGAGGCGTCGCAGCGACAGAAGGCGCTGCAGGCGGGAGCGCAGCAGCACGAGATGAGGAAGGCGCCGGTTCCCGATCTGCGGGAGCTGCCGCAGAACCGGCCGGGTCCGGTGCTGGTGCGCCTGCCGGAACCGGTCGCAGGCAAGGAGCGGAAGCTCGAGCCCCTGGCGGTGAAGCCGCTCCCGGCGCCCCCGAAGCTGCCGGTCAAGAAGCTCGAGACACGGAAAGTTCCGGAGCCGAAGAAGGCCGAGCCGGGCGGGGCCAAAAAGCCCGCGCCGCAGAAGCCGCAACTCCCCTGGCAGAGGCCTGCCGCCGCCCTCGAGCACCACGTCGCGCGGTTCGAAGCGGCGCTGGGGAACGCCGTGTCGGGGCGGCTGGAGAAGACGCTCTCGCACCTCGCCACCGCCACCCACCGCACGCTGGTCGATCCCAACGCCAGCGAGCTGCGCATCCACCTCGCGCAGATCGACTCCATCCTCGCGCGTCTGGCGGGGAAGACCGGCGAGCAACTGCTCGACGGCGCGCGCGAGATCAGTACCGTCCTCCAGCGGATGAACCGCATCGCGGCGCGGGTCGGGGGGGCGCCGCACGTCGAAGCGTTCCGCAAGCTGATCGACGAGCGGAAGGGCCAGCTCTACCGGCTCGCGCAGGAGGCGGGAATCAAGCCGAAGTCGCCGCCTCCTCTGCCCAGGCCGGCATCCGGCGATCTGCACCGGCAACTCCAAGCCTTGCGCCGGGAGAACCCGGGGCTGGACAAGCTGCTGCGCAATGCCTCGCAGTCGCAGCTGGCGGCCGAGCTGGCAAAGCAGGCGCGCACCGGGCTGCAGGCGCTGGGCAACGTGAAGGCGTCCTCGGGCCTCGGGTCGACGAGCCTGGCCGGCGGCTTCCACGCGCTGGGCGCGTCGCACCTGGGCGGTTTCGGCGCAGGCCAACGGAGCGCGCTGGGGGCGCTCTCCGGCGTCGGCGGCGCGCTGGCCAAGGCTCTCGACAAGGAGCTGGAGCGGCAGCTCCGCCGCGCTCCTCCGCAAGACGCCGGCAAGCTCCTCGCCGGCCTCCAGCAGGCAAAGGCGAAGTCGCCGCTGCGCGATCTGGTCCGGCAGGCAGAGGAGCGGCAGAAGCGGCTGGCGGTGAAGACCACCGAGCGCCGCGGCCCACCGCCGGCGCAGCTGACCGCGGCGGCCTTGCAGGACGTGGCGCGCGAACATCCGAGGGCGCGCGGGATGGCGCAACACTTCGCCCGCGGCGGCGCGCTGCACGCGCTCTGCGAGACGGCGCAGCGCGGGCACGGCCTGCCCATCGGCCAGGCAGCGCAACATTACCTCGCCTCGCGCGGGTCCAACCAGATGTGGAACGCGGTGGCCACCTTCAACACGCTGGTTGGCCAGGGCCACAAGCCGCGCTTCAGCTTCGGAAGCTGGCTGAAGAAGAACGTCTCCGACCACGTCAGCGGTGCGATCAGCGCCGTCTCCAGCACGGTGAGCGACGTCAGGGACGCGGCCACCGCCTTCGCGGGCACCGCGCGCGACGGCATCAGCAGCTTCGCCCATCGCGCCGTCGACGTCGGCCGCAGCACGGTCGGATCCATCCCCGGCGTGGTGGCGCGCGCGGTGGGCGGCGTGAAATCGGTGGTGAACCGCGGGATCGACCGCGCGGTGCACGCGGTGGGCAGCGGCGCCCGGCGGCTCTACCAGGCCGCGAGCGACACCGCGCAGGGGGCCTGGGGCGGGATCAAGCACTCGGCGCACGGCCTCGCGCATGTCGCGCGGAGCGGCATGCAGGCCGCGCACGGCGCCGCCAGCTGGGTGCAGCACAAGGCCGGGCAGGCCGCGGGCAAGGCCACGGCCGCGGCGCAGTGGGCGGGGGAGAAGGTCCACGCCGGGTTGGAGTGGGCGCGCAAGACCGGCGTGGTGGGCGCCGTCGGCAGCGGCCTGCGCAAGGGCCTCAGCTTCGTGAAGAAGGCGGCTGAGTACACGCCGCTGGGCCAGGCCGTGAAGAAGGGATACGGCTTCGTCAAGTCGGGCGGCCTGGGCAAGGTGTGGAACGCCACCAAGGACGTCGCCGGCAAGGCGTGGGGAGGCCTGAAGACGGCGTACCACGCCACCTCGAAGTTCTTGCAGAGCCCCGCGGGTCAGCTGCTGGTCACGGGCCTGTCCCTGGCCGCCAGCTTCATCCCCGGTGGCCTGGTGGTGAAGGCCGTCATCGGCGCCGGCATCGGCGCCATGCAGGCGATGAGCGAGGGCAAGGACTGGAAGTCGGTGCTCGCCTCCGCGGTGGGCGGCGCGGTCACCGGCGCCATCCCCTTCCTCAAGATGGGGCCGCTGGCCAAGATGGGCGTCGGCGCGCTGCATGGTGGCATCACCGCGCTGGCCTCGGGCGGCTCGCTCAAGGACGCGCTCAAGGGCGCCGCCGGCGGCACGCTGGATGCCTTCGACCCGGGCGCCTTCCACGCGCTCAAGAAGCTGAAGGGCTTCACCGCTGCCGAGAAGCTGCTCAAGGGCAAGAACCTCTCCAAGGTGGAGAAGGAGCTGCTCGCCTCCAGCAAGCTTGCCGGCCCGCTGCGCGGGCTGGAAAAGGTGATGGAGAACCCGCGCGCGCGCAGGACCATCGGCGCGCTGGAGAAGGCGGGGAGCAAGGCGGTGAAGGGCGGGATCTGGGTCTCGGGCAAGGCGGCCAGGGCCCAGGGCGTGCTCGACAAGGTGGTGGGGGCGGGCGAACGGGTCCACGGCGTGCTCACGCAGGTGCACGAGCTCGCGCCGGGCCTTGCGGAAGCGCTGGGCGACAATCCCGCCGGGCATTTCGTCGGGCACATCGGCGAGCTGGCGGGCAAAGGCGACGACAGGCTGCAGAAGGCGCTCGAGTACGGGCACGGCGCTTCCGACAAGCTGTCCACCTATCGCGGTTACATGGACAAGGGTCTCGGCTACGCCGGCGTGAAGGATCCCGCCAAGGCGTACGAGAAGATGATGGCGCGCAAGGATCTGCGCGCGGGCAAGAAGGGGTCGCTCGAGCAGGTGGCCCGGCTCAAGCTGGAGGACCACAAGCGCAAGCATCCCGAGCTGCACCTGGCCGAGGCCGCGGGCAAGCGGACGCGCGGGTCCCCGGTTGCACGGCGCCGGCGCGATCCCGAATCGCGGCTCGAGCAGGCGCTGGCGCGCGGCAAGCGGCTGGTCGCCAAGGGCAAGCAGGTCGCCCAGGGCGTGCACGACGGCCTCGGCAAGGTCCACGACGTGGTGGGCAAGGGCATCGCCGGCGCCGACAAGGTGCAATCCGGGCTGGAGCAGGCGGCGGCGCTGGCGAAGCAGGGGGCGGGCCTCTTCGGCGAGGACAGCGATCTGGGAAAGCATCTGCTCTCGCTGGCCGATCGAGCCGACCATCTCCATGGCTACCTGGAATCGAGCCTCGGCTTCGCCAAGGAGTTCAACGAGAAGGTCGGCAAGACCCACGACGTCCTCGAGAAGGTGCCAGGCGTCCACAAGGAAGGCGAGGCCAGGGTCTTCCTCGAGGGCGCGCGCAAGGAGAAGGCGCAGAAATCAACGAAGAAGTCGCCGCACGACGCGCCTGACGCCGCGGCCGACGCGCACGTCGACGCGCATGAGACCGAGGAGCAGAAGGCGAAGCGCCTCTCCCAGGCGTGGACGAAGATCGGCACCGTCTCGCGCGAGGTGCAGAAGTTCGAGACCCGCAACGCGCAGTCGCAGCGCAAGATCGCCGAGCTCCTGGCGCAGGGGAAGGCCAACGAAGCGGCCATCGAGCTGATGGGCGCAGGCTCGCAATGCGACCAGGTGGGGCGCTACATCCGCGAGGCGAAGGCGCTGGCCAAGGGCAACGACAAGTACGAGAAGGAGCTCGCCTTCTACGAGGGCTGGCACAAGGAGACCAGCGCGAAGCTGCACGCCGCCATCGCCAACACCAAGGGCCTGGGCGGACAGGTTGCCATCAGCAGCTTCGGCTTCAACGAGACCTCGCATCCCGACATCTACGAGAACACGCGCGCCATCTACGCCGTGCGCAGCAAGGTGGAGGCGTTCGGCGAGGCGCTGCACGACACCGACGCCGCCGAGCACGTGAAGAAGGTGCTGGCCGAGGCGAAGAAGGCCAAGGCCGATCTGCAGGCGCTGAAGGCGAAGTACCGGAAGGACAAGTCCGCGTACGCTTTCCTCACCGGCGGCGGCACGCAGGACAAGCTCATCGACGACGCTCTGGCAAAGCTGGAAGCGAAGCCGGCGGCCCCCAAGGCCGGGCAGAAGAAGCCTGCCGAAGGGAAGAAGCACGATCCCGGCAAATCGGTGCAGCAGGGCCTCAAGGCCATCCAGCAGTACAAGAACAAGGCCCTCAAGGCCGGCAAGAAGATCGATTCGCGCCTTGAGAAGATCGAGAAGGGCCTCGACAAGGGCATGCGCGTCGGCAAGAAGGTCGACTCGGGCCTGGAGAAGCTCGCCGGCGTCGCGGAGCAGGTGAGCCAGATGCTGGGTGAGGATTCGCCGATGGGCCACCTCGCGCACCAGGTCGGCGAAGGCGCGGGCAAAGGCCATGAGAAGCTGCACGACGCCCTCACGCTGGCGCAGAAGGGCAAGGGCGCGCTGCACCAGGGCCACCAGATCTTCCACCAGGGTCTGGAGGCGGCGCAGGGACACCACGCGAGGCGGCTGGAGAAGGTCCACGGCAAGCGGCCTGGGCACGCGAGCCCGCACGGGGACCTGGGACACGTCCTGGGCGAGGCCGGGCACGCAGTGCATGACGCCGGGACGCTCTGGAAGCAGGGGAAGAAGTCCGTCCACGACGTGCAGGAGACCTGGAAGCACGGCAAGCGCGGCTGGAAGGACGCAGGCAGCCTCGTCGATGACTTGAAGGCGCACGACTGGAAGGGCGCGCTGGGCGAGGGCAAGCACCTGATCGCCGACGGCAAGCACATCTTCCGGGACGGCAAGAAGTTGCTGGGCGACGGCAAGAAGCTGTGGGGCGAGGGCAAGCACCTCTACGCCGAGGGCAAGCAGCTCGCGGGGGATGCGGTCCACGCCGCCCAGGAAGGATGGCATTTCGTCAAAGGCCTCTTCGGCGGCGTGCCGGGGCCTGAGGCCGAGGCGCAGAAGCTGGTGCAGGAGGCGCTGCTCTGGGTGACCGAGTTCGGCAAGGCGGTGACGCAGGCGGTGAAGGACGTCGAGAAGCTGATGCAGGCGGGCCAGACGAAGGAGGCCGCCGACCGCGTGCAGGCGGTTCGGCACCTGAGCGAGCAGACGCGCGAGGCGGTGACGCGCGCGGTGCGGGCGGCCCGGGCGGGCGCGCTGCAGCGCGAGGCGGAGAGCGCGCGCAAGCACTACCTCGACATCCGCCGCGGCTTCTTCAAGTTCGTCAGCGGGATGCACGGGCTTTCGGGCGAGCTGCCGGAGGAGGCGGAGGCAAAGGCTCCGCCGCGGCATCCTCTGGCGCACGAGCGGAAGCGCGTGGACCCCGTCGACGAGCTGCTCTCGCAGATTCTCGGCGGCGCCGACGGGCGCATCCACGTCGATCGCGGCGCGGCCCGCGGCGACATGGACGCGCAGGACTTCCAGGACGTCGATCCCGCGGCGGTCGACACCTGGATCGGCTCGGGCGAGGGCGCGGAGACGTTCTCGCAGGTCTTCGGCGCTTTCTTGCCGGCCGAAGGCGCAGTGGTGGTGCACCATGCGGCCGGACACGCGCGCGCCGGTCGCAAAGGGCGGCCCGGACAGCACGGCGGGCACGCGCACGCTCACCAGCGCGGGCAGGGCCAGCGCGGCCACAAGCAGGGCGGCTTCTTCGCCGGCCTCTTCGACCACCTCGAAGGATTCGCCGACCACGTCGCGGGCTGGGCCCACCAGGGCAAAGCGCTCCTGGGCGAGGGCATGCACTACGCCGAGCTGGGCATGCACGGCCTGTCGCAGATCGAGGGCGCGGCGCACAGGGTCCAGCGCTTCGCCGACAAGGCGGAGGGCTTCCTCGACAAGCTGGGCCTGCACGGCATGGCAGGCCTCGCCGGCAGGGTGTCGGGCGCGGCGGGCTGGGTGGACAACGAGGCGAGGGTGGTCCAGGGCGGCATCCACAGGGCCGAGGGGTGGATGGGCGCCGGCAGGAAGGCGGCCGGCGAGGTGGAGCACGGCGCGCACGAGGCGAGCGGCATCTTCGACAAGGCGGCGCACGGCAAGCTGGGCGAGCTGGCGAATCTGTTCTCGGCGTCGAGAAGTGGCGACGGGATCGACGGCAGGCTCTTGCCGGAGAAGGTGGCGCTGGGTTCGGTGCTCGACGAGCCGCGCCGCCTGGACCTTTCCACGCTCTCGCGCATGGAGGGCTTCCTCGGCGGCAGCTTCGGCAGCGTGCGCATCCACACCGGCCCGGGCGCGGCCGAGGTGACCCGCCGGTTCAACGCGGAGGCGGTCACCGTCCAGGACCACATCTTCTTCGCTCCGGGCCGCTTCAACCCCGCCAGCAGCGAGGGCCAGAGGCTCATCGCCCACGAGCTGACCCACGTGTTGCAGAAGGGGCGTCCGAACCTCGACGTCCGCACCGCCGAGAGCGAGGCGCTGCACTCGGAGCACAGCTGGGGACGCGCGCCCGCCATGGAGACGCTCAATCTGCGGCCTGCCACGCCCGACTTCCGCCTCGCTTCCGACGGCGAAGGCCTGGCGGCCACGGGCATCCACACCGCCAAGCGCACGCGCAGCCGCGGCCACGAGGTGGGTGGCAAGGATTCGCTCCCCGACGGCGAGGAGTTCCTGGAGCAGGTCTCCGGCCGGGTCTACGAGCTGCTTCTGGAAGAACTGGAAGAAGCGTTCGAATCGCGCTGACGTTTTCTTGCGGCGCGCCGGTTCCCGTGTACGGTCGCGGCCGGATGCTGCAGAAGCGGTCTTCGATGTCCGGGCAGCGGCGCCTGGTGCTCGGCGCCTTCGCGGCCTCGGTGTGCATGACGGCGGCGTCGCTGCTCGACCCGGGCGGCGTGCAGCGCCTGTCGCGCCTCCAGTCGGACATCGACCGGCAGCAGCAGAAGAACCGCGAGCTGCGCGAGGAGAACGCGCGGCTGTCGCGGACGGTCCGCGAGCTGGCCCCCCCGACCAGCTCCGCCGCGCTGGAGAAGGCGGCGCGCGAGCAGTTGGGGTTCGTGCGGCAGGACGAAGTCCTCTTCAAGTTCGAGTGACCATGGCGCAGGCGAGGACAGGAGGAAGCTGGGCAGCCCTCGCGGCGCTCCCAGCCGCGGCCGCCATCGTGTGTGTGCTCGTGCTCTCGGGTGCGTTCCGCACCGCGGCGCCCCTGCCTTGGGCGCTGCTGCTCGGCACCTGCGTCTTCGTCTGCGCGCGCTGGGGCCTCTCCAGCCGGCGCAAGCCGTGGCACGCCGCGGAGGACGGCCTGGTCTGCGCCCTTCTCGTGATGGCGCTCTCCCAGCTGGCGCCTCCGCTGCAGCCGCTCATGTACCTCCTGGCGGCGGCCTGGGTGCTGGCGCTGCCGCTGCGGCTCTCGCTGCCGCTGATCGCGGCGCTGCTCGCGCTCGACGCTGCGCTCACGCCGCGCTGGCCGGTGCTGCTGGCGCACGCGTCCTTCACCGCGCTCTTCGCGGCGCTCTACCACGGCCTGTTGGCCGCGCGGCTGCAGGCGGCCAAGCGGGCCGAGAGCCTGGCGGTGCGGCGGCGCGTGGCCGACGCGGAGGAGCGCGCGCGCGAGCTGCGCCTGGTCGCGGTCTCCGACGCGCCCGACGCGGCGGAGCGGCACCTGCTCGCCGGCGTGGCCGAAGTGGAGGAGGTGCTGCGGGGCGCTCTGGCGGTCGCGGAGGCGGCGCTGCATCCGCACGCGGTGGCGGTGTTCCTGCTCTCGCCCGAAGGCGAGTCGGTGCGTCTGCGCGAATGCGTCTCGCGCAGCGACAAGCTCTTCCGCGGGCCGCTCTCCTCCAAGGAAGGCGCGCTGGGCGCGGTGCTCTCGGCGCAGCAGCCGCTGCGCATCGACAACGGCCCGGGCCAGCTCAGCTACTACGAGGGTCGGGCCCCGGTGCCCGCCTTCTGCGGCGTTCCGCTCAGCGAGCGCGGAGGAGCGCTGATCGGCGCGTTGGTGGCCGATCGCAAAACGCCCTTCTCCGCGGAGGAGCTGGTCGTGCTCTCCGCGCTGGGCTCGGAGGTGACCCGGGCGGTGGAGGCCGAGCGGCTGCTGGGCGCCGTGCGGCGCGAGAAGGAGGAGAAGGCTCGCTTCTTCCGCGCGCTCGAGGAGCTGAACAAGACCACCACGCCGGCGCAGGCGGCGGAGACGGCGGTGGCGCAGGCGTCGCAGATGTGCCCCGCGCTCGATCTCTGCGCGCTCACCGCCGCGGAGGAACGCCGTCATCGAGTGCTGGCCGTGAACGGCGAGGGCGCGGCGGCGCTGGCCAATCTGGCCTTCGCCGACAACGCCGGCCTGGTGAGCAACGTGGTCAAGCTGGGCGCGCCCTTGCCGGGCCGCCCGCTCGGCGCCATGGACCGCGTGGTCATCTTCGACGGCGGGACCGTGGTGCGCGGCCTTGCGGCGCTGAAGATCTTCCCGCTCAAGACGGGCGAGGTCACGGTCGGCACGCTGGTCTGCGGCTCGCGCAAGGCAGACGCCCTGTCCGACCCCGTGCAGAAAGAGCTGTCGATGCTGGCGCTGCAGGCCGCGGAGGCGCTGGTCCGTACCCGCCTGTACGAGCAGGCCGAGCGGCTGGCGACGACCGACGGGCTGACGGGCCTGCTCAACCGGCGCACGTTCAATGCCGCGCTCGAGCAGCGCCTGCGAGAGGCCCACCGCTACAACCGCCCGCTCTCGCTCCTGCTCCTGGACGTGGACCACTTCAAGAAAGTGAACGACACCTACGGGCATCCCGCCGGCGACGCCGTGCTTCGGGGCATTGCGCGCCTGGCACAGAAGCAGGCCCGGGAGACGGATCTGGTGGCGCGCTACGGCGGCGAGGAGATGGCGCTCATCCTGCCCGAGACCGATGCCCACGGAGCCCGCGTCATCGCCGAGCGCCTGCGCAAGGCGGTGGAGGGCGCAACGCACGCCACCGACCAGGGCGCGGTCCAGGTCACGCTCAGCGTGGGCGTCGCCGTGTGGCCGGGCGGTGGCGAATCGCCGGAGGATCTGCTGGCGGCCGCCGACAAGGCACTCTATCGCGCCAAGCAGGCCGGGAGAAACCGTGTCGAGGCCGCAAATCCTGCTTCCACCCGGGGGCGGAGCGATCTACGCTCCCTGCATCCCGGGAGCCTCGGTTGAGAAAGAACTACGTCCTCGACACCAACGTCCTGCTCCACGATCCCCGCGCTCTCTTCCAGTTCAAAGACAACAACGTCATCGTCCCCATCTACGTCGTCGAGGAGATCGACAAGTTCAAGCGCGATCTCTCGGAGTTGGGGCGCAACGCGCGCCAGGTGTCGCGCGATCTGGACGCCTTCCGTGAAGAGAACGGCTCGTTGACCGAGGGCGTGCCGCTGGAAGGCGGCGGCACCTTGCGCGTGATGTTCACGCAGCGTGAGCTGCCGCGCGAGATGATGAACCAGCACATCGCCGACAACCGCATCCTGGCGCTGGCCATGGACGTGAAGGAGCGCGAGCCCAGTCTGCGTTGCGTGTTCGTCACCAAGGACATCAACCTGCGCATCCGCGCCGACGCGCTGGGCCTGGTCACCGAGGACTACGAGAACGACAAGATCGAGAACCCCGAAGTCTACATGGGGGTACGCGAGCTGGAGGTGGGCAAGAGCGACATCGACGCCTTCTACTCGCACGGCGAGCTGGCGCTGCCCAACGGCATCAACGGCGTCTATCCCAACGAGTTCGCGCTGCTCAAGGATCGGGACGCGCCCAACCACACGGCGCTCTCCAAGTACAACGCCAACAAGGGCCGCTTCGTCCCGCTGCTCAAGAGCCTCAAGGAGGGCGCCTGGGGGCTGCGCCCGCGCAACAAGGAGCAGAGCTTCGCGCTCGACCTGCTCCTCAACGACGAGATCAAGCTGGTCACCATCGTGGGCAAGGCGGGCACCGGCAAGACGCTGCTCGCCATCGCGGCCGGCTTGCAGAAGACGATGGAGGAGCAGGTCTACCAGAAGATGCTGGTGAGCCGGCCGGTGTTCCCGCTCGGCAAGGACATCGGCTTCCTCCCCGGCACGGTGGAGGAGAAGCTCAACCCCTGGATGCAGCCCATCTACGACAACGTGGAGTTCCTGATGGGCCTGTCCCGCGCCGACAAGAAGGCGGGGCGCAGCTACAAGGAGCTCATCGACCTGGGACTGGTGGCCATCGAGCCGCTCACCTACATCCGCGGCCGCAGCATCCCCAACCAGTACATCATCGTGGACGAGGCGCAGAACCTGACGCCGCACGAGGTGAAGACCATCATCACCCGCGTCGGCGACAACACCAAGATCGTCCTCACCGGCGACCCGTACCAGATCGACAACCCCTATGTTGATTCCACCTCCAATGGACTCGTGCACGTGGTGAACAAGTTCAAGCACGAGCGGCTGGCGGGACACATCACCCTGACCAAGGGCGAGCGATCGGCGCTGGCGGAGCTGGCGTCGAACGTCCTCTAGGCCAGAACCCTGGCCCACGGCCAGCTTTCTGGCCCTGGTGCGCGGCGCGGTCTCGCGCAACTCCCTGAAAGCGCGCGAGTTCGCCTTCCCGGCACGCCCCTTGAACGAGGCACTTGCGAATGCCCGCTGCCAGCTTCGTATTTCCGGTGCGCTACGTATCAGAAGGGGTCGCCGTGCAGACCACTTCGCGGGAGTTGAGCGCGCTGGGCATCGCCGTGCGTTCGCTCGCGCCACCACAAGTGGGCGCTCGCGTCTCCATGGCCATGTACCTGCCCAACACCGCCGTGCCGGAGGTTGCGGTGGGACGCGTCTCGCGGTCACGGGCGAGCTCGCCGGCGGAGTCCGGGTTCTGGGCCGACTTCATCGTCGTCGATCCGCAGGCGCGCATGCGCATCGCGCACCTGATCTCCGATCACGACGAGGATGGCCAGTCCCGCACTTTCCCGAGATTTGCGGTGAAGCTCTCGGTGCGCTTCCGCACCGCCCGCGAGTTCGTGGCAGAGCACGCCACGAATCTCAGCCGCGGCGGCATCTTCATCCGCACCGACGATCCACCGCAGCTGGATTCGCTGGTCGAGGTGGAAGTGCAGCTTCCCGGCGAGACCCGACCGGTGGTCACGAGCGGCGTGGTGGTGCACCGCCAGGCCGCGGCGCCCGGGAAGATCGCCGGCGCGGGCGTGCAGTTCGTGGACGGCAGCGAGAGCTTCCGGGAGCGGATCGACGGCTACATGGACAAGCTGCAGGACGAGTGAGCCGTGTTCCTATGCCAGCTGGCGCGGTCGGGCGCGGAAGTCGAGCAGCTCCAGCGGGCGCTCGGCCATCTCCAGCACCACTTCGCGCCGGTAGCCCTCGGCGTCGCCGCCCACTTGAAGGGGCATCTCCCGGTCGAATCGGATGAGGACGCGCTCGCAGTGGAAGTCGAAGACGCCTTCCGGGGCGACACCGCCTCGCCACAGCGTGCGCAGGTTCGCCAGGATGCGCGGAACCGAGATGGCGGTGAGGCGCAGCTGGAAGCGGCCGGGAGCGCGCAGCGCGTGCGGGAAGATGCGGAACCCGAATCCGTAGTTCGGGACCGTGCCCGCCGCCGCGATCTTGCACGGGCCGCGGTAGATCACCTCGCCGCGGCCGATCTCGCCGCCGCTCGGATTGCCATGGCAGTCGAGCTGGCGCGCCGGGGCGCCAAGGTTGACCACTTCGACCTGTGGCACTCCGCGCTGCGAGAGGTAGGCGGGGATGGTCTTGCCCAGGATGGAGCAGAAGTAGCCAAGCCCGCCCGCGCCGACCACGTGCTTGGTCCCGACATAGTCGTTGAGCAGCTGCGCGTCGATGCCCAGACCGGCGAAGGGCGCGCGCTTGCCTTCGTGGGCGAGCAGATGCAGCGGGCGGGCGAGCGAGACCTCGCCCGACCGGGCGCGAAGGATGTCCTCCACCACGCCGACGCGGCGCCCGCTGGCGCCCGCGAAATCGGCCAGGGCGTTGCCGGTGCCGAGCTTGAGGACGCCCACGCGCGGCAGGCGGACGGCATACGCGGGCAAGGGGGAAAGCTTGAGCGCGCCGCGCGCGGTATCGATGACCGGGCGGCGGGCCTCCTCGAACAGGCAGTTCACGTAGCCCACGAAGGTGCCGTCCCCGCCGCCGGTGAGGACGGTGCGGTAGCCCTTGTCGAGCACGGAGCGCGCGATCGAGCGCGCGTCGTCGAAGCAGCGGGAGTAGTAGAGGTCCTCAGGCGGAACGAAGTTTTCCAGCTCCCGCTTGAGGTTTTCGGAGACGTTTTTCGCGTTCGCATTGAGGAGGACAGCCACCTTCTCGCTGCGGATGAGGCGCTCGACGTTGCCCATTGAACTCTCTACCCAAGCAAATGAAGGGCCGCGAGCCGCTGCGGCGCGTCAGGTCACAAATTCGAAACAATTCCGCCACTTGGATTTATGCCGGGTATCCGCTACACCTACACGTCCCCGCGTACCGGGGGTGGCGGTGCGAAGTTTCCTACGCAGCTCACCTTTGCTCTTGGCGCTGAAGTGCACTCGGCGTACACAGAGCGCTTCCCATACGGAGGGTGCATGAAGGTCTTCCTCACGGGCGGCAGCGGCTACATCGGGTCTACGGTTGCTCTCGCCCTGAAGAAGGCGGGCCATGACGTCCTCGCGCTCGTCCGATCGGAAGCGAAAGGCGAGCCCCTCAAGAAGGCAGGCGTCAAGCTGGCCATCGGGGATCTCGGCAATCCGGCGGGATATGCGGGCGGCGCGTGGGGCAGGGCCGCGTTCGTACACCTCGCGCAGGAGTATTCGGAGCAGGGGACCGAGCTGGATCGCAAGACCATCACCAGCGCGCGCGATCTGTTGCGCGGCCAGGTCGGCGCAACGTTCATCTACACCAGCGGTTGCTGGGTGCACGGCGCCACCGACGGCGGCGTGGTCGACGAATCCGCGCCCTTGAAACCGGCGCGCGCCGTTGCGTGGCGGCCAGGTCACGAACAGGCGGCGCTGGAGATGGCTCGCGACGGCATCCGCTCGGTGGTGGTGCGCCCCGGCATCGTCTACGGCGGTGCCCGCGGCGGCATCCCCGCCATGTTCTTCGGCACTGCGCTCAAGCACGGCGCCGCCCAGACCATCGGGTCGGGCGAGAACCATTGGCCGCTGGTGCACGTGGACGATCTGGCTGAGCTGTACGTGCGCCTGGTGGAGCGCGCCCCCGCCGGATCCGTGTACGACGCCGCCGATGCCTCGCGCCTCACGCAGCGGGAGATCGCCGAGGCGGCCGCGCGCGCAGCCGGCAAGGACGGCAAGGTGCAGGCGCAGCAGCCTGACGGCACGCCGTTCCACGAGGCGCTGATGCTGGATCAGCAGATCTCCAGCGAGAAGGCGCGCAACGACCTGGACTGGCGGCCCCGTCACGAAAGCTTCGCGGCCGAAGCGGAGCTGCTCTACAAGACCTGGCACGCCGCGCAGTAGCGGGGGACGGTCAGGCGAGGCCCAGCGCGCGGCCGGCCCAGCGCATCGAGACCTGTCGCAGGTCGCTCTCGCCGACGATGCCGGCGCGATGGAGCGCCCGCATGCCGATCAGCAGCGCCATCCATCCGTGAGCGAGATCACCGCCGCAACAAACGGCCCGGATGGGATGGCGTTGCGCGGTGGCCGGGCCGTGCCGCGGCGAGGACTATGCCTTCTGCTGCTCGAGCGCGGGGGCGATGGCGTCCAGCAGCGCGCGGTCGCCCTGGAGCGCTACCCGCTGAGAATAGAGCTGCATTCCCCGCAGGCCGCCCAGCTCCTCGCCGCCGCCGGCGTGGCCGGGGCCGCCGTGGAGGAGTTGGGGAAGCACGGTGCCGGGACCCAGCGTCTGGCCCGCCACCTTCTCGCTGCCGATGTAGATGCGGCCGTGGTACGGCGCCACGGCCAGGACGCACTCGCGCAGGAAGTCGCGGTCGTCGCTGTAGACCGAGCAGACCAGGCCGCCGCCGCCGCGGCGCACCAGCCCGGCGGGCGAATCCGAGGCGGCGAGCGTGGCCACAGGCCCGAACACCTCGTCGGTGTGCATCACCTTGGCAGCGGCCGGATCTCGCGCGAGGAGCAGGACGGGAGAGACGAAGTATCCCTTCCCCTCGGGGGCCAGCGGCTTGACGGCGCCATCGCCGCCGAAGACGGGCCGCGATTCCGACGCGAGCATGGCGATGCCCGCGCGCACGTCGCGCAGCTGATCGGCCGTGCTCACCGGCCCCATGGTGACCTCGGCGCGCGCCGGATCGCCCACCCGGACCTGCGAGAGGCGGTCCACCAGCGCCTCCTGCGCCGAGGGCAGCGCGTCGCCGGAGACGAAGATGCGCCGGACCGCCGTGCACTTCTGGCCGGTCTTCTGGGTCATGTCGCGCACCACGTCCTGGACGAACAGGTCCCAGGTCGCGCTTCCCGGCTGCACGTCGGGGCCCAGGACCGCGGCGTTGAGCGAGTCGGCCTCCACGTTGAGGCGCGCGCCGCGGCGCGAGAGCTGCTCGCGCAGCTTCGCTGCCGTCTGCGAGGAGCCGGTGAAGGCCACCACGTCTTGCGGGCCCAGCCGGTCGAGGAGGTCCCCCGGAGATCCGCAGAGGAACTGGAACGCGCCGCGCGGCAGCACCGAGGCGCCGATCTCCGCCACCCGGAACGCCACCACCGCCGTGCTGGTGGCGGGCTTGCTGATCATCGGCATTCCCGCCAGCAGCGCGCAGGCCGCCTTCTCCGCTGTGCCCCAGGCGGGGAAGTTGAAGGCGTTGATGTGCACCGCCACGCCGTCGCGCGGAACCCAGAGATGGAGTCCGGCATATCGGGCGGTCCGTCCGAGCTGCACGGCGTCGCCGTCGCGCAGCGCCCGCAGCGAGCCGAACTGCGCGCCCAACTCCGCATAGTGCGCCAGCGTGGCGATGGCGCCGTCCACGTCGAACTTGGCGTCGCCGCGCGTGTTGCCGCCGTTCTGCGTTGCCAGGGCGAGCAGCTCGTCGCGTGCCGCGTGCAGCGCCTTGCTCCAGGCCTTGAGCAGATCGCCGCGCTGGGCAAAGGTCAGCTCCCGCAGGGCCGGCGCGCCTTGAGACCGCCCGAACTCCAGCGCCGCACCCATGTCGATGCCGGCGGTCGACGTACGCGCGACTGGCTCTTCGGTGGCGGGATTGACCAGCGTGGCGAAGGGCTCCTTGCCCTCCACCCAGCGTCCTTCGACGTAGCTGCGCAACATCATCATGGCGCCGCCTCTACCACATTCTCACTGCGCGACGGGCTTCTGCGGCTGCTGCCGGGCCCGGGGCTGCTGCGGCGCGGGCCGCGGCAGCGGATCGGGCATCTCGGCGATGGAGTACGCCACCACCGCGACGGCTGCCGCGTTCTTCGCCAGGTTCCACGGGTCGATCTTGTCGAGCGTATCGGCCGCGCTGTGGTGGATGTCGAAGTAGTGCGTCGGATCGGGATGCACCACCACGAAGGGCACCGCGGCCGCACCCATGGGCCCGATGTCGGCGCCGCCGGCATCGCCTTCCTCCAGCTGGATGCCGAGCGACGCGAG